>Ga0153915_10001462_pt1 | contig 21653 bp, 22 predicted proteins | sample Opewatmetagenome_2_FD_107003 | JGI IMG/M metagenome (GOLD analysis project Ga0153915, IMG submission 107003) | Freshwater wetland microbial communities from Ohio, USA - Open water 3 Core 3 Depth 3 metaG | ecosystem: Environmental > Aquatic > Freshwater > Wetlands | place: USA: Ohio, Lake Erie...
CGAGGATCTGGGCGCGGTCGTTCATCTCGGGGCTCACGCCGACCGCCTCGGGGATCTCGCGCTTGATGCTCTCGGCATCGTCGATGGTGAGCGTGGACATGCCGCCCCAGCCGCTGCGCATGCCGCCGCTGGTGAAGCTGCCGGGGAAGATGGTGATGACGTTCTCGCCGAGGCTGGCGACCTGGGCCTCGACCTGCGCCTTGGCTCCGTTGCCGATGCTGACCATGGCGATGACGGCCCCGACGCCCACGATGATGCCGAGGGCGGTGAGGATGGAGCGCATCGTGTTGCGCTGGAGTGCGCGCAGGGAGACTTTGACGGTGTTGATGACGACGCGCATGGCTCAGGAGGGAGGGGGTGTGGTGAGCTTGGCGGCGGCCTCGGCTTCGAGCAGCTTGCGCATCTCGTCGGAGGCGATCAGGCGGCCGGCCACCATGACGTCGCTGACCATGTGGCCGTCGCGCAGGACGAGATTGCGGCGGCAGTAGCGGGCGATGTCGAGCTCATGGGTGACCATGATGATGGTGATCCCCTGGTCGTTGAGCTTCTGGAAGACGCCCATCACCTCGACGGAGGTCTTGCTGTCGAGGTTGCCGGTGGGCTCGTCGGCGAGGAGAATCTCGGGCTCGTTGGCGAGCGCGCGGGCGATGGCGACGCGCTGCTGCTGGCCGCCCGAGAGCTGGTTAGGGAAATGGTCGGCCCGGTTGGCGAGGCCGACGATCTCGAGGCTCTTGAGGGCGCGTTCGCGCATTTCCCGCGCCGAGCGCTTCTTCTCGCCGTAGAGCATGGGCAGCTCGACGTTCTCGAGGGCGGTCGTGCGCGAGAGGAGGTTGAATCCCTGGAAGACGAACCCGATCTTCTGGTTGCGGATATCGGCGAGCGCGTTGCGCTCAAGCGACGAGACGTCGACCCCGTCGAGCAGGTAGCGCCCGCGCGTCGGCCGGTCGAGGCAGCCGAGCAGGTTCATGAGGGTCGACTTGCCCGAGCCGCTGGCGCCCATGAGCGCGACGAATTCCCCTCGCTGGATCTCGAGCGAAACCCCGCGCACGGCGTGCACGGGCACCTCGCCCGAGTCGTAGATCTTGTGGATATCCTCAATCTTGACGACGGCGGCCATCGGAGGGGAGGGTTCAGAAGCGGCGCGGCCCGCCACCGCCGCCGGTGAACGGATTGGAGGCCGGGGAGGCCGAGGCGGCCGGCGCGGCGCCGGCGAGCGTGATGCTGGTCACGAGGACGTCGCCCTCCTTGAGCCCCTCGAGCACAGCCGTGTTGATGCCATCGGTGATGCCGAGCCTGACGGTGACCGGCTCGAGGGCCGGATGGGCGGGATCGCCGCCGGCAAGGCGGTACACGGTGCGGGTGGTGACCGTGGCACCGCCGCTTCTCTCGCGGTCGCCACGGTTGCCGCCGAAGCGGCTGAAGTCGATGTCGAGGCCGCGGTCCTTGGCCAGCTGCTGGGCCTTCTGCATGACCTCGGCCGACGGAGGCCCGCTCCCGCGCACGAAACCGGCCTCCTGCATGATCTGGCGCATGGCCGTGCGGCGCTCTTCGTCGGTCATCGGCCTGGCGGCGGGAGCGGCGGCGGCGCCTGCAGGGGCTGCCGCGGGAGCCGGCGCCTTCTTGGGAAGGAGTTCCTCGGGGACGCGGACGCGCAGGGCCCCGTTCCCGATGCGGAGCGTGTCGGCGGCGCGCTCGGTGATGACCGAGACGTTCGCCGTCATCCCCGGCTTGAGACGGAGGTTGTCGTTCCGGACCTTGATGATGACGTCGTAGGTGACGACGTTGGAGACTGTCTTCGGGGCGTTGCGGATCTGGACGACCTTGCCGGTGAACTGCCGGGTGGGAAACGCGTCGACGGTGAAGGTCACGTCCTGGCCCTCGGCGACCAGGCCGATGTCGGCCTCAGCCACGGAGGCGTCGATCTGCATCTGGGAAAGATCGTTGGCGATGGTGAACAGGGTGGGGGCGTTGAGGCTGGCGGCGACGGTCTTGCCGATGTCGCACTGCCGGTCGATCACGATGCCGTCGATGGGCGAGTAGATGGTGCAGCGGGAGAGATCGACTTTGGCGCTGTCGAGCGTGGCCTGCTGGATCTTGAGCTGCGCCTCGGCCTGGGCCAGCTGCGCCTCGGCGGAATCGAGGTCCTGCTGGGTGACGAGGGACTTGGCGTGGAGCTCGCGCGTGCGCTCGGTGTTGAGCCGGACGAGGGTGTAGTTGGCCTTGGTGTTGGCCAGCTGCGCCTCGGCCTGCGCGGCCTTCGACTGGTAGGTGGCCGGGTCGAGCTGGGCGAGCACCTGGCCGGTCTTCACGGGGCTGTTGTAGTCGACAAAGAGCTTCTGGATCAGGCCGGAGACCTGGCTGCTGATGTCGACGCTCGTCGGGGACTGGAGGCCGCCGGTGGCCGTGACGACCTGGATGATGTCGCCGCGGGTGACGGTGGTGGTGGTGATCTCCGGGGCCTTTTCGGAGTGGCGGGCCCAGAGGTACCATCCGCCCGCCGCGACCGCGAGGAGGGCGACGGCGATGACGACGATGTTCAGGACGCTTGCGCGATTGGAGTTGGCCATGGGAGGTGGGAAGGGGATCCTGATAGTCTTCTGGCGCGGACCGGCGCGGGGGCGCAACCCTGGAGGTAGGCCGGCGGTCAGGCGCCGCCGGCGGCGAAGGCCGTGTGCAGGGCGGCGACAACATTGGCGGGCACGAATTTCGAGACGTCGCCGCCGTACTTGCTCACCTGTTTCACGAGATGCGAGCTGGTGTAGCTGAAGTCCTCGTTGGGCATCACATAGAGGGTCTCGATCTCCGGCTGGAGGTGCCGGTTCATCAAAGCCATGTTGTATTCGAACTCGAAGTCCGACACGGCGCGCAGGCCGCGGATGATGGCGACGGCGTGCTGCTCGGCCGCGAAGTCGACGAGGAGGCTCTTGAAGGTGGTGACCGAGACGTTGTGAAAGCGGGAGATGTTCGGCCGGATGAGCTCCATGCGCTGCTCGGGAGTGAACAGGGGCCGTTTCTCCGGATTGTGGGCGATGGAGACCAGCACGTGGTCGAACAGGCGCGTGGCGCGCTCCAGCACATCGAGATGTCCGTAGGTGATGGGATCGAAGGTTCCCGGGTAGATGCAGAGTCTCATGGTCTCGCGTGAAAGGCTCGCGCCCTGCCTCGGGCGCATGGCTGGCTTGGGGAAGGTAGTGAATCGGTTCCGGAGCGCAAGAGGGGAACGGGAAAGGCGTTCTGCATATCCGTCCTTGCCTGTCGCCGCCGGATCGGTTCAAACGTTGCGCCGTGGTCCCCAGGATGAATCTCCCGAATGTGCTGACGCTGACTCGCATGCCGCTGACGTTTGCGATCGTGGTGCTCATGTACGGGACCTGGCACTGGGCGGCGACGCTGGCCTTCTGGCTGTTCATCGCTGCGGCGATCAGCGACTGGCTCGACGGCAAGCTGGCGCGCGAGCGGAACATCGTCTCGGACTTCGGCAAATTCATGGACGCCTTGGTCGACAAGGTGGTGGTGATCGGAATCATGGTGGCGCTCCTCGACCGCGACTACCTGAGGCTCCCCGGCGTGCTTGTCGTGCTGATGGTGCTGATCGTGCTCACCCGCGAATTCATGATCTCGGGCCTGCGCATGATGGCGGCGACGCGCGGGGTCGTCATGGCCGCCGAGAGGGGGGGGAAGCTGAAGACGATCATCCAGATGAACGCGCTGGGCTTCCTGCTCGGCGAGGTGATGTTCGGGCGCGACATCGCGCCCCTGCTGCCGTTCTCCATCGCCGCCTGGGTGACGATCGTCCACTGGGTGGGCATCGCGCTCTTCTTCCTCTCGATGTGGCTGACGATCTCGTCGATGGCGACGTACTATCGGAAGTACCGGCACGTCCTGTTCGACCATCCGACGGCATGAAGCTGAACCAGCCGATCTGGCCCCGCTTTCTGCCGTCGAGCATCGTGCTGCCGATCGCGACACTCGGCCCCCTGGGCCGCAAGTGCCGTGCGCCGGGCACGTGGGGATCGGTCGCGGGCCTCATCTACTTCACCGTATTCTTCTGGCCGATCGGCTTCTGGCCGTGGTCTGCCATCTGGATCATCCTCCTGAGCCTTCCGGGCCTCTACCTAGCCGTGGCGTTCTGCGGCGAGGCCGAGTTCCGGATCGGGCGCAAGGATCCGGGAGAGGTCATCCTCGACGAGTTCGCGGTGATGCCCCTGTGCTTTCTGGCATGGCCGGCGCTGACCCCCCTTGGGCCTCCGTGGGCGATCTTCATCGTGGGCTTCCTGCTCTTCCGGCTGTTCGACATCGCCAAGCCGTTCGGGATCTCGAAGCTCCAGGATCTGCCGGGAGGCTGGGGCATTGTCATCGACGATGTCGCCGCCGCGCTTGCCGCCTGCGCGGTGCTCCACTCCGCCGCCTTTGCGTGGAGGCACTGGTAAGGGTGCCTGCGTTGCTGCCCCGGAGGGTTGCGGGGCAAGGGCAATGAGGCCCGCTCAGTTCGACGACTTGGAGTCGCCCGCCGGCTTGGGTTGGCGGTAGCGGTAGAAAAGCTGCGTCAGGCTGACCTCGGCGCGGAGGCGTTCGCCGGTGTCGATCGTGTGCCCGTCGGGCCCCCACACCGCCGTGATATTGAAGCCGGCCATCCAGCGGCCCTTGCTGTTGAAAACGAGTTTCTTGGGGAGATCCCAGACGACACCGGGGCGAACCGTGAAGTAGTCGTGGCATCCCGAGCCGAGCACGCGCGTGGTCGCGCAGTGGGTCTCCAGCGTGAAGTGCCACGCATGCCAGTCGTAGAGAATGCCGGGTGCGAACTGGACCGAGTTGCTCCGCATCTGGTTCCTGCCGTGGCCGCCGGGTGTCGAAGAATGGGAGACAAAGTCCGCGCTCAGGTTGATGTATCCCGAGAGACCCTTGATGTCGTCGATCTTTCGGCCGAAGGCGATGTACGGAGAGATATGGTTGAGGCCGTCGGTCAGGTCGAGCGGCGGGCGGCTGACGGGGAACGAGGTGTTGAGGCCGATGCTGGTATCCCACGTCGGCTTGAGCCAGTGGAGGCAGGCGTATTTTCCGCCGAAATGAAGGGCGGTCAGACCGTTGCTTCCATACCCCTTTTTCAGACCGTGGTCGAAATGGGTGTCGACGTCGCTGTTGACCTCGACGTGGTCGTTGACGCCCCAGCGCATCCCGAGGGGCACGCGAATATAGCCGCGGTTGATGAGGTCGCGGAAGCTCGGATGAAAAACAAACCGTATCTGGCCCCGTTTCTCCGTTTTCGGAAGATCGATTTCGAACAGCCCGGGGAAGCGGGTGATCGTGCGCTGTTCGCCGTTGCCGTTTTTGGCGTTGGAAGTCGCGGCCGCGCCAGCCGGCGCGGGGGATCCGGCGTCCAGGCTCGCAGCGGAGGGATTCGCCGCCGCTTCCGTCCGCGCGCTGTCGGAGGTGCCGGCAAGCGCCGTCGCCGCGAGCAGCGGCAGCGTCCGCCAGAGGCAGATCCGGAATGAGCGGAATGAAAGCGGTCGAATCATCGAATGGGCGCCAGGTCTCCCGGACAGACAACAGACAAGATGAATGGTTTCAGTGACAAGGAAATATCCCCACTGGTCGGACGATTGCCCAGTGCCGCTTATGAGCGGTGCGCGGAGGGGCGCTTCCCCGCAGTCCGGGGATCTGTCACGGCAGTATCTCCAGCCCGGACATCGGGATGCGCACGAGCAGGCCCTGCTGGAGGACGTCGACGGCGATCACGACGCCGCGGGGGTTGGCCGGGTCGTCGACGATGCCCTCCAGTCCGTGCAGGGGGCCTCCCGCCACCTTCACCCGCGTGCCTTTCTTGAGAAGCGGGTGCAGGCTCATCTCGATCCCGGAGGCGAGGATCGTCTTCACGTCGTCGATCTGCTTCAGGAACCGTGCCTGGTCGTCCACCCAGATGGCGCGCACCAGGAGGTCCTGCTGGTAGATCCGGTTCTTGTTCGCGGGGGGGATCTCGGCGAACACATACCCGGGGAACAGCGGTTTTGTGAACCGCTTGGTCTGGTCCCGGTATCGCCGGATGCTCGGCGTGAGCGGCAGGTAGTGGGAGAACCGTTCGGCGGTGAGCAGGGCGGCGAATTTCTTCTCGCAACGGGGCTTGGTGTGGCAGGCGAACCAGCGCGGTTCGAGGAAATCGGGGAGGGTTTCAGCCATTGATGGACAGGGAGGAGAAGGATGGCCGGCTCACCGGTCGAGGAGGAGGAAGCGCAGGGCCGCCTGGTAGCCCGCCAGGCCCAGTCCGCTGATGAGCGCGACGCAGGCAGGGGCGGTGACCGAGTGTCTCCGGAATTCCTCGCGGCGGTAGATGTTTGAGATGTGCACCTCGACCGTCGGGACACCGGCGCCGAGGATGGCGTCGCGAAGCGCCACGCTCGTATGGGTGAGGCCTCCCGGATTCAGGATGATGCCGGAGAACTTGCGGTCGGCGAGGCCCCCGAAGCGGTCGATGAGGGCGCCCTCGTGGTTTGACTGGAAGAACTCGAGCTCGACCGGCTGGCCCGCCACCTCGGCGCGCAGCGTCTTCTCGAGGTCGGCAAGGGAGGCGTGGCCGTAGATCTCCGGCTCGCGCTTGCCGAGTCTGTCGAGGTTGGGGCCGTTGAGGATGGCGATCTTCTTCATGGGAGTCGGAGGCGTGGGAGGAGGTAACAGAGGTTGCCCAGGGCAGGGAAGCCCCTTTTTGACGCGGGGGTCAGAGCGGGTTGCCGGTGCCCAGGAAGACCCAGTCGAGCCGATACCGGGCGGCGAGCGCGGCGGCGAGCGCGCGCACGCCGTGGACCTCGGTGGCGTAATGGCCGCACAGGTACAAATTGAGCCGGTGTTCCTGGGCGTAGTTGAACCATTCCTCGCGCAGTTCGCCGGTGACGAGCGTGTCGACCCCGGCGGGGATGAGTTCGCGGACGGCGCTGTTGCCGCTCCCGCTGCAGAAGGCGACCGCGCGGGGCGCCGCCGGACCGCACTCGATCGCGGTCACGCGGGGATAGAGGGATTCGAGCTTCCGCCGGAGCGAGACGCGGCCGAGGCTGTTCGGGGCGATGCACCCGATCGGCTCGCCCTCGTGGACGAGAAACCAGCGGCTCGGGCGGAGCCCGAGTTCACGGGCCATGAGCGCGTTGTTCCCGATGCGCCGGTGCGCGTCGAGCGGGAGATGGCAGGAATAAAGGGCGCAGCGCCCCTCGATCAGCGCGCCCAGCTTGCGGTAAGCCGCGCCGGTGACCGGCCGCGGCGGATCCCAGAAGAGCCCATGGTGGACGACCAGGAAGTCGACGCCGGCAGCCACCGCCTGGGTGAACGGTTCCAGCCCGGCGTCGACCGCGGCGCCGATCTTGGTGACCCTGCCCGGGTTCGCGACCTGTAGTCCGTTGGCTGCGCCGGGGAAATCCTTGAACGCTTCGCGGCGCGTCAACCGGTCGCAGTACGCAACAATCTCTTGGAGGGTGGACATGCCCTCTTCTATCCGGGCCCGCGGCCACTTGAAGAGGAAAATTCGCGCGGCGGCGCTAGGCGCCGCCGCGCGGTATACTGCCCCGATTGGTACCCACTAGCTAAAATCCGGATGGCGAAACCCCGGCGTACTTCCCCTTTCTGAGGGGATCGGGACTGCGTTCTCCGGAGAAAAGGAGATGCTCGTGACGGACGAGCGCGCTGATGAAATCATCGTCCCACGGACCGCCGGGGGCCGCGGAGGCGGGTTTGGCCGCGGGCGCGACGACCGGCAGGGCGGAGGAGCGGATCTTCAGGGGGCTCTCGATGTCCGCCCCGAAGTAAGTCGCGCCTCCGCTGATCAGGGCAGTCATCGCCTCGGGCATCCACGCGCCGATGCTCCGCGTGCTCATTTTCGCGCGCCAGAGCAGGCGGGCTTCCCGTTTGCCGGCCGAGGCCGCGTCGTAGGCCGAGACGACCACGAAGTAGCGGCGGTCGCCGGCGAGGTCCGTCAGTTCGTTCCTCTGCGGAGGCGTGATGCTTGACGCGACAGTGCCCTCGATCTCGGCGACCTGCCGGGATGTGGCGACCACCGACAGACGGGCGTGGCGGTTCGGATTCGCAAGCGCATCGATCCCGCGGGTGTGTTCGCGGGCAATGACGCCCCAGCTGTAGACAAGAATCAGCGAGGGCGCCGACGGAGCTGCGGTGAGGTATCCGCGCGAGGCGAGCGCACTGGAGAGGGCCTGCCTGACGTCGGTCGCCGCAGGCGGATTGTCGTTTACCATCGGGTCGCCCGCCTCGATGAAGCCCGCGTCGAAAAGGGCGCAGGAGATCGGGTGGCCCGGGGCCGGGGTGAGATTGACCGCACCCGGGCCGATGTGCTCGGCGGTCACGATCATGTCGATTTCGGGAACGAAGCCGGTGGAGGCGCACAGTGCCGCAAATCCCGAAATGCCCAAGATGGGCAGGACGCGGATGGAGCGGGAAAGTGCATGCATGGGGATGTCCGGTGTTTGTCCCTTTATGCTAGCCCCATGCCAACCTGGTAATGGATTATACAACAAATTGATTAATAACGATGTATATATATTTCAGCCCAGAGGACGATTCAACGCCGGTCCTGCTTTGGTTGAAAGCCACCAAGCCCGGCTTCTCTACCGCCGGTGTATGGGTGCACGCGCCCAGCTGCCAGCCTCAGCTTTCGGCGCTGGGCTCGGTTGGCTGGAGGGGCATGGTGAGCGCGAAAGTGGTGCCTTCCGGGCCCGTTTTCTCGAGCACGAGCATGGCTCCGATCTGGCGTGAGAGCAGCCGGCTGATCGCGAGCCCGATGCCCGAACCTCCCCGCCGGCCGGTGCGCCCGGGCTCGAACAGGTGCTCCCGGAGGGACTCGGGTATCCCGTGCCCTTCGTCCGCCACAGCGACGCGCACGGCGCCGTCGGCGCTGCTGAAGCCGACGCAGATGCGGCGGCCGGCGTCGGTGGCGTCGATCGCGTTCTGCACGAGGTTGCCCGCGATCAGGCAGAGCAGGCTGCCCCGATGGCTGTCGAGGTTCTGATTGAATCCACCGCTGACCTCGAGCACGACTCCCTTGGCCGAGGCGGCGCCGGCCTGGCGCTGCCGCAGGATCGCCGCCAGTTCATGGCCGTTGAGCTCGTAAGTGGTCTGCGCGGCGTCGTCGCCGAGCAGGGCCACCGTCTCCTGGATGAGGGTCTGCAGGCGCTCGGCATAGGTGGCGGCCGTCTCCCAATCGGCGGGCGCTCCCGATTCACGGGCGGCGACGACGGCGCGCAGACCGGCCACGGGGCCCTGGAGCCCGTGGAGGAGGTTGGAGGTGATCTGGCCGATTGCGGAGGCCTTGGCGGAGAGGGTGAGCTCGAAGTTGGCGCGGATCAGACGCTCGTTGCGCTCGGCGATCAGGCGCTGGGCGCGGCGCAGCCCGAGGTAGGCGCCCGCGACGACCGCCGCGATCAGGCCGCCGCCGATGCCGAGCGTCGCGGCGGTCTGGCGGTTGATGCGCGTGTCGATGGCGTCGAGCTCTGCCGCGAGCGCGCGGGTGTCGATCAGATACTGGGCGAAGCCGAGGATCTTTGCCGGGTCGCGACCGTGCAGGCGGAGCAGCACCTCGAGCACCGGGGCGCGGCGCGGACGACCTTCCCGGGCCGGGTCGGCGAAGTAGTGATCGAGGGGAAAGTCGGGGTGGAAGCGGCTGATGCGCTCCTTCTGGAGAAGTTGCGGATAATCGCTCGGGGAAAGCTCCGCCAGCAGGAGGTTGGGGGGCACGGCCTGCAGCGCCTCGCCCTCCGCATCGAAGATGGCCACCGAGAGCATGCCCTTCTGCCGGGCGCTCCGGAGGACGGGCACCAGCAGGTCGGCCTTGTCGAAGGCCTGCTGGGAGGAGCCGGGCTCGATCTCGGCCAGCGGCTCGAGCGCGACCGGATGCAGCACGGCGGCGTCGCGGTCGATCACGCGCTGGCGGATCTCGGCGCGGAGTTCGGCCCGGAACTGCACGACCGCGGCCGCGAAAATGGCGACGAGCAACCCTCCCGCGACCAGGGTCGCGAGCGCGAGGGGCCGAAAGGTCGGGGGCATGTAGCGGGTGGTCAGTAGGGTTGCCGTTCGCCGCCGGGCAGCGGAAGGGCAAGTTTCTCAATGGCGCCGTCGAACAGGAGGCGCCGTTGTTCCGGGGAGAGTCCTGGCTCGAACACCGCTGCCTGATAGTCGCGGTAGAGCCGCCATGTTTCGAGCTGTTGCAGGGCGTCGGCGAAATTCTTCAGAAGCCGGTCGGAGGAACTCCGGTTGCCGTCGCCGGCCGGGGCCGGGGCGGAGTGCGCGAGCTCGTCGCGGAGAGCGGCGCGTGTCTTCTCGAGCGCGGCATAGCGGGCCGCATTCTGCTGGGTGAACGCGGCGATTGCCTCGCGGGCGCGGTCCTGCCGCCCGGCGTCGCCGGCCGGAACCCGGGGCCCGGAGGCGCTCTCGACTTTGGCGAGCAGTTCCTTCTGCAGGCCGAGCTTCTCGCGGCGATAGGCGGCGATGCGCTCCTCAAGCGCGGGGGGGAGCGAGGGAAGGTCGGGGCCGCGGAGCGGGTCGCGGATGATCCCCTTGAGCGCCCTGCGGATCTCCTCGGCTCGGGCCTCAAGCGCCGCGATCCGGGGTGCCTGGCGCCCGGCCAGCGCCTCCAACTCGGGCGCGCGGCCGCCGATGAAGAAGGTCTTGTCGGCCTGGATCAGCGCTCCGCGCAGCTCGTCGCGCAGCGCCTGCTTCTCCCTTGCGTAGGCCTTGAACCGCTCGGCGACCTCGGCCGGGAGCGAATCCGGCACGCGGATCCGAGCCGTGTCCGGCGAAAAAAAGATCCAGGCGCCGTCGGCGGCTGAGGGCGCAGCGCCACAGAGCGCATCCTGCATCTCGATGACGGTCTCGCGGAGCAGGCGGCGTTGCGCGGGCGAGATTCCCTCCCCGAAGAAGACCGCGGCCCGAAGCACGGTGAAGAAGAATACCTGCTGCCTCTCGGGGGGCAGGCTCATTGCGCCGAGATTCCACCGGCGGTACGCGTTCCACTCACCGCCCTGGACGAGCAGGTCGGTCCGCAATGCCTCGGCCGCCCGATCGAGCTCGGCGATGCGTGGCGCCTGGTCGCGGGCAAAGGCCTCGAGGGACTGCAGGCGCGCAGGGGCGTCTATTTCCCTCAGGGTGTAGAGCCGGGCCTGCATCTCCGTCTGGAGGCCGGTGCGCGCGGCCCGAAAGGCGGAGAGGCGCTGCTGCAGTTGCTCGTTCAGCCGTTCGTCGGGGGAGGCCGCCGCCAGGCGGGTTCCGAGCTGCGGGTAGAACGGCTCGCCCACGTAGGCGGCGAGTTCCGCGGGCGCGGGGCACACCGACTCGCGGATATCCGCCAGCGGCACCGGGCCGCCCAATGGCGGCGGCGACGGCGGGAAGAAAACCGTGTGGAGCCGAGCGACCGAGAGGGGGTCGTCGACCACGCTGAACCCGCGCGTCAGCGCCATCGTACGGGCTGCCGGCGACAGGTAGGTCGGGGGAATCCACACATCCGGCGGCAGCTGCGCCCGGGCAGGCGCCGCAAATCCCGCAAAAGCCGCCGCCGCACCCAGGCCCGGCAGGAGGCCCAGGAAGAGGAAAATCGATTGGCGGGATGATTTCACGGCGGATTCCGCGGGGGCGGGATAAACTCCCCGATCATCCACCAGATCGGGGCAGCCCTGCGAGCAAGAACATCGGCGGCGGGCGGGCAGACCGTGCCGTGCCCACCGCCGCGAAAGCGGATCACTTGTTGAGGAGGCGCGCCTTGGCCTTCTCGTATTCCTCCGCCGTCAGCGCCCCCTGGTCCTTGAGTGCCTTGAGCCGCTGGAGCTGGACCGCAATGTCGGGCTGACTGCTCTGCGGCGTCCACAGCGGGGCTGCCATGGAGGAGCCGACGACGGGGCGGTTGTAGATGTCGAAGAGCTGCATGAACCGGCCGAACGATTCGACTTTCCCGTCGACGAGCCGGACCGAGTAGGGCTGGTCGCCGTAGCCGCTCCGGCTGTCGGCGTAGAGATAATAGGTCAGATACTCGATGTTTGCCTGGGCGCTCGTGCTGTCGGGCTGGCCCAGGATCTGGATGACCTCGACCTTGGTCATGCCGATGCGGATGTTGTTCAGCAGGGCGGCCGTGTTGCAGCCGGCGAGGAACATTCCGATGAGGAGGAGGAAGGAGACGGCAATTTTGGTTTTCATTGAGTGAACATATCTGGGGATGCCTGAATAACGCCGGTTCTGTGCCAATGGGGATTTTGTTTCTTAATATATTGGTAATCAGTATATTAAGAAATAGACTTCGGTGCATTGGAAACGGGCCTGAAACATTTCGGTTCGCTACAACCAGAGAGGAGAAGCTGCAGCCGTCACCATTGGTTGGTTACAACCAGCAGCCCCGGGCGCTGCGGCGGGGCCAGGAGGCGGCTGCCTCCGCCCTCCAGAGGGGATGGAGGAAGTCAGTTCCCGTCGTGCGACCCGGAGAGCCGGTACCGGAGGTACTCGCGGGTGACGCCGAGGCGGCGTGCGGCGGCCGACACGTTCTGGTCGGTCTCGTGGAGGGCGTCGGCAATCAGGTCGTTGATCACGGCGTCGATCGAGAATCCGTTTTCGGGCAGCCGCCAGGCGGGATTGCGCCAGCCGCCGGACGCTGCCGGGGCATCGCCGCCGAGGTGGGCAAAATCGAGGGCCGGCCCGCCGCCGAAGATCAGCGCGCGCTCGATCTCGTGGGCAAGCTCGCGGACGTTGCCCGGCCAGGGCCGCGCGAGCAGCCGCCGCTCGCCCTCGGGAGTGATCGTGAGGCCGGTGAGCCGGTGCCGGGCGGCCAGCCGTTGCAGCAGGTGGTGCGCAAGCTCGATCACGTCGGATCCGCGCTCCCGGAGCGGGGGCAGGGCGATGCGGAGCAGATCGAGGCGATGGTAGAGATCCTCCCGGAAAACCCCCTGCCTGACGAGTTCAGCGAGCGGCTTGTTGCTCGCGGCGATCAGGTGCGCGTCGACCCTGATCTCGTGCGTGCCCCCGAGCCGCCGGATCAGGCCGTCTTCGACCGAGACGAGGACCTTGGCCTGCGTCGCCGGAGTCAGCATCCCGATCTCGTCAAGGAAGAGCGTGCCGCCATCCGCGGCCTCGAACAGGCCGATGCGGGCGCGTTTCGCGTCGGTGAAGGCTCCCCGCTCGTGGCCGAAGAGCTCGGCCTCGGCAAGGGTCTCAGAGAGCGCCGCGCAGTTCAGCGTGATGAACGGGCGGCCCGCCCGCGGGCCCTGGCGGTGCAGCCATCGGGCGAGCACGCTTTTGCCGGTGCCGGTCTCGCCCTCGATGAGGACGGGGGGCAGGCGGCGCTCGAGGCGCCGGGCGCTCGCGAGGATGGCGTCGATCTGGCCTCGGATGGTCTCGAGGCTGCGCCCGAAGAAGATCCCGTCGAACTCCCCGGTGGCCTCGGCTGCCCGGTGTTCCTCACGGCGCGCTGCGTTCTGTGAGCTGCGGCAGCGCAGGAACGCGAGCGGGAGCTCATCCATCTCGAAGGGCTTGGCCAGGTAGTCGCCGGCGCCCAGGCGCATCGCCTCGACGGCCTTCTTCACGCCGCCGAACGCCGTCATCACCACGACCCCGGTGTTTTCCGAGAACGCCCCCTCGCGCAGCAACTCGAGGGCCTCGCCGTCGGGGAGGTTGAGGTCGACGATGGCGAACTCGAAGCGCATCTCTTGGAGCAGGCGGCGGGCCTCCTCGATGCGGCCGGCCTCGGTCACCTCGGCGCCGAGGTGGCGCAGGTGGGCCGTCACGCGTTTGCGCAGCAACGGGTCGTCCTCGAGGACGAGAATTTCTGAGCCGGAGGGGAGCGCGGTCTCGTCGGGCATCGGTGGGCGCTACTGCGCGGCAAGAGACGGAAGTTTTCAATCCCAATCCGGAGAACGGATTTTCGGCACTCGACCCCGGGAGGGGAAACGGCAAGCGTCGAGGCATGGTCAAACTGCTGTTTATCGGGGATATCGTCGGGAGGCCCGGCCGGGAGTTCATCAGCGAGCGCCTGCGCCGGCTCCGCACCGAGATCGGCGTCGACTTCGTGATCGCCAACGCGGAGAACGCCGCGGCGGGCGCGGGGCTGACCGGGTCGGTGGCGAAGTACCTGCTTCTCGACGGGATCGATGCGATCACGCTGGGCGACCACATCTGGGACCAGAAGGGTTTCGAGACGGAGATCGGCCAGCTCGAGAGGATCTGCCGGCCCGCCAACCTGCCGGCGGCCTGCCCCGGGCGCGACCACCTGATCCTGGAGAAGGACGGATTCCGCCTGGCCGTTTTCACGGTGCTGGGCCGGCAGTACCTGAACATGAAGTCGGAGTGTCCGTTCCTGGCGAGCGACCGCATGCTCGCGCAGCTCCAGGGGAAGGCCGACGCGGTTTTCGTGGAGATCCATGCCGAGGCCACCTCGGAGAAGCAATCGCTGGGCTGGTACCTCGACGGCCGCGCGCTCGCGGTCATCGGCACGCACACCCATGTGCCGACCGCCGACGCCTGCGTCCTGCCCAAAGGCACCGCCTTCCAGTGCGACGCCGGGATGACCGGCCCCTACGCCAGCGTGCTCGGGCGGCTCATCGAGCCCGTCGTCCAGAAGTTCCTCGACGGAATGCCGCGCCGGTTCCCCGTCGCCGAGGGCGATGTGAGGATCGCGGGCGTGCTCCTCGAGTACGATCCCGCCGCGAAGCGCGCCACGCGCTGCGAGCCGGTGTGCGTCCGCAAGCCGGCGCCCTGAGGTTCCCGGCACTCGCGGACGGGCCATCGCTTTTTCCCCCTGGCGCTTCCTCTCCGGGCTGCCGCCCCGGCCCGTTTGTAACATATTGCGTTACAAACCGGATCTTCCGGTCCCACGACGCCGTCCGCTTGTCGTGACGGCGCTTGGCGGGCGCCATTCCCGCGGGGCGCGATTGCAGGTGCCTTACGCCTTCTCCGGCGCCAGGCCAGCTGCCGGTGCCTCCGGCGCGACGGGTTCCTGGAAGAGCCCGAGGCTGCGGTAGCGGTTGTACCGACGGTCGAGCAGTTCCTCGGTCGAAAAGGCGCGCAGCGCGGCGAGATGGCGGCGGAGGGCGTCCTTGACGCCGGCGGCGGCCTGCGCCGGATCGTTGTGGGCGCCGCCGAGCGGCTCGGGGATGAGCTCCTCGACGATCCCGAATTTCTTAAGATTCTGGGCGTCGAGTCGGAGGGCCTCGGCGGCCCGGGGCGCCTCCCCGGCGTCCTTCCAGAGGATGGCCGCGCAGCCCTCGGGGGTGATCACCGAGTAATAGCTGTTCTCCAGCATGAGCACGCGGTCGGTGACCCCGATGCCGAGGGCGCCACCGGATCCGCCCTCGCCGATGACGACCGCGACGGTCGGCACCCGGAGCATGGCCATTTCGCGCAGGTTGACCGCGATCGCCTCGGCCACATGCCGCTCCTCGGCGCCGACACCGGGAAACGCTCCGGGCGTGTCGATGAAGGTGACGACGGGCAGCGCGAATTTCTCGGCCATTTTCATAAGGCGGAGCGCTTTCCGATAACCCTCAGGGTGGGGCATGCCGAAGTTGCGCGCGATCTTCTCCTTGGTCTCGCGGCCTTTCTGCTGGGCGATGACCATCACCGCTTCGCCGTCGAAGAACGCCGTGCCGCCGACCAGCGCCATGTCGTCGTGGAATGACCGGTCGCCGTGCAGTTCCTGGAATCCCTCGAAGATCGCCTGGACGTAGTCGAGGGCGTAGGGGCGGTGCGGATGCCGCGCGATCTGCACGCGCTGCCAGGGGGTCAGCTTCGCGTAGACCTCCTTCTTGGCCGCCGCGATCATCTTCTCGATCGCGGCGATGTCCTTGGAAAGGTCGAGGTGCTGCTCCACGGAGCGCAGGTGGAGCTGTTCCAAGTGCCGCTCAAGCTCACGCAGGGGTTTCTCGAATTCCAGCGAGTAGGCGGGTTTGGCCATGCGCAGAGGCTAGGGTGCTGCCGGAATCCGTGTCAATCGGGCCCGCGGGAAAATCGCGGGCCTCCCTCGAGCAGGGCGAACGGGCCCTGCCGGTCAACCCCTGGCCAGGTCGGCTTCGATCGCGATCGTCACCGCGACATCGTCGCCGAGAACCTTGGGGAATGTCGTCAGACCGAAATCATTCCGGTTGAGGGTTGTCGAGGCCTCCCATCCGGAGAGCATCGCACCCTGCATCCCCGGGCCGAAGCCGAGGAGCTTCACCTTGAGCACGACGGGCTTCGTGGTCCCCTTGATCGTCAGGTCGCCCGCGACGTCGAAGGCGTTGTCGCCGGTTTGCTTCCAGGCAGTGCTTTTGAACGTGGCGGACGGGAATTTCGCGGCGTCGAAGAAGTCGGGCGAGAGCAGGTGGGCGTTGCGCTTGTCGACTCGCGTGTCGACGCTGCCGATCTCGACCGTCGCGCTGACGGAGCTCTTCTCAAGGTTGTCGCGGTCGACGGTGATCGTGCCGGAGAACTTGGTGAAGGTGCCTGGGACGTTGGTGAAGAAGTGGCGGATGGTGAACCCGACGGAGGAGTGGACCGGGTCGATCTTGTAGGTTTCGACGGCGGCGCTGGCGGACGAGGCCAATCCAGCGGCGATCAGGGCAGGCAGGAGGAGGGTTCGGAAGATTTTCATCGGCCGGAATTCTATGTCGAAATCGCCCGGGATGCAAACGGGCGGCCGGGTGGGGATGACTGTACGAACCGGGATGGCTTGAGTGGAAATAGGGCGCCGCTCTCACTGGTCCTCCGTACGCCAGAACACCCGATGAACATTCGCGAACGGATTGATGCTTTCTGGTCCGGGGAGCGCCCCGACCGGATCCCCTACACGATCTACTGGAACGAGTGGCGGCACACCTCGTCGGACCCAGCCTGGGAGGCGCTCTACCGCAAGGGCCTCGGGGTGACCTGGTACCTGCGCACCTTCGAGACGCACTACCGCGGCGTCGAGATCATCGATCAGCGGTACGAGGAGAACGGCAGGCAGATGCGGCGGCAGGTGCGGCGTACGCCCGTCGGCGAGGTCCACGCCGTCTGGCAGAACGGATGGGACCAGAAGTTCTTCCTGGCGACGCCCGAGGACTACCGGGTAATGACGTACATCGTCGAGCACACCGAGTTCACCCCGTGCTACGAGGCGTATAACGCCAAGGTGGCGTCGCTGCCCCCGTGGGGCATTGCGATTCCGGAACTCTGGCGGACGCCGCTGCAGCAGATCCTCGTCGACTTCGCGGGACTCGAGAACTTCTGCGTTCACCTGATCGAGTACGAGGAGGAGGTGCGGAAGCTCTACGCCGCCCTCCTGAAGAATTTCCGGCGGATCGTGGAGATCGTCGCCGCCGGCCCCGGCAGGTATCTCTCCAACCTGGAGAACTTCACGGCCGACACGCTCGGCCCGCGGCGCTACCAGGAGTTCCTGCTGCCGGTCTACGATGAATTCTTCCCGCAGCTGCACGCGGCGGGCAAGCTGATCGGCTGCCACTACGACGGCCGCCTCAGCAGTTGCCGCAGGCACATCGCAGGCTCGCCGATCGACCTGATCGAGTCGCTCACGCCGCCGCCCGAGGGCGACCTCACGCTCGCCGAGGCGCGCGCGGCCTGGCCCGGCAAGCTCTTCTGGTCGAACATCAACGTGGCCTGCTACGAGCTGCCGCCCGCGGAGCTGAAAGCGCTCGTACTGAAGCGGGTGGCCGAGGCTGCGCCCGACGGCCGCCGCCTGGCCTTCGAGGTGTCCGAGCAGTATCCGGCCAACTGGAAGGATTCGATGCCGGTCGTCCTCGACGCGCTGGAGGAAACCAGGGCGTAAGGGCGGGCCGACGAGAGAGGAGGGGTCGGTGCGCGGCGGAGACGGACTCGAGGCCAGGGGACTGTTTCCGGAGCCTGGCTCTGGAGCCGCGACGCCCCGTCGCGGTGTCCGTCCGACTTCAGCATTGGAGCCCGCCCGCCTCCACCTATCAGGCGTGTCCCGCCGCGGGAGCGGCGGGCCATCCGGTATCCGTCCCGGGCAGGGCCACAGGGAGAATCTCGGGAAAATGCGGCAAAGGCGGGCTGCCCCTACAGGATCAGCATGGCGTCGCCGTAGCTGAAGAACCGATATTCGCGGGCGACGGCCTCGGCGTAGATCTCACGTATCCAGCCGATTCCGCCGGCGCCTCCTGGCTCGAGAAACGCGGCGACGAGGCACACGAGCGTGGAGCGTGGCTGGTGGAAGTTGGTGATCATCGCGTCGACACCCTTGAAGGTCCGCGGCGGGTAGATGAACAGCTGCGTATCGGCCACGTGCGCCCGGTCGAGAGGCGCATCGTGCCCGGCGAGGAAGTCCTCGATCGAGCGCACCGCGGTGGTGCCGACCGCGATCCGGCGGCCGGTCGGGGCGAAAAGGAGCCGCTGAGTTTCCGGCGGCATCTCGTAGCGCTCGCGGTGGATCGCGTGCTCCTCCACCGTCCCGGTGGTGATCGGCCGGAAGGTGCCCAGCCCAACGTGAAGGGTCGACTCGGCGAAGCGCACTCCGCCGGCCGATAGCTTCGCGAGAAGTTCCGGCGTGAAATGCAGTCCGGCCGTCGGGGCGGCCACCGCGACCTGGCGCGCGCGGTCGGCATAGACCGTCTGGTAACGCTCGATGTCGAGGGTGCGCTCTGCCGCGGTGTGATGGCGGCGGATGTATGGGGGAAGCGGCATCTCGCCGAGGCGGTTGGCAACCTCGGTGATGGGCTCGCCGCCCGCGGTCGTGAAGGTCACGCGCGCCGCGCCGTCGGCGTCCTTCTCCACGACGGTGCCGTTGAAGGCCCCGGCGACCTCGAACGAGGCGCCCGCGGCGAGCCGCCGGCCCGGCCGGAGAAGGCACCACCATTCGTTGGCCGCCACGGCGGGCCGGAGAAGGAGGCATTCGACACGGCCGCCTGTGGGGCGCGCCGCGAAGAGCCGCGCGGGGAGCACGGCGGCGTTGTTGCGGAAAAGGCAGTCACCGGGCCGCAGGAATTCGGGCAGGTCGCGGAAGTGCCGGTGGGCGATGGTGTGCGCGCGGCGGTCGACCACGAGCAGGCGCGATTCGTCGCGGCGGCCCGCCGGCGTCTTGGCGATCAGCCGTTCGGGCAGCTCGTAGTCGAAGAGGTCGGTTTTCAGCGGCACGAGGGCATGGAGTGCCGCGCAGGCGCGGCGCTGGCAACATTCATCTGTTCCCCGGGGCCGCGACACTTGGTGCGCTCGCCCGCGGCGACGAGGTTGCGCTCGTCGCCGATGGACACAGCACGTACGACGGGAAGGGACATTCGGCGCTCCAGAAGACCGCCGAGGTGAATGCGGAGTTCGGCGGCCGGGCCGAGTTGTCGGCGGCCGGAGAGGTCCGCTTTGATGGGGATCGATGAACGCCTTGGGCCAAGCCGCTCCACCTCCCGGGCGGCGATCCTCGCGGTCGCCCCCTTCCTCCGGCCCCCGCAGCTTGCCTTCCGCGGGCGCATGATCCAGACAATGGATTTTCAGGAATCCCGCAAACGAAGGAGGGAAACCCCATGTCCACCCACACCTGTCCCTGCTGGCTCGGCTACCTTGGCAGGGCTCCCAGGACAGGCCGGAAACGAAGTCCCTTGCAGTGAAGGGACAGGCGGAAATCGACCGCCCGGCTTCTGTCCCTTACGCAGAACCCGTTTCTCGCTTTCCGGGTAGCGCTTGATCTTTAAGATTTTTCCTGTCAATGAGATCTCGCTTTCTTCCACCCGCGCCCCCGCGGAATCCTCCCCCTTTCTGCCCCTGATATAACACAACCCCCTCGTGGTATAATTACCCTGTTAGCCAAAAACCATGAGCACCACCGCTCCCGCGAAGCCAACGCTCCCGCCTTACCTGCAGAATAACGACTGGGAGGAAGAGTTGAATTTCAAGCTTTGGGTTACCAAGGGAGCCCGTTTTTGTGCGGACAAGCGTTTGCTGCGTCTGCACACACTATCAGCACTCGCGACCTCGTTTCTTTCGGCATACCTGATCATCGTAAGTCTGATGCCGCTTTACGTGCCGGGTGTTTCTGGGAAGCTCCCAAATAACGCGCTTCCGCTATTCACAACCGGTATTTCGATTCTGTTGTTGGTCTACACGCTCATTGAATCGTCGAAAGATTTTAAGCTCCGCGCCCACAGATTTCACGAGTGCGCTTTGAAGATCGGACGGCTCTATAACGAGCTGCGGCAGCTCAAATCTGAGACGGATGTTGAGAAGAAGAAAGCAGGCCTTCGCAGTATCTCGGATCGTTACGATGAGGTTCTTGAGGACTTCGAGAATCACGAGGCGATTGACTACGACATCTTCCAGACGCAGAAGCCGGAGTATTTCCATCTTTCATCGCTGCATGTGTGGTGGCGCCATATCCATTACTACGCAGTAGTTCAGTTTCGCTATCACCTGGTTATCGTGGTGCCGCCGGCGTTGGTTGCATTTTTAGCATTGCGATGAAAATGGCTAACAAGCCACCACTGCCAATGCCGGGGAAGTCCCCTTCCTCCAAGCCATGTCCGGTGTCCGGCATGGCAGATCTCTGACGTTCGGCAAAAATACCTTATGAGCAGCCGCTGTGATCGGCATGATTTGAAAGCGCTCCTGACGAAGCTAACGAATCAGTTTTCCGGAATTTCTGAGCTATATATTTTCGGCTCCCGACGCTATCGGACGATGAGCACTCGCTCCGATGTGGATATTCTGTTGGTCACCGACTCACACGTAACCCCCGAGGACGTGAGAGATTATGCCTTCATGGAATGTCCCGCACTCGACTTGTTCTTCGTTGACCGCGGCATTGCGACCAGTTGCGCGAACGGCAGCAAGGTAAGAGGGAGAAGCAAGAGGGATTTGGTGGCGCGCCTTGGCGCACTGAAGCTCTGGGATCGCGCGACCGGGTTCCTGAATGTCGATGTCGACTGGAAGTTCGAGGTTATCAAAGGCTACACTCCGATTTATACGACGATGGTTTCCAGTTCAGCTTTCCCGTCTAAAGCAGAGGCGATAGCTTCTACTCCGCCTGTCGAACCGAAGCCCGAGTCTCGCTGGCGTGAATTGGCGACGCATCCGATCACGATAATCGCGGGCGCGCTGATTGTTGGCTGTTCGCTTACATATGCCGTTGTGAGCAATCTTCGCGTTACACCGCTGACCGAAGACATTTCAAGGTTGAAGCAGCGCTTGGAGGAGACTGAAAAGCAGCTAAACGAAGCAAAGAAAATGCCCAACCCAGAGAGTCGTGTGCCGCGGTAGCCGGCACACAACACTTGTTGAACAAGGCCTGACGGGTTGAGGGGCTCCGCTTATGCGGATTGTATTTTCGCCGTGGTGGGAGCGAAGGCGGGGCGGAGGAGATGACGGGACCCGCGGTGGTGGCGGCGGCGCAGTGCGCGAGGCGGGAAGTGGGCGATGGTGTGCGCGCGGCGGTCGACCACGAGCAGGCGCGACTCATCGCGGCAGCCCGCCGGTGTCTGGGCGATCAGACGGTCGGGCAGTTCGTAGTCGAAAAGGTCGGTTTTCAGCGGCACGAGGGCATGGAGTGGCCCGGCCCGGCGGTGCTGGCAACATTCATCTCAGGGACTGGAACCGAGCCGGGGGGATATGGGCCTAGTATCTACTTGCTAAATAGAGCGTGATAACGTGGCATAGGGGATGCCTAGACCAGCCACACTTGTTGAACTGAATGCGGAAGAACGTGAGGAACTGGAGGCGCG
>Ga0153915_10001463_pt1 | contig 21651 bp, 17 predicted proteins | sample Opewatmetagenome_2_FD_107003 | JGI IMG/M metagenome (GOLD analysis project Ga0153915, IMG submission 107003) | Freshwater wetland microbial communities from Ohio, USA - Open water 3 Core 3 Depth 3 metaG | ecosystem: Environmental > Aquatic > Freshwater > Wetlands | place: USA: Ohio, Lake Erie...
AGATTTTATGCGTAGCTGTGGAGCCCGGTCAACAAGTAGTTGACCCCGAAATAGGTAAAGAGGGCTGCCAAAAAGCCGATGATAGCGATGACTGCAGAACGCTTTCCCTTCCAGCCCATGACGATCCGCGTGTGGAGGTACAGGGCAAACACAAACCAGGTGATGAGGCTCCAAACTTCCTTGGGGTCCCAGCTCCAGTAGGTGCCCCAGGCTTTGTAAGCCCAGACCATGCCGAAGACAAGCCCTCCCAGCGTGAACAGCGGAAATCCGACGGCCACACAACGGTAGCTTACGGAGTCCCATTTTTCTTTTTTGTCCGCTTCTTTGGCCGCCAGATACATCATGCTGGTGATGAAGGCCACGGCGAAGAACGCCTCGCCGAGGAGGGTCACCGAGACATGGAGCCAGAGCCAATAGCTCTGGAGCGCCGGGACGAGCGGCGTGGCTTGTTTGGGCATCAGGGGTGAAGAGGCCAGGGCGACCAGTCCGATGACAATCAGCATGAGGTACGGACCGATCTTCGGGATCTTGAATTTCTTATCGATGACGACATACGCCAGGACCGAAGCCCAAGACAGGAAGGAGAGCGATTCGTACATGTTCGTGAATGGGGCATGCCCGCTTTCGATTGTTCTGACAATCAGGGCCGCCGTATGGGTGATCAAGCCAAAGATCGCCAGGGCCGATCCGTTTTTTGCCCAGTTGGGTTTTTTGGAGAAAAGAAAACCCAGATAAAAGAAGGCCGATAATATATAGAGGATAAAGGTGATGACAAAAAGCGTGGATTCATTCATTTCGTTCTCCTGGCCGAGGTCATGATTTTCTCGAATTCGGATTGGAAGCTGTCCCGGCTCTTGGCGGCGATTCCGCCGGCGATGACCTCGGTCTTGCCCTGGCTTTCTTCAAGGACCGCTTTGATTTCCCAGTGCGGCCAATAAAAGGCAAGTCCCAGGCCGAGCATGGTCAGGACGCAGCCGATCCAGATCAGGTTCACGCCAGGGTCTTTGGCCGCTTCCAGGACCGAATATTGGCCCGCCTCGAAATTCTTGAGCTCGAACGACAGGTCGGTTTCCTTGGTCGCGTGAATCCGATCCATATCCGGGAAATTGGCGAAGATCCAGCCGGAAAAAATCTTCTCCTCGCCCCGGTAGCCTTCGACATAGGCGGCCGGATTGTTGGGCTGAAGGGAGCGGGTCTGAGGCTCGTTTCCTTCGCCAAGGACAAAATCGGGGATGAACCGCGCCACAGCGATGGATGTCTGGTCCTTGTCGTCGAGCTGAATTTTTTCGCCGACCTTAAGCTTGAGCTTTTTTAAGAACGCCGGGTCGCTTTTTTTCTTAGCCCAGATTTCAAGCCTCGGGTCGTCCCAGTCCCAGCCGAAGCTGGATTGATAAAAAGAATATCCCCGGTAGGTGAGGGGCTTATTCACGACGATCGTTTTGGCCAGGACGGGTGCCGCCTTTTCGAGCACCGTGACCGCGCTTTTCCAGGCTTTGACGCTTCCGTCGGGATAATATTCCGTGGTGAATTTGTCCAGGCGGATCTCAAAAAAGGCCCGCGGCACGGGGAGGGTCTGTCCTTCCTTTATAGCCAGCTCCTTTCGGATGCTGGTCAATCCGCTGAAAATGCCTCCGGCCAGGATGATGAGCAGTCCGAGATGGACGACATCCGACCCGAAGATGCCCAGGATTTTTTTCCGGGCCAGCAAGTGGACCTTGGCGTCCTTGGCCTCGGTCCTCAGTCGGTAACGCGACGACGCCAGCGATTTTTCGAGATCGGCCTTCACCTCAGAGAGCGGGGCGCTCTTCCTATAGCGATCTTTGACCTTTAAGGCCAATAGGCTCTTGGATTCTGCCAGGATATGGGGCTTGACGGCTCTCCGCCATTTTGGGGAGAGGCGGGTGAGCGTACAGACGATGATGTTCAGGGCGAATAGGCCGAGCAAGGCCAGATACCAGATCGAATGATAGAGTTGCGTCATCTGGAGGCGGATGAGAGGGCTAGCCAGCCGGCCGTACCGAACGGCATATTCCTCCAGGCTTCTTTGTTGGGGGATCAGGGTGCCGAGCACGGAGGCGACGGCCAGAATGATCAGCAGGACGATCGCCAGCCGAATCGACGTAAAAAATCTTATGAAAGCTTTCATTTTCCGTGTCCCTTCCCGTCTTCCCCGGCGTTCGGGAAAAAGACGAGCAATTTTATAGGATTATTGTGATTTTTGCAATAAAAAAATGCGGGCCCGCTGCGCCAGTCTCGCGGCGGCCGCGCACCTTTTTTACTTTTTTCTCAGCTCGGCAGCGATCGTGTTGATCTCCGTCAGGTCGCGCCGCATTTCGCTCCAGCCGTACCAAAGCGCATAATCGGGATTGGCGTGAAACGTTCCCTGAAACGTCCTCATCCTGTGCTCCAGGAACATAACGAACAGTTTCTGTTTATTTCTGAAAAAGAAAATAACGTCTTTCGGCGCATCCAAAGCAGGAGTTTTATAGCACCCGAGGAAAGCAAAATTTAATTCCACCCCCTCTCTTGAAAGTGAGTGATGGTCAAACTAATCGCCGATCTTCAGTTTTCTAACCCGGTATCTCAACGTGTCCCGCGAGATCTTGAGCAGCTCGGCAGCCCGCGTTTTGTTTCCCCCTGCTTTGCGCAGGGCTTGGACAATGGCGTCTCTTTCCAATTCCTGAAGCGAGCGGCCTGCCTTGGGTTCCCCGATGTTCTCGCTGCCCGCTCGGCGGGAAGGGGCTTCTTCGATGTGGATCGGTAGATAGCGAGCGGAAATTCGACGATGGTCCTCGAAGATCATCGCCCTTTCGATGGCATTTTTGAGTTCCCGGACATTTCCCGGCCAGTCGTAAGCCAACAAGAGCCGTTCGGTCTCCATCTCCAGCCCTTCGATTTTTTTGCCGAACTTAACGTTGTAATTCGTGATGAAATGCCGGGCCAGGGGGAGGACATCCTCTTTTCTCTCGCGCAGGGGAGGCAAGGTGACGGGACAGACGTTGAGCCTGTAGAACAGGTCCGTCCGGAATTTTCCCTCCTGGGACAGGAGGTTGAGATCGTCGTTTGAGGCGGCAATGATTCTCACGTCGACCTCGACGTCCTTCAAGCCGCCCAGCCTTTTGAATGTATGCGTCTCCAGGAAGCGGAGAAGCTTGGCCTGGAGGGAAAAGCCCAGGCTGCTGATCTCGTCCAGAAAAAGAGTCCCTCGATCGGCGAGCTCGACCAGGCCTTTTTTCTGCTGCTTGGCGTCCGTGAAAGCGCCTTTTTCGTAGCCGAACAGTTCGCTTTCGAGCAGGCTCTCCGGAATGGCCGAGCAATTAATGGCCAGGAAGGGCGCGTCTTTACGGCGGCTGAGATGGTGAATCGTCTGGGCGATGAGGTCCTTGCCGGTCCCGCTTTCCCCCTGTAAAAGGACGGTCGAAGCTTCGCTTTCGGCGATTTTCTGGACCATGTCCAGGACCTGGAGCATGCCCTTGGTCCGGGCGACGATCTGGCTGGGATGGAACTGGCGCGATTCTTTCTCTCGGAAATAGGCGACTTCTTTTTTAAGGTGATAGGCTTCCAGCGCATTCTCCAGGAGGCTCTGGAGCTTGGCCAGGTCGATGGGCTTGGTCAAGAAGTTGTAGGCTCCGCTCCGCATGGCGTTCACGACGTCCTCGATCGCTCCATAGGCGGTAATCATGATCACGGGAAGGTCCGGCCATTTTTTCTTGAACTCCTCCAGAAGATCCGTGCCCTTGATATCCGGAAGCTTCACGTCCAGGAGAACGAGGTCGGGCGTTTCCTCTTCGGCGCGGATGAGGCCGTCACGGCCGGTCTCGGCCTCGACGACTTCGTAGTTCCAGTCCGTCAATTTTTGCCTGAGCGTCCAGCGCATGAGTTTTTCGTCGTCGACGATGAGGATCGTTTTTTTGCTCATGCTCGATGGCCGACGGGTGAGGGCGGGATTTCGATAAAAAAGGTCGTCCCCTGGGCGGCCCGGCTCTCGACCCGAATGGTTCCGCCGTGAATTTCGATAATTCTTTTGGAGATCGAAAGGCCCAGGCCCGTCCCGTCCTTTTTTGTCGAGAAGAAGGGACTGAAGATCTGGTCCCGGTGCGCTTCCGGAATCCCCTGACCGTCGTCGGAAACACGGATTTGGAGTTCTTGGCCGGAGCCCTGATGCATGCGGATCTCGATCTGCCCTTTTTTCTGTATAGCAGAAATGCTGTTGAGGATCAAGTTGAGGAGGACATTTTGGATCTTGTCCGGATCGAGATAGAACCGACTCTCGGGCGCGAGCCCCTGGAAGCGAAATCGGATCTCCTTTCCTTTCAATTGGGTCTCCGCCAGCCGGATGGCATTTTCCGCGCAGAGGTTGGGATTAATGAGTCGAAAGTTGGCGGCGCCGGGTTTGGCATAGTCCAGCGCATCCTGGAGGATGGCGATGATTTTATCCGTCTGGACAAGGACTTCCCCAAAGATCTCTTTTTGAGGATCAAAGGCAGGCGTTTTTTGGCTGATGATCTCGATGGCTCCCCGGATTCCGGACAGCGGATTCTTGACATCATGGACCAGGCCGGCCGCCAGCTCTCCGAAGGCCGCCAGGTGTTCGGCTTTTTGGATCCGCTGGTTGTAGAGCTCTTCGATTTTCCGGTGAGCCTCTTCGAGCCGTCCGACCATGATGTTGAAGCTTTCGACCAGGCTGCCGATCTCGTCGTACTTGACGGCTGCCGGGGACGGCGTCAGGTGGCCGACTTGGTAGGATTCCATGTTTTTCCTGAGCTGGGAAATGGGACGGTTGATGATCCGCTCGAAAAGACGGAGGATGATGAAGGTCAGGAGCGAGAAAGCGACCAGGGCCGCGACCAGCCCTTGCCAAAGGTTTTTCCTCAGGGAGGATTCGGCATCGGAGTTGTCGACCTCCACTTCGAGGATGCCGGTTATTTTTTCCGACGGAGCATGACAGCTCAGACATTCTTTTCTGTTCTCCAGAAGGATAAAGCTTTGGGCCAGCGATTTGGCCCTGACCATCGAGATTTCGGAGGGGATATCTCGAGACAGAAATCCGCTCAGGTCTCTTCGAATCTGTCCATCCGCGGGAACACCGATCTCCGGGCCTTGCGTCGAGCGCAAGACCTTGCCCTGCGGGGACAGGATGCGGATCGTCTTAATGGCGGCCGAAGAGGCAATCTCCTGCATGATGGACTGGACTTCCTGTTCGTGGCCGGCTTTCATCGCCCGAAAGAGGCTGGCGTTGACGAGCGCGCTGACCATCTGGATTTTCTGCCGGCTGGTAGCCTGGATGAGCCATTGGCCCGTCCGGATATAGATGAAGGTCAGGATCATGGCTGCCGACACCCCGAAGACGATGATGTGGAGAAGGACCTTGCTCCGGAGGCGCCAGTTTTTGGGGTGTTTCATGGTCTGAATTAGATTAATATTATAAAATTTATAAGAATAATAAGCAAGGCGGGTTCGATCGGAAGAAGGGAATCCCCGGGAAGGATGCGAGGCCCGAGGAGGGAGAACGACCGGGCTTACTTCGCCTTAGCCTTTTTCTTGGCGGCGGCGAGCTTTTTATCCGATATTTCCAAGGCGTCTTGGAGCGAGATATTTTCGAAATAGTTCTTGAGCAGCTCCGTGGCCGCTTTCCAGATCTCATACGTCCCGCAGGTCTTAATCTTGTCGCAGAATGTCTCGTCCTCGACGCACTCGACGAGGCTGCATGATCCCTCCAGGGCGTGGAGGATGTCGCAGATCCTGATCTCCGAGGGTTTCCGGGCGAGCGTGTAGCCGCCTCCCGCGCCCCGGATGCTCTTGACGAGGTGGTTGATCTTGAGGGGGATGATGATCTGCTCAAGATAGCGGATTGAGATCGCCTCGTCTTCCGCGACGTGTTTGAGAATCACGGCCTTCTGGTCATCTTTATGATGGCGGGCCAGGTTGAGCATGAGTCGTGTGCCATAACGTCCTTTCGTCGATAGCTTGATCATGCAAGACTCCTTTACAAAATCCTTGGCAGGCCAAGGATACGGCCCCATCTTATCCGAGATCGCAAAATATTTCAACATAATTTTATAGGTTTTATAGAATTAATTGGAATAGGGGAGTTTAATACAAAATAGCCCCTCTGTGCTCCCGACGGGGCCTGTCGTGGTTCACCCCCGGCGTCCCTCGCGGTCTATTGTGATTCTTCTTAAGCATAAGGAATGTTGCACCGAACGCTCGGGACGGCGGGGGGCCCCCGAACCACGCCACCCATCGGTTACCGACGCTTATCTTCGCTCTGTCTTGACTCTTTTTGGGTGAGGTTAGAAAATAGGGGTGCTATGGCATTTTGATACGGACGGAGTCATTGGATGAACAAAGAAATGCTGCTCGGCGATGAGGCCGTCGCCCTCGGCGCGATCCATGCCGGCCTGAGCGCGGCCTATTCCTATCCCGGAACGCCGGCTTCGGAAATCATGGAATACCTGGTCAAAGTCGCTCAAAAAAGCCGGGGCTTTATCGCCTCTTGGTCTGTGAATGAAAAAGTCGCCTATGAGGAAGCCCTCGGTGTTTCTTTTGCCGGAAAACGCGCCCTGGTCTCTATGAAGCATGTCGGTCTGAATGTCGCGGCCGACCCGTTTATGAGCTCGTCTCTGACAGGGGCCAACGGCGGCTTTGTCCTGGCCGTGGCCGACGATCCCAGCATGCACAGCTCGCAGAACGAGCAGGACAGCCGCTTTTTCGCCCAGTTCGCCCAGATCTTCTGCTTCGAGCCCTCCGACCACCAGGAAGCCTACGACATGACTCGCCAGGCCTTCGATCTATCGGAAGACATGAATATCCCGGTCATGATCAGGATGGTGACGCGGCTTTCCCACAGCCGGTCCGGCATAACATCTGGCGAGCCGCGCCGGCCCAACGACCTCCATCTCGGCGCCCGCCAGTGCTGGACTCTTCTCCCGGCGAATGCCCGGACCCGGTTCAGGAGGATTCTGGATCTGCAGGCCGAGCTGATCCAGTTCTCGAATGCCTCGGCTTTCAACCGGCTGGAGATCAACCCAAAAAACACGCGACTCGGGATCATCGCCGCCGGCATCGCCTACAATTATGTGTTAGAAAATCTTCATGGCGCGAAAGAGAAACCTTCAATCTTAAAGATCTCGACATATCCCATTGCCGAGGACAAAGTGAAGACGCTCGTCGGCCATGCCGAGACCATCTTGGTGGCTGAAGAGGGCTATCCCTTGATCGAGAGAAGCCTCAAGGGGCTCTTTGGCGTGGCGGGGAAAAACTTGATCGGCAAGCTCAGCGGGCATCTCCCTCTTTCCGGAGAGCTTTCTCCAGAGGTCGTCCGCACGGCTGTGGACCTCAAGCCTCTCCCGCAGCGGCAGACCGGCGACTTCAAGCTGGCCGGGCGGCCGCCGCAGCTCTGCCAGGGCTGCCCTCACGCCGATACTTTCAATGCCCTGAAGAAAGCCCTGGAAGGGTATGAGCGGTCCAACGTCTTCAGCGACATCGGCTGCTACACGCTCGGCTATTATCCGCCCTATAACGCGGTCAACACCTGCGTCTGCATGGGCGCCAGCGTCGGCATGGCCAAGGGCGGGGCCGAGGCCGGCATCCATCCTTCGATCGCTGTCATCGGAGATTCCACGTTTGGGCATTCCGGCATTACGGCGCTCCTCGGCGCCGCGGCCTTCAATACGAATATGGTCCTCATCATTCTGGACAACTGCACGGTGGCGATGACGGGAGGCCAGCCGAGCTTCGCCTCAGGAGAACGGCTTCTGAAGATTATCGAGGGGGTGGGGGTCCCCAAAGAGCACATCCAGGTGATCGAGCCCTTGCCAAAGTACTTGGAGAAAAACGCCCAGGTCATCAAGGAAGAGATCGCCCACCCGGGAATCTCGGTGATCGTTGCGGTTCGGGAATGTCTTGAAGAAGCCCGCAAGAAGAGGAAGAGGTGAGGCGATGAAGCCGAAGAGAAAACAGGACATCATTTTAGCGGGGGTGGGAGGACAAGGCATCTTGTCCGTCGCCTACGTGATCGACAACGCCGCCCTCAAGGAAGGGCTCTTCATCAAGCAGGCCGAAGTCCACGGCATGGCCCAGAGGGGAGGAGCCGTCCAATCGCACCTGCGTCTATCGAAGGACCGGATATGGAGCGACCTCGTCCCGCGCGGGGAAGCGGACATGATCTTGAGCGTGGAACCCCTTGAAGCGCTGCGCTACTTGGATTATCTGCGTCCCGAAGGCGTCGTTGTTACGAGCAGCACGCCGTTTGTAAACATTCCCGATTATCCGGACATGGAAGTCCTCCTGGCAAAGCTCCGGAGCATCCGAGGGACTATCGTCGTTGACTCCGAAAAACTGGCCAAGGAAGCGGGATCAAGCCGGACTCAAAACACGGTGATGCTGGGCGCGGCTTCGAAATTTTTGATCCTCAGGCAGGAGAACCTGCTTGAATATATCCGTGTGCTTTTTGCGCCGCGCGGTGACCTGATTCTTGAAGCGAACCTGAAGGCTTTCGAGTTAGGCCGGCGAGCTGCGGAATTATAAATGTCATCCCGAGATGCTGCGCGCCTTCCTTAATGGCCGTAAGGAATCTGATATGAAAATCAACTTTAAGAAAATCGACAAGATCTTCGAGAGGGCCGAGAAAGACGGCCGCGATTTTTTATTCGAGCATGACGTCTACCGGGTGCTGAAGGAGACCGGCGTCCGGACGCCCAAATTCATTTTCGTGGCCAAAGGGAAGAAAATCAGCAGGGCGGACCTGGCCGGCCTGAGAAGCCCCGAGCTTGTCCTCAAGATTGTCTCTCCCTTGATTCTCCATAAAACGGATGTCGGCGGCGTGATGTTTGTCAAAAACAGCCCTGCTGCCGTCCATGCCGGCTGTAAAAAGATGCTGGCGGCCGTCCCCGGAAGATTTCAGGCTTGGGCGAGTAAGTTTGAAAAGACCGCCCGCGCCCGCCCCCTTTCGCGAGAGGCGATTGTCGAACACATCCGCGGCTTCCTCATCTTGGAAAAAGTCCAATTCGAGAAATTCGGCTTCGGCTCCGAACTGCTCATGGGCATCCGCAATTCCCGGGAGTTCGGCCCCATTATCACGCTGGGCGCCGGCGGCGTGGAAGTGGAATACCTGAATGAAAGGATCCGGGAGGGGAAGGCGGCATCGATCGGCTCCGCCCACCTTCTTCAGAGAAAAGACATTCTGTCCCACCTCGAACCGCTTGCCGTTTACGACAAGCTTGTCAAACCCTTCCGCGGCCAAACGCCGGTCCTGGCCCTGCCCGAGCTGCGCGATACCTATTTCCGTTTTCTTGATCTGGCGGCCCACTATTCTCCGTTCAAGCCGGGCTGTCGCTTCGTCATCGAAGAAGCCGAAGTGAATCCGTTTGTCGTCCGAGCGGGAAAGCTCGTCCCTCTCGACGGGCTGTGCCGTTTTTCACGCTCCCATGTTTCCCTCAAGAACCGGCCGATCGCCTCGATCGGACATCTTCTCCAGCCAAGATCGATCGCCGTGATCGGAGTTTCCGAGAGGATGAACCTCGGCCATATTATCCTGAATAATATTCTGAGGCAGGGCTTTCCTCAGGACAAGGTTTTTGTCATCAAGCCGGGAATCCCGGAAATCGAGGGCTGCCGATGCGTTCCGGGGGTAGCCGACCTTCCCGTGACCGTGGACCTTTTCGTCCTGACCTTGGCGGCCGAGCAGAGCTTTGAAGTCATGGCCGACCTGATTAAACACGGCAAAGCCCGCTCTGTGATCATCATCGCCGGCGGCCTCGGCGAGAAGACGGGCAGCCAAGGCTTGGAGGAGAAAATTGTCCGACTCATCGCCGAGAGCCGCAGACAAGGCAAGCTCACGCCGGCCGTCAACGGAGGCAACTGTCTCGGCGTCTATTCCAAGCCGGGACGGTACGATACGACATTCATCCCCGAATATAAATTAAAATGGCCTAAAAACCCCCAGTCGAACCTCGTCTACATCAGCCAGAGCGGCGCGTTCATGGTCTCGCGGATCAGCAAGCTTCAGCGGTTTGAACCCCTCTATGCGATTTCGCTCGGCAATCAGATCGACCTGCGCGTATCCGATTATCTTCGCTATCTCAAGGACGAGGACGAGGCCAAAGTGTTTGCCGTCTATGTCGAAGGTTTTAAGCCGGGCGATGGGTATGCGCTCGCCGAAGCGGCTTCGGGGATCCTTCGGAAAAAGGGCCGGTCGATCGTCCTCTACAAAAGCGGCCGGACGCCGGAAGGACGGCTGGCCACTTCAAGCCACACCGCCTCCGTCGCCGGCGACTACAATGTCTGCCGGGCGGTGCTCGAGCAGGCCGGCGTCATCGTGGCCGACAGCCTTTTCGAGTTCGAAAGCTTTATCAAGGGATTGATGGGCCTGGCCGGCAAAAACATCTCGGGCAACCGCATCGGGCTGATCAGCAACGCCGGCTTTGAAAGCGTCATCATGGCGGATAGCATTAAGAACCGGGAAAGGCTGGATCTGGCTTTGTTCACGGATGCGACTAAAGCGCGGTTGACGAGGATCCTGGGACCGCTCGGCATCGACCGGCTCCAGGATATCAAGAACCCTCTCGATATCACGCCGATGGCCGACGACGAGGTGTTTGTCGAGTCCGCCAGGGCGATGTTGGAAGATCCCAATGTCGACTGCGGCGTCATATCGCCTGTGCCGATGACGATGGCTATGCAGACGCTGCCGCCTGGGGACGCTTATGTCGAGAGCATTTACAATCCCGAGAGCACATCCTCGCGCCTGATCGAGCTCTTCAAAATGACAGAGAAACCGTTCGTGGTCAACGTCGATGCCGGCGCGGATTACGATCCCCTGGCCGCACATCTTGAGCAGGCCGGAATTCCCGCGTTTCGCCGCTCGGATGAGGCCGTGAAATTTCTGAGAAAATACGTCAGCGCCGGCTTGAAAATTCAGAGATTGTATCGCCGGTAGAGCGCTGAAGATCCTGATTCCCTCTGGCGCAGCGAAGTTTCCCGTGGCAAGCGCGCGCAAGGCATTTTAAGCATTACTTTGTGTCAGGAATGCCGGGGGTTTTGAACCACGATTCCAGGAACGTCGCCATTTTTCCGTTGAAAAGCGCGCGTTTGACGTTCATCCAGGAGAGTTGATCGCCGACCGCGTAATACAAATACGTCTTCCCTCCGAACTCCACCAAATCGGGATCGGAGGCGTTGATGCCGTCGTCAATGGCGTCGGGAGAGAGGACCGGGTTGGCCGCGCTCAGCTCCCATGAAATCAGATCTTTTGAGCGCGCGATGTAAGTCTCAAAGAACCAGCGGGGCGTTCTCTGTTCCAGGTAGAGCAGATAATAAAAGCCGTTGATGAACCGAATCGTCGGGCAGGCCGCGTACCGTTTCTTTCCGAAGAGGGCTCCCGGAACCGTCGTCCAGTTCTCTAAGTCCTTGGACACCGCGAATTTGATCGTGAATGGAGGCCAGGCCGGATCGTTCGTTTCGTAGGCCATCACGAAACCATCCGGCCCCTCAGCCACGGAACTGTTAAACAAGTGTTCCTGCGCCTCCTGCTTGATGGCGCGTCTGGTCTCCCATTTCTTAAGGTCGCTCGACTTGAACAGAGTCACGTCGTTCCAATCCGCGTTCTCGAAGCGCGAGGCGAATACGAAGATCGTGTCGTTATGGACAAACGCCGAGGCCAGACTGTAGCCTTGGCCGAAACGAGCGATGTCCTTTCCCTCCTCCACATCCCGGATGACAAGGGAGAAGTCCTGGCGCTGGCCGCCCGAAGCCGGCCTGAGGCAGGCCAAGAGGCACATCCGCCCTTTCCAGACCAGCGGCGATACCTCGCACATGTCGCGCCAAAGAACTTTGTTTTCGGCCACCAGGCCGGGATGCTCGCGCCGATGTGACGGCGGGGCGATGCTCTCGAACGCGTTCACCGGCCAGTGGCTCAGACGCAGGAATCCTTCGGGCATGTCCTGTTGGAACTGGACATAGGCCTGAACGGCGCCGCGCGTCGTGTAGCGGATCGCGCTCTCCGTGCCTTTGCTCACTTTCACACCGAAGACTTTGTACCCCATCAGCGTGCAGTCTTCGAGGTCGATACGGAGGTACTTCCCGTGCTCGACGCTCTGGATAATTCCGTCCGTCGGAGTGCCGGCCGGCTGCGAGAAATTGAGCGTCACCAGCCGGCAGCGCTTAAGACAGGCCCAGGTGGAAGTCTTGAACCCGTAGTTTCCGGCCTTGAACGAACACTGCGGACCGGTCATGACGCAGTCTTCAAAATAAACATCCGGGCGATTTGGCATCGTCTCGTTCTCGATGCGAACGTAGGCCCCGGACGTATCCCCCCAGAAGTCCAGCGCCCACAGCTGGCAGCGGCGGAAAATGATGGGTTCCTCGGTCCGCGTCAGGCAGCTGCAGACACCTCCCCCGAAGGCCCGCCCGATGCTCAGGCAGTCTTCCACCACGACTGTGAACGGTTCCACCTTGTCCGTGCAATCCCAAAACAGACCCGCATCGCCGCCCGTGACATATAGCCGCCGGACATTCCAACGGTCCCATCCGATGGCCGAGAAAGTCGGCTCCGTGTGCTCCGGCGACCAGCCCTTGCTCGTCGCCCGGATCGCCCCCCACCAATCATAGCTCTTGAAGCCCTTTTTAGGGTCGCCGGAGTCGATCACCACCCAGCCCGTTGTCCCCGATCCCAGGCTCCCGTCATAGTCCCCGGCCAGCGTGTTGTAAGCTCCGGGCGCGCCCTTGAAGGCCGGGAACAAGTTCGCTTCCATATACGTGTCCGGACGAACGATAATCGTATAGCCGCCGCTGCCGTCCCGAACTGCAGATAACGCCCTCTGGACCGTGTTGAAAGCAGTCGCCCAACTCCTCCCTTCCGAGTCATCCCCCAGTTTCGATACATAAAACGTCTTCAGCGGCTCTCCCGTTCGAGCCTTTGCCGGAATCCACAGGGCCAGGACTGCCGCGATAAACACGATTCTCTGAAGCCGATGATCCGGCGATGAATGACTGGCCAGATGATAAGAATTTGCTTTTTCGCGTTGCACGAACTTTCTCCTCAATAGGCCCGGAATCAAAACCGCCCGCCGCGGAAAAATATTAATCCCCGTCGTAAATCAATGTCAAGAATGAGGAAATCCTCGTGAACTTTTTTACCCTTCAAAAAACGGACTGGCTTTGATAAAATCAATCTATGCGAAACGGCGTCTTCATCGGTTTCCTTATTTTTTTTGTCATGGGAGGGGCTGCCGTCATGGGCCAAGACAAAACCATGGAAAAGCGTGACCTGCCGTCCTATCTGCCTCAAGACGTCCTTGGCTGGAAGACGGCCGGTGAGGACCAGTGGTATGATCCCCAGACGATCTTCGATTATATCGACGGCGGCGGCGAAGTCTACCGAGCCTATAATTTCCGACGGCTGTTTGCCCGTCGACTGAAGAGACAAGGGCAGCCGGACATCCTCGTGGATTTTTTCGATATGGGATCGGCCAACGATGCGTTCGGCGTTTTCACCCACGACCTGGACGGCGACGATTGGGGGATCGGCCAAGGAAGCACGTATAAGAGCGGCCTCCTATCCTTTTGGCGGGACCGTTATTTCATCTGCCTCACGGCCGAGACCGAGACGCCGGAAGTGAAACAGGCCTTGACGGTGCTCGGCAAACACATCGCGGCGGCGATTGGAAAGGACGGGGCGAAACCCGCCTTGCTTAACTTCCTGCCGGCCGGGGCGGCCGCCGAAAAAAATGTTCATTATTTTCATAACCATATCATCCTCAACTATCACTTTTATGTCAGCGACGGAAACATCTTGAAGCTCGACCAGACGACGGATGCGATATTGGCCAGAATGGGCGAAAAAGGGAATCGGAGCTATTTTCTGCTCGTCGGTTATACGGATCCAAAGAGAGCTTCTCAAGCGTATGCCAGCTTCACGAAGGCCTTTATGCCCGACGCAGTCGAGCCCGGACTTGTCCAAACCGAGGACAAGAAGTGGACGGCGGCCCGCGTCCGGGGCAGATTCGTGGCTGTTGTCTTTAACGCCTCGACGGCGGCGGAGGGAAAAGGGCTGTTAGCGACGGTCGAGGAAAAGATAAAAGAATAAGAAATAGGGAGGACACATTTATGAAGAAGAAAGTCATCACCCGCAGGGATTTTTTACGGGCTGCGGCAGTGGCGCCTCTGGCGGGAGCTCTCAGCTGCGCGGCGCGGGCGGTCCCGGAGCCGAAAGAAGAGTTGATCACAAATGTTCCCTTTTCGCCAATCCCGTCCGGCAAATGGGAATCGACAGCATCGCCTGAGAAATCCCGTGTCGTTCTTGTCCGGGATCAGAATGCGGTGACGGATGATAAAAAATTCAATGCCGAAATCATCCAGAAGATGCTGGATGATGCCGTGAAGGCGTTGTTCGGAGAGAAAGACCCGGTCGCCGCCTGGAAGAAGATCGTCAAGCCCTCGGATGTCGTCGGGATCAAGACTAACAACTGGCGGTCTCTCCCCACGAGCGTAGAAGTCGAGCAGGCGATCAAGCGAAGAGTCATGGACGCCGGCGTCCCCGAAGACAAAATCAGCATCGCCGACAGCGGAGTGCTGAACAACCCGGTCTTCAAGGAGGCTACGGCGCTCATCAACGCCCGCCCCGCCCGCTGCCATTATTGGGCCGGCATGGGAGGCTGTATCAAGAACTATATCCAGTTTGTCCCCAACCGCCCCGACTATCATACCGACGCCTGTGCCGACCTGGCCTCGATCTGGTATCTGCCTCCCGTCAAAAACAAGACGAAGCTGAATATCCTCGTCATGCTCACGCCGCTTTTCCATAACATCGGACCGCGCGGCTTTAACGAACAATTCCTCTGGCCTTACAAAGGCCTGATCGCCGGCCAGGATGTTGTGGCCGTGGACGCCACGGGCCTCCAGATCCTCAAAGCTCAGCGGCTGAAACATTTCGGCGAGGAACGTCCGTTCGAAACATCGGCCCATCATATCGCTCTGGCGGATACCAAGCATAAGCTCGGTACGAGCGATACCGCCAAGATCGAGCTCATTAAACTCGGCTGGCAAACCGACATCTTGATTTGATGATAACTGAGGTTAATGGACGGGGTCAAAGCTACTTTTTACGCAAGGTTCTCTTGGAGGGAGATGCGTAAAAAGTAGCTTTGACCCCGTTTACTCCCGATGATAAAATGTCGGATGTGTAGCTTTGACCCCCTATAAGCAAGATGCCGATCTACGAATATCGCTGCCAGGACTGCCGAAAAAAAACCGCATTTCTCACTCTCTCGGTCAACGCCAAACTCGACCCGAAATGCCGGCACTGCGGCAGCCGGAATTTGGAAAAGCTTGTCTCTCGGGTGGCGATCTTCCGCTCGGAGGAAAGCCGGCTCGAAAAAATGGCCGACCCTTCAAAACTCGGCGGCCTTGATGAAAACGACCCCAAGAGCGTCGCCCGATGGATGAAAAAAATGGGAAAAGAAATGGGCGAAGACCTGGGCGACGACTTCGATCAAGAGGTCGAGCAAGCGGCAGAAGAAGCCGAAAGAACGAAAGAGGACGGCGAGGATTTCGGCTCTTCGGGCCCCGACACAACCGGCGATTTTTAATGCCGCTTAGCTTATATTGACAGCTCCTTTCTGCTAATGTTAGCGCAATAATCGTTATTCCATTGTCATGCGAGCGCCCCTTGGGCGCGTGGCAATCTAGCCCGTAGGGTTATTCCGAGCGAAGCGAGGAATTTCCGCTTTTATTTCGAGAAATATAAGAGGAGATCGCCACGTCGCTCCGCTCCTCGCGGTGACACGATAATAAATGCGGTGTGTTAGTGGGGCATTTCACCCACCCGAGGGGTATTTCACCCGCTTTTCTTCAGAATAGATCACCTTCCTTATTTTTTCTATGAGATAATTCATTCATTTTCAATATATTAAATATATAGGAATTATCGGAAAAGTTGGCATGAAACCTGCTTAAGACTGCGGCCAGGAAAATTTTGGATGCCTAAAATTTTGGTTTTGGACGACGAAAAGCTCATCCGGTGGTCTTTGAAACAGATCCTTAGCCAAGAGGGGTACGAAGTCGATACCGCCGCCACGACGGATGAGGCCCTGAGGCTGTCGCGTTCAAAACCTTATGCTTTGATCTTTGCGGATTTAGAGGTTTGCGGAGATCAAGCAGGAACTTTCTATGCACGGCTTCTCACCGGCCAGAAAAGGGCTACGATCATTGTCCTCACAGCCCTGACGAAGGAGCAGGCGGAACAGACGCTGGGCGATTTCAAACCGTATTTGATCCTGGAAAAGCCGTTTGTTGCCGAGAATATCAAAGCGGCCGCCCAAAAAGCTTTAAGCCCGGCCGGAAAGGACCAAGGCCGATGAAGATATTTTTTCGCGCCGGACGTCCGGATTCTCCTCGGTTGAGGAGAGGTCCCGGCCCGAGCGCCGAAGTTTGCATATTCCATAAATGCCCAGCGATATCAAAGGAGGTCTGAGTTGCCAGCGAAAAGACAAAAAAAGCTGACCGCCTTGTCCGTCAAGGCAGTCGGGCTCTCCGTGTTGGCAGTCCTCGTCGCCGGATATCTGGCGGCTGCCAAACCCGTCCAGCAGACGGGGAAGGACGCTGAGACCTGCGGCCAGTGCCATGAGGATGCCGTCAAGGGCTTCTCGCATAAGCCCCACGCGGCCATCGGAGCGGCCAGCTGCACCTCGTGCCACACCGGGGCCGAGAAACACATTCAGGAAGGCGGTGGAGCCAATATTTTTGCTTTCAAGCCGTCCGACCTTTCCACCCAGAAATCCAAAACTTGCCTGAAGTGCCATGCCGGCAGCAGTTCAAGGTTCATGTCCGGCCCCCATGGCAAAGCTTCTTTGGATTGCACCACCTGCCATTCCGTACACGCGGCCAAGACGAACCCGAACCTGTTAAAGACCAGCGCGACCAAATCGTGCTCTGCCTGTCATGAAGACGTCTTCGCCAAGTTTAGCTTGAACGAAAGGCATAGGCTGCAGGAGGGAATCCTCGATTGCACGACCTGCCATAATCCTCATGAGCCCCAAACACGAGAGCGGCTGGGGGGGTTCAAGCAGGAAGCCTGCTTGAAATGCCATACGGACAAGGGCGGGCCTTTCCTGTACGAGCATGGATCCTCCCGGGTTGAAGGCTGCACCGTCTGTCATGACTCCCATGGTTCTCCCAACCGCCATATGTTGGCGTACCAGAGCGCGGCCGACCTGTGCTTCAGCTGCCACACCTTCGCGCCCCAGTGGCATAAAAACTTTAACGAGAAGACCACCAACTGCACGTCCTGCCATGCCACGATCCACGGCTCGAACCTCAGCAAGATCTTCCTCAAGTAAAGGAGAATCGAGATGAAAAGAACGTCCATCCTCGTCTCGGCGCTACTCGCCGTCCTCGTCTTCTCCCAGGCCTTGGCCCTTCGAGCCCAGGATAAAGAAAAGAACTTTTACGGAAATTTCACATTCGGCTACCGCGCGATCGACACCAGCGGCGCTTACGACAAATACAGGGAGCATATCAACCTGGACAAGGGCGTCCGGCTGTTCAATTTCAACCTGACCTATCTGGCCACAAACGATCTCAAAAAACTGTTCGACCGGATCGACTTGAACGTCTATAATTTCGGCGGCGATCCGTTCGAAACGTTCGGCCTGTCCATCCAGAAATACGGGGCGTACAAGTTCCAGTTTAACCGAAGGAAATCCGATTATTTTTACGGCGATCAGATAGGGCCCCGGGGTTTCTTCGATACCCACAGTTTCGATTTCAGCCGGATCTCCGACAGCGGCCTGTTGAGCCTGACCCTGACCAAAAATATCAACGTCTTCCTGAATTTCGACCGCTTTACCAAATCCGGAAGCAGTGTCACGACCTTCGACATCAACCGGCTCGAGATCGAGACCGACAAGCCCGTCTCGGAGAAACTGACGGAGGTCGCTTTCGGCTTCGACCTGCATGTCAACCGCTATTCTTTTATCTTCGAAGAGCGGATCCAGGACTACGAGAATTCAAACAGCCTCTTCCTGCCAGGTTATACGGAAGGCGGGCTTGGGGCACCCTATCCGACATCCTTCGATTACTTCCGCTTGAGCCAGCCCTACGACTTTAAGTCCAACTTTCATATTTTCCGCGTCAACGCCCGGCCTTTCGACAACCTCATCGTCAAGGGCTCTGCCCTGCTCAGCAAGCAGGATACCAACCTGACCTACTCCGAACAAGCAGCCGGGGTCGATTACCTCGACCGAGCCTTCACCACGGACCTGAGCGGGACGGGCAAGTTCAAGCGTGAGATCCAACTCTACGACTTGGACCTGACGTATCTTCTTTTCGATAAAATGGCCGTCATAGGCGCCGTGCGCTATAACAACTTCGATCAGACCGGCAGCCTGACGATTAACGGCGTTCGGGAAACGGGGGATTTCGGTTTCGACACGCTGGGGGTCGAGGCCGGCCTCCAATACCAGTTCACGCCCCGGCTCACCCTGACGGCGGGCTATCGTCACGAACAGCGGAATCTCAAGAACCCCGGGAGCGAGGACGCGGAGGCTGAAAACGAAGAGATCGCCTCTCCGGGGGCCTATTTCCAGACCGTCACCTACGCCGAAAAGACAGTCCGGAACGGGTTATTCGGCAACGTGAAATGGGACCTTAAGAACCTCAAGCTGACCCTGGATTACCAACACGGAAATTATGACGGTCCCTTTACGCTCATATCGCCAACCCTGTTCGATCGCTTCCGGGCTACAGTCAAATATCAACGGAAAAGCTTCAGCGCTTCAGCCAGCTATCTTATGACCAAGACCAAAAATGACATCCCGGGTGGTGCCGACTTCCGCATCATTTACGCAGAAGACGGATATTCCGACGTCTGGAAGGCCTCGAACAACCAGCTCAATTTGCGCCTCGGCTACAACGCCGCAAAATTCAGCGCTTCGGCCGGTTATTCCTATATCGACTTCAAGAGCGATACGGAACGGCAAGTCGGCTTTGATCCTTACTGGTCCGGCCCGGCCGGCACGTTCCTCTGGCCGATCCATTATCAAGGAAAATCGAGCTTGTTCGACGCTTCGTTCTCCTATGCCCTGGACAAGGGCTGGAAACTCGGGGCCTATGTCAACAGCTACACGAATTCGGGCTATTGGCCGATTAATCGGATTATGTTGAAAGGGTATCTTGAATACACTTTTCCAGGCGGATACATCGCCCAGGTTGGCTACCGCTATGTCGATTTCAAGGAAAAGGATTCCGGGTTTAACGACTATAAAGCTAACATCCTGGAATTCTCCTTCGGCTATCGCTGGGAATGATTGAAAAGGAGGATGAGATGCTAAAGAAACCTTACATAATCGCCGCTGCTATGATCGTTACCGCGGTCGGCCTATTCCTGGTTTTCCCCAGCTCCGAGGGCCTGGCCGTGAGTGTCTCTAAGAGAATGAGAGCGGAACAGCTCTGGAAAAAATCCGGACATGCCGATAAGGCCGGCGAGCCGTTCAGGCACTGGGACGCTGATGGCTCTGTCTCCGCATCCTGTGCCAAGTGCCATAGCACGCCTGGCTACAAGGATTTTCTTGGTGTGGATGGGTCTGCTCCCGGGGTGGTGGATAAGGCTGCCGCGTTAGGAACAACGGTCGAGTGCGACACATGCCATACCGATAAAGAACGGGGAATTCTCCGCAGAAATCCCTCTGTGACTTTTCCCTCCGGGCTAACGATCAACAACCTTGGACCGGAAGGGCTTTGTATGGAGTGCCACCAGGGCCGGGCCTCAAAGACGACCGTCGATACAAAAATCACGAGCCTCAGCCTGCCGAACGATGATACGCCCAGCACCAAGCTCACCTTCTCCAACATCCACTATTTTGCCGCGGCCGCGTCCCAGTTCGGAACCTTTGTCAAGGGCGGGTATGAATATGCGGGACGCGAATACGATGCCCGGTTTTCTCACATCACCGGCTATAACGCCTGTAACACCTGCCATAATCCTCACTCCCTAGAAGTCAATCTGAAGGCTTGTAACACCTGCCACGTCGGTGTCAGCGACCCCAAAGATATCCGCTACGTGGGATCCCAGGTCGATTATGACGGCGACGGAGACATCAACGAGGGCATGTACTACGAGATCCAGGACATCATGGCCAAAGAGCTCGATGCCGTCCAGAGATACGCGAAGACCGTCGTCGGCAAGCCGATCGCCTATGATGGAAACACAAATCCTTATTGGTTCATCGATGTTAACGGCAACGGCGTGGTCGATCCAGACGAAGCGAATTCGGCGAACGGCTACAACGCCTTCACCGCGCGCCTTCTCAAGGCGGCCTATAACTACCAGGTCGCTAAAAAAGATCCCAACTGCTTCGCCCACAACGGAAAATACATCATCGAACTTCTCTATGATTCGATGGAGGACCTGAACGCAAAGCTGGCGGTTCCCGTCGACTTGAGCGCCATGAATCGGGAAGACGAAGGCCATTTCAATGGCGGCAGCATGCCCTATCGGGATTGGGACGACACGGCGGATCGCATGGTCCCCTCGTCCTGTTCCAAATGCCATTCCGCAACGGGCCTGGCCTATTTTCTGGAAAACGGGACATCTCAGGCTGAGCCGGTGGCCAACGGGATGCTGTGCACGACCTGCCATACGTCGCCTCCTGCCTTGAGGCAAGCTCCTCTCGTCACATTCCCCTCCGGGTTGATGGCGACGATGGGCGACTCCAGCAACCTGTGCATGGTCTGCCATCAGGGACGCCAAGCCAAAGCCACGGTGGACGCTACGATCAACGCGAAACCCGCCGGCCCCTTCAATTTTGTCAACGTCCACTACTTCCCCTCGGCGGCCATCTTTTTTGGCACCGAGGTCAAAGGCGGCTATGAATTCCCGGGCAAGGTCTACTCGATCCGCCAGCCATTCGCCAATCACGGCGGCCGGTTCAATACATGCGTCCAGTGCCACATGGGCACCGCGGTCGTCCAACAAGAACATAACTGGACGATGCGAAACCATAATGTCGCGGAGCCGCTCAAGGAAAACTGCGTCTCCTGCCACGGCAACGATATCGCCCAACCGTTTAAGGGAGCCGATCCGGAGAGGTTTGATTTCGAAAAGATCCGGCCGGCCAACATTCCGGATTACGACGCCGATGGCAACACTAAAGAATCGCTCAAGGAAGAAATCCAGGGACTCGAGGACGCTTTGCTGCCCCGGCTGTTGAGCTATACGGCCGGCTTCGGCAACCCTGCGGCCTATGATCCCAATACCAATCCATATTGGTTCAAGGACCTCAACGGCAACGGGATCGTGGATCCCGCTGAGGCGTCGAACGCGAACAGATATTCGTTCGACGCCACGGGGCTCAAGTCTGCCTATAACCTGCATATGAGCAAAAAAGAGCCCCACGGGTTCATCCACAACGCCCGCTATGTCGCCCAGTTGCTTGTCGATTCCATCCAGAATCTCGGAGGAGATATCGGCAGATACACCTGGCGCTGAGCGGACTGAACCCTCAAACTGCTTTTTCTCAAGGGCGGCGTCGCTAGTGGTGTGTCTCACAAATTACTTGACTTGAGGACGACCTATTAAGACGCACCACCGCGGGGGAGTTTGAGGGGGACGGCGTCGTTCCCCTCAGGGGGTCAGCGGAGCGGAGCGAAGCGCCG
>Ga0153915_10001464_pt1 | contig 21647 bp, 25 predicted proteins | sample Opewatmetagenome_2_FD_107003 | JGI IMG/M metagenome (GOLD analysis project Ga0153915, IMG submission 107003) | Freshwater wetland microbial communities from Ohio, USA - Open water 3 Core 3 Depth 3 metaG | ecosystem: Environmental > Aquatic > Freshwater > Wetlands | place: USA: Ohio, Lake Erie...
CCAAAGAGACAGCTGACAGCAGGTTCGCGACGGATACAGTCTAACATCAGGCGCGTCAGGCGCAGCTGCAACAAAACAGAAAGGAAATACCTATGGCCCGGGTGACGGCACAGGCAATAATGGCATTGGTCCGCATGACGGAACAGGACATGGCGCTCCTGCAAAATAAAGGTAGGGCATGGAGAAAGGCAGCTGTCAGGTCAGGGCTTCTGACCGTGGCGGCTGTCTGTCTTTGCCATATTAGCCCCTTTGCGGGGGAATCATATGCACAGGAAAAGGACACTATCCTGGCAGACAGCGGGATCATCTATCCCGGCGGTTATGACCCTAACACGGTTGGAGATATCCAGGGCAGGATCAGCAATATAGATATCCCGGAATCAGGGCCTGTCCGCATTACATTAACGGTTGATCAGGAGACATATATCGTTCTGGCCTCCCCAGGCTGGTACTGGAAGAAGATGGATGTCTCGGATATGCGTGAAGGGTCGGAGATAATTGTGAGGGGTTCAAAATCCATGGGAATCGATGGTAAGCTTTATATCATCGCCCAGGAGATCAAGCTAAACGGATCAAAGAAGACCATTGTCCTCCGCAGCGAATCAGGCAAGGCCCTCTGGAGCGGCATCTCTCAGACAGGACGATCAAACGTCAATAAGGGCGGGTACGGATCTTCGTCCGGCGGATCAGGTTCGTCCTCCAGCGGACGCAAAAGTGGAAGCTCCTCAGGCAGGGGGCTTGGCCGCAATAAATAATCCCTGAAAGGGCAGGCCATGCATCGTCATCATCTTATCTTCCTGTTATCAGCAATTTTGACCCTTGTCTTTTTTCGGTTACTGCATGGCAACCGTCTCACCTGCCATGATTTCTAATTATTAAAATGCAATCGGCTTTTGATGAAGGCTGAAATTAATTACCGAACATAACAGGGGGATCAATGAACCATATTGTAACGATTGACGAAGCGTTGTGCATAGGCTGCGGGAAATGTGTCGAAATCTGCCCTAAACAAATACTGTATATTGATGAGACAGATAATATCTGTCGAGTGACTGACGAGACAGAATGCGATAAATTCAGGGGATGTGAAAGAGTCTGCGAGACCGGTGCTATCAAGATCCACTGAGGCAATGGGGAATTAAATCTTTTATCTCTGTTCACCGATAGCCTGACTATAAATCGTGGTTATGACGACCGTTTAATTTTTCAACCTTGACAGTGATGTTTAAAAGATGAGTTGTACCCTTGCGATGGTAGGACTCAAAGGCAGCCCCCTCGTTCCGGGGCTGCCTTTGTTGAATCAGGAAACCCTTCTCAATTTTATCGGCTTCCTCTACCGCCTCCACCGCCCATGCCTGAACCACCTAGACCTGAACCACCCATACCGGAACCGCTGCCAAAATCCCCTGACCCAAAACCGCTGCCGGTTCCTTTCTGTTGCGCATACTTATCTACATCATCTGCCTTCGCACCATTCTTGACTGCATTGGCATAGGAGTTTACAAGGGCTGTAGCTGAGGATGCATTCTTGACCTGAGCCATGAAGCTATTCTTTAATTTTTCCATATCCTGAGCAGTATAACCCTTCTCAAATGCATTCTTTACAACCTTGGTCACGCTGCCTGAATCGGCACCTGACTTGGCCATCTCCTTTACAGTACTCATAGCAGCATTCTTGAATGCCTGGCCTTCACCTGGATTCATGGCCTTTGTCTTCTCCTGAAGCATATTGGATATCTGTTCCATGTTCTTCTTTGTGACGCCGGCATTCATGCATTCCGCCATTTCCCTGGTCATCGTCTTGACCTCTTCCCTGTCCTGCGTTGCCTTTCCTGCAAGGGCGCTGGCTGTTTCATAATTGGACCTTACCTTCTCCATAGCATTGATGCCGGCTGCGGCCTTTTCCTTTTTTGCCGCACCCTCATTGAACCTTGTCATTATAGGCTCCGCATCCAGATTCTGCCTCCGGGCCTTCATCAGGACCTCATGGGCGGCGAGCATCTGCCTCTCTGTGTATCTGTTTTCAAGCATGGTCTTAGTCATCTTGATGACACCCTGATTCTCCACGCCAAGACTGATTACCTGCCTTGCACTCTCTTTTACCTGGACCGGCGTATCGGATGGAAGTCCGTCATCCACCTCATCTGCGAATCCAAAGGCCGGGATAAGACACACCATCATAAGAATAAAAAATAATTTCTTCATAATAGATCTCCTTTCATTGTTGGATGTTTAATTTATTAAATATTCTCTGCGTAATTTTTCTCATGGTAGAATTTTCGCTTTTCTCAAAAAGCAAGTCCTATGCCAGATAACATCACAGGATATTACCTCTTGTATTAATTGATAAATGTATGTTTTTAAGATTTCACCTTATCTGCATTGCAGATGCAAAAATTGCGCTTGACTATGCAGTCTTTGCATGCACAAATAATATCTTTTGCAGATATGCATGATATTTTACCTGTAAAATCAACCGGTAATCCTGACTGCAAGTTTTGGCATCATTTGTGCTCAATAGATAATCAAAATTCTAAAAGGAGGCAGAAATGAACAAGAACCTTTTAACAATCATATTGTCAGGGACAGTCTTTACAATGGCGCTTTTACCCGGAGCATCGATGGCAGGAAAATGTAAGATGGGCGCACAGGGTGTGCAGGGTAAGACAAAATCGACCTTGCAGACCCAGAGTCGTCAAAAACTGCGCGACGGCTCCTGTCTGACCCGTGGCTCATCCGGCTCAGGCAACCTGCAGAAGAATGGGAACAGCTATGGCCCTGGTGATGGGACAGGGAACAACGGCATTGGTCCAGAGGATGGAACAGGATATGGCGCTGTTGCAAGGTAGCAGACAAATGGCAACTGCATCTGTCAGGACCTTTTGGTCCTGACAGTCATCCGCTTCACCTATGAAAATCCATCTTAAGGAGAAACGAATCTTATGTATCGTGATCAGATAAATTTTATGTTCTTAATATTTTTTATCTCCATGTGCGTCCTGTTATCAAATAGTGCCTTTGCCGGATCTGAAATAGGGGTAAAGGCAGGATACGACACCAACATAGACAGGGCTGTCGGTGGCGGCCTGAGCGATTCCTGGATAACAGGCTTTCTCTCTTTTACAAGGGAACCGGGCGAAGAAACCACGACTGACTGGTCATTCAATCTCCACCTTGAAGGAACCCGCTATACAGAATCGACCTGCTTGAATTACGGCACGGCAAGTATCACCCCGGCCATTATTTTTTATCCCAACCCGAGATGGAGAGTTGATATATCCCCCTTTATTCAGGCTACAGGGGTCAGAGACAAGGAACAATCAACCCTTGCCGCCGGTGGTGAAATCGGCATAAAGCAGCTTCTGGGTCAAAAATTTTATACCGGTGAATACCTTATCTATACGGACAGCAGGGCGGATGTGGAGATATATTCATACAGGGAAAAAACAGCGGGTGTCTATGCCGGCATCAATTGGACTGATGCCCTCTGGAGCGAGATAGGCTATGATTTCTCCAGAGGCGATTCATTCCGGGCCATAGGAGAATATGCTACAACCCAGGCAGATAAGGAGGATGACAGTGCGAACCAGTCAGGCCAGGGGCAAAACGGCTCGGGAAAGGCCGGCAAAGGGCAGTATGGCAACAGCGCTTCCATCCGCTATTCCCAGGCATATAATGAATATATCATAAACGAGCCGGTGGATCGTCAGACCATAGGTGTTAATATAGGCTGCCAGCTTACCGGCCATATCTATACATTCATCAATTATGCCTACATAATCTGCAAGGGGGATGCGGGGACATCAAAATCTCATACCGGCACAATCGGCCTGGGATACAATTTTTAATCTTCATGATATAATGATTAATGCAGGGCAGGGAAATTACCATTCCCGCCTTGCCGACTCCGCCTCAATTCTATTAATCAACGGCCTTTAGGCGCATGAAAAACAGGCGGACAAATCATTTTGCCGCATATCATCAGGTCACCCGATCGATTCTAAGACAATCAATCCTTCGAATCCTTTTCCTCTTGTTTTTTATCTGTCCTGCAACTGCCGGAAAGGCATGTAGGGATGCCCAGCTTCGGCAGTATGTATAACTGCAATGCCAGCCACACAACTATTATTAATATGATCCATAGTATGCTCATATCTCACTCCTTTAAGCTATTATTCACCGTCTTTTACAGTTCCTCAAGCCCTTCCTTAATCTGATTCTCGGGCATCATTCTTTTTCTCTTGTCCAGGAAATAGAGTATCGGAACGGTCATGCGTGAAAACAAAAGAGACGCTACCTCTCCCGCCATGAGCGATATGGCCAGCCCCTGAAAGATCGGGTCAAACAATATTACCGATGCTCCGACTATCACAGCAGCAGCCGTCAGCATCATGGGCCGGAAACGCACCGCACCTGCGTCTATCACTGCCTGGTCCAGGGACATGCCCTGGCTTACCCTCAACTCGATAAAATCAACAAGTATGATAGAATTGCGGACCACAATCCCTGCCCCGGCAATAAAGCCTATCATGGATGTTGCGGTAAAAAAGGCACCCATCATCCAGTGGGCCGGAAGTATCCCTATCAGTGAAAAGGGAATGGCCGCCATTATTACAAGCGGGGTTGAAAAGGACTGGAACCACCCGACGACAAGGACGAAGATCAGGACCAGGACCACGGCAAAGGCGATTCCGAGGTCCCTGAAGACCTCATAGGTTATATGCCACTCTCCATCCCACTTCATGCTGTACTTCCTGTCGCTTTCAGGGACCTTTGCGGTGTTCTGTTCAATCCTGTATCCCTCCGGGACAGCAAGGGTATTTACCTTCTTATACATTTCAAGGATTGCATAAACAGGGCTTTCCTTTTCACCCGCCACATCCCCTGTCACATAAACCACAGGCATGAGATTCTTATGGTAGATGCTTCGGTCTATCACGGTTTCGCTTACCCTGACCAGCGATGACAAGGGGACCATATCCCCCCTTGCTGAAGGAAGTTTAATTGTATTGAGGCGTTCCATACCCGCCCTGGCCTCAAGGGGAAGCCTTAGAATGATAGGCACATCCTCCTTTTCATTCTCCTGATGGAGCAACCCGGCCTGGCTGCCGCTCAGGTTGAGTGTCAGGGCCTGATTGATCTGTGCCGTACTGATACCGCTCAATGCCGCCTTTTCAGCATCAGCTTCTATCCTGTATCGCGACTGGTCCTCCTCCATGTACCAGTCGACATCGACAACACCGGATGTCTGTTCAAAGATATCCCTGATCTTCAGGGCTATCTCGCGCTGTCGCGTATAATCAGGGCCATAGACCTCAGCCACAAGCGTTGATATCACGGGCGGACCAGGCGGGACCTCTGCTACCTTAACCCTTGCGCCATAGCGGTCGGCTATCTTTTTCAGGGCAGGCCTCACGCGTTTCGCTATCTCGTGGCTCTGATCCTTGCGCTCCCCTTTGCCGGCCAGATTCACCTGGATGTCCGCGACGTTTGGCCCGCTCCTCAAAAAATAGTGACGGACCAGGCCGTTAAAATTGAAAGGCCCGGATGTCCCGATATAAAGCTCGTAATCCGTTACCTCATTCACCGTCTTAAGATACTCTCCCATCTCCATTGACGCAGCTGATGTCTCCTCAAGGGTTGCGGACTCGGGCATGTCAAGGATGACCTGGAACTCACTCTTATTGTCAAAGGGCAGCATCTTTACCTTCACGAGCCCCACAGCAACAAATCCGCACGCAACAAGCAGAAATCCCATTACCATAAGAAGAAAGACTGACCGCCGGAAAGGCTGATGAATAAGGGGTCCCATTATCCGGCGATACAGCCTTGTGGCCCAGTCTTCCTGGTGTGCCCTGTGGATTGCATGCCCGGTTCCCTCATCATGGCGTATCAGGCGCAATGACGCCCAGGGCGTTACAATAAAGGCTACGATTAGTGAGAATATCATGGCGGCTGACGCTCCCACCGGTATGGGCCTCATATAAGGACCCATTAGTCCCCCTACAAATGCCATGGGAAGGATTGCCGCTATAACGGTAAGGGTTGCCAGGATGGTCGGGTTGCCTACCTCGTCGACCGCCTCAACGGCGATCTCCATCTTTGACCGCCCCCGGTTTTTTTCCAGGTGAAAATGTCGGACGACATTTTCCACCACAACTATCGCATCGTCCACCAGGATGCCTATGGAAAAGATCAGGGCGAACAGGGTAATCCGGTTGAGCGTGTAGCCGTAAAAATAGAATATTGCCAGTGTCAGGGCGAGTGTTACGGGGATGGCAAAGGCAACCACCCCTGATTCCCTGCGACCCAACGTGAACCATATAAGGAGGGTCACGGATACTATGGCGATAAGCATGTGAAAGAGGAGTTCATTGGACTTTTCCTTTGCCGTCTCACCGTAATTCCTTGTAACGGTTATATGGATATTATCCGGGATTGCCGTGCCCCTGGCATCATCAATGCGCGCCATCACCCTGTTTGCAACATTTATCGCATTTGTCCCCTTCCTCTTTGCCACTGTGAGTGTCACGGCAGGGGATAGGCCCTTTGAAAGGCTATCCGAGCCGGCCTCTTCCTTTTTACCGGCAGGCCCGGCGCCTATAAAGACATATTGATCAGGCTCCTGAGGCCCATCCGTTACAGAGGCAACGTCCCTGAGATATACGGGACGGTCATTATAAACACCCACTACTACGGCCTCTACATCCTCAGCGTCCCGAAGGAATCCGCCCGTATGCACCAGCACCTGGCCTTTGGCAGACGGGAAACCTCCTGCATCCGCCTCCTGGTTTGCGGCATTAAGCATAGCTGAGACCTTTGCCCCATCAAGGCCAAGGGCTGCCATGCGTCCGCTGTCAAGATTGACAGCAAGCCTGCGCTGCTCTCCGCCTATGATCTTGGTGATTGAGACATTGGGCTCGCGCTTGACCAGGTCTTCCACCTCTGCCGCGACCCTGCGCAGGGTGTAATGATCGGCACCGTCGCCGTGGAATGTCAGGGAAAGGATAGGGACATCATCGATATAACGTGGTTTAATGAGCGGATCTGAGACCGAGGGCGGTATCCTGTCCATATTAGCCATGAGCTTGGATTGAAGGCGCACAATGGACTTTTCCTCATCCTGGCCCACATAAAAGCGCACTATGGCGGTGGACATCCCCGGGCTTGATGTGGAATAGACATACTCAACGCCGGGGATCTCCCACAGGAGCTTTTCCATGGGCCCAGTGACGCGCTGCTCAACCTCCTTGGCGCTCGCCCCAGGCATGCTGACAAAGATATCTATCATCGGCACTATGATCTGCGGTTCCTCTTCCCTGGGCAGGGCTATTACTGCTGCGATCCCCAGGAGTATGGAGGCGATGATGATGAGGGGGGTAAGTTTTGAATTGATAAAAAATCGAGCCACCCTGCCCGCAGGCCCGGGCTTTCCTGTGATGGTCATGATGACCCCTCCACCTTCATCCCTTCCTTCAGATCAACCGGCGGCGACAGGACATAAATGGTTCCATCCTTGATCCCTGATATCACCTCAACAAGGTCTCCCGTTTTTCTGCCCGTCCTTACAATACGGAAATGGGCCTTCTTTTCATCGTCTACGACAAACAGCCCTGTCAATTGACCCTGCCGGACAAGGGCGGAAGAAGGTATCACGAGCCTATCTTCCCCTTGCCCTGGGATATTGATCCTGACGAACATCCCTGAATGGATGCCCTCTGTCTCCGGGATATCAAGCTTGATTGTAAAGGTCCTGCTTTGAGGGTCCGCTGCCATGATTATGGATCTAACCTTTGCCTGTATCCGCCTTTCCTGCAATACCGGCATGGTCACATCAAGGACCTGCCGCAGGGCAATAAAATTGATATAATCCTCCGGGATAATCGCATCTACCTCCAGGGCGCCGCTCTTCTCAATGTTAAGAAGCTGGACGCCGGGGGATGACAGATCGCCCACATCCGCCATCCTTGCCGTGACAATACCGTCATAGGGCGCCTTTATCTCTGCATCATGCATTGAAACACCGGCAGACTGCACCCCTGCCTCTGCCTCCTTCACCCTTTCCTTGGCGGCCTCCAATACCTCATCCGCCTGCTTCAATGACGCTTCAGCCTGGTTGAATCGCATCTCGACCTCTTCAAACTCCTGTCTGCTTGCGGCGTTATCCTCAATAAGTTTTTGATATCGCCCGTAGGTGGACTGCGCCAGCTGTGCACCTGCCTTTGCGGCATCCCTTGCCGATGCGGCAGCCGCCTGCGACCTCAGGGCCTCTTCCATGGCGGCCTTTGCCTGCTTTAACTGCGCATCCACTTGGCGGTCGTCAATAAGAATCATCACCTGGCCTTTTTTTACGGTATCCCCTGCCCTTACATTAACCGCCTTGATGACACCCATCAATTTGCCCGAGATAGTGGTGGCCATCTCCGCCTTTACCGTCCCCACTGCCTGAAAATATCCTGTGGAACGGGTCGTCATTGCAATGCCGACCTTTGTCTTTATTGCCTCTCCTGTGCCATCTTGTGTGTTTCCAGGCTTGATCTTTGCGCACCCCTGCGAAAGGCCCAGGACGGCCAATAAAATCAAGGAAACTATAGTTTTTTTTGCCATAATTTTACTCCAATAGATTATACATCCATTACCTTGATAGCCTTTTGCGGACATGCACTGGCACAGTCCCCGCATCCCTTACACAAGGAGGGATTCATCATGGGGATATCATAGGGCTCTTCCTGTCTTATCAGTTTTAGCGGACACGCCTTTACCGCAGGACAGACACCGTTTTCACACATCCCTGGACGGCATTTATCAAACTGCACGAGGGCCATTTTAACCGGCATGGACAATCATCTCCTCCAGGGTGTAAACCCCTTATTCCTTCCGGCCTGAAAACTCTTTTAAATTATACGACAAAACGCGTTTCTTTTCTATAAGGTCACGCTGCACATCCATAAGCATGCTGATGGCATCATAAATCCTCCTGTCGGACAGGCTGTAATAGATCGTCGCGCCATCGCGGCGGGTGAGGACAAGACCCCTTTCCCTCATGAGGGCTAGGTGCTTTGATACGTTGGGCTGGCGCAGGTCAAGGCGTTCCACCAGGTCATTTACTGATGCCTCCCCCCTGCTCAGTTCGCCGATAATAAGGAGCCTGTTAGCGTCGGACAGGGTCTGGCAGAATTCTGCATGCAGTCTGAAGATCTCATTTTTTTCATGGGTTTTCATTTCAACGGCCTCCATATATTACTATATAGTTATATAATCATATTTGAAATACATGTCAATCTTTTTCAGCCTGTGAAGATCTCTATCCTGTTCTTCATAATTTGCCATTTTTCGCCGCTTATGATAAAGTTTAAGCATCTGTTATGACTGCATGTGTCTTTTTATCGTGATCATCCCCACCTCTAAAAAGGGAGACAAAAAATGAGCAGAAAAAAGGTTACAATCGCCGAATTGCAGGAAAAAAAATTAAAGAAACAGAAGATTACCATGCTGACCGCCTATGATTATCCATCCGCAAGGATACTGGACCAGGTCGAGATTGACACGATCCTTGTCGGCGACTCCCTGGGTAACGTAGTCCTTGGATATGAATCGACCGTTCCTGTTACTATGGATGAGATGATCCACCACTGCAAGGCTGTGGCAAGGGCTGTTAAAAGCGGTTTTATAATCGGCGACCTGCCCTTCCTTTCATATCAGGTAAGCGAGGAAAAGGCCGTTGAGAACGCAGGCCGTTTCATCAAGGAGGCAGGATGTGACGCGGTGAAGCTGGAAGGTGGGAGCGATATGGCCCCGGTAGTTAGGGCAATCGTCAGGGCGGGGATCCCGGTCTGCGCCCATATAGGCCTGACTCCACAGACAGCCACCATGCTGAGCGGTTACAAGGTACAGGGCAAAGATGCTGAAAGTGCCAGGATACTTATCCAGTCGGCCAAAGACCTTGAAGAGGCAGGGGCATTTATGATCGTGTTTGAATGCATCCCCGATGTCCTGGCAGCCAGGATAACAGAAGAGTTGAAGATCCCTACTATCGGCATCGGCGCCGGAAAAGAATGCGACGGCCAGGTCCTCGTCTACCATGATCTTGTAGGCCTCTTTGAAAGGTTTACCCCAAAGTTCGTCAAACAGTATATCAACCTTGCCCCCATGATTAGGGATGCGGTTGCCCAGTATAAGGCCGATGTTGAATCAGGGGCATTCCCTGGCCCGGAGCATGTCTTTTCCATGAACAAGAAGGAAGCCGAGAAACTATAGGAGCAGATCATGAGATTTCTCATAGCAGGACCGGGCGCCATGGGCAGCCTCTTTTCAGCCCGTCTGAAGATGGCGGGTTTTGACGTCACCCTCCTTGATTACAACAGGGAAAGGTCTGAGACATTAAACCGCCAGGGCATCATCGTTGAAGGGGTTTCCGGCAATTATACCGCGATGGTCCCTGTCATTGTCGATGAAGTCAGAGACGGATTTGATTTTGCCCTGTTATGCGTCAAGTCTAATAAGACCAGGGCTGTTGCAGGGTTCCTCAAGACAAGACTTTCCCCTGGAACAATCATTGTTTCAGCCCAGAACGGCATAGGCAACCTTGAGATACTCGAGGAGCTATTCGGCAAAGAAAGGGTCCTGGGCGGGGTCACAGCGGAAGGTGCAACCGCGCTAGGATGGGGCAGGATACGTCACGCAGGCATGGGCGCCACTGTTATCGGCGGAAGGGGAGACTCTCAGGGACAGTCTGAAAGGCTTGTCGCCGCACTGAACAGAGCAGGATTCAATGCCCAAACGGCAGATAATGTGGAAGGGCTCTTATGGGGCAAGCTTATTATCAATGCCGGCATCAACGCCTTGACCGCGATTACCAGACTGAAAAACGGGAAAATCCCGGAAATGAAAGGAACCGCCCTGATCATGGAAGAGGTGGTGAGAGAGGCAGAGGCAGTAGCTGCGGCGAAAAAAATCAAACTCCCCTATGAGGACCCTATGGCACGCGTTAAAGAGGTCTGTCGCAATACATCAGGGAATATATCATCCATGCTCCAGGATGCCCTCAATAAGAGGGAAACTGAGATTGACTTTATCAACGGTGCGATTGTGATAGAGGGCGAGATGATGGGAATACCTGCACCGGCCAACCGCTTACTCACCAATCTTGTAAAGGCAATAGAAGAGAGCTATGAGGAACGGTTGTAATTGTCTTTCGTAATTATCCTGACATTCGGTCCCAGGGGCCCCCACTGCTCCGCGGAACTCTCTTTAAAGATGGCTATTACATGTATCCCCATCATGGCCGCAAGATGGGTTACACCGCTGTCATGGCCGATATAAACGGATGCATTGCCAAGGACAGAGAGGAGTTCCTCCCTTTCAGCAGAGACCCTGATATCGATATCTTCCAGTCCCTGATCTTCCTTAAAAGAGGTATAGAGCCCCTGTTCCGCCGGACCCAGTAGCAATACAACCTTAAGATGCGGGTCAAGGCATGGCCCCCTTAATCCCTTTATCAACTTAAGCCAGAAGGCTGGCGGATAGTTCTTCTTTTGAGAACCTGACCCGGGGTGAATAACTATACCGGCAGTGTCGCCTTCCCCGGTCTTACAATCAGCCATAAGGGGAATCTCAAAGGAGGCTGCGAATGCCTGTTCTGGATCTATAGGCAGGGATGCATCCCGGAATGACCTCGCCATATAAAGAGCTGTATGCGTATTGTCACCGGCAGGCGGAAATACAGGAAACACATCGACCGCCCGGCCCGGGAAACAGGCCTTCAGATTATTCTTTAATCTGCCGTCAGGGTCATTGAAAAAGGCGACAATATGGTCGGCATCCGGCAATGAGGGCCTTGCCGGATCCACCGACTCTTCCATGAATAGCCTGTGGCAGCCTGATGTCTCGATGTCAATGCATTGATCCACATAGGGTCTTATATAATCTATCCCCGGCCGCCTGCCTGTTACAATTATCTCAAGCCCCTTTTTAAGGCCGGAAATCGCCGGGATAAGCATCAGGGTGTCCCCCAGTGCCCCAGCCCTTACTATCAATAATTTCAAGATATAATTCCTTTTTTACAATAATTTCATAATTCCTTATCTTGACCGCGAATCCTTATTCCCTTGACAAGAGGTCTGGGGATATTATCATTATAGGACATAAATGAAAAGGAGATAAAGATGGGCAACTGGTTTAAGACAACACTGCTTCTGGGCGTTATGACCGCCCTCATAGTATTGATAGGGAGGCTTATAGGCGGCCAGCAGGGCATGATATTCGCCTTTATCCTTGCAATCGGGATGAATTTTTTCAGCTACTGGTTTTCCGACAAGATCGTGCTGAGGATGTATAATGCGAAAGAGGTAACAGCCCGGGAAAACCCGAGGCTCTATGAGATAGTAAGCCGGATAGCCCTCAGGGCAAATCTCCCCATGCCGAAGGTCTATATTATCCCTGAAGAATCCCCCAATGCCTTTGCAACGGGCAGGAACCCGGAGCACGCCGTTGTCGCTGCAACAGAAGGACTTTTAAGACTTATGGACACGAATGAGGTTGAAGGGGTCATTGCCCATGAGATGGCCCACATTAAAAACAGGGACATCCTGATAGGCTCCATCGCCGCAACCATGGCGGGCGCCATAATGATAATAGCCAGCATGGCCCGGTGGTCGGCCTTCCTGGGAGGACGGGGCAGAGACGATGACAGGGGCGGTCTCGGCGCCGCAGGCCTGCTTGTCATGTCGATTCTAGCGCCCCTTGCAGCAATGCTTATACAGATGGCCATATCAAGGTCTAGGGAGTATCTGGCCGACTCTACCGGCGCATCCTTTGCCGGCCAGCCGGGTGGACTTGCAAGCGCCCTGGAAAAACTAGGCACATATTCCAAAAGGCTCCCCATGCATAATGCAAGCGAAAATACCGCGCACATGTTTATAGTCAATCCCTTAAGCGGTCGGAGCTTTGCATCCCTATTCTCCACCCATCCGCCTCTGGAGGAAAGGATCGCCAGACTGACAGGGAAGAGGTTCTTCACGGACAACAACGATAATGGCCCCAAGTCGGGCAAAAGGGATGCTGAAGATGCCTGGAAGAGGCTTATGCAGTAAGTAGCTTATCTTATAAGTGCAAACCCTATCCTTAATGCATGGGTCCTTTTCTGATAATCGAGGAGGTTCTCCGCAAATGAATCTACATACTGCACCTGCAGGAAGATATTCAGGTCCTTGAATATATAATGATGCAGAGGATATGTAAGATCCGCCTGATAGGATACACCCTTCTTTGCCAGGACAATATTTGAGCCGAGGACAAGGCTGTCTGTCTTGCCTATCTTGATATCAATATCAAAATTCCCTCTGTAATCGGGGAGATCCGGGTTGTTTTCCTTGGAGTTCTTAAAATAGGCGCGGAACCTGGGGGCCAGCAGAATCCCGTATTTGTCCTGTCTGACAAATGCAATGATCGGCCTGATATAAACAGAGTTTGTGCTCCTGGAAGAGGTTTCCCCCCTACCGTTGGACTCATGCCTGATGCCTGTCTGAAATAATAATCCGTTTAACCAATCAGGCCGTTTGTCGATGTTTGGGGAGAGATAAAACAGCTCCGGTTTATAGCTGGTGTCCTCAAAGGGCGCAGAAGGCGATCTCAGGTCCCAGAAAGAGGTCTGGGTATAACCCAGATTGAATCCGGTTACCCAGGGGTGGTTCATTGCCAGTGAATCCTCGGCCTTAAAGACCTGATATTTGAAACTGATCTGGAACTTGCTCTCCTCCAGATGTGCACCTGCAAGGAAATAGACCGGTTCATAGGCGTTAAAATTCACCTGATAGGGCTGATACAGGGAAAACAGTTCATCCATTGAAATGTTGTCTTTTTGATTATCCGCCTCTTTTGGTCGTGAAACGGTTTTCTCTGGTTCCTCTGCAAAGGAGATATGAGTTAAAAGCAGTATTAATAAGAATGTGATGATTCGCATAACTATTTCCCGGTTGAATATCTAAAGGTTATAGGAAAATTATTTAATAAAGCCTTAATAATTTTATCACAATCGATTGGAGATAGAAATTATTATTCAATAAACCCCGCCCCAATCCTTCACGATTGACACACATCAGCGATTCTTCTATACTTTAAACAAAATTTAATAATTATATTTTATAAAAAATGCCCAAGAATAACATTTCATTAGAATGGAAAAATAAGGTTGTATCAACCGACGATGTCCTTAAGAGGATAAAACCGGGGAGCAGCATATTTCTGGGCACAGGCCTGGCTGAACCCCGCACCCTCGTAAAGGCCCTGATGTATTCAAACGCCCCTAGCCTCACCGATCTTGAACTTATCCAGCTGATAAGTGTCGGTGATGCCGTCTCCATGGAAGAAAAATACTCGGAGCATTTTCGCCTAAAGACATTTTTCGGGGGACTTGTAGCAAACAAGGCTATTACTGCAGGTCTTGTGGACCTTATACCATCAAGGTTCTCCGGCATCCCCCGCCTGTTTTCAAGCGGGAGAATCAGGATCGACGTTGCGTTTATTCAGATAACCCCTCCTGATGACGCTGGGTTCTGCAGCCTCGGACTGGCGGTGGATGTGGCTCGGCATGCTATCGAAAAGGCGGATCTTGTTATCGGAGAGATTAACCATTATATCCCCAGGACGAGCGGTGATACATTCGTACATGTAGACGATTTTGACCTGTTTGTTGAAGGAAACAAGCCTCCCCTTTATTTCCCCCGTTCCGAAATAAGCGATGTCTTTAACAAGATAGGCGAGAATGTCGCCTCCCTTATACCTGACGGCAGCTGCCTCTCCTTCGGGATCGGATCTCTGTATGAGGCGCTGGGCAAGCACCTTGCTAAAAAGCATGACCTTGGGATACATTCGCCCTTTGTCACTGACGCCGTCATGGACCTTGTTAAAAGCGGCGCTGTTTCAATAAACGCAAATCCATATTTAAAAACAAATGCCTTGTCTCCTATGCCGTAGGATCGGAAGAACTTGTGAAATGGCTTGATAATAATCCTGTTATCGAGTTCCAGGCGATTGATGTGGTTGCCGATCCGACCAAGATCCTTACAAATGATAATTTCATCTGTGTCCTGCCTGCCAGAAAAGTGGACCTGACCGGAGAGGTGTCGTTTCATGGCGGAAAGGGTTTCATAAGCGCAGGTCCTGCTGAGGCCCTTGAATTTTTAAGAGGGGCCACCTTTTCCAATGGAGGACGTATCATCTTTGCCCTTCCAAGCCGCAACCTGGCAAGGCAGTCCAATATCATCCTTTCGGTTTACGACCGTCCGAATCATTTTTCCATTGTAAAAGAATCCCTCGACCTTGTTGTTACGGAATACGGCATCACATCCCTGAAGGGAAGAACCATAAGGGAACGGGCCTTTGCACTGATAGATATAGCACACCCTGATGACAGGGCAGAGCTTGTGCGGCAGGCAAAAGAGGCCCATATACTCTATCCCAGCCAGGTCTATTTTGAGGAGTCAGGGAGATTGTATCCTGACCATCTCACGCATTACAGGATATTCAAGGATGACCTGAACGTGCAATTCAGGGCTATCAAGCCATCGGATGTGGATGAAATGAGGCGGTTCTTCTACCGATTGTCTGATGAATCAAAGTATCTGAGATATTTCGCCCCAATCGATGCAATGCCCCACGAAGAGATGCAGGAATATGTTACCGTTGATCACAGTCATATCATCTCCATTGTAGCTATTGTGGGAGAGCCCCACGATGAAAGCATTATTGCAGAGGCCCGTTACATCAGATGGCCTGACAGGTCCTTTGCCGACGTGGCGTTCGCAGTGGATGAGAAATATCGAAGGATAGGCATAGGTTCTTATCTCTATCAAATGCTCCTCAAGCTCGCCAAGGAGAATGGCCTGGAAGGTTTCAATGCTACAGTCATCGCAGATAATGCAGCGATGCTAAAGGTATTCCAGAAATGCGCGCCCTGCCCGATCAATGCGGTCCTATCCGGGGACAAGTATGATCTCTCCATGCCGTTTTATTCAGACAAGCCGGACTACACACCGGGACAACCCCCGCATCCCAAACCAGGCATGACTCATATTGCCAGGGATGACAACAACAATAAGACCTGATATAATAATACAAACTGTCTTATAGATTTCACTCCGCCGGGGGCCTCCCTTTATTAAAGAGTGAATTATTCCCCGGCAATATCGTCGCACAAGGTGCTGTTAAGCGGGCGGGTAGTTTTCCGGTGATTTCCTGGATACCGTGGCTTCCGGATTAACTGAGAATCCGCACCGCCCGCTTCCCCGGGCTTATTACGTTGCTCTCAGCAGGCCGCGCATTTCACTCTTTAATAAAGGGAGGCCCCCGGCGGAGTGAAACGCGTATACTGCTATGAAACCGTAATATCAATAGTCAGGCATGTTATTCCCGGCATTTTCAAGATCCGCTTTTTTGTATTAGCGCTCAGCCCTGTTCCTTATATAGACCTGCCTTCTCATGATGAATCACTTTATCTTGCTGAACAGCCTTCATCACCGGCAGGATACATGCGTCTTGTTATCAACTTATTCGCAAGGAGGGACTGACATGAGAAAAACAACCTTTAACACACGTCATCATCCCCTGGATGACCCTTTTTTAAAAAAGCTTGAAAAATTCCTGATAACATTTCTGATGGTACTGGCCATTATAGTAATGTTCTTTTATATAATTTTAAGATCGAGCTGATGACGGAATGAAAAAACATGCGGTATAAGGTTTGTGGTGCAAGGTATAAGGCAAAAAGCAAATGCCCTTTTATTCATCGAACTATGTTACCTTACACCATACACCTTATACGCTTAACCACATACGACAATCCTTTAAACATACGCCATATTATCCCGTCATAAAAAAACATGTAACCTTTGGGCGCCATATCTCGACTATACAGGTAAAGACACAATATAATAAAAGGAGAAATTAATATGGAAAAGAAACATTACTTCAATCTTGAGGACGTGCTTGAAAATACCGAAGAAACATTCTTCACCGTCATGGTTGCCATTGCTGTAATAGCTCCATTCCTCACCATGTTTATTAAATAGGTCGGATTGGAATGACGAACATTAAAGCTATAAAATAATAATTATCAGGTATGGAGACCCTTTCATGGCCTCCTATACCTGTCGAGTAAACCGATCTGATTTCTTCCTGCCTCAAGTTCTATTCATACACAACTTAAATCAACCTCTGAATATATCCCCCATACAAGATGCATAACCTCCTTGTGAAGGATAAGAAATATTGCATTCCACAGATGGAAGATTTACAATGCCTAATCGAGTTTCTTTATTAATTGAATCACATTAAACCACCAGCTCTGCTGGTGTGACACTACAAGGTTTGACCGATCCGGTGTGATTATTAAAAGAACATAACCCCTCCAGCCTCCCCTTATCATAAGGGGAGCGAAAAGTGCTTCTTCTAAACATAAGGGGTCCCCCCTCTTAAGATAAGAGGGGGTCAGGAGAGTTATGAAAGAGGGGAAACTTTCGTTTCGCCTAATTAGGAGTAGAGATTTTTCTTTAATAATGCCCCCTTTGACGGGGCTTCATCACACCTCCTGCCCTGCAGGAGGTTACTGATTGAATCTGACGCGACGTGATCTTACACACGATTAGAGGTTTATATGGACAACCCCATAAAGGACAATATAAAAAGATTCACAAGGGAAACGGAGATCAAACTGACAGGGTTCCTTTTGAGATGGAAGGAGCAAAAAGAGGGAAAGGGTGTTTCCGACAGGGAAACAATAGAGATGAAATCCAGGATCATCACTGATACGGCGAATGAAATCCTGAAACGAAGGGGAAAAAATATCTTCACCGAGATTAAAAATATTTATATTAAAAAATACGGACAGGAGGGCAAGGACAATTGAGCAATGCCGGTGATCTTAATTCAATAAAAATAGTACTCGATAAGGAAGAGGAACAAAGGCTTTCGCCCTGGGCCTGCCTGAGCCGCAATGCATTAAGGGCCAGGACGGAAGAACATATTATCGCAGGACACAGGCAGAACTTTTCGCTTGATACCGACAGGATTCTCCATTCCATGGCTTATTCCAGATACATTGATAAGACACAGGTATTTTATCTTGTCAAGAACGATCACATCACACACAGGGTCCTGCATGTACAGCTGGTTTCCAAGATATCGCGGACCATCGCGCGACTGTTGCGTCTTAATGAAGACCTTATTGAGGCAATAGCCCTGGGCCATGACATCGGTCACGCACCCTTCGGACATGATGGTGAAAAATTTCTTTCAAAACTCTCCATGCGTTATGACCTCGGCAATTTTCAGCACAACCTTCAGAGTGTAAGATTCCTGGAAAAGATAGAGAAAAAAGGCAGGGGATGGAACCTTACCCTTCAGGTCCTTGACGGGATACTCTGTCATGACGGGGAGCTTCACTGTCAGGCATTAAGACCCGACAGAGAGAAGGATTTCAATCGATTCAATCAGGAGATAAGGGACAAGGCCGAAAACCCGGGCATGGATCTCCTCCCCATGACCCTCGAAGGCTGCGTCGTAAGGATGTCCGACACAATAAGCTATATAGGACGGGATATTGAAGATGCCATAAGGCTTGGCGTCATAAAACGCAATATCATCCCCGATGAATGCAGACGGATACTCGGTGATACCAACGGCACCATCGTCTACTCCCTTGTTGAAGACCTTGTGGCCAACAGCCTCGATAAACCCTATGTCTGTTTCAGTGAAAGGACCGCGGGCGCGCTTAAAAGGCTTAAAGAATTCAACAGGGAATATATCTACTCTGGGGAACTTGCCTGGAAACAGACCTCTAAAATCGAATTGATGTTTGAACTCCTGTTTGAGAAATACATGAATGACCTTACAACAAAGGACGAGGGTTCTGAGATATACGGCGAATACCTAAAAGGGATGTCTGACGAATACGGCAAAAACACCCCCGACGCGGAGATAGTCCGTGACTTCATGGCAGGCATGACAGACGAGTTTTTTTTAGCACAGTGTGAAAAACGGCTCATCCCAACTATAAGAAAGAGTCTTATGTAGCAGGTATCCTCCCTTATGAAGTATAGAAGCACGCAGGCACTCATAACGAGGGTAAAGGAATTCGGTGAATCGGATCTCATGGTCACCTTTTTCACCCCCGATGCCGGACGGTTGCGCGGAGTGGCCAAGGGAGCGCTCAGGAGCCGCAGGCGCTTTGTAAACTGCCTTGATATCTTCTCTCTTGTAAACCTTGAATACAGCCCTGCCAGAAACGGGGACCTGCATTTCCTGCATTCGGGAAAACTCATCGAACCATTCCCTGGGCTCAGGAGCGACTTCTCAATCCTTTCAAAGGCCGCCTACATGGTCGAACTCACAGAGATCCTCTTCCCGTGGGAACTCCCGGAAAGGGATATCTTTGAGATCCTGGTAAAATCATTATACCTCCTCGACAAGGGGGAGATGACCGAGATCGTTCCCCAGTCCTTTGAATTTATCGCCATGTCCAAGGGGGGCTTCAAGATCAATCTTGAAAAATGCTGCACCTGCGGGAGGGCCTATGCAGGCGAGGGGACAGCGGTCTTTAAACCTGATAAGGGCGGGATTGCCTGCATGAAGTGTCACCAGATAACGGCCCTCTCTCCGAAGGTGAGTCCTGAGACGGTCAGGTTTATTAAAATGCTGTATTCCAGCATGCCTTTGCCCTTTGATCACCCGGACCCTGGAGAAAGGATTCTTGCAGAGATAAGGCCGGTGCTCAAACTCCACAGGGAATATCACCTAGGCCGCAAACCTAAAACAGCGTGCTACATGGAATGACTTGCAATCAAAAAATCATTTATCTTTTCCCCTCCAAACCAAATATTTCCATCTTTCATTAAATTGAATTTTCTATGCGGTATCACCTACAGAAATCATCATAGCGGCGAAGGTGTGTCTAGTCTGAATAATAGGCATGTATTCTATACCTGCCTTAGTCAATCCCCTTGACCATTCATTCTTACGGAGGGTCTCTATCTCTATAGGTTTGCTCTCTGGATTCAGAAAGAGATACTTGCTTCGAAGTCTGGTCTTCAACTCCTGTTTCTTCATGGCATCACAAACCATAGGCACCGACCGCGATTTATGGATGTAGCATTCAGCAGTCAGCATAGCCGCTTGACGTTGTCGCGTCCGGTTTAATCGGCAATAAGACTTTTAAATCGGATTTTAGCTGCGGAGCAGCGAAATGTTAATAGCTATAAAGGAGATAGATTTTTTAGCTCCGAAGGAGCGGCATGTTGAATATTACATCCGATATGCATTCATTTCCTATACCGCTCCTCTGGAGCTAATATAATAAATTGCAATTCACATGCTATTAATATATCGCGCCTATGGCGCTGTGTTCCGGTAAAACAAATGAAGTCTCATGCAAGCAGTCAGATTATTGATTGATATAAAAATTTCTGATAGGAGCGCAAGGAATACCCTTGGAAGATTTTTTTGGGTTGGCCCCTCAATCATTGATATAATCGTGCTCAACCAAAAACATATTATTTAGTATCCAATATCTTTAATATTTCAGCCTCAAGCTCATCATTATCAAAGGAAAATGACACGATGCCTCGTGAGACCTCAAATGCCTCAAGATGACAATTATACTCCCCTGCAACCTCCTCCAGCAGTTCCCTGAAACTCTCCGCCACAGGGTGTTCAGGATCATCCACGTCCTCCGGAAACATCTCTACTTCAATTACCCCCATATCAATCTCCTTAATCTGTAATTACCGGCCATATTGCCGTGCAGGTTCCCGCTGAAACCTGATATCTTGAACCTTAGCGCGAACAGGGTTTATTGTATCTTAACTTAAATGGTGAAGCAAGGCATTCATTTTTTTGTAACCCTCATATATAATTGAATAAAATCTCCGGCGATTCAATCATCTCTCAAATACCTCAAAAGATCCTAAACAGTTCATTCCCGTGCCCTTCATTTTTCTTGATAGATGCCCTACCCTATGGTATTGATTTTCTTAACATCATTCACAGGAAAACCTTATGCGTGTAAAATCTGAAGAAATCTTGTTACAGACTACATCAAGGACAGACGTAATCGATATTACCTTAAACGTACAGCAGGTCGTTGCAGGATCAGGGATATCAAACGGCATTGCCGCCCTCTTTATCCCCGGTTCCACCGCAGGCCTGACAACCATCGAATACGAGACCGGGGTAATTAATGATCTTAGAAAGGCCGTTGAAAGGATTGCACCCAGGGATATCTATTATGAACATAACGAGAGATGGGAGGATGGAAACGGCTTTGCCCACGTAAGCGCTGCCATGCTCGGCCCCTCATTGCATATACCCCTGATAGATGGTAAACTTAGTCTGGGGGTCTGGCAGCAGATAGTGCTGATCGATTTTGACAACAGGCCCAGGCAGCGCCAGGTTATCATACAACTTCTCGGAGAATAGAATTGAAAAAAGGCAGGACCGGCGACGGCCATGAATTGACAAAAAAGATCGGTTTTCAGGATCATGATTTTTTCAGGATGCTGTGCGGACAGCAGGGCGCAAACCTGAAGATTATCGAAGCCAGGGTGGGACTCTCAATAAATGCAAGGGGCACTGAGCTGAACCTCAAGGGCGGGGAC
>Ga0153915_10001465_pt1 | contig 21642 bp, 14 predicted proteins | sample Opewatmetagenome_2_FD_107003 | JGI IMG/M metagenome (GOLD analysis project Ga0153915, IMG submission 107003) | Freshwater wetland microbial communities from Ohio, USA - Open water 3 Core 3 Depth 3 metaG | ecosystem: Environmental > Aquatic > Freshwater > Wetlands | place: USA: Ohio, Lake Erie...
GCGGCTGTCTGCGATGTGTCTGTATCTTTTGTATTATCGGCTAATTTTTTCGCCCAGGCGTCTGAAGCGGCTTCGGCGATTTTCAATGCAATATCATATTCTTTTTCTGCTTTAATCAATTGATCTATGTAAATATTGTAGATCATAAATCTTGAGTTGCCTAATTCACGGGTTATATCCCACCAATCTTTAATCAAATCATATTTACCTTGTACGGTTAAATTCATAAACATAAGAAAAGACATATTCCCCGAATATTGGGTATCTTTAAATTCATTTTCTATTTGCCGGAACAGTTCGAATTTATTTGTTATGCTATTTTCTTTATTAAATTCCGCTGTTCTTTTACTATATAATATTATTCCTTTTTTGTACTTGCTAAGAGCATATTTTTCAATTTCGTTTGATTTCTCCTCCATCTTAAGCTTTCTGTATGTTTCTATAATCAGCAAATATTGTTTTTCCTCTAAATCTTTATTCTTTTCCATTTCGGCTAATTCGCTAATAACTAAATCATTTTGCGCTGCGCCCAAAGCGGCTTTCAAATATTCATCAATATATCTCATTTTGCATTCCGGGCGAAGCATAATATTTTTATTCAATATTTCGAAAGCGGTTTTATTGTTTTCGGCTGCAAATCCAAACTGCGCTCCCCACGAGGTCAACGCTGTTGCGTATGCCATTTCCGAACTGAATGTTTCATTCTCAGCCGCATCATAAATTCTGATGAAATAGCCTTTTTGATCATTGTTGTCAACTAATTTTCCGCAAGTGAATTTAAAGACGGAAATATCGGCGTTTAAAGGAATTGAATATTTTGCAGTCCAATATTTGCTTTCCTTTACCAATTCGATTGAACGGTTTTCAATTATATGGTAAGGAAGCAGGCTGTTTATAGAATAAGAATATACCGCAAGTTCTATTTTCTCTGCTTTGCTTAAAACCGATTCTTCAGAATTGTAGAATATTGTTATTTCATCGCCCGCCTTCGGTTTTTCAGGTATATATTTCAATGATTTTTCTTTTCCGGTTATAATAGCGCATGCCAACATTAAAAATACTGCTGATATCTTAATAGTCGTTACTTTCATTTATTCTTCTACTCTTTATTAGTTCCTAAATTATTCAATTAACCTTTATAAAAGACCCCGGACTAAACGAGCCCGGGATCTTTTTAGCGTGATATTAAATTGGAATTATAAAATATTGTAATTGAAACCGACGCATATTTTACGGCCGGTTATTGCCGCCGACTGCTGCAGTTGAGGCTGTTCCTTCAGCAAATTACTAATATCAAAGTAGAAAGACAAAGAATTTAGCAACGCATAGTCGCCGCGGACATTAAAGCGTCCATATCCGTCATAAATCTTATATGTATATGATCCTGAGACTTTGCCTGCTTCACAAGCTCTCTTCCAATAGTCGTAACTATTCATAGCCAGTTCATCTCCTTTCCATACATATTCAAAGGAAATGTTTCCGCCCTTGTTAGTCCATGATAACAATGAAGGCATCTGATAACTAAGGCGAAGAGTATAAGAGCCAGAGGGGGTGGCGAATACACGTCCCCCGTCATAAATATATGGGGTCGAAGAAGAATAAGTAAAACCAGCGCCGTAAGTGCTTTTAATATGATTATAAACAATATCCAGTGTAAAAGGAGATAAAATTAACTTTAAGTTTGCTTCGATTCCCTTATTGTACACTTCAGAAACATTTATGTATTGGCAAGTATATGTAAAATATGCTGTATATGTTTGAACTAATTGGATCATATCCTCAATTTTCTGATTATAGTATGTTATCCCGAATGAGATAAAATCTTTATAAAATATGTCAAGACCGGTTTCGTAGCCAACCTGGCTTTGCGGTTTCAGGTCTTTATTCCCTATATAATTGTATGTGATTATACTGGCAACCGTTACTGTCTTTTCCATTTTATATGCCGGAGAAACAGCCTGGGTAGATCTGCCCCAAGAGAATCTTGGTTTAAAACTAAAATCGCCGAGTTCCTGAACATAAGTTAAACCAATTCTCGGCATTTTATACCAGCCGACATCATCGCCAGCCGACAAGTTCCTTTCTGCGCGGAAACCGGTTGTTAAGAATAATTTATTTTTATAACCCCAGACGGCTTCTGAGAAAAATCCGGTCGTTTGGTCAGTTTGAATTTGCGACGTTCCGGAATAGTTAGCATTGATTGTCTGCGATATATTATCAGCGTATATAGATGTATAGCCTATAGTAGAATTTTCATATGTAGCGTTCATAAAATCAAATCCGCCGGTAAAATTAACTTTAAAGTCGGTGAATATCGGTTGAATTAAATTAAGAAAATATTTAATTGTCTGCCTTGTCATATTATATTTGTAAGTGTTATATGAACTTGTGCTTGACACAGTGGTTGGAGTTAAATAATAAGTATTAATTTGCATATTTGACAACCCAAGATTCAACTGATGATAAATATTGTCTGATAGAGGGTGTTTTAGATTAACCCCCAATACTTCGGTTCCACTTTTGGTTTCATATAATTGGCCTTTTACTAGCGTCAACATATTCGTCGGATTAGCCCAGCCATCTTCAAGCGCGATCTTGTACCAATAATAATCAACCGCATTACCATAATTATTTTTCGAATATGATGCTGTTAAATCGACTTTAATATTCGAAATACTGCCATTCATTCCGCCTGAAATACTTATATCATTTTCATTTACGCCTGCAGTTGTTGTGTACCTTGAAATAGGCGCATATGCATAATTAGCAGATAACCGATAGTTAAAATCAGGTTTTCCACCGTTTAAGTTGATGGTATATTCCTGATTCAACGGACTGCTGTCATCATAATATTTACTTTCTTTTTTTGTAACACTTGTTTTAATATCCAATTTCAGCCCGCCTGCGCTTACTCCTTTTTTCGAAAATATTTGTACAATCCCACCGGATGAACCCGCGCCGTACAGAGTAGAAGCCATTGGTCCTCTGCTTACTTCAATTTTCTCAATATTATTAGGATTGATGGTATTAAGGCCGCTTGCGCTGAATAACTCCACGCCGTCAACAATATATTTCGTATTTCCTGATAATGTACTGGTGGGAGAATAACCTCTTATATTAAGAACACCCATGCCGCTTGAAGCCCGTCCTCCAGTGGTTGGATCTTCTAAATCACCGGACTGCGAAAGGAGTAAACCCGGCACCGTTTGTAAAACCGATCGAAGTGTATTGAGATCCCGGTTTTCAAGTTCTTTCGGAGTAATTACTGTAACAGGATTAGCGCTTTCCCTGATGCTTCGTTCGCTTATCGATCCCGTTACAACAACTTCATCGAGGCCTACCACGCCTTCATTAAGCTGAAAATTCATCTCCTCAAGCCTGCCGGAAATTATTTCCATACCTTTTGCAGCTGCTGTATAACCGACATATGACGCTACTAAAATATATTTGCCCGGTTTAATATTGTTTATTTCAAAGTACCCTCTTTTATCGGTAAATGTGCCTATCGTAGTTCCTTTAATAGCCACCGTAACGCCCTGCAGGGGCTCTTTTGTACCGGCATCTGTTACATACCCTTTCACAGAGCCGTTTTCATATATTACAATGCTGCTTTCTTCCGGCAAAGAAACCTTTTTAACAATGATTTGTTCATTTATTATATTAAACGACAAGCTGAATTCCTGCGCAAGATATTCAAGTATTTTCTGAATTGATTCATTTTCAAAATCGACATTAACATTCTCGGCAAGAGGTATTGCTGTGCTGCTGTACAAAAATTTGAAATCGGTTTTTTTCTCAATCATCTGAAATGCTTTTTCTAATGTTGAATTAGATGAAGCAAGCGTTATTTTTACGTCGCGCGGGCTTTGAGCTTCGGCAGGAGAAGATGCGAGCAGCGCCCCCATAATTAATCCCTGAAGTATAATTCCCGCTATTGAATAAATACTTGCCATTTTTAGTATCCAAATTATTCTGTTTTTCATACCTTTTTTCCTGTTACGGTTAAACAATAATTTTAATTATTTGTTTTGCTGCCAAGCCGCAACAATCCGCCCGATTGTTATGGCTGTATTTTTATTATCATACGCATAGTCTCCTTATTTTTTAGCAATATAAAATGTTATTTTTTTTACTTCATTATTTTCTTTCTCAATTTTGTACTTCATTCCGGTTAGTCTTTTCAGGGATTCACAAATAACTGCGTAAGTCGCTTTCTGGAAATTGCCTGTAATTTTAAAATTATTGTATGATTTATCCGCAAGCTCAAATTTTATTCCAAAAGCTCTTTCTAATTTTATGAGAACATCCTTAAAATGCGCATCCGTAAACTTTAGAATATTATCTTTCCATCCGATGGTTTCCTGCAAATCAAAACTTTCTATGCTTAATGTATTTGCGACAGCATCATATTTCAGCTTCTGCATAGGTTTCAGCAGAATTGCTTCGTTGTCTTCGTTCGTTTTTTCATTTGTTACTTTCACCGCGCCTTCAATTAATGCTACTTCAATATTTTTTCCTGTAAAAGTGGATATATTAAACTTCGTGCCCAGTACTTGAGTCGTTATTTTATCTACGTGCGCCAAGAATGGCCTGGCGGAATCTTTGTTTACCTCGAAATATGCTTCCCCTTCAAGATATATCTCCCTTTTGTTTTCTTTGAAATGCAGCGGATACTTTACTTTACTGCCTCCATTCACAACTATCTTGGATTTATCCGGCAGGATAAGTTCGTATTTTTCTCCTGTGGATGTAATTAATTCCTGCCAGTCCTGCTCTAACGGCGTATTCTTTTTCTCGTTGTTCAGATAGAAATATACCGCCGTTATTAAAGAGAAAAAAGCAATTACTGCCGCTATTTTAAGTATAGCCGGTTTGAATAATTTTGTTTTATAATTAGATATCGAACCGTTCCATGAAAACGACTGATCGGCCGCAGTAAGTTTTTTCGTCAGCGTGTTAAAGGCTCTTTCATCATCAAAACCTTCATCATCCCTGCGGCTTTCATTCCAGCCGGATGCGGCGCTTTCGAAAAGCGATTTATATTTATCGATTTGCAAAAATATCGACAGTTCATTTTTTCCTTCTTCCGATATATCGCCCGCTAAGAATTTTTCTGTCAATACATAAAATCGTTCTTCATTCATTTTTTATATCCGGTCAATGTTTAATTGTTGCATTTAATCTTTCACCCTATTGGATAAATCTTTTTAAGCCGAGGATACTGGGCATTAAGAAATTGTATTGCTTTCACCATTTGATTTTTCACAGTATTTTTCGAAATATTTAATATTTCTGCAATTTCATCGTGAGTTAATCCGTCGAAACGGCGCATTTGAAATATCAGTCTTCTTTTTTCAGGAAGCGAATCTATCAGTCCATCAAGAATATTTTTTAATTCTTCATAATTCAGTTTATCTTCAGGATTATCAATCATTTTCAACATTATCCGATCGGCTGAATCCAAGTTTTCAAAATTTAATTTGCTGTCTCTTTTATAATTAAGCGCTTTATTCCTTGCCGAGGTATATAAGTACAGCTTAACCTTCCCTGTAATAAACAGCTTTTCCCTTTTTTCCCATAGACTTATAAATATTTCCGACACTATGTCTTCCGATACCTGGCTGTCTTTTACATAGCTGAAGACGAAATAACAAAGATTTTTATTGAACCTTAAGAATAACGCCTTAAGCGCAATTGAATTGTTTTCTTTTATACGCTGAATCAATTCTTCGTTGCTTATGTCAGGCGATAGGGTTTTCAATATTACCTTTTACTTTAATTCTAAACTCGACTATTAATAAGGCACTAAAATGTAATTTCAGGACTACTCTCTTTTATTTTAAATATGAAAAATCTTTTTTTTATTCTTTCTAATTAATATTCGATAACTGCCGTCATTTTTAAATAGAACAACAAATTATCAGGTAAAAATAAATGTATTTGAACCGAGACATAACAAAAAACGCTAAAATCTTTCGATTTTGCTATTTTTAAAGACTGCCGAAATCCTACGCTTAACAAAAAACCAAATTCTCAATGGGGCTGCCCATATCCGTAATGTTTAAATAACCGCCGGCTGGCGCCGGATTCTTCCATTTGCCCCCTATACTGCCCGCGCCAGGCCATTGAGTTATATCTATTTAAGCATTCTGGAACACCACAGCGGGACTGCGTATGATAGAAATAATACGTGTGCGGACAGAATAACCGGTTTGAGATGCCGTTTTGAAGTATTATTTTTGACTAATTAACTTTAAGGATAAATTGAGATTTCTGGCTATCGACTTTGAAACAGCCAACTACAAACGGGATAGCGCCTGCGCCGTGGGCCTGGCCATTGTTGAAAACAACGTTATTAAAGAAAGCGGCAGTTTTCTTATAAAGCCGCCCTCCAGAAAATTCATGTTTACTCACATACACGGTATTACATGGAAAGACGTTGAGAACGAGCCCGATTTCGGCGAGCTTTGGCCTGCAATTAAACCTATTTTTAAAAACATCGATTTTGCCGCGGCGCATAATTCTTCATTTGATGAAGGAGTGCTGAAAAGCTGCTGCGCAACCTACAATCTCGACCTGCCCCCGGTGAAATTCAAATGTACAATGAATATTTCACGCCGCGTATGGGGAATTTACCCGACTAAACTCCCCGATGTATGCAATAAATTCGGAATTGAACTTAACCACCACAACGCCCTTTCGGATACTCTTGCCTGCGCTAAAATTATGATAAAAGCTCTTCAAACGGGGTATTCCATTTAACAAAGGTCTGTAAGGGTTCTTCTCTCGGTCACACAGTCCGAAAGTCAGGTTTAAGCCGTTAATGAATTAAAAAAGCCGAACACTTTTCAAATACCCTCAGGAAATAAGATAAATTACTTACACCACAAATGCCGTTGAGGCTGTTCACCGCCAGTTCAGCAAAGTTACTAAAGCAAAAAGCATCTTTCCATTGTTTTGAGGAGAGATTTAACAATGTTCTTTAAATCCAAAATATCATTTACACAAAAATTTTTACAGACTTTTAGCATTTGCTATCTTTTCATTTTCCTCGGTCAAGTTATGACCTTGACTGCCCAGAAAAGCCAATCTGTGACTCAGAATAACCCAGTCTTGGTTCTGCAATTTCATTGCCTTCATCAAGCCCAAAAGATGAATTATTTTTGAAATAGTTACTTTCTGAAACATATTTGCCGTTACGACGGCATAGTAATTCTGGATCACAACCAAGGATAAAACTCATAAGAACTCCTAGTTAGTTACTACTAGGATTCTTATACCAAGAATAATTATTTTCCTGAGTTTAGTCTTCGAAGAATTTCATAAAAATAATTCGTTTTTTCTGCATTATTGTAACATATTCGCGATAGCCCACGAATTAATATTTCTGGTGAGAGACCATAAATATTCAAATATCTCCAAATTTCAATAATGGTCGAATCGATCAAATAATCAGCTATGGGATCTCCAGCATAATTGAATAATCTATCTACAAATCTTATTAAAATGTTACTGTAATCTTGGAATGTAATCGGGGTTGAAAGCGAATTGTGAATAATATTAATTAAACGACCATATGTACTATCCTTACCTATTAAAGTATATTTTTCCTTTAATTTGATAAAAATCCATGTTAGTGATTCAACATTGTAGAGATAATTGTACTTCCCCTTTGATAACAATTCTACTTTATCTAGCAATAAGTCGATATCATCAATAATTATTTCATACATTAATGATACAGAATTAATTACAGTAACATCCTTATTATATATACCTTGCGCTTTTCTCACAAACAAATCATCCATAACAAGAACCATATTATGGTCGCCTGCATATTTAAGGTTTTCGCAATCGTTTAGCGACAACAATTTGATATATGTTGATTTTTCGTCCTGTTCTTCTGGAGATATTTCTATGCTATAATTCTCCACTTTATTGAGGGACAATATAATTTTATTGAAAAATTCTTGTCGAGTCCTTTTTGATTCTTTCGAGTAATTTTTAACAGAGAATTTTCCGTCCTCTACGCCAAGCGTACCCCAGACACCGTACTCCTCTGTATTCATTTTATCTACAATGTCAATAAAATATTTTTTAGTATTCTTCGAAATTGTAACATGACTATTGTAGCGGCATATTATCTCCTCGAGAATCTCTAATAAGGACAAGATAACAATTGAAGATGCCGAAAGAATAATTTTTTGTTTGTTTTTTATAGCATAATTTACTTCACCCGTATAAAATGCTTGATTATTGTTTTCTAATAAAAACAAAATTGCATCTGCTATATTCCTCCCCTTCCTTACCGCAATCTGATAAAGCGGCAAGCCAATGCCATTGCGAAAATTGTAATCTGCTAACATTTCTTTATCATATATTTCACCCTCAGCTAAAAATGGCAACATAGAATCCAAAGGATTAGTATCATCAATTTCGATCACTTTTAGAAATTTTGAGTCCTTTATTATAGAGGTATATTGCATTAAGCAATGTCGAAGAACTTTTGTCTTAATTTCCCAAACATCTTTAATTATACAATTCACTCCTTTATAAACTGCTGTATCACCTTTTTTCATACCGATGAATGAAATAACTTCAATATCGTTGCGAATATAAAATATTGTATCGGCAAACACACAGTCACATTTAGGCACAAATAGTTCGGATTGTGAAGTTATTCCAATCCATTGTTGAAATGATTCGGAGCTTAACAATACGGCACAGTCCACCGTTACTTCATCCAATTCAGCCGAATCACTAATCCCTGGCTTTGGACTTAAATTTATTGCGATATATTGTGTATATAACCGTTCATCGAAACCATTTCCATAACAAGCAATTGCCTTTAAACTATAATATTCCGCCTTTTTGTAATCCTTCATAAAAGAAAAGCAATTTGCAGCCATCATAATATTGTGTGGATTATCATCACTTAATAAGAGATTTGCCTGATCAAGAAGATCTGTTAATCCAAGCAACATCTTTAACCGTGCCATATTGTAGCATACTTGCATAGTTGGCTTAATCGAATATAGTTCCTTCAAGTATTTTAAGCTTATATTATAGTTATTACGACCATACTCTAAGTCAACCTTGCACCCTAGCCAGTATACTAATTCATTTTTATCTTCCAGATGTTTATTAATTATATTCTCAGCAAGTGGTAAAAATCTTTCATCATTTATCTTAATTGCATCATAAACAAATATTTTATTTGCTTCATAATTAAATTTTGAATAAGGAGCAAGACAAATAAGACATAAACCAAGCATATTTTTCATCCTTAATTGCTTTGCTAGAGCTAAACGAACCGGATGATCTTCGCTTGTAATTGAATTTATCATTTCCTCATAACACTTTTCAGCAGAGTTTATATCACCTTTTTCATAGTATAAATCGCCCCAAATACGATAAATATAAATAGGGTGCTTCGTGTGACCAATAAGTGTGTTGGCATATTTTTCTGTTTCTTCAAAGGAGTGTTTTTTTGAGAAAGCTTCCAGCAATAAAGAAGCCATAATCCCTTCTTCGTCAAAGGTATCTATTTGGTCCCGAAATTCTAATATCTCATCATATTTGTGACTTTGTATATATGAATTCAACAGTTTTTGAAGAAATCTAACATCTTTTGTTTCCGAATATAAAATTGAAAGGATAGTGGCTGCATCATTAAATTGATTATTGAAATAAAACACATCTGCCGCAATCTGACGAATATTACTCCGATTTTTTAACCTTTCAGGTATTGACATGTAATCTTGGGAAGCTAGTTTCTCATCAAAATGCATGGCAATGCTAATTCTTTGTATCCAGTATTCTTCTATGACTGGTTCTGGAGCCGAGATAAGTAAATCTATTATAATTTGTTGGCAAATGTCATTGTATAATGTTTTTAAAGTGTCTTCTTCCTTGGAACTAATGATAACAATAGCTGATTTTCTATCTATTATTTTAAATGCTTTTGAAAGGATTTGATAATACAAATATATTGGATTATTTTCCTTTTCATATGCTGTCCCAAATATCGCCGCTGCTTCTACATACATTTTTTTTTCAAACAAAGATAGTCCCCAAAAGAAATAAGCATCCGAGGTTTCATTCAATTCATTTTTTATATAATATCTATTTTCTATTTTGTTACATAACACATCTATAACTGCATCATATTCTTTTCTGATATAACCCCAAAATGCTTTTTTAAGAATTATTTTTTTGCCAGGAGCTATTTGTGCATAGATGTTATAATATTTATCAAATAAACATCTATCATCTTTAATTGAGGCGTAATATAGGATAAAGTTACAAATTCTTTCACTTATTACTTCGGAAACTGTTAACTCTTTAACTAATGCATCGGCCACTTCAAAGGAGTTATTCTTTATATATATTTCAGCTTCAAAAGACAGCAACTCGAATCGTTGAATTTGAGATATTCTTTTATATCCTTCTGATTGCTTTATCATAATTATGTCTTTTAGAGCAATATCATTTTTTAATCTTCCAATATTGTATTTTAGATTTGCAAATAGTTTTTCCATTAACTTTGAGATTATGTCTTGATCCTCTTTTGATGGCTTTTCTGACAGGATTTCCAATAATTTGTTTGTATTGCTATTTAACTTATCTAAGGAGTCTTTAGTCTTGACTTCGTTTTGGGCATCTTTGTAACTAAAAAATATTTTTTCCAATGCCGATCCTTGGGGGAATAGATTAGCAAGTCCGCGAACAACCTTTTCGCTGATATTTAACAGCAACTCTTTTTGCTTGTTGCTTAATGAATCAACAACACAAAAAATGATGGGTATCAGACCATTATCTAACATCTCTTATTCCCAATATCTTTACTCTTCCACTCACGGCATTATCTTCAGAAGATTTGATTTGTGAAAGTAAGGCGCCTTCTATAACATCAAAATCTTTTTTGTGCCAAGCTTTTAGGTTTACAAGCGTGTAATTTAACAGTATTCTACCATCTCTTTCAAATGTATTCTTTTCACGAAACTTTTTTGGATAAACGAACTCATTCGAATTTATCTTTTCTTTTTTCAAACATTTTGGCTCAACATTGATCAAATAGACTTCGTTTAGTTGTTGAAATCTTTTGTGAAAATATCTTTCCAAAGCTTCCTTATCGCATATTTCTGCTTTGTAAGTATACTTAATTTCGATAGGCTTTGTTATTATTCTTTCTTCTATTTGCGTTTTTTTAATCATTAATAAATCATCTGTTCAACTTATCATTTACGTTAAAATAATATTTTTGTGCAAACAAAAATATTATCAGTCAAAGCATTACGAAAGGTTCACCTGCCTCTATGGAAAATAAAAACCTTTTATAGAAAAATACAAATTGTCATTTCACCATATGGTTTATATATAACAATCCTTCTCTCAAAGCCGGCTCCTCCAACCTCCATTTTTTACTGACAACTACTTAGTAGTTGCAAAATAGTAAAAATATTCTACTATTTAAAATTATTAAAAGAGCAACTGATTTGCCTCTCAAATTATTATCTGCCTTTTGATGAGGAAAGCGAGTATAAATGAATTAGCTATGATTAAAGAGAGCTAATTATACTTGCCGAAACATCAATGTTCTTCTCTTCCTCTTGTTTAAATAAATCTTTATCGAGTTTAACCTTCAATCTGCGAACTCTTCTTGATTAGTTGCCTAGTATTTTAAAACAAAAAACCCCGAGATCTTGCGATTTGGGGGCTTTTTAGAGCTGGCGATGAGACTCGAACTCGCGACCTGCTGATTACAAGTCAGCTGCTCTACCAACTGAGCTACGCCAGCGTATCAAAATTTGAATGATAAATTTAATAGATTTCCCTCTTTCTTGCAAACATTTCCGCTATTATTTTAACTTTTCAGGCTTAATTTTTCTCACAGAAACAGCCTTTTCCTAAAAAAGAAGGGAGTTTTGTCTTCTCCCTTCCTCCGCCGCTTAAATGCGTTCAAGCCCCTTTACATCTGTTCATAACCTGAATACCCCCTCGTTACAAAATCAGCCGGGGTAACCTGCTTCGTATCGAAGTAAGCGGGAATCAGTTCGCCAATTCCAGCTTTTCTTCCCGCTTTAATATCGCCGTCCGCTTTTTTAATTCTCAGTTCATTAAGCAGATACCAGATGTTCCATTCATCATGCCCGCCTGGACTGTAATTCATGCTTGCTTTAAGAGAATAGAACCTGAAAAAATCGAGCCGTTTTCTATCCCATATTTTAATCAATCTTAATTCTTCTTCCGTATGTTCGCCCGGCTTGGGGGCGCCCGATGCATCGTATTCCTTTCCCCAGCCGATTCCCTTAACTGTAAAGAAATCCCGGAAATCGGAATCCAGATCGTACTTGCGCGAGAAATAGTTCTGAATGCTCGCGGTCAGGTCGCCGTTATCGCTTCCGAGGAAATACGCTCTTACATCGGAAGGAGCGAGGAAATAAAATCCGTCGATATTATAACCCAGATTAAGTTTGTCTTCATCTTCAACAAGCACTTTAGTCCACATCCTCATATAATCGCCGTCTTTCGGTGGCGATTCTTTAATAAGCTGTTTAAGAATTTCCTCTCCTTTATTCCCCCATAATTTTCTTGCGTGCATGTGCAGCAGTCCGGTGCCTCCTTTTGATTCCATCTGGTAATTTGCCGGATTAAGAATCCAGAATCCGAGCCCCCATTCTTTAAGAAGCTTCATTCTGGTATATTCAGTTATTTCCACATTGGTTCCCGAATAACCGCCGCCCCTGCTGCTTATTGGGCAGCTTAAATAAATAACAAGCCTGCCCTGAACTTTCGCGCGGCGCACATCCTCTTTAATAAAATTGATCTGCTCGTTGAACAACTCTTCCCATTTTCCCTCCTGCCAGGAAAATTTCATTGGGAATCCTTTAACCGGATAATCTGTTATCATCGGCATATTACCTCCTTTTTTTTATGAAATCAACTGGGCAAATAAATGAACCCGCCAATTATAAATTATTATTTAAACAGTATAGGATTATATTTCGGAGATGGGGTTTGTTTGCTTTACAATGTAACAATTTATATTTTTTGTTGCAAAAAGAATTTTCTATCCGCGGCAGGAAACATTAAATATTTTCGTGCGGAATCTCTATATTATTGGAGCGGTGCGATACGCTTAACTTTTATTCCTGTTAAAGCGCTATTAAGCAAACCCTGTTTAAAATGCATTATTAATTTTTGAGGAGACGGTAATATGGTTTCAAAGAATGAACTAAAATATTATTCCTCTCTTCTGCAGAAAAAATTCCGCTATGAAGAAAAGAAATTCATAGTTGAAGGGAAGAAATTAATTGAAGAAGCGCTTTCATCGGGTTTTGACTGCGAAGCCCTTTTTGCCGCCCCTCATTTTGTCGAAGCAAACCCCGCGTACTGCTCTAAGCTAAGCGCCCGCATAAGCAAATATGAAGTTTTGAACAATCATGAGTTCCTAAAACTGTGCGACACCGAAACGCCTCAGGGCATTGCGGGCATTTTCCACCAGAAAGAAGTAAAAGTAAAAATCAAAAAAGATGAAGATATAATTATTGCCCTCGAAAACATTTCCGATCCCGGCAACCTGGGCACGATACTAAGAAACTGCGATTGGTTCGGCGTTAAAAGCATTGTATTAAGCGGCGAATGCGCCGAGACTTATAATCCGAAAGTAGTGCGTTCAAGCATGGGATCCCTTTTCCATCTTAATATTCACCGGGTTGAAGATTTTATAAAATCCCTCGGAATGCTTAAAAACTCCGGCTATGAAATACTCTGCGCCGATTTGAACGGCGACGATATATTCCAATTCGAGGTTCCGGCAAATTCCGTAATCGTCTTTTCAAACGAATCTCAGGGCCCTTCGCAGGAAGCGCTTGCAATTTCGAAAACGGTTACAATTCCGAAATACGGAAAAGCGGAATCGCTTAATGTGGCAAATGCATCGGCGGTTATTCTCGGAACATTCAGGGCTAATCTAAAAACTCCCACGAAACACCAAACCTGATATTCCTTCCGAGAGCAGGATAGTAGGGAATGGTATAATAATCTCTATCAAAAAGATTTTCAAAAGTGAAATATATGATCGCCGAATCCTGAACCCTTCCTGAAAGGAAAAAATCGACCCTGAATACATCGGATGTTTTATAGATTGAACGGCTCTCGCCGGTTAACGAACTCTTTATTACCTGCGCCGAAAGCGATCTCTCAAAATCATAATAAAAATAATTCTGCCCGGCGTAGTATTTGAAATTAAATCCGGCTTTCAAATCAAGGTTCCGTTCGAACAAAGTATCAACATAAAATATGCCCCCGTCGAAAGTGAATGCCGGGGTGTTCACAAGCCCCTCGTCGAGATTGAGATATGACGTCGCATTAGTTGTAAGAAGAATTTTCCAGCTCCTGTAATTAATATTAAGGTTCAGCCCGTTCAGTTCTCTTTTCCGGGTATAATAGTAACTTACGTCATTTTCAACAACGCCGTCGGCTTTAATTATAACAGGGGCGGCATAATTATTATCCCTCGTATTGAAGAACCCGAGCCTTATATCATGTTCTTTTTTGTAATATCTTATTCCGGTTTCAAAATTCATAACTTCCTGCAAAGGCAGTTCCCCCTGCGCCGAAAGCCCGTATTCTTCATAAACATTATACGGTTTTTTATAGAACGAATATCCGGCATATAAATAAACATTATTCAGGAGCTTTATGTTGATATCGGTTCCTATGCCTGAATAGCTTCGCGAATTGTAATGCATCTGCTTTGCAAAAACGGAGGGATGGATTGCGCTGTCCAGCAGATGAAACGTGGATACTGCGCTCAGGGAAAAAAGATTATTCTTTCTTTCTGAACCGAGCAGCGGAGTATTGAGGCTGTTTTCTTCATAATTCATTATGAACTTCAAATCGAAAAAATTGTAGCGCATTGAATGGTTTATTAAAGTTCCTTTAGCCCAGTATTTATTATCATCGGCTATAATTATTGCCCCATCGGCGGGGTTCGGTATGGCATTCTGCCTGAATTCGGTAAGGCTGTTCTGGTAATAAAGCGAAATATCGGTTCTCTGGTTCTCAATCAGTTCGGAAAGCATTCGCACCGAAAGCGCGTGATTAATCACGGTCTCGTCCCTATACATATAATAGACAAAAGCCCTCTTTTCCTCGTAAAGGTATGTTTCCCATTTTGAGGAATACATCTGCTTGAGCGAATCGAGATTTACGCCTCCGTTCAGGTTTGTAACTGTGCGGACATAACTATAATTTGTAAGAAGGCTTACCTTATCGGAAACATTATACCTCATTTTAACCGATGCCCGCCATCCCCCTGCCGAGCTGTTATAATATCTGTCGTTAATTGTGTTGTTTGTCACTTCCGAAGTGAAATAAAAATTTTTCGAAAACGGCATTGCAAAGATAAAATCTATAAATGCTTCTTTATCGCGCGCCTGATAGAATCGAAGCCGTGAAAACTGCTTCGGCTTGATTCTGTCTTTTGAAATGAAATTAACCGCGCTGTTATCGCTTAGAGGGGTGTAAATAAAGGCCTTCGGAAGAGAATAGACCTCTATGGAATCTATTTTTTCCGACTGGAAATCGGAGAGATTGTAGGAATTGGAGATTCTGCTGTTAATTGAGATGCCGTCATCCATATATGCAACCGCCCCGTAACCGCTGCCGTAAACCATAGTTTCAACCGGAAGCCCGCCGCTGCCAAGAGTCTGCTGAAACCCGAATGGTATAATATAGAAGAAATCCCCTGTTGTCCTGTAATCATTCTTGTAAAGTTCTTTCTTATTAAACAGGCTCCCTTCGGCATTGTAAGAAAGGGAACTCTGTGACATAACGGGCAAATTAGCCATTATTGCGGGAGCGTTCTTCGCAGTAGAATCGGCAGGAGCGCGCATTTTAACCGAATCGGGCGCTACGCCTGCTTTTTTTTCCGGAGGCTTCTTTTCCTCTTGAGCAAAAGAGACCGCCGTAAAGAGAAAGAAAACTATTGCTATTAACGCATTAATATTTTTTATCATACAATTAAGATAATAAACCTACAATAAAAATAGTCATTCCCGGCGAAGTAAAAAAATGGGCACAGCGATTTTATTCAATAAAAATGGTATTATAACGAAGAAATAGTTTCTTTTATACAAAAAAATATTTATTTTGGAAATAGACAAAATATTCACTAACTAAAATAAAGGTGCAATATGGCATCAAAACAAATGACCAAAGGTCAGATTCTTGACCATCTTTCAAAAAAAATCGGAACAACAAAGAAAGTTGCCGGTGTGTTTTTAGATGAATTTGTTGCTCTCGCATACAAAGAAGCAAAGAAGAATTTTGTCATCCCCGGCCTTGGCAAATTGACCCTTGTCCAGAGAAAGAAAAGACAAGGCAGAAACCCTGCTACAGGCGAAACCATTACAATTCCTGCAAAGAAAGTTGTAAAATTCAGAATTGCAAAAGCTTGCAAGGATGCTGTATTGCCTCAGAAATAATTATACATTATTTACGAAAAACCCGTCTTCGGACGGGTTTTTTATTCTAAAAATTATTTGCGCTTTTCCCTCTGCTTAAGCTTTGTTATAAGCTCTTCTTTTAATTCGGCATTTATTCTTTCGAGAATTAACCTGAACAGGACTTCGGCGTTTTCAATACTCGGATGAATAGTTATTGAAACATTCTGTTTCCCATCGTGCACATACACAAGCCCTTTGGGGTTATATCCGAATACCCCTCCGGTTACTGCGTCAACATCCGCAAAGTAAATTTCATACTTCTTTTTTCCTATAATGAAACCGGAAGCGGTTATTTTTTCTTTATCAACTCTTATTAGAAAAGGAAGCGTTCCATAAGTATTATAATAGAACCTGTTGGCAGTGTATAATATAACAATGCATATTGCAGCGGGAATTATTAATACCGGCTGTTCCGTTACCGATGAAGCAAATACAAGAAAATAAGCCAGAAGAATTACTGTAAGGGGAAGCGCCGCATAACGGTACAGAAATTTCGACAGCGGAGAATAATTAAATGTATTCATAACCCGACATGTTTTTTTCAATATACAAATCTACATTAAATTTACGTCTGCATCCATTATAATTCATATATCTTATTTTTCCGAATATATCCCGTTCCTGCCAGGCGCGGTCATGTACGCCTCCAATCGACCATGCGATTCCCGCATAACCGTTCGGGTCTCTTCCATCAAGCTCATATTTGTCGTTCAGGTATATTGCCGTTTTAAGCGCTTCTTCTGGTGAGGGGCTCCATTCAAGGATTTTTTTCGCCCAGTACATCCTTAAATATCCATGCATCTTTCCGCATCTAACCATCTCCATCTGCGCCGCATTCCAAAGTTTGTCATGCGTCCCGGCGCGTTCAAAAACTTCAGAGGAATATAAATATTCACGTTCGTCGTTCCGGTGGGCATTAAGCGTTGCCTGCGCCCATGGATGAAAGCCGTCGAAAGAATCGTACAAAGGATTATAATGGCAGAAATTATCGGCAAGCTCTCTTCTTATAATCAATTCTTCAAGAAATATTCCGCGGGATGTTTCATCATCTGCGGAGCGTTGAACTGCCAGGGCGGCGCGCTGGGGCGCAAGGTGGCCGAAATGAAAATAAGGGGATAGACCGGAAGAGCCGTCCAGAACAGGATCGTTTCTTTTTTCCCCGTAACATTCAAGTTTATTCAAAATAAATTTTTGCAGCGTTTTCAGGGCTTCTTTTTCCCCCGGTTTAAATTTTATTTTTATATCGTCATTGTTTCCCCCGGCAAACTTTAGCCAGTCATTCTTAAAATTGCCGGCTGATGTTTTCATTTTTACAAGAGATGGAAACTCTTCAAGATATGTTCCGAGCAGTTTGTTTATTTTCGGCCTTAAAGTATAAGCTCCAAATTCCTGCTTCGGCGATGCAATCCGGCATGGAACAATATTGTGGGAGTCAACTTCATGAAAAGGTATTTTAATTTTTCTTGTTATTATTTCCTTCCATTCTTTAACCGGCTTTATAGGGTTAAAATCGGTAACCAGAAGCCCCGCCCCTGTTTCCTTAATAAATCCGGGTATCTTCTCTTCCGGCCTGCCCCGCAATAATAAAAACGAAATATTGAATTTTTCAAGTTCTCCCTCCGCTTGTTCAAGCCCTTTCAGCATGAACGAGTAATGTGCGGGAGAAGCATTGTTAAATTCTGCGGTAAGAGAAAACAAAACAATCAGCGGGGCATTATTTTTCAGCGCGCATTCCTGAGCATATAAAAGCGCCCAGTTGTCATTTACTCTCTGGTCTCTCTGCATCCAATAGAGGACGGGAGCTTTTTTTATCTCCCCTTCTTTAAGCGCGTTAATTCTCCCCGGGTTTACCTTTGCTCCTTTTTTCATTTTATTCCGCGCTCATACGGATAATTTCTTCGTATTCCTCTTGTTCAACGGGCATTACCGAAAGCCTATTCCCTTTCTGAACAAGTTTCATCTTATATAACTTTTTGTTTTTCTTTATTTCTTCTAGAGATACAGCGCGGGCAAATTTTTTAATCAGCTTAATATCAATCATAAACCAAACGGGATTTTCTTTCCGGCTTTTAGGGTCATAATATTCATCATCCTGATTGAATGCGGTATAATCGGGATATCCTTCTTTTATTACTTTGCAGATTCCTGCAATGCCGGGTATTTCGGTGTTGCTGTGGTAAAACAGCACAAGATCGCCTTTCTTTATCTCATCCCTTAAATAATTACGCGCCTGATAATTGCGCACTCCGCTCCAGAAAGTTGTTTTGTCTTCTGCTTTACTAAGGTCGTCTATTGAGAATACTTCCGGTTCGCTTTTTACAAGCCAGTATTTCCTGATCATAACAACTCCATTTATAAACAGAACAATAACGGCGGGAAAAAAGTTTTATTATAAATTAAGGTGTTTCTTCAAGTATTTGCCGGTAAAAGAAATGGGGTTCCCCATAATTTCTTCGGGAGTTCCCGCGGCAACAACTTTGCCTCCTTTCTCCCCCGCTTCCGGCCCCAGATCTATTATATAATCGGCGCATTTTATAATATCAAGGTTGTGCTCAATAATTACTATCGAATGCCTGTTTTTTAAGAGCATATTGAAGCAGTTAAGTAGTTTGCTTATATCGTCGAAATGCAGCCCGGTTGTCGGTTCGTCAAAAATGAAGAGGGTGCGGCTTTTTCTCTTCTGAGCCGAGAGATGCAGGGCGAGCTTGGTTCTTTGCGCCTCGCCCCCCGATAATGTGTTTGAGGGCTGGCCGAGTTTTATATATCCAAGCCCTACATCCGAAAGCGTCTGCAGATAATTAAGTATTTTCGGCTGGCTGCCGAAATAACCGATTGCTTCATCAACGGGCATATCAAGCACATCAACAATATTTTTTCCTTTATATGTAATATCGCGTGTTTCTTTTTTATAGCGGGAGCCTTTACAGTCCTCGCACTGAAGATATAAATCGGCAAGGAACTGCATCTCAATTTTAACATATCCTTCGCCGCCGCAGGTTTCGCACCTTCCGCCGGGGACATTAAAAGAGAAGTAGCCCGGTTTATAACCGCGGCTGCGCGCCTGAGGCGTGGCGGCAAACAGCTCCCTTATCTCTTCAAATCCTTTAACATAGCTTATGGGGTTCGAACGGGGCGATTTGCCGATTGGCGACTGATCCACAATTTCAACTTCGTCAATATTGCGGAGTCCGTCTATCGAATCATATTTACCGAGTTTTGCAGGATTGCCGCCGAAATGTTTTATTATTCCTCCGTAAAGGACATCATTTATAAGCGTGCTTTTCCCCGAGCCGCTTACTCCTGTAACAGCAACGAATTTATTAAGAGGAATTTCCACCGTTACATTATCAAGATTGTTTTCCCTTGCGCCGGTAATTTTTATTACGCTTGTTTCATTTTCATTTCTTTCTTTCGGCGCCGGAATCTGCAGTTTACCCGAAAGATATTTTCCTGTAAGAGAATTTTCATTCCGGCAGATTTCTTTATATGTGCCGTGCGCCGTTATTTCCCCGCCGTTAATCCCGGCTCGCGGGCCGAGATCGAATATCAAATCGGCTTCTTCCATCATTTCCGCATCGTGCTCTACTACAAGAACCGTGTTGCCTATGTCACGGAGCGATTTTAGTATATTAATCAGCCGAGTGTTATCGCGCGGATGAAGCCCTATGCTCGGCTCATCAAGAACATACAAAGCCCCTATTAAAGCAGAGCCGAGTGAAGTTGCAAGATTTATTCTCTGGGTTTCTCCGCCGCTTAAAGTGCTGCTCAAACGGTCGAGAGTTAAATAGCCGAGCCCAACTTCATTAAGGAATGTAAGCCTTTTTAAAATTTCATCGTAGATTCTCTGGCCTATTGATTTTTCATACTGCTTTAGTTCAAGGCCGTTAAAAAATTCAAACGCCCTCTCTATGGACATCTCAACAATTTCGTTTATCCCTTTTTCACCGACTTTAACCTGAAGCGCTTCGCGCCTGAGGCGCGAGCCTTTGCACGCCGTGCATTTTGTATATCCCCGGTACCTGCTAAGAAGTATCCGGATGTGCATCTTATATGATCTTTCTTCGAGATGTTTAAAATATCCGTCTATGCCGGCAAAACCGGGAAATCCTTCTTTTATTAAGGATACTTGTTCTCTGCTGAGTTTATTAAAAGGGACTTCAAAAGGAATTTTACCTTTTCCGGATTTTATTAAATCGCGCAGGTACCTGCTGTATTTGGCGGTACGCCACGGAGCTATTGCCCCTTCCATTAAACTGAGATTCGGATTCGGAACAATAAGATCCATTTCGTATCCCATTGTTTTGCCGAAACCCTGGCATATCGGGCATGCGCCGAACGGATTATTGAAAGAGAAAAACCTCGGTTCGGGTTCTTCGTATCTTATATTGCAGCATTCGTAAAATTTATTAAAATGTTTCTGCTCCCCTGTGCCGGTGTTTATAACCGCAAGCCTTCCCTCTCCTTCGCGGAAGGCCGATTCAATCGAATCGGCAAGGCTTTCTCTTACTTTTCCTTTTTTTATTTTAAACCTGTCGAGTATAACGTAGATATTCTGTTTGGTTTTGGGAAGAGCGTATTTCTCATTTAGGTCTATTACATTCCCGCCGCAGAAAATGCGGAAGAATCCTTTCTTTTTTAAAAGCTCAAATTCCTCTTTTACATTTCTTCCTTCATGCGCATGAATAGGGAATGCAAGAAAAAATTTATCCTCTTCATTCTGCCCTTCGAGCCAGTCTGTTACTGCCGGAACGCTGTCTTTTTTTACAACATTTCCGCATACAACGCATATTGTTTTACCTACCCTTGCAAACAGCAGCCTTAGGTAATCATATATTTCAGTGCTTGTGGCAACGGTTGAACGGGGATTCTTAGAGCCTGTCTTCTGTTCAATTGCCACCGCGGGGGAAATACCCAGGATATAATCCACATCCGGCTTATCCATTCTTTCAAGGAACTGCCGCGCGTATGATGAAAGGCTTTCAACATAACGCCTCTGCCCTTCGGCATATATCGTATCGAAAACAAGGGATGATTTTCCGCTTCCGCTTACTCCCGTAAAAACCACCAGTTTATTGCGGGGTATTTCAAGATTCAGGTTTTTCAGGTTATGCTGGCGCGCGCCTTTTAC
>Ga0153915_10001466_pt1 | contig 21632 bp, 19 predicted proteins | sample Opewatmetagenome_2_FD_107003 | JGI IMG/M metagenome (GOLD analysis project Ga0153915, IMG submission 107003) | Freshwater wetland microbial communities from Ohio, USA - Open water 3 Core 3 Depth 3 metaG | ecosystem: Environmental > Aquatic > Freshwater > Wetlands | place: USA: Ohio, Lake Erie...
GCCGCAGCCGCAACCGCAACCGCCGCCGCTCCAGCCGCCGCCGCGGCGAAGCGCCCGAAAAAGGCGCGTCGCCAGGTCACCGACGCGGTTGCGCACGTGCACGCCTCGTTCAACAACACGATCGTCACCATCACCGACCGGCAGGGCAACACGCTGTCCTGGGCGACGTCCGGCGGCTGCGGCTTTCGCGGCTCCCGCAAGTCGACGCCGTTTGCCGCGCAGGTCGCCGCCGAGAAGGCGGGAGTGGCTGCGCAGGAATACGGCGTAAAGAGCGTGGATGTCAAGGTCATGGGCCCGGGACCCGGCCGCGAGTCGGCGGTGCGGGCCTTGAACGCGTGTGGCCTCAAGATCACGAACATCGCGGATGTGACGCCCATTCCGCACAACGGCTGCCGCCCGCCCAAAAAGCGTCGCGTGTAGAGCCCGATCAGGACTTGAACGGAGAGCACAGTGGCTCGATATCTAGGACCCAAATGCAAGCTGTCCCGCCGCGAGGGGACGGACCTGTTTCTCAAGTCGAGCGCCAAGCCGCTCGAGTCGAAGTGCAAGCTCGAAGTGCCGCCGGGCGGCATCAAGGGCGAGCGCAGGAGCCGCCTGTCGGAGTACGGCCTGCAGTTGCGCGAAAAGCAGAAGCTGCGCCGCATGTACGGCGTGCTCGAGCGGCAGTTCAGCAACTACTACAAGCGCGCCTCGGGCCGTCCGGGCGCGACCGGTGAGACGCTCCTGAAGCTTCTCGAGAGCCGGCTCGACAATGTCGTCTACCGCATGGGTTTTGCGGCGACGCGCGCGGAAGCGCGCCAGCTCGTGAGCCACAAGGCGGTCGCGGTGAACGGCGAGACGGTGAACGTGCCGTCGTACCAGTGCCGCCCGGGCGACAAGATCGAGATCCGCGAGGCGGCGAAGAAGCAGACGCGCATCGCGGCTGCGCTCGCCATCGCCGGGCAGGTCGGCTTTCCGGACTGGGTCGAGGTGGACGACAAGAAGTTCGCCGGCTTGTTCAAATCGATTCCGGACCGCGACGAGATCCTCCCGGACATCAACGAGAGCCTCGTCGTCGAGCTCTATTCGAAGTAACTATTTCTGGGGGCTAACGAGCCCAAGGTAATTCACATGCAGGGATCAGTGACGGAATTCTTGAAGCCCCGCGTCGTCAAGGTGCAGCCGCTGTCGCCGCGCCATGCGCGCATCGTCATCGAACCGTTCGAGCGCGGCTTCGGCCACACGCTCGGCAACGCACTGCGCCGCGTGCTGCTCTCGTCCATGCCGGGCGCCGCCGTGACCGAAGTCGAGATCGACGGCGTGCTGCACGAGTACACGAGCATCGAAGGCGTGCAGGAGGACGTCGTGGACATTCTCCTGAATCTCAAGCTCCTCGCGATTCGCATGCATGCCCGCGATACGGCCGAAGTGCGCCTGCAGAAGAAGGGTCCGGGTCCCGTGACCGCCGGCGACATCCAGGGCGACCACGACGTCGAGGTGCTCAATCCCGACCTCGTCATCGCGAACCTGACCAAGGCGGGCGAGCTCAGCATGCTCCTCAAGATAGAGCGCGGCCGCGGCTACCGTCCGGCCGTGCAGCGCGCGGCGTTCGAAGAGCAGAGCCGGCCGATCGGCCGGCTGCAGCTCGACGCCTCGTTCTCGCCGGTGCGCCGCGTCACCTACAACGTCGAGAGCGCCCGGGTCGAGCAGCGCACGGACCTCGACAAGCTGATCGTCGACATCGAGACGAACGGCACGATCGATCCGGAAGAAGCCATCCGCCGCGCGGGGGGGATCCTGAAGGACCAGCTGTCGGTGTTCGTCGACCTGCAGGGCCAGGACGAGGCGGTCGCGAAGACCGCGGAAGCGCAGTTCGATCCGATCCTGCTGCGTCCGGTCGATGAGCTCGAGCTCACGGTGCGCAGCGCGAACTGCCTCAAGGCCGAGAACATTCATTACATCGGCGATCTCGTGCAGCGCACGGAAGTCGAGCTTCTGCGCACGCCGAACCTCGGCAAGAAGTCGCTCACCGAGATCAAGGAAGTCCTCGAGAGCCACGGGCTCACGCTCGGGATGCGTCTCGACAACTGGCCGCCCGCGGGCCTGAAGCGCGACGACGAGCGCGAACTGGTCTGAAGCCCACGCTTAAAGAGAAGTCATGCGTCACCATCTTTCCGGGCGGCAACTGAGCCGCAACAGCGCGCACCGCCATGCCATGCTCCGCAACATGGCGGCCTCGCTCCTGCGCCACGAAACGATTCGCACCACGGTTCCGAAAGCGAAGGAACTGCGTCGCGTGGTCGAGCCGCTCATCACGCTCGCCAAAGACGACACGCTGGCGCATCGACGGATCGCGTTCGCGCGCCTGCGTGACGCGGAAGTGGTGGAGAAGCTCTTCGGCGACCTGGGTCCCCGCTTCAAGACGCGCCCGGGCGGCTACACGCGGATCCTGCGCATGATGCCGCGGCCAGGCGACAACGCCGACATGGCGCTGATGCAGCTCGTCGAGCTGGCCGCGACGGTCGCGGCGCCGGCTACCGAGCCCGCCGACGAGGGCAAGGCAAAGGGCAGGAAGGCGAAGCCCGCCAAGGCCAGGGCGGCCGAGGCGGCGCCGGAGCCGGTGAAGCCTGCAAAGGAAAAGAAAGCCGCGAAGAAGAAAGCGGCCGACAAGGAAGAGAAGCCCGCGAAGAAGTCTGCGTCGAAGGACGACAGCGCGAAAGAACCGAAGAAGAGCGAGAAGAAAGCCGCAAAGAAGTCGCGCGACTGATCCGACATTCAGGCGGCCGGAGGTCCCGAATGCGCCCTGCGATGCACTGTGTGCAATGGTGGGCTGCCGCTGCGCTCGTGAGCGGATCGCTTGCGTCTGCCGCTCCTCTCGAGCCCGAGTCCCTGAATGGCTGGCAGTTCGTCAGCGATCCCGAAATCTCCCCGGACGGCTCGCGGGTCGTCTATGTCGTCTCCAGATTCGATCTCGAAAAGGACGACTACGAGAGCGATCTGTGGGCCATCGATGGCAACGCCGAGCCGCGGCCGTTCGTCACGACGGCGGGCGCCGACTTAAGTCCCCGATGGTCAGCGGACGGCAAACGACTAGCGTTCCTGTCCGCCCGAACCGGCAAGCCGCAGATCTTCGTGCTGGAGTCCTCGGGCGGCGAGGCCTGGCAGCTCACGAAGGATGCGGAGGGTGTATCCGGCTTCTCATGGTCGCCGGACGGTTCACGTATCGCCTATCTCGCGCGGGCTCACGTCAAAGAGGCCGCGCCGCCCGCCTCGGGGCGGGCGCGTGTGACCGAGCGCCTGGTCTACCGCAGCGACGGCTCGCCGGGATTTCTGCCGGAGGCGCGCGCGCAGCTTTGGGTAGTGGACGCACGGACGGAGCACGAGCCGGCGATCGGACCGCTCACCGACGGCAGCACCGAGATCTCAGTGCCCACGTGGTCGCGAGACGGCAAGTCGCTCGTATTCAGCGCTCCCAGGGAAGCGGATTCAGGCGACCTCGGCGAGGGCACGGAGCTCTACCGTGTCGCCATCGAGCGCGGAGCCGCGGTCCAGGCGATTACGCATCGTGAAGGTCCCGACGATGGCCCCCTGATCTCGCGCTCGAGCGGCGCCATGACGTGGACCGGCTACGACCTGAGGAAGCCGCCGCGCAGCTCAACCTCGCGCCGTCTATATGTCCTGGCACCCGGCGAATCGGCGCCGCGGCTCGTCACTGGCTCATTCGACCGGAACGTCGGCGAGTCGATCATGACGGACGTTTCGGCTCCACGGGGCAGCGGACCGCAGGTCGCCTTCGGGCCCCGAGGCAAGGAAGTCTACTTCGTGTCGGCCGACAGCGGCCGCGGCCGCCTGTACTCGGTGCCCGCCCGTGGTGGCGCAGTACGCTCGCTGTCCGACGCGCTGGCGGGCGATCTGCGCGAATTTTCCGTGTCCGACCATGGCCGGATTGCCGCGGTTTTCAGCTCCCCGACCGCGCCCTACGACATCTGGATTCTCGACCGCCCGGCCGGAAAGTGGCACCAGGCTTCGCACCACGGCGCGAAGAGCCTGAACGGCTTCGTGCCGCTGCCGTACGAGGCGATCGAGGTCGAATCGTTCGACAAGCAGACGATCCAGGCCTGGCTCATCAAGCCGCCGGGTTTCGATGCGGCGAGGAAATATCCGCTGCTGCTCTACATCCACGGCGGGCCGCACGTTCTCTACGGCGAGTGCTTCTTTCACGAAATGCAGGTGCACGCCTCGCACGGGTTCCTGGTGCTCATCGCCAATCCGCGTGGCAGCACGGGCTACGGCGAAGATTTCGCGAACAGCGTGCAGTACCGCTATCCGGGCGATGACTATCGGGACCTCATGGCCGCGCTCGACAGCGTCATTGCGCGCGGCTACGTGGATGAGAAGCGGCTCGGCGTCGGCGGCGGCAGTGGCGGCGGCCTGCTGACGAGCTGGACCGTTGGCCACACGAATCGCTTCGCGGCGGCTCTCGTCGAGCGGCCGGTCGTGAACTGGATGACGGAGGCGACGGTCGCCGACATCCACCAGTACGTCGCGACGCACTGGTTCCGCGACTATCCGTGGCGCGATACCGACGATTACCGGGCGCGCTCGCCGATCTTCTACGTCGACAAGGTCGAGACACCCGTGCTCGTGATCCAGAGCGAGCAGGATTACCGCACGCCGTTCGACCAGGGCATGCAGTTCTACAACGCCCTGCGCATGCTCGGGAAGCCCGCGAAGCTCGCGCTCTTTCCGTCGTCCTCGCACGGCCTGTCGCGCAACGGCCCGCCCGCGCAGCGCGTCGAGCGCCTGAAGATCATCCTCGACTGGTTTCAGAGCAAACTCGCAAGCCAAGCGCAACCCTAACAAGGAGCCCATGCATGAAGATCTCGATGTACGCGATGTCGGTCGGTGAGTTCCTGCCCATGCTCACGAATTTGAGAGGCTTCATCGACAGGGCGGCGGCCAGCGCCAAGGCGCGCAATTTCGACCCGAACGTCCTCATGAGCGCGCGGCTCGCGCCCGACATGTTTCCGTTCAACCGGCAGATCCAGCTCACCTGCGACTTCGCGAAGAACTCGAGCGCGCGTCTCGCGGGACTCGAGGCGCCGCGATTCGAGGACACCGAGACCACGGTCGATGAGCTCAAGGCGCGCATCGACAAGACCATCGCCTACGTCAAGACCATCCCGGCGAGTGCGATCGAAGGCCAGGAGGATCGCGACATCAAGATTCCGCTGCGCGATCGCACGCTCGAGATGAAGGGCCTGCCGTTCCTGCAGAACTGGGCGCTCACCAATTTCTATTTCCATGCAGTGACCGCGTACAACATCCTGCGCCATAACGGCGTCGACCTCGGCAAGCGCGACTATCTCGGCTCTTGAGGCGCGAAGCGCAATTGCCGTAGGCTGAAGGCCGCCGGAACCTGACAACAACGAGGAGAGAACTCCATGGGTATTGCCTCGGAATTCAAAGAATTTGCCATGAAAGGCAACGTGGTCGACATGGCCGTCGGCGTCGTGATCGGTGCGGCCTTCGGCAAGATCGTGTCCTCGCTCGTCGAGAACGTCGTGATGCCGCCGCTCGGCATGCTGATCGGCGGCATCAACTTCAGCGACTTCGGTGCGGTGCTCGGCACAGGTCCCGACGGCAAGGATGTCATCCTGAAGTACGGCGCTTTCATCCAGACGGTCTTCGACTTCACGATCATCGCCCTGGTGCTGTTCCTGGCGCTGAAGGGCATCAACAAGCTCAAGAAGCCGCCGGCACCGCCCGCCACAGCCGCGCCGCCCGCGCCGCCGCGCCAGGAAGTGCTGCTGCAGGAGATTCGCGACCTGCTCGCGAAGCGCTAGCGCTTGAGCGCGGCAAAGGCGATGCGGGTCAGGTTCTCGCGGCCATCGGCCGTTACGGCCACGTTGTCCTCGATGCGGATGCCGCCGAACTTCCGGCAGGCGTCGACGCGCGGCCAGTTGATCTGGCCCGCGGTGCCATTGGCGTGCGTTGCCTCGAGCAGGGAATCGATGAAGTAGATTCCCGGCTCGACCGTCACCACGAAGCCCGGCTCGAGCGTGCGCGTGAGTCTCAAGTTCGGATGGCCGGCGGGTTTGTCGATCTGCGCGCCCGAGGCGTCGCGCATGAAGCCGCCGGCATCATGGACCTGCAGCCCGAGCAGATGACCGACACCGTGCGGGAAGAACACGCCCGACAGCCCATTCGCGACCGCCTCATCCGCGGATGAAGTTATGAAATCCGCTTCCCGCAACAGGCCTGCGAGCTTGCGATGCGCGAGCAGGTGCACCTCCTTGTAGTCGACTCCCGGACCGATCGCCTGACAGAGCTCCTGCTGGACGCGATCGAGGCGCCCGATCAGCTCGCCGAACTCGCGATCGCGGTAGGCGTAGGTGCGCGTAATGTCGGCGGCGTAGCCATTGCACGCCGCTCCCGCATCAATGAGCAGCGAATGACGCTCCGCTTCTATCGGCGGACGCCGGTCGAGGAGCTGATAGTGGAGCACCGCTGCGTGACGATTGAATGCAACGATGTTGTTGTAGGGCAATTCTTCTTCGCGCTGCCCCATTGCGCGCAGGTATTCCATGTGCACTTCGTACTCCGAAGCGCCGGCGCGGTAGGCGCGCTCCGCCGCGGTGTGCGCTGTGGCGCCGAGCATGCTCGCGCGCCGCATGCACTCGAGTTCGTAGGGCGTCTTTGCAGCGCGCGGAAAGTGCAGCGCGTTCAGGAGCGTCGCGGGATTGACCTGCAGCAGGCCCCAGCCGCCGAACTGCGTGCGCCACTCGCCGATGAACGCCGTGCGCTCGAGTTTTGGCGGCAGCAGGTCGCGCGTCGCATCGACAGTTACGACCGGGCGCACGTCGAAGTGCTCGACCCAGTAGCCGCTCGGCGCCTCCGGCGGCTTGTACCAGTAATCGACAGGCTGAAAGTAGACGAGGCGCGGCTTCGCGCCGATGCTGTAGATGATAAAGCACTCCGGCAGCTCGACCAGCGGCAGCCAGGCTTTGAAGTGCGGATTGACCTTGAACGGGTAGTAGTGATCGTCCAGGAACATCAGGTGCTGGCTGCCCGAGTAGATCACGAGATTTTCGAAGTCCGCGGCGTTGAGTGCGGCATCGGTTCGGCGAATCTGCTCCGCCAGGTGCGCCGGGTAGAGAGAGGCCAGGAGATCAGACATATGCCACAGGCTCCGCTCGGCCCGCCGTGGGCCGCCCAAGCGGCAGTTTAGCCGCTACCAGTGAAGCGCAGGCTCCCGCTGCGAGGCAGTGTGGCGAACGCCGGCGCTGCGATTCCTGACCAGCGTTCGCACCCCTGAGCCAGCCAGGCCCAGAGGGCCGACATGCCATGCAGGTCCTTGTTTGGAAAGCGTTATTAGGACGCCCTGGCGGCTCGCCTCACGCCTTGCGTCAAGTTGGCGCAGCCCGCTGACGGGCGCCTGCGAACCTTGCGGCAGGCAGGCGCGAAGTGCCGGATTGAACTTCTTGCAACGGCTCGCCGCGACCCGTTTGCACGCCTGGAGTGCGTCTCGATCGCCGCTGGTTTGCGCCTTGTCGCGCGCTGACGACGATTGCGAGACGCGCGAAAACTCCGGCTATTGCAGGGTTTTCAGTGTTGGCATCCAGTTTGAATTCGCGCGGAAACACTCTAGAATCGCGCCCGGCGATAAGGTGAATTACACCGAAAACTAGTTTGCCTGAGTCGTTGCGTTCTCATAATCCTTCACTTTCTGGGGTATCGATGATGAAGACCAAACTTGCTCTGAGCGCCCTGTTTGCAGCGCTTGTTCTGAGCGCTTGCGGCGGCGGCGGCAGCGAACAGGCTGCTCCGGCTCCTGAGGCGGCTGCTCCTGCGGCTCCGGCTCCTGAGGCGGCTGCTCCTGCGGCTCCGGCTCCTGAGGCGGCTGCTCCTGCTGCGGCTCCGGCCGAAGGCGCCGCTCCGGCGGCTCCGGCTCCGGCTGAACCGCCGAAGCAGTAACAGGCTGCTGATAGCTCCTGATGCGCGCCGGACGGGTCGGCATCGGCCCGTCCGGTTGCGTTTCGGCCAGGAGAAGACGACGACTCGATCGGAGAGTAGGCGCTTCGGGGACATAGAGTGCCTGTAACGATACGCGACGCCAGAGGCTCGGCTAGCGACCGCCAATGGATCGAGTCCGCGTACAGCGATTATCTCGAAGACCTCTCGCACCTCAACACCGGCGTGTTTCCGGTGCGCGGTGAGTTCGGCGACCGCGAGCCGGACCTGATGGCGCGCTGGTTCGCCGACGACAAATCCCACCCGCTGATCGTGCTGCAGTCGGGCAAGCCCGTGGGCTTCGCGCTCGTCGTGAGGGTGACGCACCAGCCACCGGGCCAGCCGCCCGTCGACTATCACATGTCGGAATTCTTCATCACCCGCAAGAGCCGCAAGCTCGGCATCGGGCGTGACGCCGCAATCCTGATGTTCAATCGTTTCGCCGGAGAGTGGGAGGTAACGGAATACCTTCGCAATCCGGGAGCCGTGCAGTTCTGGCGCCGGGTGATCGCCGCCTACACGCGCGGCCAGTACATGGAGCGCGTGCAGAACGGCGAAGTGCGGCAGCGCTTTCGCACCTACAACAATCCGCTGCAGCGCCCCCGCTAGCCTCTCTCCTGGCCACGACGCCGGGACAGTTGCCCTGTTGCGTGCCTCGTCAGCGCCTTGCGCAGGTACTCGCCGGTGAAGGAAGTCGGATGTGCCGCGATGTCCTCCGGTGTGCCGGTTGCGACGATTTCTCCGCCGCCGTCGCCGCCCTCGGGTCCGAGATCGATGACCCAGTCGGCAGTCTTGATGACTTCGAGGTTGTGCTCGATCACGACCACCGTGTTGCCCTGATCCCGCAGGCGGTTAAGGACGCCCAGGAGCTGGGCGATGTCGTGGAAATGCAGGCCCGTCGTCGGCTCGTCGAGGATGTAGAGCGTGCGCCCGGTGGCGCGCTTCGAGAGCTCGCGGGCGAGCTTCACGCGCTGCGCTTCACCGCCTGAAAGCGTGGTCGCGTTCTGCCCGAGACGCACATACGTCAGGCCGACCTCGATCAGCGTCCTGAGTTTCACCGAAACATGCGGCACGTTGCGCAGGAAGGCAAACGCGTCCTCGATCGTGAGCTCGAGCACCTCGTGGATGTTGAGCCCCTTGTAGCGAATCTCCAGCGTCTCGCGGTTGTAGCGCTTGCCCTTGCAGACGTCGCAGGGCACGTAGATGTCGGGCAGGAAGTGCATCTCGACCTTGATCACGCCGTCGCCCTGGCACGCCTCGCAGCGGCCGCCCTTGACGTTGAAGCTGAACCGCCCGGGTCCGTAGCCGCGCGCCCTTGCCTCCGACGTCTGCGCGAACAGCTCGCGCAACGGGGTGAAGAGCCCGGTGTACGTCGCGGGGTTCGAGCGGGGCGTGCGGCCGATGGGACTCTGGTCGATGTCGATGACGCGATCGATGTCCTCGAGGCCCTCGACGCGCGCCGCCGGCGCGGGCTCCTCGGCGCTGCCGTTCAGTTTCTGCGCGACATGGCGGAAGAGCGTGTCGATGACGAGCGTCGACTTGCCGGAGCCGGAAACACCGGTCACGCAGGTCATGACGCCGACGGGAAAGGTCACCGTGATGTGCTTGAGATTATTGCCGCTCGCCTCCACTACGCGCAGTCCGCGATCGCTCGCTACCAGGGAGCGCTGACCCGGCGTTTCAATGACGCGCGCCCCACTCAGGTACTGACCGGTAAGCGAGACGCTCGAGCGCTCGATGTCGGCCGGCGTGCCGCGCGCGACTATGGCGCCGCCATGCACGCCCGCGCCGGGGCCAAGGTCGACGACGTAGTCGGCGCTGCGGATCGCATCCTCGTCGTGCTCGACGACGATCACGGTGTTGCCGATGTCGCGCAGGTGCGCGAGCGTGCCGAGGAGCCGCGCATTGTCGCGCTGGTGCAGGCCGATCGACGGTTCGTCGAGGATGTACATCACGCCGACGAGGCCGGACCCGATCTGGCTCGCGAGTCGGATGCGCTGGGCTTCTCCGCCCGACAGCGTATCGGCGCTTCTCTCGAGCGTCAGGTAGTTGAGGCCGACATCGACGAGAAAGCGCAGCCGGTCGCCGATCTCCTTGACGATCTTGCTTGCGATTTCGCCGCGCCAGCCGTCGAGCTTGAGGTCAGCGAAGAAAACCTGCGCGCTCGCGACCGACATGCGCGTTATCGCCGGCAGCGGCAGTCCCGCGACGAACACGTGGCGCGCGGCGCGATTGAGCCGTGTGCCGCGGCACTCCGGACAGGCGCGGCTCGAAAGGTACTTGGCAAGCTCCTCACGGACTGTGACCGACTCCGTTTCGCGATACCGGCGCTCAAGATTCGGCAGGATTCCCTCGAAACTGTGCTTGCGCCGGGTCGTGCCGCTCTGGCTGTCGAAGTAGCGGAACTCGATCTCATCCTCGCCGCTGCCGTAAAGGAGCATCTGCTGGACGTTCTGCGGCAATTCTTCGTAAGGCGTTTCGATGTCGAAGTCATAGTGGCGCGCGAGCGCCTGGATCATCTGAAAGTAGTATGCGTTGCGCCGGTCCCAGCCCCTGATCGCGCCGCCCGCGAGGCTCAGGTGCGGATGGTTGACGACGCGCTGCGGGTCGAAGAACTGCTTGACGCCAAGGCCGTCGCAGGCGGGGCAAGCGCCGGCCGGATTGTTGAACGAGAACAGCCGCGGCTCGAGCTCCTGAAGGCTGTAGCCGCAGATCGCGCAGGCGAACTTGTTCGAGAACACCGGCTCCTCGCGTTTGGGATCGTCCAGAAGCGCGATGCGCGCAACGCCATCGCCGACTCGAAGCGCGGTCTCGAACGACTCCGCCAGGCGCTGCGCGGCATCCGGCCGCACCTTGATGCGATCGACCACCGCCTCGATCGTGTGCTTGCGGCGCGCATCGAGCTTCTGCGGATCGTCGAGCTCGATGACCTTGCCGTCGACGCGGCCGCGCACGAACCCCTGGCCCCTGAGCTCCTCGAAGATCTCCGCGTGTTCGCCCTTGCGCTCGGCGATCACCGGCGCGAGCAGCATGAGCGCCGTCCCTTCCGGGAATTTCAGCGCCTGGTCGACCATCTGGCTCACGGTCTGCGCGGCGAGTTCCATGCCGTGATCGGGGCAGCGTGGAATACCGGCACGCGCATAGAGGAGGCGCAGGTAGTCGTAGATCTCGGTGACCGTGCCGACCGTCGAGCGCGGGTTGTGCGAGGTCGATTTCTGCTCGATCGAGATCGCGGGCGAAAGACCCTCTATCGTATCGACGTCTGGCTTCTCCATGATCGACAGAAACTGCCGGGCGTAGGCGGACAGCGACTCCACGTAGCGCCGCTGGCCTTCGGCATAGATGGTGTCGAAGGCGAGCGAAGACTTCCCGGAACCCGACAGCCCCGTGAACACGATCAGCCGGTCGCGCGGCAGATCGAGGTCGATGTTCTTGAGGTTGTGGGTGCGCGCGCCGCGTATGCGGATGGTCTGCATGGTCCCGAAGCCGTGAAAATCGCCGGAACCGGCTAATATACCCGCGCGCGGCAGCACGCGGCAAAGACGCTAACGGTCGGCGAGCGGAGTCGCCACGGACTATCGATCGATCGCGGATTGTCCCGGATCATCAACAGGGTGAGAGGTTATTCTTGGGATGATGCTTAGCTTGTCTGCGCGCTGCGCCAAAGAAATCGCGCGCTCGCGGCTGTTTTTCCGCGCGCAGACGCTCCCCGCCTACCTTAGAATGGCCCGCCACAAGAACCATCGACAGCGGGGAACAGATCCATGGCCAGCAGAGGCGTCAACAAAGTCATTCTCATCGGTCATTTGGGCGCCGATCCCGAGACCCGCGCGATGCCGAGTGGCACGACGGTCGCGAACATTCGCATGGCCACCACGGAATCGTTCAAGGACAAGAGCGGCGAGTGGCAGGAGCGGACCGAGTGGCACAACGTCGTGCTCTTCGGGCGCATGGGCGAGGTCGCCGGCGAGTACCTGCGCAAGGGCTCTCAGGTCTATGTCGAGGGGCGGCTGCGCACGCGCAAATGGCAGGACAAGCAGGGGAACGACCGCTACTCGACGGAAGTCGTCGCAAACGACATGCAGATGCTGGGCGGACGCGGCGGCGGGGCCGCTGGGCGCGAGGGCGCGGAGGGGCGCGAGCCCCGCGAATCGCGCGAACCCGCCGAGGCGGTCACCTCGAGCACGGAGCGGGACAGCTTCGACGACGACATTCCTTTCTAGATCGCATCCGGGCTGACGCGCATTGATATGTCCCGACGGCGGGCCCCGCGTAATGGATTGACGCATACCCCGGTCTATCATTTCTGTTGACACCAGCAACCTCCAAGGGGGAATGACATGTCATTGAATCGACGTGACTTCAGCAAGGTACTGCTCGGCGTAGCCGGCGGCGTCATCGCGGGCACACAGCTCCAGTCGACTGCGTTCGCAGCCGACGAGGCCGCGGGCGGCGAAAAGCACGCCTGTAAGGGCTTGAACTCGTGTCACGGCAAAGGCGGCTGCAAGGCCGGCGACCAGGGCTGTGCCGGCAAGAATTCGTGCAAGGGCAAGGGCGGCTGCGCCACGGCCAAGCACGACTGCAAGGGCCACAACGAGTGCAAGGGCCAGGGCGGCTGCAAGGCGGGCGACAACGGCTGCGCCGGAAAGAACTCCTGCAAAGGCAAGGGCGGCTGCAAGACGCCAGTCCAGCCGATGTAGTCGAGGCGCGATATCCCCCTCACCCCAACCCTCTCCCCCTGAAGGGGGAGAGGGAGATAAGAAGGCATTCCCTCTCCCCCGTCCTCGGCGGAGAGGACGCTGGAACGATTCCCTCTCCCCCGTCTTCGGGGGAGAGGGTCAGGGTGAGGGGGCTTTCAACCATGCTGCGACTCGGCCATAACCGCTGGAACCTTCCGGACCTCGGCCTCGGCGTGGGGTTGCGACCGGTCCACTTTCGCCACATCGTGGAGAAGTGGCCTCGCATGGACTGGTTCGAGATCCTCTCGGAGAACTACATCGACACGGCAGGGCGGCCGGTCCATTTCCTGGACCAGATCGCCGAGCGCTATCCGATCGTCATGCACGGCGTGTCGCTTTCCATCGGCAGCACGGACCCCATCGATTTCGAATACCTCGCGAAGCTCAAGCGCCTCGCCGAGCGAGTGCGAGCCGTCTGGATGGGCGATCACATTTGCTGGACGGGCGTCGCCGGCCTCAACGGCCACGATCTCTATCCGGTGCCATACACCGAAGAGAGCCTGAGCCACCTCGTCGAACGCGTGCGCGTGGTGCAGGATTATCTCGAGCGACCGCTCGTGCTCGAAAATCCGTCGACGTACCTGACCTTCCGCGCATCGAGCATGCCGGAGGAAGAGTTCATTGCGCGCCTCGCGGAATATGCAGATTGCGCGCTGCTCCTCGACGTCAACAATGTCTATGTCACCTGCCGGAACCACGATCTCGACCCGTACGAGTATCTGAAGCCGATCCCCTACGATCGAGTCGTGCAGATCCATCTCGCGGGGCACACCGATCACGGCTCGCACTGCATCGACACGCACAACGGCCGCGTGATCGATCCGGTGTGGGAGCTCTATGCCGAGGTGCAACGCCGGCGCGGCAATACTGCGACCCTGCTCGAGTGGGACGCGGACATTCCGAAGTTCGAGGTCCTGCAACGCGAGGTCGGGCGCGCCAACCGCTTTCGCGATGCGCTGCGCGTCGCGAATGCCTGAGATGCCAGAGGCCTCGCAACTCGATCGGATCGAGCGCTGGATGCAGGCCGTGGTCATGCATCCGCTGGGCGCGGCGCAGGGGCTCGGCGCATCGCAGGCGCGCAAGCACCTGCCTCAGGCCGCGCGCAATCTCGAATCGGTGGTCACGCGCTCGAGGCGATTGAGCGCACTGGCGAGGCTCGGCATCTACGCGGAGATGTACTACCTACGCCTCATCGAGGTGCTGGGCGCCGAGTATCCGACAACGCGCACCGTCCTTGGCGAGGAGGCATTCGAGGCATCGTGCCGGGCGTTCATCGCGCGCCACCCATCGACCGATCGAACATTGCAGAGTCTGAGCGTTCGCTTTCCCGAGTTCCTGGCGCGACATCTCAAGGTCCGGCGCAATGCGCGCCTTGCCGTCGACATCGCTCGCATCGAGCGCGCGATGGAGGATGTTTTCGATGCGCCGCGTGCCGAGCCTCTCGGCTTCGAGGCCCTGAAGAAGATTCCGACGGAGTCCTGGGGTGGCTCGCGGCTCACGCTGACGCCGGCGCTGCGCATGCTCGAGCTCGGCTGCGACGCGGATGCCTACATGACGGCCGTTCGTTCTCGCCGGCCGGCACGCGCACCGCGTGCCAAACCCGCTTACATCATCGTCTACCGACACAATCTGCGTGCCTGGCGCTTGAAAGTCAGCCGTGAGCAGTTTGGCCTGCTTCGCCTGCTCGGCAGGGGTTGGCCGATCGGGCGCGCCGTGTATCGGAGCTGCCGCCACATGCGTGTCCGCACGGACCGCCTGCCGGAGCTTCTCTCGGAATGGTTCCGGGACTGGTCCGCGGCTGGACTTTTTGTTGGGCTCACGACGCCACCCCAATCGTAAGATATTGGTATTAAAGATCTTTTTCCTTGGCCCGCCCGCGCTCGACTTCATGTTCGGGAGGAAAGACTGTAACGTAGGCGCCCCTTCAATCAGCCCCGCAGGCGCATGCCCGGTCACCTTTACATCCGAACCTTCGGCTGTCAGATGAATGAGTACGATTCGACCCGAGTGGCCGACGTCCTGCGTGCCGCGGGCGGCTACGAGCCGACCGACGACCCTGCCATAGCCGACCTCCTGCTGGTGAATACTTGCTCCGTGCGCGAGAAGGCGCAGGAGAAGGTCTTCTCGCTGCTCGGCGAATGGCGCGCCCTCAAGGAGCAGCGGCCCGGTGTGATCATCGCCGTCGGCGGTTGCGTCGCGAGCCAGGAAGGCGAAGGCATTACGCGCCGGGCGCCCTTCGTCGATCTCGTCTTTGGTCCGCAGACGCTGCATCGGGTGCCCGAGATGCTGGCGCAGCTGCTCAAGTCAGGGCGCCCGGTCGTCGACGTCAGCTTCCCGGAGATCGAGAAGTTCGACCGCCTGCCCGAGCCGCGCGCGCAGGGCGCGACCGCGTTCGTCTCGATCATGGAGGGCTGCAGCAAGTTCTGTTCGTTCTGCGTCGTGCCGTACACGCGGGGCGAAGAGGTCAGCCGGCCCTTCGAGCAGGTGATGACGGAAGTCGAGGCGCTCGCCCGTCAGGGCGTGCGCGAAGTGACGCTCCTCGGGCAGAACGTCAATGCATACGACGGCGAGCGCGCCGATGGCTCGACCGCGGACCTCGCAGATCTCATTCGGGCGATCGCCGGGCTCGATGCCATCGAGCGCATCCGCTTCACGACCTCGCACCCGCGCGAGTTCACCGACAGCCTGATCGATGTGTTCGCGACGATCCCGAAGCTCGCCAACCACCTGCACCTGCCGGTGCAAAGCGGCTCGGACCGGGTGCTCGCCCTCATGGGCCGCGGCTACACGGCGCTCGAGTACAAGGCGCGCGTCCGCAAGCTCCGCGAGGTTCGACCCGACATCAGTCTGTCGACCGATTTCATCATCGGTTTTCCCGGCGAAACCGAGCGTGATTTCGAAGCGACCATGACGCTCATCGAGGAACTCGGCTTCGATCAGTCGTTCAGCTTTCTCTACAGCCGCCGCCCCGGCACGCCCGCGGCTTCGCTGCCGGACGAAGTGTCGCATGAGGTCAAGCAGCACCGCCTCGAGACGCTGCAGGCGCGCATCAACACGGAGGCGCGCGCGATCAGCGCACGCATGGTCGGACGCGTCGAGAGGGTGCTGGTCGAGCGCCCCTCGAAGAAGGACGCGCGCCAGCTCGCGGGGCGGACCGAGAACAACCGCTGGGTCAACTTCGACGGACCGGCAAGTCTCATCGACGACTTCGCCAGCGTCGTGATCACCGAGGCCCTGCCGAACTCGCTGCGCGGCCGGCTGGTCATGCCCGCGCCGGGCCCGACATGAGCGCTTCGATCGCGACGCGTGAGCTCACGCTCGAACCGAATGACAACGCGCGGCTGGCGAAGCTCTGCGGACCCATGGACTCGCACCTGAAACTCATCGAGGAGCGGCTCGGCGTCGAGCTGCGCCATCGCGGCAATCAGTTCTCGATCCTGGGCGACGAGCGGTCGGCTGCGCTCGCGGCCGACGTGATCGGCAGCCTCTACGACACATCGAGCCGCGAACCGCTGACGGCAGAACAGGTTCACCTCGTGCTGCAGGAGGCGAAGTCGGACAGCGGCGGGGGCACCGCGGAGGACGTGATTCATGTGCAGACCCAGCGCGGCGGCATTCGCGCGCGCGGCGCCCATCAGCGCGAATATCTCGACCACATCCGCAAGCTCGATCTGACGTTCGGCATCGGTCCAGCGGGCACCGGCAAGACCTATCTCGCGATCGCGTGCGCGGTCGAAGCGCTGCAGGCGGATCGCGTGCGGCGCCTGGTGCTCGTGCGTCCGGCGGTCGAGGCCGGCGAACGGCTCGGCTTCCTGCCGGGCGACATGCAGCAGAAGATCGATCCGTACCTCAGGCCGATGTTCGACGCACTCTACGAAATGATGGGGTTCGAGAAGGTGGCGCGCCACATTGAACGCAACGTCATCGAGGTGGCGCCGCTCGCATTCATGCGCGGCCGGACGCTCAACGATTCGTTCGTCGTGCTCGACGAGGCGCAGAACACCACCGCCGAGCAGATGAAGATGTTCCTGACACGCATCGGCTTCGGCTCGAAAGCCGTCGTGACGGGCGATATCACGCAGACGGATCTTCCCGGACACAAGCGCTCGGGGCTCAATCAGGCCGTCGACGTCCTGCGCGGCGTCGCAGGGGTCGCGTTCACGTTCTTCACCGCACGCGATGTGGTGAGGCACCCGCTGGTGCAGCGAATCGTGCAGGCTTACGAGTCGCACGGCGAAGCGGAGCGCTCGACGTGAAGCGCGCGGGCGAGCGACATTCCCGGCTGTCGGTCGAGATGCAGGTCGCGAGCCGCTCGACGCGTCTGCCGTCGGCGAGGAAGGTGCGGCGCTGGATCGAATGCGCGCTCGCGCCCGGGCGCGGCCGGCGCAGCATCGGCGTACGCGTCGTCGATCGCGCGGAGAGCCGGCGGCTCAACGCCACCTACCGCTCGCACGATCGCCCGACCAACGTTCTTTCATTTCCCGGGCCGCGCCAACAGCCGGCCGGCGAGCACCTGCTCGGGGATCTCGTGATCTGCGCCCCGGTCGTCACGGAGGAAGCGCGCGCCCAGGGCAAGGCCGTGGACGCGCACTGGGCGCATCTCATCGTGCACGGCACGCTGCATCTCCTCGGTCACGATCACGACCGGCCGCGGGCCGCGCGTGCCATGGAAGCGCGAGAAGTACAAATTCTCGCGAAACTCGGGTATTCCAACCCGTACCTCATCTGAAGCAGCCATGGCCGAAGACACACCAAGCACCACGGGCCGCTGGCTGCGGCGCATAACGCAAAGCATGAGCGGCGAGCCCGAGAGCCGCGCGGAGCTCGTCGAGATTCTGCGCGAGGCCGCCGGGCGCGGGCTCCTCGACGCCGATGCTCTGTCGATGATCGAAGGCGTGCTCGCGGTGTCGGATCTTTCGGTGCGCGACATCATGGTGCCGCGCTCGCAGATGGCGATCATCGAGCGCGACGCCGCGCTCGACGACATCGTCCCGATGGTGGCCGAGTCGGGCCATTCGCGCTTTCCGGTGCTCGGCGACGATCGCGACCGGGTCGTGGGTATCCTGCTTGCGAAGGATCTTCTCAAGTACACGGTGGGCGAAGAGCGGCCGGAGTTCGACATCAAGGAGCTGATGCGCCCGCCGGTGTTCGTCCCCGAAAGCAAACGTCTCGACGTGCTGCTGCGCGAGTTCCGTTCGAGCCACAATCACATGGCCATGGTCGTCGATGAGTACGGCGGCGTCGCGGGACTCGTCACTCTCGAGGACGTCATCGAGCAGATTGTCGGCGACATCGACGACGAGTACGACATCGAGGAGGATCAGCCGATCAAGCGCGAGAGCGAGCGGCAGTTCATTGTGCTCGCGCTCACGCGGCTCCAGGAATTCAACCAGTACTTCGGCACGAGTTACGAGGGCGACGGCTTCGACACGGTCGGCGGACTCGTGCTGCACGAGCTCGGACGCCTGCCGCGCAAGGGCGATACGTTCAAGGTGAAGGACTTCGAATTCCGCGTGCTGCGCGCCGACCGGCGCCGCGTCGAGGCGCTGCGCGTCACGACGCCGAAGGACATCGTCCCGGAGGATCCCGAACACATCGCGACCGTCATCATGGAACCGCCGAAGGCGAAGGCCAGGAAGCCGCGGAAGAAGAAGGAGCCGACGCCGGGCACTCCCTCACCCTGATCCGACGCCCTCACCCTGACCCTCTCCCCCGGGACGGGGGAAAGGGAACCGGACTCTTACCCTCTCCCCCTCTTGGGGGGAGAGGGCAGGGTGAGGGGGCAATCACTGCGCACCCAGAACATGCTGTCCCGCCGTATCCAATCGCTGATCGCCTTCATTGCAGGCGCTGCGCTGACGATGGCATTCGCGCCGTTCGATCTGTGGCCGCTGGCGGTCGCGTGTCCGGCCGTTTTGTTCTCGCTCTGGCAGGGCGCGTCGCCGCGCCGCGCCGCCTGGCTCGGATTTCTGTTCAGCGCGGCGACGTTTCTCGCCGGCACGTACTGGCTCTACATCAGTATCCGCGGATTCGGCAAGGCGCCGATTGCGGTCGCGATCATTCTGATGCTCGGGCTGGTCGCGATCATGGGCGCGTACTGCGCCCTCATCGGTTATGTCGCGGCCCGCTGGCTGCCTCGGACCGGTGCGCTGCGCTGGCTGGTCGGTCTGCCTGGCCTGTGGGTTCTGGTCGAATGGTTTCGCGGCTGGTTCCTGAGCGGCTTTCCCTGGCTTTCGCTCGGCTACGCCGGCATCAATTCCTGGCTCGCCGGTTTTGCGCCGGTTGCCGGCGTGTATTCCTTGAGTCTGATCTTCGCGGTCACGGCGGGAGCCGTGGTGGCTGCTGCGTTCGGCGAGAAGCGGCTTCGATGGGTGGCCATCGCGATGGTGATGGCCATCTGGATGGGCGGCTGGGCGCTGAGGCAGGTCAGCTGGACCCAGCCAAGCGGTGCGCCGATCTCGGTCGCGCTCGTGCAGGGCGCGATTCCGCAGGATGAAAAGTGGCAGCTCGCAGAGCGCGAGCGCACGCTGCGGCTGTATCGCGAGCTGAGCGAACAGGGCTTCGGCGCGCAGCTCATCGTGCTGCCAGAAGCTTCGCTCCCGCAGATCGCGGAGGAGCTCGGCTCCTATCTCGAGCCGCTCGAGCGCGATGCCGAGGCGCGAGGCAGCACAGTCATCGTTGGACTGCTGCGCTACGAGCCACAGACGGATCGCTTCTTCAATTCGTTGTTCGCCCTCGGCAAACCGGGCGGCCGCTACGACAAGCGGCGGCTCGTGCCATTCGGCGAGTTCTTTCCCGTGCCGGCGAGCGTGCGCGAATGGATGCGCCTCATGAGCCTGCCGTACATCGATATGACGCCCGGAGCAGAGGAGCAGCCGCTTCTCGAGGCGGCGGGCGCAAAGCTCGCCGCAACCATCTGCTACGAGGATGCCTGGGGAACGCTTGGCATCGACGCGCTCGGCAAGTCGAGCCTCATGGTCAACGTCACCAATGACGCCTGGTTCGGCGATTCGACGGCGGCGCACCAGCACGTCGAGATCGCGCGCATGCGCTCGCTCGAAGCGGGCCGTTACCAGGTGCGCGTGGCAAATGACGGCATCACCGCGATCATCGATGCGCGCGGTGCCGTTCTCGCGCGCATTCCGAGGTTCAAGGCGGCGGTGCTCAAGGGCGCGGTCGTTCCCTATGACGGGTTGACGCCGTATCTCAGGATCGGCAATTGGCCGATCGTTGGCGCGTGCATCATCCTTTGCCTGGTCGCAGTGGCGTGGGCCGGCAAGCGGAATCCGAGCCGTGCAGCCGAGTGACGGTACCCTCAGGCAAACGCATTCATGCCACGCTCCGCGTCTGCCGTTGGCGAAGTCTTTGCGACGTTCCTGAAACTCGGATTCACCTCGTTCGGCGGGCCGATCGCCCACCTCGGCTACTTTCACCGCGAAATCGTTGCGAGGCGGCGGTGGATCGACGAGGTCCGCTATGGGCAGCTCGTCGGCTTGTGCCAGTTCCTGCCGGGCCCCGCCAGCAGTCAGCTCGGTTTCTCGCTCGGGTTGATTCGCGCCGGATGGCTCGGGGCGATAGCGGCGTTCGTCGCGTTCACGCTGCCCTCGGCGTTGTTGCTGCTTGCGTTTGCTTACGCGATGCCCCAGGTCGAATCGCCCTACGGGCAGGCCGCAATCCACGGACTCAAGCTGGTCGCCGTCGCCGTCGTTGCGCAGGGAGTGCTGGCGATGGCACAGCGGTTGACGCCCGATCTGCCGCGTCGACTGATGGCGGCTGCTGCGGCGGGAGTCGTCCTCCTTTACCGCACTGCCATCGCGCAGCTTCTCGTGGTCGCTGGCGGCGCGCTGCTCGGCGTTTGGCTGTGCCGCAACGTGCGTGCCGCTGGCGGCACGACGATCAATGTTCCCTATGGCCCGACGATCGGCGCAGTCCTGCTCGTGATCTTTGCGGTGCTGCTCGCGGCATCAATCGGCATCGGCTCGAATGCTACGCCGCTGGCCGCCGTCGCCGCCGCCTTCTATCGCGCGGGCGCACTGGTATTCGGCGGTGGACATGTCGTACTGCCGTTGCTGCAGGAGGCCGTGGTCGAGCCGGGATGGATCACCACCGACCAGTTCCTCGCCGGGTACGGCGCTGCACAGGCGGTGCCCGGACCGATGTTCACGGTCGCAGGATTCCTGGGTGCGAGCTTTCCCGGTGCAAGGGGCGGTGTCATCGGCGCGATCACGAGCACAGTCGCGATTTTTCTTCCTGGACTTCTCCTCGTGGCCGGAGCTTTGCCGTTTTGGCGCGCAATCGGCGGCCGCGCGCGTGCCGTCGGCGCCCTGGCCGGCGTCAATGCAGCAGTCGTCGGCCTGCTTGCCGCAGCGCTCTATGATCCGGTGTGGAAAAACGCGGTGCTTACACCCGCTGATTTCGTCATCGCACTCGTGGCATTCGTGCTCGTCAAGTCGACGCGCTCATCCGTTCTGCTCGTGCTGGCATGGTGCGTGCTGGCCTCGATCGCACGCGTGTGGCTTGCGGCCGAGATTAAGTAAACGACCGGATGTCAGAATTGTCTGGCAGCGTTTGTCGGCGGGTGAGCACTGCCAACCGCGAGTCGCCTGCCTAAGATTCCTCGTGCCAACCTTACGGAGGGCATGCGATGAGCAAGCTCAATCTGCCGAGCGTCGTTTTTGGAGGCGTGCTCGCGACCGGACTTGCCGCGTACGCCGGCTATCAGGTCTACAACGGCCCTTCGGGTGCCGAGGTCCTTCAGGCCAAGCCCATCACCAAAGAGGTCAAGACGCCGCGACAGGAATGCAGCGATCAGGTCGTGACGCGCCAGAAACCCGTCAAGGATGAGCATCGCGTGGCCGGAACCGTGGCGGGCGCCCTGGTCGGCGCCGTGATCGGCCACCA
>Ga0153915_10001467_pt1 | contig 21617 bp, 15 predicted proteins | sample Opewatmetagenome_2_FD_107003 | JGI IMG/M metagenome (GOLD analysis project Ga0153915, IMG submission 107003) | Freshwater wetland microbial communities from Ohio, USA - Open water 3 Core 3 Depth 3 metaG | ecosystem: Environmental > Aquatic > Freshwater > Wetlands | place: USA: Ohio, Lake Erie...
AATCACGTACTTTCCTCCCGCCATCAGGGGCACCTTGAGTTTCCCCGCGCTCCCCAGAAAATACGCCCTATGCTCCTCTACCACGGCGAACTTGAATTTCTGGAAATCTTCGAAGCCAATCATCGAGGCGCCTTTCTTTCCGAGCAATTGGCTCCCAAGCGGTACATCGCCTGGCGGGATGAGCAAGGCGACATCGTTCTGGCCCTCTGCCGCCAGCAGCATGCCGTTCGATTCAATCCCCCGCAGCTTTGCGGGCTGAAGGTTGCACAGCACCGCGATGCGTCTCCCCGCAATCTCCTCTTTCTTGTAGTTAAGCCTGATTCCCGCCACGAGTTGCCTCTTCTCGTCCCCGAGGTCGACCTGCAGGACATACAGCTTGTCCCCGCGCGGGTGGTCCTTCACATCGACAATCTGGCCGACCCTGATGTCGAAAAGATCAGCCTCGCCGCCCGATGCCACCTGCATTTCCTCGATCTTGCTGAATAGGGGCTTGCCGACGCGGAGCTTCTGCCCCGAGGGCACGTCCTCCAGAGCCTCGGTCCACCTCTGCTCGCTAACCTTCGAGTCGTACCCGAGCATGTTCCAGAGCTTCTGCGAGGAGAACGGCAGGAAAGGCGCCATGATTACTGCGAGAGACCTGCTCGCCCTCACCGCGACGTGGATGGCGGTACTGCATGCGGCTTTGTCCTTTCTCACGCTATCCCATGGCGCTTTCTGGTCGAAGTATTGGTTGCCCAGGCGGGCCAGCTGGATCGCCTCTCTGAGCGCGTCCTTGAAATGCACATAGTCGAGGTTCCGCCCGACCTTCTTCCACTGTTCCTCGATGTTCCGAATCATCGCTTTGTCCGCGCCGTCGAGGAAGCCCGCCGCTGGCACGGCACCATCGAAGTTCTTCGATGCGAAGGTCAGCGCGCGGTGCACAAAGTTGCCGTATACCGCCAAGAGCTCGGAGTTGTTTTTCGCAGCCAAGTCCTCGAACGTGAAGTCGGCATCCCTTAGCTCCGGCATCGTGGCGGTTGCATAGTACCTGAGTGCGTCGGGATCATACCTCTCCAGGAGTTCGGGCAGCCACACTCCGACGCCCCGCCCCGAGGACATCTTGGCACCGCCTGTGTTCAGGAACTGGTTGGCAGGGATGTCGTACGGGAGGTCGAGCTTCCCGTCGTAGCCCATCAGGATGGCGGGCCAGATGATCGCATGAAACGGTATGTTGTCCTTGCCGACGAAGTAGTAGTGCTTTGCCTTAGGATCGAACCACCATTCCTTCCATTTCTCAGGCTCCCCCCGCCTCCTTGCCCATTCGATGCTCGCCGACAGATAGCCCATGACCGCCTCGAACCAGACATAGAGCCTCTTGGTTTCGAAGCCTGGCAGAGGCACCTCGATCCCCCACTCTATGTCCCTGGTGACCGGCCTGTCGTGCAGTCCCTCGCGCATCCAGCTGAGGGTGAAAGACAGGACGTGCTGCCTCCAGTAGGTCTTGTCCTTCAGGTATTCACGCAGCCTCTGCTCGAAGGAGCTGAGGCGGAAGAAGAAGTGGTTCGTCTCGTGTTTGATCGGCGTCGTCCCGCAAATCTTGCACCTTGGGCTCTCTAGATCGAAAGCATCGAAGATGTGTCCGCAGTTATCGCACTGGTCCCCCCTCGCCTTGTCAAATCCGCAGTTGGGGCACGTGCCCTCGACATACCTGTCTGGGAGAAAACGGTTGCACTTGGGGCAATAAGGTGACTCCATCGTCTTCTCGTAGATCTTCGCGTCCCTGTACAGCTTGAGGAAGACGTCCTGGACGACCTTCTTGTGATTCTGCTCCGAGGTCTTCCAGTAGAGGTCGCACGAAATACCTAGCTTCTCGAAGTTGGCCGCGTGCAGCTGGTGGAACCTCTCGGCGACTTCGAGTGGCGGCTTGCCCTCCTGCTCCGCGCGAAGAGTTGTCGGCGTGCCGTGCTGGTCGCTGCCGCTGACCATCAGCACTTCGTCCCCTTTCATCCGGTGGTATCTCGCGAATATGTCCGCAGGCAGCTGCGCTCCAGCCACATGGCCGATATGCCTCGGTCCCGAGGAGTAAGGCCACGCGATCCCGATGAATATCTTCTCTGGCATCTGGAGATGCAAGAAGGTGGAGAGCGACTTAAAGGATGCGGTGCGGCATTCGATGCTTAATACTCGGTGGCAGCGCAGGATCGCGCTATCGCGTCTTGATCTCACCCGTTATGCGTCCATCCTCGATTTGCAGAATCCGATGGGCAATCTTCGCAACCCTCTGGTCGTGCGTGACCACGATCAGCGTCTTTCCTAGCTCCTGGTTGAGGCGATTCATCAGATCCAGGACCTCCTGCCCCGTCTTCGTATCGAGTTCGCCAGTAGGCTCGTCGGCAAGTACTAATGGCGGGTCGTTAGCTAGCGCCACGGCAATAGCCACACGTTGCTGTTCACCGCCACTGAGCTCGTCGGGGCGGTGATTCGCGCGCTTCTTCATGTCAACCAGGGCGAGCAATTCGGCTGTGCGGCTCTCGCGCTTCCCGCCGCCCATTCCAGCGAGGCGCATCGGGAGCTGGACATTCTCCTCCGCTGTCAGGGTCGGTACGAGATTGAAGAATTGAAACACGAATCCAACATCGTCGCGACGATGGCGGACCAGAGCAGCATCGCTCACGTCCGGGAGATTCACCCCGTTGATTTCGATTCGCCCTGCGGTGGGCCTATCGATGCCGCCTATGAGGTTCAGAAGTGTCGTTTTTCCACATCCAGACGGCCCTTGAATCGCAACCATCTCCCCATCTTCCACACTCATATCCAGCCCTCTGAGGGCAATCACTTCTGATTTGCCCTGCTTGTAGACCTTGATCAAGTCTTTCGTCACGATGCGCGGCACATCAACCACCTCTGAGCTTGAGAATCCTAGCGACGTCCATCTTGGCGACCCGCCATGAGACAATGAGGACTGTGAATAGCATGGCGGCAGGCGCGAGGACCATGAGATAAAGGGTCTCCGCCGGCACACTGAATGGGTATGGGACGATGGATTGCACGCCGCCGGGTGAGCCGCTGAAGAGTATCTGCGAGGTCAGGTACCCCGAAATCAGCCCTACACTCACGCCGACCACCAGACCTATCAGCATAATCGAGAAAGCTTCACCGATCAACAGACCCGCCGTCTGCCATCCGGCAGATCCTCTTGCTGTAATCGCGGCGAATTCAACGTCGCGCTCGATTGTGGCGGCATAGATGATTAGACCGAGACCGGCCGTGAGAATAACGATGATGTAGGCGATTTCGACATAGATGAATCCAACGAGAGAGGAATACAGGGGTCCAGACTTCAGCTGCTCCAATTCCTCTTGATAAACGCGTATCTGGCTTGCCCCCATGGCTTGAACTTCTGCCTTCGCTTCCCGCCAATCCGCGTTTTGGCGGAGGTCAACGAGATACGTAGCGTAGTATAGGTAGAAGTAGCCCGACGGCGGTTCGAGCAACGCGCGCACCGTCGAATTGTCCGCATAGATGGCCATTGGCGGGGAGTATTCAAAGACGCTCGTACCAGGCAGCGCCCGGACAACGCCGCCGATCGTGACTGTGACGTTCGCGGTGGCAATCCCTGTGCTGTTGTAAAACATCTGCGTGAGCGTGATGCTATCACCGATAGCCAGAAAAGAGGAATCCAGATAGGACCTAGTGACGAGCACCTGGCCCTTAGTCTTGAGGATTGACTCTGCCCCATGCGAGTCGATGTTCTCGAAATACCATGACTCCGGTTGCGTCACAGCGAAATACGAATCTGGCTCCAGCACGTAGAGCGCTGCGGATCCATAGGTGGGCTGTATTTGCAGACTATCCAACCTTGTTACCGCCTCGACTTGTGGGAGCGAAGTCAGGTTTGTTCTGAATGTCTCATTGGCCGGCGGAAGCCCTATGGACATGTCCGCCCCTATCGACGCTCGCAGCAGACGTTCCTGATAGGCTTGCTGCGACCCGAGGTTGGCGAAGATGAATACGCCGAACCCAAGCCCAAGGGCGATGATGAGCGCGATGTTCGCGGATCGCCTCGGATTCCTTGACAGATTGCGGCTTATCAGATAGTGCAGGTTCTTGGCGAAAGGCTTGCACACGCGAGCCGTCCATTCATATACTCTCCCTGTGGCGCGTGTTAGCAGTCTGGTCGTGCCGACAATCAGGAATATCGGAGCGAACGGCAGGAGAACATAGAAGATAATGCCGATGAGAAATAGAGTGAAGTCGGAGGGCGCAGACCTGCTCCAAGATACTATTCCATAGGTGGCAATGGAAATTGCGACCAAGACTATGTCTGTGTTCGGTCTGTATTGTATCTTGGTCTCGCCCGGTGCATAATACTTCATCGTCTCCACAATCGGAAGGTTCGCGGTCCTCTTCGCTGAACGATAGGTTATCCCCGCCATCAGGATGACGCTCAACAGGAGAACCGAGATTATTGTGTCGAACGACAGAGCAATATCTCCATAGTTGGTTCCAAGGCTCGAGGCAGATGGATTGACATAGCCGATGAGCAGCCTGCTGAGGGCGAGGCCGAAGGGGAGGCCGATGACCGTGGCGAGCACGCCCCCCATGACCGCGTCCAACATCAGGACGCCAATGAGTTGCCGCTGTCTGGCGCCCCTAGTCTTGAGGACCGCAAGTTCCCGCCTTCTCTCGGCGTGTCCCAGTTCTGCTCCCACGATTCCAAGATAAAGCCCGAGCAGGATGATGGGCAGTGAGAGAGCGAGGAAGATGAGCCTTTGTATCGTTATGGTGAATTCAAATTCAGGTATCCTGCTCGACAGGTTATCCTGAACAAATCCGTCATAGGGAGCCAACGCCGCCTCCAGTTGCCTGCTGAGTCTTGCGAGATTGCGCTGCGTGCCGGCAAGATCATAAGCATTGAGGAAGCGATTGTGGTCAATCCAGACCTCACCGAGATTCCACCCTGTTAACCCCGCTGGTATCTCCAGTTGCTCCTCGACCCAATCTGAATCGTCAATGTTCACGAATGTCGTGAATCCGTAGGCATACCACCCGCCGCCGTAGTACCCCGATAATGGAAATGACACGATGGCATTCACTGTCATGTTCAGAAGAATTGACCGAGAAGTCCCTCCTATCACATCATAGAATGTGTAATTGTAGGTTATCTTGTCTCCAATGACGATATCTAGAAGCGAGGCCATATCGGAACTCACCGCGACAGTACCGCGCGGGAGTTCCAATGAGCCGCTCACTGTCGCGTCGTTCATCATGAATGGTAGGTTGCCAGGGTCGATGCCATACATGGAGACGTAGAGCATTTGGGATTCATTTCCTTTTTGAACGAGGATTCCATCTATGCGTCGATAGATGTCGGCATCGACGACGCCGGGAACGGATAGCAGGGCGGTGCGAACATCTCTCCAATTCCCAAGCTGTGCACTAATGCTGAAGTCTCCAGCCGAAGTGCTGAGGAGAGCCTCGAACGACGAGCGCGCCGACGAGTCTATCGCAATGAAGGTTCCTGAGACGAAAGTAATCGCCAGCACGACTCCGAGCACAGAGGAGAATGTCCTGCGCCTGCTTCTCAGGAAACTGGTTACTGAGTACTTCAGCAAACTCAGCTGAATCCCTCGGCAGCGTCGATGGCGCGCCTTGTCAAATAGCTTTCGTGGTATCAACCATGATTACACCGTCCATCTGAAGGCGAGTCTGACCCGATGTATCGACGAATTATCGAAGGGCTTGCTTGGCTGCTGGTTCGCCGCCATCGGATTCAGCTGACCGCATAGACGTAGACGTGGAATGCCCCGAAATCGGCTTCCCAAGAATTCGCGTTGTATGCCAAGATGAACATACCCGTGGATTCGCCGTTCGCAAGTTCAGGGAACATCTCCCGGAGTGGATAGTAGGGGACATCGATGTAGACCACGTAGGACACTCGGTCATGCAGATACTGTTCTGCGGCGGATCGGGATTGCGGCAGGAGCCGCGATCCGATCATCTTCGATGGCGGGAGATCTGAATAATAGGCGGATACCGGTGACTCGAACACGACGAGTTTCCCTTCGGGGACTGAGACTCCCGCTAGAAACTCTCCTGCTCTTTGGCGAGGTTGCAGATACACGCCTGGCGCGTCCCGAGGAGCGACGACTCGCCACGCGTCGTATGCCACAGCTCCGGAGACAAAGAGGAGGGCGGCGACAATCGCCACGGCCTTCTTCGCGTTGAGACCATTGCCGCCAAGGGCTCCTCTCAGACCGGCGAAATCCCTGAACCGGCGAATACCACCTGACAGCGCCCGCCCCGCGAACACTGCGCCGATCGGAATCGTGATGTAGATGTAGCGAGGGCTCGGTTGTCCAACGCGGACCGCTGAATAGGCTATGAGAGATGCTAGAAAAGCGACGTAGATCGCGCCTTCGAGTTCCCGCCAACCCTTGAATACAAGGTACACCAGGCTCATGACGAAGACGACTGCGAAATGAGTGCCATAGGCGAACCAGAACGAGGCGAATTGGTCAAGCAGCGAAGGCTGTGTCCCGGCTTGAACCTGATAGTTGACATCGACTGAGGTTTGCGAAACGATTATGGATGGCAGGAATCCCCATTGAGCCACATAGACCTGCCATATGATGCAGAATATCAGGGCGGGGAGAACGACAACCGCCATCTCCTTCACTTTCAACTTCCGTCTATCCTTGATCACATAATACAGGACGAATACGGCCAATCCAAACCACGCTTCGTAGAACGTGGCAACCCCGACTAGGAATGAGAGGGATGAGAAAATCAGCGACATTCTTGCGCCAATCGGTCTCGCCCGAAAGAGGTAAAACGCGAGTATTACGGCGAACGCACCGAGGGTGTCAGGGCTGGCGGTTGTCCCCAGAATCATGTCAGGCGGGCTAAACGTCATGAACGCAAAGGCCGCCACTCCGGCGAGCTCCGAGTGCCTGCGACCCATCAGGCAGGCGAGCCCCATCAAACCGACCGAGAGCACGATGTTGAAACCCTTCATCGCCCAGATGTTGTGCATCCCGAAGATCACCAGCAAACCGGCCCCGACATAATCGTAGAGCGGGAGCCAATTCCCTTGAGTCATCCGCGAGTACATGTCCACGTGCTGTCCCGTCTCCAGAAGATTCGCCGAGATCCACCAGCGCTGATAGCCGTCTTCGAACGGGTCGAGCATCACTGCCCGAGCGACCCTCAAAGCAACTCCCGCGCCTGCCATAGCCGCGAGCAGCACCAGTTCGAGTGTCCTCTTGTGGCGAAGAACGAACGCCTTGAGCGAGGACGCCATCGGCGATTTCACTGACCGGTCATAATCGCACCCGCCTATTATGCTAACCAATATAGCTGACCGATGCCCTAGTCTTAATTAAGGTAAACCTTAAAATCAGAACAGAACGCCTTGAGGGCGATAGCCGGGGATACGCCATGATGGACCTCACAATCGTCGTTGATTTCATCGTTCTTTGGTTCGTCTTGATCTGTGGCTATTACGTTCTCCTCGCGGGTGCATCATTCCTGCCGCGAAGGAAGGTCAAGCATGAAGTGCCGCGCGGCCCCGTCAAGATGCTGGTTCTCGTTCCCGCCAAGGATGAGGAGAATGTCGTGACCGATCTGGTTCGGGACCTCGAAACCCAGCATTACCCGAGAGACATGTATCGCGTTCTTGTAATCGCGGACCACTGCACTGACGGCACATCTGATGCCGTGAGACAGGCATCCTCCGGCATCACCCGCCTCATAATCAGGAACGATGGCGAGAAGGGAAAGGGTGCAGCGCTGGACTATGGTGTTGAGCATGCCAACGATGTCTTCCCTGGTTTTGATTTCAGATTCATTGCCGTCTTCGATGCAGACAACCGCGTGGATTCCGAAGTCCTCACGGAAATCGCGAAGGTCCTTTCTTCAGGTCAGAAGGCGGTGCAAATCAAGGTATTGGCCAAGAACCCACAGACCTCGCTCCTCGCCAGAGTACAAGCCTTGGAATCGGTTGTGCTGCAGAGAGTATGGCAGGCTGGCAAAGATCGACTTGGGCTCGTGAACGCCTTCGCAGGGACGGGTCAAGCTATAGACCGGGACCTCTTGGCCCAGATGGGCGGCTTCGGGAACTCCCTCACCGACGACCTAGACCTCACAATTAGGCTGGCAAGAAATGGCGTCAGAGTGAAATATCTACATGATGTGGCGACATATGATGAGAAGCCGGACAGCCTGAAAGTCGAGATGAGGAGAAGAGTGCGGTGGAGCGCCGGCCACTTGGGTAGCCTCATGAGGCACGGACCGGGCATCTTGAAAAGCAAGCCCACACTGCTGCGGATTGACGCGCTGTTCTATCTTATGGCAATCTTGACCCCATTGCTGCTTTGGCTCGGATATTTCGTCTCGTTCCTAGATTGGATTGGGCTGGCGACTTTCAGCCCGACACCATTCATCATATGGCTCTTTCTCTCCTGCTTCTGGCCTTCGTTGGTTCTGATCACCCCCTATCTGGATGGAGAAAAGGGACTCTATCGGGCTGCGCCGGCTCTCCTGCTCTTCCTTCTCAGCTGGATGGTGGCGGTGCCTATTGCCCTTGCCAAAGTGGCCATCGGGGACGATGGGTGGGCGAAGACCCCACACGGCGTAAAGGTCGATTTTAGATTCGCGAACCCGCGAACCGGGAAGGAGTCAATTTCCCACTGATCTAGCAGCTCAAGCGGATCTTCTTCACGAACCGATTCAAGATTGGCGGCGAGACCATGAACGACCATTCCTCACCGCTGGGCAATCTCATCTCGGACCCATCGGCTGACTGATATTGCACATGGAAGTCGACTTTTCTAAACGCGCCGAGCGGCTGGATGATTCCGACAAGCCGCCCATCAGACAGCATCATCGGAGCGCGATGTTCTCGATCTTCCCCTGCAATTCTATATCGCATCGTCGCTGACAGTGCATCCTCCATGTTTTCCCCGAGCAGCGATAGGAAGCATGGATGGCGATGCACCGGCACTGGCGGGGAGAGCGCAACTGATATGATCCTCGGTACTTTTCCAAGTCTGGGAGAATCGAAGAGCGATATGCTCGCTCGGCTTCGGAATCTCCTCTGTAATAACCCAGTCCTTGCTGGACCACCTTTGAAAGCCGACCAATCAGATTCCACCTTGGCCTCGCCGGCTCGCCACAGATAGATGAAGCCATCCCACGAACCCACAGCCACTTCGAGGCGTCCATCACCATCGATGTCCTGGATGGCAGGAGCAGAGAACAACGGTCCAGATGTCTCCATCCCGCCCTCTTGTTTCTCGATTCCGTCGAAACCGAAGACATGGATGCATCCATCCCAACTCGCCACCAAGAGTTCCTCCTCGCCATCGGCATCGATGTCAGCTACAATCGGGGAAGCCCAGACGTAATTGCCCACGGATGCCATAGATGAATGCAAACCCGCCCCTCTGAGGCGAGAGAGTAACGCGACTCGACCCTTTTCAACCCCGGATATGGCCACAGAGCTTGCCGCTGCCGCAATAGTGGCATCTCCGCCCGCACTCCCGATAGCAGGCGAGGCAACCGCGTACCCGCCACCAGTGTAGCCTGATGCGATCAAGGCTCCCCTCGCATTGATTACGTATAGGCGGTCAGACGCCACTATGACCTCCAGCTTCCCGTCTCCATCGACATCCGCGAGGATTGGAGAGGACCAGACCGGTTGTCCAGTCCTCGCGGGCCAGCCGGCGAGGCGGGAACCATCGGATTTCCACGCATGGACCATACAATCCCAAGACCCTACGACAACTTCGAGATTCCCGTCCCCATCGATGTCACCCACCGCCGGAGACGATGAGATGAATGCTCCCGTAGATGCGGGGAAGCCATCGATTGCCGTAGCGTCTCCCCTTAGGATATAGAGTCTGCCATCATCAGAGCCCACTGCGATTTCGAGATGACCATCTTTGTCAATATCAGCAATTGCGGGCGTTGAGAAAACGTCCAATCCCGTCCTCACCGGCCATCCTTTAAGAAGCCGCCCATCACCGCTCCACGCGTACACCTTCCCGTCATCGCAGCCTGCGACCACCTCGGGATGCCCGTCTCCATCTATGTCACCGATGGCGGGCGAGGAGGCGAATGGCTTGCCGCCCTTCCTAGGCCAGCCGGACAAGTGTCTTCCATCCGGCCTCAGGACCAAGAGCCTCGGACCTCCGACAATAATCTCCTTGATTCCGTCACCATCCAAGTCGAACAGGGCCGGCGAGGAGGATACCCTGCCCTTTGCGTCATAGCGCCGCAACCGCATCGACACCTACTATCCCACCCGTTTGAACTGCAGGAGGTAATGATCACCGAACGCCGAGAACGGGTTTCTGCCTGCCAAGTTCTTCTCGAAACGGTTGAGCGGGAGTCTCAAAATGCCGAGCCTCCTCCACTGGTTTTCCAAGTACGGAGGCGGCAGGAAGACGAGTATCCCCTTCGCGCTGACTAGCTCGAACCCGGGCTTGAACGCGCTGGTTACGCCACGCAATGTATGCAGGTAGGTCTCCAATTCCGTGCCATTAGCCAGAGTCATCTTCGCAGGGAATGCAAGCCTTCTGAAAGCCTTCGCTGGTCGCCCGACGATTGTGAAGAGAATCATCTCAGAGAGACAGAGACGATTGACCATGGAAATCACCAAGGGCGAGTGCGGCTTCAGTAAGGTCGCAATCTTCTCCGCTACAATGCCTAGGTCAGGTTCGCAGTTCAGAGCTCCTGAAGACGAATATGCACCGTCGAACCGCATTCCCTCGTTTTGCAAGCGACCTATTTCTGCTGCCGAAATAATCCTGACCTGCACTCTATCTCCAACTCCCGCCAATTCTGCTTTCTTGGCAGTGATGATGGTCATCGCTGGCGATACGTCCGTTGCCGTCACCATGATACCTCCTTTCGCCAGCTGAATCGCCTCCCGTCCAGTGCCGCAACCAATGTCCAGGACCCAGGAACCGGGGCGGAACAAACGCTCCAGTAATTCCAGTGACTCGCGCCTCATGACCGCATTGAGCTCGCTACCGTCCAGCCAATCGTCATAATCATTCGCGATTGAGTCGAACGCTTCGCTGACCTTCCGCTTGTAGCTATCCACCCGATCCCGCCCTAACCGCGTCAAACGCTCCGACCATTGCTCCCACTCCTCGAGCAACGGCGTTATCGAGCACCCTTGAAAACGGCCCTGGCCTCCTGCTCCTAGCCATTGCCGCTGCGTGTACCGCCCTCGTCCCGTAGATGCAAGCCTTGTAGAAAGATGCTGGAAATCTCGCTTTGTAGAGCAGGGCATTATCTCTTCCAATCTTCCAATGTTCGTCTTCACGCAATGTCCCGCTCACCATCTCATGGAACTCGGTCCCGGGCAACGGGTACGCCACTGTGATGCCGAAGCCTTCCGGCACGAGAGAACGTACGAGTTCGACGGTCGCTTTGATGTCCATTCCGCCCTCCCCCGGGTAGCCGAAAATCAAGAACCAGTATTGCTCTATGCCTTTGGCCTTCGTCAACTGGCTAGCCGCCTTGATTCCGTCGAGGGTTATTCCCTTCTTCATCGAATGCAGCACACTCTGACTGCCGGATTCGATGCCATAGAGGATTCTGCGGCAGCCCACTTGTTTGAGGCGGTCGAGGAGCTCCTCGTCAATCAAATCCACGCGAGACAGGCACTCAAATGGGATAATCGCGTCTCTTCTTTCAATCTCGTCGCATAGCTGGAATGTGAAATTGCGATCCATCGTGAATACATCGTCTGCGAACCTGATCTGCCCTGGATTGTAGACCTGCTTCAGGTGCGAAAGTTCATCTGCGACCTTGGCGGGGCCTCTGTGCCGGTACTTGTTGCCGAAAACCGGTTTCGCGCACCATGTGCAGTTGAAAGGGCAACCCCGCGAAGTCATGACTGTCGTTTGCGAGACGCCATGATAGCGGCGCGTGACATCGAGATAAGCGCGCATGTCGACGAGATCCCTGGCAGGGAAGGGGAAGGCGTCAAGATCGGCGATATAGGGGCGTGGCTGCGTCCGATGCACATTGCCTCCGTCGTTATATGCGATGCCACGCACACCGGACAGATCACCACCGTTAGTCTTCTCCATCAGCTCGACTATCGTCTCCTCGCCCTCGCCAATTCCGACGACGTCAACTCCACCGGCGAGATACGTCATCGGAGATGAGGACGGATCAGGCCCGCCGGCCAACACCCTGCAATCTCGCCCCTTTGCGATCCGCGCCATTTCGAGAGCCTGCCTTCTCGAGATGACCGTTGAGTAGATGCCGACAGACTTCGCACGAGTGATATCTATTGAATCCGCCAAATCCTCGGGCCCCGATTCGAAAGTGCCGTCGAAAATCTTCACCATGTAGCCCTTTTCCCGGAGGATTGACGCGAGGCTGAGCAGGCCGAGTGGCGGGAACGGACCCTCGATTCTCTGGTGCTTTCTATCCTTCGAAAGGAAATAGGCGTTGGCGAGGAGGATGTCCGCACCGTTCAATCCTGGAACACCTCGTAGGGGTATTTCACCCTCTTCACCAGCTCCAGGCGGGCCTTGGCCTCCCCGTCATTTCGCCGAATCCAGTGATACGCAGCATAGATGGACCACGCAACGAGCCTGCAGGCCTTGTCCGCCACGGCCCTCAAACGCGGATTCGCAAGAACGGTCACGAGTGCCCTACCGATTACGCTTGGCGGGGGATGAGATTGACCTTCTCCTCTGTCGCGAAATGCCTGAGGAAACGCCCGCTCGACCCATCTATTCCTTTCAAGAACACGTCTGAACTCGTCAGAACCCACAAGCGGCTCTGAAAGCATGAGTTCGAAAGCCAATGAGTCATCTTGGCGGATAAAAGGACGGGTGTCCGACCTCGTCCAGACGACATTGACGCATATCAGTTTCCTCAGACCGCCGTTGCCCAGCGCCTCTCCGTACCGAAGACTGTACTTGAGGCCGAGAAGAAGCGAGGCAAGATAGGTCACATACTTGGTCCCGTCCTCCACGAGCAAATTGAGATCCACATCGTCGCCGATATCAACTCCATTGGTGGTCATTGATCCGGCGGCCGCCGCGGCGAGCAGAAACGGGCAATGCGATGCCAGCTCTCTGGAGTACTTGATGGCAAGCTCCTGATATACAGCAGCATATTTCGAATTCGCTTCGCTCCGCCGAATTGTATCCTCCAGAAGATCCTGGCTTCCGGCCAGGCAGACCATTCCACCCGACTTCACGTAGCCGTCATTCGCTATGTTCGACTCTATTTCCGCGGAGGTCGCGGATCCTCCGTAAAGGAGCCCAGCCAAGGACCCCACGGACAGAGCGTAACCACGCCCGTGCGCTATTTGAAGAGTCCGCGTTATGCGCGGCCTCAGTTCGTTATCCTCATGTGCGCTGGACTGTGCGATTGGCCCGCCCCCAATTCGAATGGTCAATCGGCATATTTATCGCTTGTCGAATAGGGGACGCTCCTGGTTACTTAACTGGTTCAGGCTGCGTGGTGTTGGGCGATCCTCGATTCCGTTCTCAGTTTCCAGACCTGAGTGAGCGAGAGAATCCCTATCAGCAAGTAGAGAACCAAGAGAGCGAGACTCGATAGCCCGCCCGGATTCCCTTCGCCGAGGAAGAGATACCTCATCGCGGCGTTCGAATCCATGCCTACACCAAGACCAGTGGCCGCGTCACCTACCAGCAGGACGACTTGAAGCCCGCCCCACAGCATCGTCAGGAAGACGCCAGTCTTGGGCTTGTAGAGAATGAGCCCCATCAGCAATATGTCCCCGACGACAAACGCCATGAGGCCATAGGCGTGACCGACGTTATACTGCCAAAGGATGTTGTCCACGGCCAGTATGTAGGCGCTCACAACGACCGAAATCCCCAGCAACACGAGGATGATATTTCTCGTCGAGATTGCTTTCATGGGATTTCTTAGACCTCCGAGTGTATTAATACCTCTGCCAATCTTTAGGTTTACCAAAACATGTCACGCGAATTGAAGATGAGAGACTGTTTCCTCAGAATCTGTAATCCTCCTAGCTGGCGGTTCATCGCCAAAACCGAGGACCGGATTTGCCTCGATTCGGTGCATTGAGGTTCATGACCGCCGCCTCCGATAGTTTTAAGTGGTGCCTTAAATACCTAAATTCGGACGTTTAAATAGCCAGTATCAGATATTATCTCCCCTGATAATCAACACGAAAGTCCCTTACCGCACGGAGTTGCATCGGGGAAATACGGGATCCGGGGCTTATGTGACCTTGAGTCAACCTCCAAGGTCGCCCACCTCCTCGATTCCCTCCCCCTCCCCCCGGGTCCCCGTGTTTTATCCTCTCAACTTTGAACCGTCATGATTTCCTCAAAGATTGAGCCAAATCAAGAGCGCGACTCCGACTATGATGCAATATGGCGCAAACGCGTAGAACTTCGCTCTTGAGATGATTGCGAATAACATTCTCAATGCCAAGAGAGCAGAGACGGCAGCAGAGACGAGAGCAACGGTCAGGCTGAAAACGTCTGCATTGAGACTCCCCACACCGACATCAAGGATTCCCGCCATGGCAGCACCGAGTATCGCGGGGACCGCCAACAGGAAGGAGTACTTTGCGACCCGGACCCTCTCCGCCCCGAGCAAAAGGCCGGTGGATATCGTCAACCCTGACCGCGACAATCCAGGTATGAGCGCGATGCCTTGGACCGCGCCGATCAACAAACCGCCATTCGTTCCCAACGGTTTCCAGTCCTTCTTGCGGACGAAGTAGGTGAGAGAAAGCACGACCCCTGTGACAATCAGTCCAATCGCCACGACAGTTAGCGAATGGAACAGCGTATCGGTCCACCGCCATAGGATGAAACCAATCAAAGCCGTGGGAATCGTCCCGACGACGATGAGCCACGCCATCATCGCACCATCCTCCTCCCTGAGGGCGACTGACGCTCTCTCTCCCGACCGCCATCGTCTCACGAACCTGGCCAGGGATCCAAGAATCTCGACGACCTCCTTCCTCAGGAAAATGAGGACGACGAGCGCGGTCGCCACGTGAAGAAGTACGTCGAACAGGACGGGCACATCCAGCCTCCATACCTCCTGCAGAATCACCAGATGCCCGGAGCTGCTCACGGGTAGCCACTCAGTCAGGCCCTGAACAATTCCCAGAATCAGCGCTTGGACCGCGTCCACGTGACCGCGACCTGAGTCGCAACTATCGACTTAATCCTTTGGAGACAATCGCCGACTCGGCTCATCATTCGATGGATTAGATGGATTTACAACGCATTTTAAATACGCCCAAACCGCTGAGTTCAGTGGCCCCCAGGCGGCTGGTGCTCCAATTGCCCGTTGATTCGAGGTGTCTGTGTGTTGCGGCCATTCTCTTGGCCGCCTCGTTCTTGATTGCTTCTGCCAATGTGGTCAGGGCTCCGGATACGGACCCACCTTGGGTGGTTTCTCATTATCCTGCCAATGGGATGACAGATGTGCATTTGACCGCCCCAATCTACGTCAATTTCAGCGAATCGATGAACCTACTTTCCGTGAACGTTGGGATTTCGCCGTCTGTTGTGCTCACCCCATCGTGGGATATGTCGGGCCAGTCCGTCTTCCTTGATCACGCGATAGAGTACACGCCGTACACATGGTATACTGTGACCGTCACCGGCAATGATTTGGCAGGAAATCCATTGGATGGCAACCACGATGGAACCGGAGGTGACCCTCTCATCTGGATGTTCAGGACGGGGTGCGGTCTCTGCATACTGAGTACCGATCCGAAAGACGGCGAGGAGAATGTCGGACTCAACAGGCCAATAATCGTCACCTTCAGCGAGGTGATGAACACCGCAACAATCACAGTGAGTATCATCCCCTCTGTCGTAATTTTCAGTATGATATGGACCAATGGCGACACAGTCCTCACTATGTTCCATGCCCTGTTTGAAATGTGCACGGCATACGGCGTGAGCATCATGTATCCGGGCCTTAACCCCGGACCGGTGCCGAATCCTTGGCAGTTCACGACTACCGGCTGTGCGCCTGTGATAACGGGCATAGCCCCTCCGCAAGTTGGCGCCGCCCTCGATGCTCCGATCAGCGTCGACTTCAGCACGACAATGAATAATGCGACGGTCTCGTGGACACTCAACAGAACCCTGACCCTCGCCCCCTCCTGGAACGCTGACAACACGACCTTGAACCTCACGCATTCCGTCAAGTTCCTGCCTTGCACTGACTATGGCTTCTCAATTACGGGCAAAGACATGTTTGGGCAGGTGCTGGACAACGGCACTTTTCCTATGCCGTACGACTTCAGAACCAGCTGCACTTTCCCGACGGTGCTCCAGACCTCTCCGCACCGCTCCGAACCCGATGTGGCGCTTGACGCTCCAATCAATGTCACCTTTAGCGAGCCGATGGATAACAAGTCCGTGGAAGAATCCTTCTCCTACAACGACGAACATCCGACCTTCTTCAACGTGACAGATGGCGTTGCCTCGTGGAATCTGGATAACACGACCTTCACATTCATACCCAACGCTCCTTACCGCAAGGGCATCACCTACAGCGTTCATGTGAACGCAACTGCTCACGGTCTAGGCAACAATCCACTCGACGGGAATGGAAACGGCGTTGCAGACGGTCGCCCCGCAGACGACTATGTGTGGCAATTCACGGCGGCCCAAGTCAGCGACAATGTCCCGCCAACGGTGGAATCGGTCAGCCCGGCCCCAAATGCGATGGAAGTCCCAAAGAACACCGCGATCACAGTCACGTTCAGCGAGGCGATGAACAGACCCTCGGTCCAAGATGGGATTCAAGTCTCGGACGGGAGAGTCGCCTATGGCTTCACCTGGCCCAACAACAAGACCGTCAACTTCAACCTTATTCCGATACTCCTGCCAGGAACGGCTTACACGATCACCATCGCGAACACAGTGGAGGACCTCGTGGGAAATCACATGACATATCTCTACGCGTGGACTTTCACGACGGAATTCTGGCGGGGGGACGTTCATGGGCGGGTGGTCGATGACGCGGATGACGCCCCGATTTCGAACGCTACGGTCACTTTGGACGGGACGCAGACGCTGACCGATGGGGACGGCAACTTCACCTTCACCAATGTGAAGCAGGGCCCCTACCTCCTGAATGTCATGAAGGAAGGCTATGATTCGAAGAGCGAGTGGAGGAACGTCACAAATGGGACGGGTCAGAGCCTTGGCACCATAAGGCTCCACAAGACGCAGCCTGCGCAGAGCAATGCAGCTTTGATAGCAGTTGTCGGCATAATCATATTCGTGGTGATTGTGCTCCTATTACTCTTCCTCCTTTCGCGAAGACGAAGGAAAGTCCAGCCCACGAAATTCGAGGAATGGAAAGGAGAGGTCGCCGAGGTCGAGAGGCCTGATAGCGGGCAATGATCACTTATAGTCGTAAAAGCCCCGACCGGTCTTCCTTCCGAGCCGCCCTGCCTTCACCATCTTCCGGAGCAAGGGGCAAGGCCTGTACTTCGGATCCCCGAGTCCATTGTGGAGCACGGTCATTATATCTAGGCAGATGTCGAGCCCTATCAGATCTGCAAGCTCGAGCGGCCCCATCGGATGGTTGAAACCCAGCTTTGCCACCGTATCGATCGCCTCTTTCGTGGCAACGCCTTCTTGGAGGCAAAAGACGGCTTCGTTGATGAAAGGCATGAGTATGCGGTTGGCGGCGAACCCGGGGAAATCCTGGACCTCCACCGGAGTTTTGCCGAGCTTTACCGAGAGGTCGAAAATCATCTTGACGGTCTCGTCGCTCGTCTGCAGTCCGCGGATGACCTCGACCAGCTTCATCAGGGGCACGGGGTTGAAGAAGTGCATGCCCACGAACTGCTGCGGGCGGTCTGTCGCGGCGGCTAGCTCCGTTATCGATATCGAAGAAGTGTTCGACGCGAAAACCACGTCGGGCCTGCAGAGCTTGGCGAGCTCGCGGAACGCCTCCTTCTTCACCTCGGGGCTTTCGAACACCGCCTCGATGATCAGGTCGCAGTCGGCCAAGTCCTTCCAATCGGTCGTGCCCTTCAAGCGCGACTGCACGACCGCCTTCTCGTCGGCAGTCATCTTGCCCTTCTCCACCGCCTTCGAGAGACTCTTGTCTATCGTGGCGATGCCTTTCTGGACGAATCTATCCTCGATATCCCTCATCGCCACGCTGTGTCCGCTCTGCGCGAGGACCTGAGCGATCCCCGCCCCCATCGTTCCGGCCCCGAGCACGCCAACTTTCCCAATCTCCAAGAACGTCACCTGCGGACGGAAAAGCGGCGGGTTATTTCAGGGCTTCCGTCAGACTATCCCGCGATTGGCGGGAGATAATGGAGTCGAGTATGCGACCTGGCACACCCTCCCAGCTTCCTCAGTCCGATTGGCCCGGTCGTCACATCTTCTCAATGAGCATGGCCATGGCATTGCCGCCGCCAAGGCATATGGTGACGATCCCTCTCCTGGCATTCCTGTCCTTCATGGCGTATATCAGGGTCGCGAGTATCCGCGCCCCCGAGCAGCCTATCGGGTGGCCAAGGGCCACCGCCCCACCGTTCACGTTGAACTTATCCCGCGGGATCCCCAGCTCCTTCATCACCGCCACACTGGCGGACGCGAAGGCCTCGTTGTGCTCCCATAGGTCGATGTCCTTGACTTCGAGGCCAGTCTTCTTCAGGAGTTTCCGCACCGCGGGTATCGGGGCCTCCATGACCCATTCCGGCTTCACGCCGGCGCTGACGTAGTCGACTATGCGCGCGAGCGGTTCGAGTCCTTTCTTGTTCGCTGCTTCGCGAGATGTCACAACGGTGGCGGCACCGCCATCGCTCAGCTGCGAGGCGTTCCCTGCCGTGACCTTGCCGTCCTTCTTGAACGCGGCGGGCAGCTTCGCCAGCTTCTCAATCGTCGAATCCGACCTGATGCCCTCGTCCTGCTCGAACAGCCTCTTCTCCGCCTTCAGTTCCACCGGGATGATCTCTGCCTTGAACTTGCCGTCCTGCGTGGCCCTGTTGGCCTTCATATGGCTCTCGTAGGATAACCTGTCCATGTCCTCGCGGGTGACGTTGTACCTTTCTGCGACGATTTCACCCGTCATGCCCATGTGGAAGTTGTTGTAGACATCCCATAGGCCGTCGTACACCATCGCGTCGACCAGCTTGACGTCGTTCATCTTCGAGCCCCAGCGCAGCTCACGCACGGCGTAGGGGGCGTTGCTCATGCTCTCCATGCCTCCCGCCACGATCATCTCCGCGCTTCCCGCCTTGATTGCGTCAGCCGCTATTGCGACCGCTTTCAAGCCGGACGCGCACACCTTATTCACAGTGAAGGCCGGAACCGAGTCCGGTATTCCTCCCGCGAGGGCGGCCTGACGGGCGGGAGCCTGACCAAGACCGGCCGTGACGACGTTGCCCATGATGACCTCGTCAACCTCGGCAGCGTTCACTCGGGCCCTGTTCACCGCCTCCTTGATCGCGATGGCGCCGAGCTGCGGTGATGAAAAAACGGTCAACGATTTCCCGTACCTGCCAATCGGTGTGCGGCATGCACTGACGATTACTGCTTCTGGCATTCTTTGCCCCCGAACGGTTCGGAGAAAGCGCCACCAGTTATGAAGATTGGCCTGATTGCAGTCCTCAGTTCGACCGCCACGTACTCAACCGTCATGGCTGGAACGGCGGGCTAGGTGGGCGGTGATCTGGCTGTTGTGTCGTCTGACCGTGCTGCGACTGAAGTGGCGGGACTGGGACATGTGCCTTGCGTCGAGCCCTGAGGAACAGTGCCAGGAGTAATGCGACGACCACAACGATGATAATCACGTCAAGAAGGATGATTGTCATATTCCACGCAGAGCCGGACTGATAGTTGAATGATTTCAATTCGACGGCGCCCTCAAACGATAATCCCATCATGGTCCCGTTCAGCCTGACCCCGAACCCGACTGCGTCCGAGTAGTCCATGATTCCAGGATGTCCGGAGGCGTTTTCGTCCTCGGCGATGGCGAACGTGCTGAACGTCCCGGCAGGCACCGTCACACTCGCGGGGCCACTTACCGAGTAGTCGAAGGTCACATTGCTCGTGGATTCCCCAGAATTGGATGAGTAAGTCAATGTGCTGTTGGAAATCCACGTCTGCCCGTTGCTCAACGGGAACTGGAAATTCTGCAGAGGCGGATCAAACAGCGATTCTTTCCATCCTCCGTAGATCGGATCCTCATACCATACCCTCACTCTCGCCAGATCGGAGGTCCTGAAGTTGACATAGCTGTTTATGTCGAAGCTCAGGGAACCGACCGAGACGGTGCCCAGGAGAGAGCAATTGAACGTTTGATAGACGTGGATGCCTACAGTTAGATCGGCCGTGCGGTCTACCGTCAAACGCAGAATCACAGAGGCGGCGCTACCTGACAGGTTCGTCTGCCCTGTGTATTCCCAGAAGTCGTCGACCGACCATTTCGCGGCACCACCTTGAGCCCTCGCAGGGGCGGGCAGCATGACGAACGAGCCTGTGAATAGCATGAATACTGCCACAATTGAGGCGATTCTCCTCATAATCATCGAACCTGATTGATGCGGGATGTTCGAAGCCTCTGAGCGATATAAACGTCTCGCTACTGAGAGAGCTTGCTTTGCGGACATAGCGGTATCCGAGCCAGGCTAATGGAACCTTGGCTAATACCTTCCTAGAGACTGCATATGTAGCCTTTCGCGGAGCCGATGCTGACAATGGAAAATTAGAATGGTGCCGGAGCCTTGTCGGCCCCGGCTTTTCGGCCTTTTGCGCCAAGCTGCGATGCTTCGTGGTGTTGATGTCTATTGTGGCGGTGGCGCCATCGGCGGCTGCTGCTCCATCGGAGGCTGCGCGGCCTTCTTCCGGCGACTCAGTGCGACCGCGATGATTATCACAATCACGATTATGATGATTATGATGATCAGATAGAGCATCAGGCTGCTGCTTCCGACTGTCACCTTGACTTCCCCGGTTGATAGGCCTCCATGGCCGTCCGTAGCGTTCACCTTGACCGTGTAATCCTTGGCGTCTGAGTAGCTGTGAGTGACCGTGGCTCCGGTGCCGGTAGTGCCGTCACCGAAATCCCAGGTGTATGTGACCGTGTCTCCGTCCGGATCGATCGCCAATGCGACGAACGTGATAGTGTCGCCGGTATTGGGCGAACTCGGACTGAAGGTGATGGCGATTGTGCCAGGCACGCCCTCCGTCACGGTAAGCGTTGTCGAGTTCTTCGGAGAAGCTGCTCCTTTGTTGTCTGAGGCGGTCACGTTGACTACGTACGAGCCTGCCGCAGAGTAAGCGTGAGTCGTTGTCGCTCCGGCGGCAGTGGTTCCATCACCGAACTGCCATGCATACGTGATTGTATCCCCTGTATCAGGGTCCGTCGATAAGGCGACGAATGCTACGGTCGCGCGGCAGTAGATTGTGGCGGGAGTTATCGTCATTGTAGGCTTCGTTGGCGGATTGTTGGCCGTATAACTGTATGCCTGCAAAACCATCACAAACGGTATCACTGTCATTGGGGTTGATATCCGAATAGCGAAACCAACCACATCCGTATAGAAGTAGGTCGTGGAATTCGCCGGCACCCCTCTCTCCACGCCGGTGACGTTGAAGGCG
>Ga0153915_10001468_pt1 | contig 21615 bp, 22 predicted proteins | sample Opewatmetagenome_2_FD_107003 | JGI IMG/M metagenome (GOLD analysis project Ga0153915, IMG submission 107003) | Freshwater wetland microbial communities from Ohio, USA - Open water 3 Core 3 Depth 3 metaG | ecosystem: Environmental > Aquatic > Freshwater > Wetlands | place: USA: Ohio, Lake Erie...
CTTACCGCAATAATCAGCTTATCGAGCATGAGGTTGTCTTTTATGAGTGAAACTTCGCCGGTTTATCCGCTTTTGGTTGCGCGAACTGTAGCTCTGCATGCTCAGGGTTTGGCAGCTCCTTATGGGCAAACGCCTGCGCCTGCGCTTGAGTCGATCCAAAGCCTGGTCGAGCAGTTAGGTTGTATCCAGATCGATACCCTGCAGATGGTCCACCGCTCACAATACCTGGCAGTTTGGAGTCGCCTGGGCAGCTATGCCACGGGTGAGTTTGACAGCCTGATCTACGATCCTCAGGAACGCCGCCTGTTTGAGTATTGGGCACACGCGGCTTCGATCATCCCTTTGAAAGCCTACCGTTATTACCTGTCGCGCATGCGCCACCATAAGGAGTCAGAGGATACATGGAATATGCGCAGGCTGAGCCAGGATGGAAATGAGGGGTTAGTCCATTTCGTCTATGAACGCGTCCAAATTGAAGGTGCGCTGCGGGCGTCCGATTTTGAAAAGCCAGCCGGCAAAGGCGGCACCTGGTGGGACTGGAAGCCTGCCAAGCGCGCCTTAGAGTACCTTTATGATGCGGGTGACTTGATGATCGCCGGGCGGAAGAATTTTCAACGCATCTATGACCTGCGCGAGCGAGTCTTGCCAGCCTGGGTGGATCAACGCCTGCCTTCAACCGAAGAAACTGACCGCTACTTTGTCGAACAAGCCGCCCTGGCTTTGGGAATCTGCCGTCCCGAGCAATTAGCTACTTATTATTACTTAAATCAGAGTCAATTGAAGCCCGTCTTGAAAGCTTTATCATCTGAAGGCGTGCTGCTCCCGGTCCAGGCTCGCCTTGCAGATGGTCAAAAAGTTGACATGCTGATCCATCACCGCAATCTTCCTCTACTGGAAAAAGCTGCTGATGGCGTGCTGGCAGCCAGCCGCACGACTTTTCTCAGCCCCTTCGACAATCTGTTTTGGGCGCAAGGTCGCGACCAGCAGTTTTGGGATTTTCGTAAAGCGCTCGAAGCCTATACACCGTCGCATAAGCGCGTATACGGTTATTTTTGCCTGCCCATCCTGCACCGCGACCGGTTGGTCGGACGGTTTGATCCCAAGCTGGAGCGTAAGAGTAAGCTTTTACGCCTCAAGGCTCTTTACCTGGAACCTGGCATCGCACCGGAGGAAGACCTGGTGGCAGGTACTGCCAATGCCATGCGTGACTTTCTGGCTTTTCATAAGGCTGAGGAGCTGGTCATCGAGAACAGCCAGCCAGCCGAATTTGGCGAAAAGCTGTTGAAAGCGGTATGATTTGCTTATGCTGGCACGCTTCGCTTTCAGGTTGGCAAACACAAACTTTGGACGCCGCCTCACGGCTCTGGTGTTCGCAAAAATGGATTTTCTGATCCCGGTCAAGCGCCTGCGAGACACACCCAACTGGCTGGCTTTTCACCATCCCAGGCCGGCTTACCCGCTGCATATACTGATCGTGCCCAAGCGAAACATTGCCGGACTACAAGAGATTACAGACTCAGACAAGGATCTCTTATTAGAATTGTTCCAGATTGTCCAAAGCCTGGTATCTGAACTCAACTTAGATCCAACCGGATACCGTCTGGTGATTAACGGCGGAAAGAACCAGGATATTCCATTGCTGCATTTCCATTTGATCTCAGATTCAACCTAGTCCAATCATCCATGGGAGAGAAGGAGAATTGTCATGTCGGAAAATGCCTCAAAACCACCGGTTGCCAAAGTAATCCCATACAAATTCGAACACCTTGGGCATACACTTGTCGATAACTATGCCTGGCTCCAGGATAAATCGAACCCGGAGGTAATCGCTTACCTGAATGTTGAAAATACCTATGCCAAAGCCCAGCTTTCACATACCGAAGGACTGCAAGAGCAGATCTTTCAGGAAATGAAAGGACGCATCAAGGAAGACGATAGCAGTGTGCCTGCCCGGTATGGGGAATACTTTTATTACAGCCGGGTGGAAGCTGGCAAGCAGTACCGGGTCTTCTGCCGGAAACACGCCTCACTGGAGGCGGAAGAGCAAATACTGCTGGATGAGAATGTCCTGGCACACGGCCTGGAATACTGCCGCGTTTTCGTTTACAAGCCCAGCCCTGATAACCGCTACCTGGCATATTCTGTGGATACGACCGGCTCGTTTGTATTCGATCTATATATCAAAGACGTTGTCACCGGAGAACAGATATCCGGGCCTATCCCTAACACCGCCTATTCAGCTGATTGGGCGAGTGACAACCAGACCCTTTTCTATACAGTTTTCGATAAATCCCATCGTTCTTTCAAGTTATATCGCCACATAGCTGGCTCTGACCCAAAGAAGGACGTTCTGCTATACCACGAAATCGATGACAGCTTCACGCTCTATATACGACGGACTCGCAGCGGGGATTATCTGCTGCTCACCAGCGCCAGTCAAAGCACAAGTGAGGTTCGCTACATGCCTGCAAACAATCCAGTGGGAGAATTCCGACTCATCCAATCCCGGCAGCCCTGGCTGGAATACTATGTCGAGCAGCACGGCGACCGTTTCCTGATCCGTACCAACCACCAGGCTGAGAATTTCAGGTTAATGGAAACCCCCGTTGCCGCCCCTTCCATTGATCACTGGCGAGAGGTGCTCCCACATCGTCCCGAAGTCCTGGTTTCAGATATCGATGCCTTCAGCAGCCATCTGGTGGTGCACGAGCGGCAAGGGGGTCTGGAACAGATTCGCATCTCGGACCCAGATGGGGTATCGAATGTGAAGTATGTGACCTTTCCTGACCCGGTTTACACGTACAGACCTGGCGACAATTTTGAATTCAATACACCTGTACTGCGCTTCATTTACTCCTCTCTGGTTACGCCGGAATCGGTCGTGGATTACGACATGGCTCAACAGACCTGGACAGTGAAAAAACGACAGGAGATTCCCAGCGGCTATGACCCAAGTCAATTCACCAGCGAGCGGCTTTTTGCCAAAACATCCGATGGAGAGCGCGTGCCTATCTCGATCGTCTATCGCAAAGATTTTCAGAGCGACGGTAAACATCCTTTGTTGTTAGTCGGGTATGGCTCATATGGCTTTAGCTATATTACAGGCTTCGATACTCAGCGGCTGAGCCTGCTGGAGCGCGGCTTTGCCTTTGCCATTGCCCACGTGCGCGGCGGGAGCGAGCTGGGGCGGCACTGGTACGACCAGGGACGCTTGATGCACAAGAAAAATACCTTCACAGATTTTATCGCCTGCGCCGAGCACCTGATCCAGCAAGGGTACACTTCCGCCGAACATTTATCAATCCTGGGCGCCAGTGCGGGAGGGCTGCTGGTGAGTGCGGTAATCAATATACGCCCTGACCTGTGCCGAGCTGTGGTCGCCCGGGTGCCTTTCACAAACCTGATCACAGCCATGCTTGACCCAGATCTTCCGTTGACGGTGATTGAATACGAACAATGGGGTAATCCAAACGATTCTCAGGCTTTTGAGTATATGCTTTCTTATTCACCCTATGAAAATGTCAAGGCCGGGGTTTACCCACATATCTTTGCTAAGGCAGGATTGAACGACTTACAAGTGCCCTATTGGGATCCCGCCAAGTGGGTCGCAAAACTCAGGGCTACCAAAAAGGGCAGCAACCGTTTATTGCTCGTAACCAACATGGGAGCCGGGCACGGCGGCTCTTCTGGACGGTACGACAACCTGCGTGAAATTGCGCAGATTTATGCCTTCCTGATCCATAGTTTGGAGGTGCCCGAAACGCTGCCTAGTCCGAAGTGAGCGAGGCAATTTCCTTATCACTGTTCAGCACGAATAAGTGGAACCGGTCTGAAGGCGCCTGCAAGTTGTAATCACGGATGCGCTTGTTCAGCGCTGTGATTTTCTCCTGGAATATTTTCATACTCTGTTGCCACTGCTGTTCAATCTGAGCAGGTAAAGTTTTTTGCGAGGCTGTCTGCTTCCAATCCCAGGCGCGCTTCAATTCCGCTCGCGCCTCAGCCAGATCCTTTTCAATCTCCTGGCGTGCTTCGATCCAGGGCAGGACAAAACCACTGTTCTTCAGGATATGGTGAGCCAACTGCCATTCAGGGTCAGCGAATGGATCATCATCCAGGTTAAGCGGTTTGCCTTTACCGGGTAAGTTGTCGAACTGCCCATCTTGCATGGCTTTTTTAATCGGCTCGTCTATATCGCTCATATTATGGCACCTGGTATCGAGCGCGTTCCTGACCTTTTTCATCGCGCAGAATGAGTACTTCACCGGACTGCCAGGCTGGCTCGCTAAGCCCCCAATACAGGTTCGTAGCAGAATCCACGCCCTTGGAGGTATGCAGGAACACAGAGCCATCCTCAAACAAGTTCAATTGGGGGAAAATGTAAACGTGCCCATTCCCATCTTCGATCTGCCAGCCGGCCAGGCTCAATTCGCCAAAGCCTGTGCGGCTGATCTTGACTCGTTCGCTTTCCAGGTCGCCCGCCGCCAGGACAGTTTCAATGACTGGTCTGGCAGGATTGCCAGCAGGCGAAGCAGTGGGGGTCAGGCTCTGGGTGGGGGTAACAGGCCGGGGGGTAACCGTCGGCGCGGCAGTAGTGGGTGGAACAGGCGTAACCGTAGGCAATGGACCGGCTGGAATAAATAAAGTTTCCCCTACTGAGATCAGATCTGGATCGCTGAGCCCATTGAGTCTCATAATATCATCCATGCTGATGTCAAAGTTCATGGCGATCTTGGAAAGGGTATCACCGCTCTTGACCTGGTATTCGATAATCTGGGTTGGTTCGGGTGGCAAGGGTGTCTCCCCAACCTGGTCTTGTCCAGGTACAGGCGTCTCACTCAATAAGGCTGTGAAGGGTGTGCCAGCCTCCATTGCTGCATTCAAGGTAGGATTTACCATCATGACCACAGTTACCTGCGCGCTGGGTTCGGGGCGATTTTTTTCCCAAAAGTAAATCACGATCAACACCGTAGCAGCAGAAATCACGATGTTAGCCAAAATAATATAAAATAAACGCTTCAGTCGGTTCATAAAGAATCAGAAAATCGCTTTATCCTAAGTTTTACAAATCATAGCATATTCCAAAAGTTGGTACAATGGGAGTATGCCGATAATGGTTGATGGACATAATCTGATCCCCAAGATCCCCGGATTGAGCTTGAGTGACCTGGACGACGAAATCAAGCTGATCCAGCTAATGCAAGAATACTGCCGCCTTCGCAGAGTAGAGATTGAATGTTATTTTGATAAGGCGCCACAAGGCCACCCCCGGATACAGCGTTTTGGGCAGGTGATTGCTAAGTTCGCCGGACCCGGAAAGACAGCCGATGAAGAGATCAAGGAGCGGCTGAGGCGCCTGTCGCGGCGGGCGAGAGAATGGGCAGTGGTCAGCTCCGATGCCAGCATCCAGGTTGCCGCCCGTGCAGCCAAGGCGCGCATCATTCCATCGGACGAATTTTCGCGTGAAATCGAGGCAGCTCTAAGCGACAACGCTACTGCGCAGAAACCGCCTGCTGAAGAAAACATGTCTGAAGAGGACTTGGAAATGTGGTTGAAAGCGTTTGGGGCTGATCAGACGGATCGTTGAAGCGGAATGACATGCGATCGAGGATCTTTAAGGTAATTATAGCGGTATATTAATCTATTTTTAATACAATTCAGATAATTTTGGTGTATATTATGGTTGTTGACACCTGTTCACCCAATTTATTGGTATATCAGGTGTCTACCACCGGGATATAGTCCAGCATGTCCCCCCCATGTTGAATTTACCGGTGGCCCTCCTTAGATTGCCGGGCGTGTCCCCCCCACGTCCGGCGTCTCTTTTAATTGAATTAACCAAAAACATAAGTCACCCTGAATTTAATCTTTCGGAACAACTTATGTTTTCCAATGTGGATTCTCTTATCTCCTGACCTCCTTCCTCCTGGGATGGGGGAACAATTCTTGAACATTTGGTTGATGGGACGCTTTGTGTCCCATCAACCTCAGAAAAATGATTCCCCTCCCCCGTTTTTTTCGGGGGAGGGGGATCGAGCGTAGCTCGATTAGGGGGTGGGGGTTCAGGCTGTTATGTGATACCCCGAAAATGAGATTCGGAGCGTATTATGCTACTTGATCAGAGAGGTCTACTTTTTTTCTAACGCGGGATTTGTGAATTATTTTTGGGATTGGATCCAGACATGGAGACCGGGTGGTAGGATGGTTCAGGTCTGGCAAAACTGTTTGCAGTCTGGATGGGGGATTTTGGAGCGGGGCGGTAGGTTGCGGAGGCAGGCTGTGTCATCGGGCGAACGTGAGTGGCGGGCCGATTAGTAGCCGGTAAAATGCCCCCGATCCGAGGACTTCGATGCCTTTCAGTCTGAGAGAACAACCGGTCACCTGCTACAGAGAACGTGCCGATGATCAAAATGCGGATCAACCAGACCATGATCGCTACAAAAATCGGCACTACTTTGACCATGGTTCCACGCGCCATGATTGCGTTCCCCAGGGTCTCATGGTTCAGGATGGCAATCGACACTCCCCACCAGGTGAGCATGGCATTCATCGTGGCTGCCAGCAGCCATGCGCCGAATAGGTACCAGACTTCTGCAGGTTCATCGCGCCCTTGCTCGGGGGTGAACAGGCGGGCAATCCCGGCAAAGTCAATGCCACAAAATGCAATGGAGAGGATTGTCGCCCAACGGATGCTCAGAAAGCGTAAATCGCCCAACAGATCTTTCAGGGCGAACTCCGTGGTGCTGTAGTTAAACATTTCAAAGGCTATCAACGCACTGATAATCAGGATGCCGAATAAAACGCCTCTGCGTAAGCGGATATTGGGCAGGTTCAGGGGAAAAGCTGTATTCATGGGTTCCTCCAGATTTTTGAACGATTCGTTGATCCAATTTACCGGGTTCAGAACAAATGTTCTGCTAAATATATTATAGAACGATTGTTCTATTTGTCAAGTACCAATTTTAGAAACGAGGTTTTTCTAAGGGCGTCGAGCTGATCAGAAGGGGGAATATTTTAAGGTTTAAATTAGAACAAATGTGCTAAAATAAAAGCGAAGAGAAAATGGATTGGAGACTTGGATGAAAACGCTACCTAATCTGGTCTTTCGCAGCACCCTTTTGATGAGTTTTTTGATGGTCCTGATCTGCCTGGCGCTCACCCGCGGTGCAACCCTGGCAAACTCAAACCAGGCCGCCAGCCCGGCTTCGCCAGACCAACCCAAAACAAGCGGGTGTAAGCTAAGCGACCGTTACCCACAATCCATCTTGCAATGGTGCGATCTGATCGTGCACAATGCCGAAGCACACGACCTGCCTCCCAACCTGTTGGCTGCCCTGATTTGGCTGGAGAGCGGCGGCAATCCAACCGCTTATTCCGCCAGCGGTGCAGTAGGCTTGATGCAGGTGATGCCGCGCGACGGCCTGGCGGCTGCCTTTATTTGTGCCAATGGCCCTTGTTTTGCCAGCCGTCCAGCGATTGCCGAGTTGCAGGATCCAGAATATAACATTGAATACGGAACGCGCATGCTGGCAGGCTTATATGCCCGCTACCAGGACATGCGCGAGGCTCTGAAACGTTATGGACCCCTAGACGCCGGATACACCTATGCCGACAAAGTCCTGGGCATCTATGAGCGCTACCGCGGAGAGTGATATACTGGAGCAAAGACCACTTGTTCTGAGGGTATCGATGCGTTTTTGGGCTCGACCTATCATCCTGAAGCGACTGTCTCAACTGCTTTTACTTTCCATTTGCTTTTCACCGTTCTTTTTCATGTCCGGCAAAACCCAGGCGGCGCGTGCTGCAGCCTGCCCTCCAGAAGGGTGTAAGATTTATCTACCTGCAGTGTTTAAATATGTAGATCAGATCACGAACGGCGACTTTGAAATGGGAGCGGTGGGCTGGAAAGAATTCTCCGCCCAGAACTACCTCATCATATTATTATCCACAGAATTGCAAAAACCACCCCACAGCGGTTCGTGGGCAGCCTGGCTGGGTGGAGATGATGAAGAAACCGCTTCCATAGACCAGGATATTTTCGTATCTGCTGCCCGACCTTATCTGCAGTACTGGCAGTGGATTGTTTCAGATGAGGCGAATTGCTCCAATGATGAAGCTAAAGTACTGATCAACGCGGCTGTCTTAGCCCAAGAAAATCTCTGCCTGGCAACGAATACAAACGCCTGGGAGCAGCGCAGCATCGATCTGAATGCTTTTGTCGGGCAGATTGTCAACCTGAAATTTTGGGTAAGCACAGACCCGACTGTTGGAACCATCAGCAGCCTGTATTTGGATGATATCAGCTTACAGGTTACCCCGTAGAAACCGTACCGCCCCGGCAATTCCCACAAAAACCAGCAGCCCCAGCAATACAGCCACTTCAAACCCAAGCTGAATTTTGATCAGCAAAGCACTCGCCCCCAACACAAAACCCGCGCCGGTCACCCAAAAAATCCGGTTCAAGTGATTGCGCACCAGCAGCGGGCTGACCTGCCCGTGTGCAAATTCTACCAGATGTGCGGAGAACTCGCCCAAATCCCAGGCTGCCAGTAATGAAACCAGGCTGCCTAACAACCATACGACCGGCAGGTTTAGCACCGCTCCGTAAATCAGGAGCGCCAGCAGCCCTAAGAAACTTAGCGAATAAGAGCGGCGTCCCTTCCAACCCAGAAGCGCCCACTGGGCGCCGATTAACAGCCCAACCAGGGTTTGAATCCACCCCCGTTGATTAAAAAAAGCTGCTGCCAGGCAAGCCAGACTCAAACCCAGGGAGATGATAAAAGCCAGCCTGACGGATTTCATAAATTCCTCACGGCAAAACGAGCCGAGCCGCGCGTCAGAGTCAATACCGCCTGTTCGAAGGGCAGTGATAAATCCCAATCCAGAACCCGGATGCCAGCCTGCTGAAGCTGGCGCAGCAGAACGACCCTTTCCAGCCGGGCGATGCGTCCCGCCACCTGTACCGGAGCCTGGTCAGGTAGATGCGCCATCTCAAAGGACACCGGATTCGGGCTGATCACCAGCAGGGCATAGCCGCGCGAACGGAAGTTGAATAATACTTCCAGATCTTTATTTTGTAGGGGACTGACCAGGATGATCTGCGAGCGAGGTGAAAAGAAACGCACCGGCAGATATTCCAGGTGATCGACCAGGCTGACGCCAGGGTGGGCTTGCGCGAGGGCTGCCAGGATGCGCTCGCGCTGGACTTTTCCATAACCTGGGAAGGTCCAGGCGATGTACTGCCCATATTGCACCAGGCCCACCCGGTTGCCATCATCCAAGAAGGACTGCGCCAAAGAGGCTGTAGCCGTGACGGAGTATTCAAACATGCTTTGCTTTGACGTTGCCAGGTAGCTCTCCCGCCGGCAGTCCAGGATCAAGCCGATATCCGCGGCGCGCTCCTGTTCGAAATCGTTGCTGTATAAGGAATAAGGGTGCCTGGCGCTGGCGCGCCAGTTCACCTGGTGCATGCTATCCCCCACCTGGTATTCACGCACCCCAAAAAAAGTAATCCCTGGTCCACCTAAGCGCGCTGGAATGGTGCCAGGGTACCCGCGGGTTTGCTGCGGATGGATCGGAACGGGCGGGATGCGGTGAATATCTGGCAGCACTGCGATCGAACCGCCCAACCTTAACGGAATGGTGCGCCTGACAATTCCCAGATAATCGCTGGTGCTGGCGTGTAGTGGAGCAAAGTTGTAAGTACCACGCCTGGCTCGTACCGTATATTCAATCGTTGCGCTCTCTCCAGGGTCCAAAGAAGCCAGGAAACTGGTCTCACCAGAGATTTTTTCAAGGTCGGCAGGTAAACTGTCCGCAGCCCAAATCTGCTCCAGCTTTTCGCTTTGGTTGGTAAAGGTCACTTTTACCGTGACAGGCATATCGATTGGAACACGCCAGGCGCTCAGGTTGCGCTCAGCCTTTACCTGGGGGGTTTGGGCACCAAAGATTATCCCGGTCAGCACGAAGATCACCAGGGGTAGAGCCAACACCAGGAAGGTGCGGTTCATCGTACCTAGCCCGAACAGGATCAAGCCGAAAGTCAGGGTGCTGAGCAAGACCAAACGGTTCAAGAGCTTTTAATTCCTTTCAGTCCGCACTGGCACAGGCACATTCTTCTGAACACTTTCGATCACATCGCCAGCCACCTGCTGTTTCATCCAATATTCAGGTTGCAAGATCAAGCGGTGTATGAGAACGGGATAGATGAAGGTTTTGATGTCATCTGGCAGTACAAAATCACGTGCCTGCAGGGCAGCCTGGGCACGTGCCAGTTTGAGCAAAGCCAGCGAAGCACGCGGGCTGGCGCCTACTGCCACCCGCCGGTCGCGCCTGGTTTCAGCCACTAGCTGCACAATATAGCTTTCCAGGTCGGGATCAATGTAAACCGTTTCAACCGCCTGGCGCATCGACTCAAATTCTCCGGGCTGGATGATCGTTTGCAGCTCAATCTCTTCTTTGCGCCGGTCCTGCCTGCGCTGCAAAATCTCTTGTTCTTCTTGCTGAGAGGGATAGCCTACATTTAACTTGACCAGGAAACGGTCGAGTTGGGCTTCGGGCAACGGAAAAGTACCCTCGTATTCAATCGGATTTTGGGTCGCAATCACCAGGAATGGCTGAGGCAGCTTGAAAGATTCGCCTTCCAGCGTCACCTGGTATTCTTGCATAGCCTCTAGCAGGGCAGATTGTGTCTTGGGTGAGGCGCGGTTGATCTCGTCAGCCAGCAGAATATTGGTAAAAATCGGTCCCTGGCGCACCTCGAACTGGCTATTCGCCCGGTTGAAGAAGTATCCACCGGTGATATCCGCCGGGAGCAGATCGGGGGTAAACTGGATGCGCTTGAATTCCTGACCGAGTGTGGCGGCAAAACTGCGCGCCATAAGGGTTTTCCCCAGCCCAGGATAGTCTTCCAATAATACATGCCCGCCTGACAGGGCAGCCGCCAGGATTTTTTCCAGCACCAGACGCTTGCCAACTACGGCACGCTCAACCTCGTCTAATACCTTTTGACCTTTCCTGGCAACGGTGGAAATCTCAATACTCATGCGGCACCTCCAGATACTCTTCTAAGAAATCTAAAGCCTTTTCGGCTTTTTCGATGGCTTCAGCTTGGGTCTGCTTGCCCAACTTCCAGCGCCTCAAGAAGGCTGCTGGGCGGCTGGGCTGCAAAGGCCAGGGTGGCAGACCATCCTTGAAATACTCCTGGAATTCGACTGGCAGGTCGAGAAGGTCTTTGGAAAGCAGGCTGCGCGCCTGTCGAGGAGAGATCTGCAGGCGATAAGCCAGCACTTGCAAGAAAATCTCTGTCAGCATATGGTTCAAGCGGTGGCGAAAAAATGGCCGGTAGCTTTGCGCCACGTAACGCGCCAGGCGGGCAATCTGTGGCTCGCCATACAGCTCTGGCAGTGGGGCATTTTCATTGGACGGATCTTTTGAGCGGCTTTGCAGGCTGTTAAATGCAATCAAATAAGCCAGCACCAGGAAGATTACCCAGGCGATCTGCCGTGGAATCAACAGATAGAGAGATTTGAGCAGCCAGGCGATAAATTCGAGCGGTAGAGTCAGATAGCGGCGCACAGGCTCAAACAGTAGCCCCGCCAGGACCGTCACCAAAAAAGTTCCAACAAAGGCATACAGGAACAACCGCTGGTATTGAGCAGCCTGCCTCAAATCAAATCTACGCCCGGGTTTCACGGCTCGCTGCCTAGCCTTTCAACCACCGCATTTAAGCAGGCTACTGCCTCGGCTCTTTCTGGGACTCCAGGGACTTTATGCCCATAGCGTACCATCTCGAACAGGCTGGTCAGTCGCTGCACCTGCTCCGCTGGCAGACCAATTCGCTCCAGGCTGTTTACAAATTCATGCGGGGTAACATGTTCAGGGCGGATGAGATGGTGTTTTTCAGCAACGGCTCTGGTCATCTCATGGTAACAGCGCAGCACCACATCCCGCAGGTTTTGACCTGCATCGATCTGTCTCAGGGCTGATTGTGCCGAGCGCACCAACTTTTGAGCTGGGGTCAGGCGGCGATCTTCGGATCGGCGAAATCTCCGCCACAGCCAGTAGAGAAAAAACACGAACGCGGCTGCCAGTGCAAAACTGAGCAGCTCCGTGAGCCAGGCGGGATATTTCGGATTGAATGACTCCAAAATACGCAGCTCAAACCCGCTGGAAGCCAGACCTTCTCGAAGGTTGCCGGAAAGCACAAGATTGAGCTTCGGAAACAGCTTCCCAAAATTTTTGTAAAGAAAATATACGAAAAGAACAATTATTGAAACCTGGACCAGTTGAATGATAAAACGCCGCCGGGCAGCAGGGGAAATCATCAGGTAAATGAGCGAAATGGGAAGGACGATCAGAATGACCAGCGTCAGGATAGCCAGGTAATTGGAAGTACCCTGGATGGCTGGCCCGGTAACAGGCGCTCGGGTTGCTTGTTCCGCCTCAGGCAGCACGTAGAGAGGACCCCCCTTTATATCGAGCGAGGCGATCCCAGAAGCCAGGATGAACAAGCCTGCCAACGCGCAGGCAGCCAGGGTCAGGATGATGAGTTTCTGGCGTGACTTCATAAAACTATTGTAACCGGAAATTTGGGGATTCTTCTCCCCAAGCCTCAAATACTACCAGAACGGTAAAAACAGAAAGCCACCCTTTCGGGCGGCTAACTGTCGCGCTGCGGCATCCTTATCGAATTACGAGGAGGGATGCCGCAGCGCTGGGTTGGTAACTACTATGGTTCATTGTAGGCATCACCTCCTCTTCAGTGGGATGGTGACTTTGGAACACAAGAAAGGGTTTAAAAGCTTCCCGTGTCTAAAAAGATTGTATCCTAAGTTGAACTAAGATGCAAGGAGTAAATCATTAGAATAATTTAACGCGGTAGCAGAAAAAAGACCCGACTTTTTTATGCGGTCTCTACTGCCGCGCTTGCCCGGTGATCTTTGATCGCAAATGGCAAGTACAATAATTTGACGAAATATTGGATCATTACCTGCTCCTGGTTATAAAACAGCCATTGGGCAATAAGAACGGCCCAATGGCTGTCCAGTTTGACAAGGCTGGGCTATTTGGGCATACCCGCAAAGACGATAGGCCCATTGACATCGTAATTGGCTGGTTTTGCGGGAGGCATCACGCCGCTGCTAAGTATCGCAGATAACTTAGAGGTCTGCCAATTCCCGCCACCCAAGATATCCTGACCATTAGCACCCGCCTTGATCCCCTGGTAGCTGCTGAGATTCAACCCCATGTACGAGACTTTCACATCGGGTCCATGGCAGGTACGGCAGGATAAAGCCCCTGCGTACCATAAGTTGGGTGTTGTGAAAAGCGGCTGCACATCATTTTCAAAGTTTCCCTGGCAGGCTTTTCCATCGACGCTTGTGAAATCAAAAGGATCTTTTTCGGGAGAACCAGCAGTTACCCAGCTGCTGATCAGAGCCACGGTTTGCACCTGACATTTATTGGAAGGGGAGGAGATGTTTTCCAGATTGGTGCTCTGCAAGCCAGATGAAACATACCTGGGGTACTCATTGGTCATGATCTTCCGCGTGGAGGGAGCACAGCCGCTGGCTAATAGAACAGCCAGAAGAAGGCAACAAATCAGGAGCCAGAAAGATTTTCGCATAGGATTGACCTCCCTCAAGGCTTTTGCAGGGAACGCACAAAATTGACCACATCCCAGCGGTCTCCCACGCTCAGGTTCTCGCGCAGGTCCGGCATGATGATGCTGCTGGAGCTTAGCTTCACCCCATTGGTAATGACCAGGAAAATCTCCCCATCGCTGAGCTGTTTCACATTTTCTCCGGTCAGATCAGCCGGCTTGCGCACCAGCTTTGCAGCAACCGGTCCATCGCCAACCCCGCTGCCATGACACTCATAACAGCTCGTTCGATACAGATCCTTGCCACGGTCGATGGAAGCCTGGTCAGCCGGAATGGGATTGGCTGGCGCCCCGGAGCCAGGCAAATAAGCCGCTCCCTGGATGGGAACAGACCGTTCTGGCAGCGGAAGCGGGTCCTCCATCGCCCGAAACGAGGGCTGGATCTCCATGAAGCTGACCCAATCGACACGGATGATCTGGTAGGTAATCAGCAGTCCCAGGATCAAAGGTGCGCCCAGGATTGCAAAGGTGATCGCAATGCGTTTTGCTATGGCGTTCATAAATCGACCGCCTCCGTCCGGTGTATCCACTCCGCACCCAACGCCGAAAGGGCTTCATGAACCTGGGTATGGAGGTCCGCGGGGCAATTGAACTCCAACCCAATATAGCCGTCACTGATCTCTTTGCTGTAGATCTTCTTGCCATAAGACGGAAACCCACATTCCCAGATCACGCCCAGAAAGGTAAAGAGTAACAAACCCAGCATGCTGATCTCGAAGGTGACCACGATGGTCGTGGGGATTGGATAGAGCGGCAGTCCCCCAACATGCAGTGGATACTGCCAAACGCTGCCCAAGTTGAGCAGCAGGCTGATCACGAACCCGCCTAGAAAACCGGCGATCGAAAACTTGGGGATCATCGACCAAACCCTGGCGCGTCCCAGCATCTCGCTGGTATAGGGCAAGCCAGACAGGATTTGCATTTCATCCTCTTGAATGCCCAGCTCGCGCAGTTTTACAATCGCTTCAGACGCAGGATCGACATTATTGAATACTGCCAGGTGAACATTTGCTTCAGGCATTCTTCCACCTCCTAATCCAACTCACTGATCGTTGGTACTTTGGCTTTGCCGATGCGCCGCAGCATGGTTGCGACCTGCCCCTCATGCACCTCCCAAATCGGGATCAGCGGGATAAAACGGGAAAGCAAGCCGTAAAGGAACAGGAACAGGCAAAGTGAGCCGACTGCGATCACCGGCTCGATGCGCATCGCATAACTATCCCACATGAACGGAAAGCGGTTACGGGTGATCATCCCGGGGACGATCAGGTAGCGCTCGGTATACATTCCGATATTGATAATGAAACCAATCCCAAACAGCATCCAGGGTGTACGGCGGACGCGCTTGCTCCACAGGGTCAGCCAGGGGACCACCACATTACAGATCAGCATTAGATACCACAGCCAGGCAAAATCGCCTTTAGTGAGCGCCTGCCAGACATACTGGTCTGATAGATCGCCTCCATACCAGGCCAGGAGATACTCATTGAAATAGAAATAAGCCCAGGTGAATGAGAAGATCAACATCAGCTTACCGATGGCATCAAAATGCTCCGGCCGGATGAAGTAATCCATGTTTTTCATCGATATGCGAATCATGAAGAGGATCATACCGACCGCCGACACCCCCGAAAAAATTGCCCCGGCGACAAAGAAAGGCCCGAAGATGGTCGAGTGCCAGCCAGGAGTCTTGGACACAGCAAAATCCCAGGAAACGATGGTATGGACTGAGAACATCACGGGGATGATGGCAAAGGCGAAGATCTGGATGGCTGTACGCAGCCGCTGCCACTCCCCTTCGGCGCCGCGCCAACCCAAAGCCAGGATGCGGAAAAACCAGTAGCGCCAGCCGGTCGAGCGATCACGCGCCATGGCTGCATCGGGGATCAGCGGGAGGAGCACATACATTGTGCTGCCCAGCAGGTAGGTCGTGATAGCGATCATATCCCAGACCAGCGGTGAGCGGAAGTTTGGCCAGAGCCAGCGGTTGTTTGGATAAGGCAAAATCCAATATCCCACCCACACTCGGCCAAGGTGGATCAGGGGATACATCGCCCCGGCTGCCAGCCCAAAGGTGGTCATCAGCTCGGCTGCGCGTGTCAGCGGTCGTCGGAATTCTGCTTTAAATACTCGCAAGATCGCCGAGACAAAAGTACCCGCATGGCTGATACCGATCCAGAACACAAAGGTGGCGATGAACATGCCCCAATAGGAGGGCCGGCGGACACCTGCTACTCCGATACCGGTCAGTCCCATATAGATCCAGGCTCCAAAGAGGCACACAGCCGCCAGCAGCCCCAGGATCCCCAGGACGATCTTGAACACGGGCGTAGTCGTCAGCATGCTTTCCATAACCATGCGGTTCAGCTCGGAACGCGGGCGCGGATCTAATAGCAAATGCTCACGAGTTTCGTCTTCCTGCTCGTGTTCCCTGGGCTGAGATTGGGGAAGTGATATGGCTTTCGTCGTCATGAACAAAATCTCCCTTCTTTTTCAATCTCGCAATTTTTACTTAACCGGCAGCGAGCCTGGCGATCGCAAAGCCTTCAGGTACACCACTCTGGGCTGCGTGCCGAGCTCTTCCAGCAGGAGTTGCAGGGCGCGGGCATTGCGAGATTCGTGACTCACCTGGCTTTCGGGATCCGTTAGAAGCCCAAAAACAATTGCATTGGATGGGCAAGCCTGACCACAAGCCGGCAGGACCTCTCCATCTTTCACGGGTCTTCCCTGAGCCTTGGCATCCTCTTCCACCCTCCGGATACGCTGGAGACAAAAAGTGCATTTTTCCATAACGCCTCTCCGGCGAACGGTTACATCCGGGTTGAACTGGTAGTTCAACGGTTCGGGCATATCCTTGGCGTAATCGAACCAGTTGAACTGGCGAACGACATACGGGCAGTTATTGCCGCAATAACGAGTGCCAATGCAGCGGTTATAGACCTGCAAGTTGATCTGCTCGCTTTCGCTGTGCACGCTGGCAAAGACCGGGCAAACCGACTCACAGGGAGCAGCGCCGCACTGCTGGCACATGAGGGGCGTAAAATCGGTTACGATATCTGGAAATTCGTCCTTCCAGTTACGTTCAACCCGGATCCACTGCATGCTCCGTCCGTAGGCAGCATCTTTTTCGCCGACAAAGGGGATATTATTCTCCATCGAGCAGGCCGTGATACAGGCGCCGCAGCCCGTACATCGGTCCATATCGACAACCATGCCCCATTTCCCGTTACCTTCAGGTTCTTCCATGGCTAAGCTCCTTCCTCAAGCGTTCCAGTAATACCTTCACGACTCTCAAAACGCGCCAGTTGTTTGGTCTTGCCGGTAGGGGTCACGTTGACCCGCGTGGCGGCAAAAGCCAGGTTGCCAGCTTCGTTTTCAAGGTTTACCAATAAATCTAAGACATTTGCACCTCTCCCCTGGGCGTAACGACCAAAAGCTGAATGCCCCTGTCCAAGGGGCATGGCAACCACATCCGGCTGTATGGCAGGATACTCATATACAACAGCTTCCACTTCTCCTGCCGGAGAGGTGATCTTCACTACATCGTCATTCTTGACGCCCAACTTTCGGGCAGTGTCTGGGTTGATTTCAACCCAGCTGTTCCACATCACGGTGGTCATTGGGTCGGGTGTTTCCTGCAGCCAGGGGCGGTTAGCGCCGCTGCCCTCGCCTAAAATGGGGCTGGGGAAGGGGAGCAGATAAAACGGATACTGAGCCGGATCACCGGCAAACTGTGCGCTGGTCTGGCTCAAAGCCTCCAAAAAGCCTTCCTGCGCGGCTGGTTTAACCAAACCAGCGGAGGCCTGCCACCAGCCGCCAAACTGCTGGAAAAGCAATTGGAACGCGTCCGCTGCGGGTGCGGTATAAGTTCCACCAACGCCCATCAACACCGCTAGAGACTTCTGTAGAAAATCGACTTCATCCTGATAAGGGACAGCCGCGGCCAAATTCCCGCCTATCGCTTGCACCGCCGCCAGGAGCACATCGGCTGTGGCTTTGGTTTGATACATGGGAACGACCACCGGCTGCTGACCCGAGATGGTTACCCGGTCGCTGCCAACCTGGATTTTCTGATATCCCCATCCTTCCAGGAAAGTATGATCTGGGAAAACATAATCAGCTTGTCCGGCAGTTTCATCAGGGAAAGAGGCAAAGGAGATCAGCGTGGGAACCTTTGCCAGCGCCTCCTGAAACCCGAATACCTTGGGAATATCATAGATCGGGTTGGTCCCATGTACCAATAATACTTTGATCTGCCCGGCGTTCATCTGGTCAATCAGGCTCACCAGGTCGGCGATTGGAGCAGGCTGCTGTGGGATTGCTGGATACACAGGCACATCCGGCGCAAAGAAAATCCCGCCTGGCTGTCCCAGGTTCTCCGCATAGGTGTTAATCGCTAATACAGCTTCGGCTGTAGCCAATCCATTTGCCTGCCCTAACGCAGCTCCCCCTGGAACTGCTAGTGGAGATCCGCTGTCAACAAACAGCCTGGCCACCCGCCTTAGATCGACCTGTTCTATGCCCGTCGCCTGGGAAACCTCATCAATCGTCACGCTTGCCAATGCGGTAGGTGTGCTGCCGGTTTTGGCTTCTGCGATCAAGCGCACCATCCCCTGAGCCAGGATCAATTCGCTGCCCGGCAGGATCGGGAACCACTCATCTGCATTCGCGGCGGTCAGCGACATGCGCGGCTCGAAATGCACCAGGTAACCACGCTGTTCTGGATTACCCTGGCGCATCGCGCCATACTGTCGCATGAAAGAAACTGGAGAGAGCCAGGTCTCTAAGAAGTTTGCCCCAAAGGATAAGACCATCCCGGCATTTTCAAAATCAAACACTGGCAGTTTAGCCTGACCAAAGGCTTTGCTGGCTGCTTGAATCAGGGTAGCTCGAGCATCAAATTCTCCCAGGGTTCCATAGCGCAACACCCGTGCGCCTCCCAGCGCATCTGCGATCATGTGCACCAGGTCGGCCAGGTGATCTGGGGCCAGCCCAAGCAGGAAAGCAATTTCTCCTGCTTGGTTCCCTTGCAGCGCAGACTGGACCACCTCCACAGCTGCTCCCCAATCCATCGAGGTAAATTGCCCCGAGCCGCGGCTGGCTTGCTTGGCAGGCTCACGGATCCGATCCGGGTTATACAAGCCCTGGAGTGCCGTCTGTCCTCTGGAACAAGTCTTACCATAGTTGACCGGGTGGTTGGGATTTCCTTCCACTTTATGCGCACGACCCTCCATTGTGCGGACAATCACGCCGCAGCCCGCCGGGCATTCTCCGCAGGTCGTGGCAAAATAGGTATTCTGTCCGGGCAAGGTATATTCAGGCATATCGCTGTAAGGTCGCCGCGTGACATATCTTGAGGCAGGTCCGCAGCCTGTCAAAACCGCGGCGGTGCCAAGCCCCAATCCAGCAACTTTTAGAAACTCTTTGCGCGTAATCGGTTCACTCATAACGGTTTCCCTCGTCTAAAGATCTCACCGGTGACAGGTGGCGCAGTCAGATAAAGAGATAAATTGATCGGGCTTTTGGTGCTGGTGACAGCTCAAGCAATAACCCATATCCATATACTTCTGAGGCTCAGCCGCCTTCATGCTACTCACATCACCATGGCAATTGGCACAATCAACCCCGGCATTGAGATGCGGTTGGTGATTGAAAAATACGAATTCTGGCAAAATTGCCACAGGAACCCAGGTGAACTCCGGATTGTCTTGGGCGTACTTCGCCAGCTCCTGCAGCGCGGGTGTGCTGGCATTTATATTATTGTGGCAGCCCATACATTTCTGCCGGGTCGGGAGACCAGCTGTCACACCCCGGTTCGCTCCCGGGTGGCAGTACAGGCAAGAGACTCCGTTCTGCACATGCACATCATGCGGAAATGGAAACGGCTGTGCAGGTGCTGCCTGGGTGCTAAGCAGTACAGCAAACAATCCCAACAGGAGAACAATCCCTGCTCCAGCGATGAAGAGGTAGATTTTTTTAATCTTGAATTTGAATATTTGCATGGAGAGCTCCTTCACTGTCAATTCACTTCCCCGCGGGTGCGTAGATACTCCACACAGCACCTCTAAGAGGTGGTTAAAAGCTTATGGAGTTGGATGGATGCTCAGACCAAAAGATCAAAAACTTATTAAACATTATATAGCAAGATTTAGAAAAATATCTTAAATTGTCCATTAAAGAGTCTGAGGATCTGCCTATAGAAATATAGATAAATCCTCAGAAAGATGGAAGTGGGTATTACATGAAGGAACTACTTCAAGCTGGTGAGCCAGGCGTAAACATCCGCAAGCTGCTGGTCGCTGACCACATCCGTACTAAACTTGGGCATTTGATTTCGACCATTGCGCACGGTGGTATGGAACACATCCCAACCTTTTGAAAAACCAGCCAGTTTAGGGCCAATATTCCCTTCGGCATCTTCACCGTGGCAGTTTACACAAGGCAGGGAGGCAAAAGTTGTCTTGCCAGCCGCAGGGTCACCTGTGGTTTCTTTAGTAGCTGAAGAGCCACCGCCACAGGCTACCAGGGTAAGACTGAGGATAACGATGATCCCCAATAGGATTGTCAGATGCTTTTTGTTCATTCTTTTATCTCCTCTAATTATAGGTTTTGAACAGTGGTTATTATACCCAAGGTGGATGAAAAATGTCAAATTTCACAAACTAGCGCACCGCAATACGCGTATACGCCTGGCTTAAATTACCATCTAAATCGGCGACCAGGAATCCCACCAGATAATCTCCCTCAGGAGCATATACTTCTTCCCAGGTGATGGAGGAGGCTGACCCAAATGTCAGTGTATCTCCTTGTTCCCAAACCGTCTGTTTGACATTACTGTTCGAGTCCAACTCCATCCACTTGCGCAGAATGGTAAAAGTATCCCCCTGGGCTGGCGTGATTTCAGCTGGAGCACCCGTATCATCCTGCCCTTTATAGCCGAATACCTGTGCCAATTTGCCATTGATGAAATTGAGCTGAGCATAGCGTTGCTCACCGGAATCGGCAAAGGTATACAGGCCCTTCACCACATAGACCGCTTCTTCTGCTGATGCGCCATAAGAAACGGGGTTTAGCAAAGCCAAAGAAGAGGTGCTTCCATCTGTAATGGAAAATAGGGTCGGGTCCCATTCGAAATTGATGGTGAAGGATTCGTTATTGGGCCATTCTGGATAATAGACCCCTCCCAAATCACGGGTCTGGGGGCTTTCCAGATAATCTGTATCAGCCACGTAGATCGAATTGGACTGTGCATCATACAATCCGATAAACAGATAGATATAGCCAATATTCGCACCGCTGATTTGAGCACTTACGCGCACAGGCTGACCGGGCGAGGCGGTCTCGCTCGAGGAAGTAATATTCTGGATGGAAACATTGCCTGCGCCAGGGGCGCGTGAAGGTGCCCCAGACTCTGGCGAAACTGCTTCGGCAGCCTCGATGCTGAAGGAGCGATCGTTGTAATGAAATGCCAGAAAATCGTCCCACAGAGAGCTTTGCACAAACCGGCTGGCAATGGCATTATAGGATTGCGGGCCAGTATAAGCCGAACGATACATCGTCGAGTTGGGGAAGTAAATTGCGATACCGGTAGAGCCAGGTTTGGCTGAACCGTGCTTTTCGGCAACGACGACGCGGTTGAGAGAATCCATGACGGCGCTGGCAGCCTGAGAAACCGCACTGCTGCCTGTCTGCCTGGCGGCTAATTGGACAAAGTGACCCAGGTCAATGTAAGCGGGCGGGACATCCTTTCCAAAGACACTGGTAAAAGACTGGGTGTAATTGCGGGCGCTTGCCACAGGCGACTGATCTTCGGATTGCAATGTGTAGGCAAAATTATTGTACTGTGCCATCAAGTCTGGCAGCGCATCCAGATCCACCGCGGTTAGCGTCACACCGCGTTCGATCTGGCGCGCCAGCTGAGCCGCGCTGACACTGCTTGCGCCGAAGAAACCACC
>Ga0153915_10001469_pt1 | contig 21611 bp, 17 predicted proteins | sample Opewatmetagenome_2_FD_107003 | JGI IMG/M metagenome (GOLD analysis project Ga0153915, IMG submission 107003) | Freshwater wetland microbial communities from Ohio, USA - Open water 3 Core 3 Depth 3 metaG | ecosystem: Environmental > Aquatic > Freshwater > Wetlands | place: USA: Ohio, Lake Erie...
CCACATTTCCACTCCGTCGTAACCTCCGGCCAGAGCTCCATCGACCGGGGCGATGACCCAGGTGTTGTGGCGAATCTCGTTCTCAAGCTGGCCCCTGCTCCAGCCCGAGTAACCGAGGAAAGCCCGCACGTTGACATCCGGATCCGCAAGCAGCTCCTCGGCCTTCTCCACGTCGATTCCGAAGTGGAGCTTGAACCCGCCGTTGACCGGATCGGGCTGCCAGGCGACGAGAATCAGCTGCTTCGTCTGGACCGGGCCTCCCGTATAAAGAGGGACATCGGCCAGCGAGCTCGCGGCAAACTCCGCGTTGAGATCCCCCACCCGCCGATTCAGCGGACGGTTGAAAATGACTCCCATGGCCCCGTCCTTTCCATGGACGGAGAGGACGATGGCCGTGCGGCGGAAATTCTCGTCGACCATCGCCGGGTGCGCCAGCAGCAGCGTTCCGGCCATGCTCTTGGGAATATCGTCGCGCTCGTCCATCGGTTCAGAACAGGTTTCGTCGCAGCCGGACAGCCGCCGAGCGCCTCGGAGCACCCGGGCATGGAGTGCTCACGGGGTCGGGATCAGCTGGGTCACCTTCACGCCCGCGTCCTCAAGGATGGGGGCGACGAGAGGGTCGTTGTTGTAGTCGTCGCGGTACCTGACCTCGGCGATCCCGGCGGCAGCCAGGATCTTCGCACAGTTGATGCAGGGGTAATGGGTGACGTAGGCGACGCATCCCTCAACGCTGCTTCCGCGGCGGGCGGCGTCGGCGATCGCGTTCTGTTCGGCGTGCACCGTCGCCTGCTCGTGCCCGTCGCGGACGCGCGACGTGTGCGGCGTGCCCGGCAGGTAGCCGTTGTATCCGGCGGCAACAATCCGGTTCTTGCGGTCGCCTCCGGTCACCACCACGCATCCCACGTGCAGCCGCTCGCAGTTGGAGCGCGAGGCGATGAGCATCGCCGTCGCCATGAAGTACTCGTCCCACGAGGGGCGGTGCGAAAACGCTTCCGTCGCCTGCCTCACGAGATCAACCGGATCGGGTTGGGAACTCATCGGGCTCCAATTAACACGGCACTCACCGCCAACTCCAGCCGGATCCGCCTCCCCCGTCCCGGCGGCTGCGACACTCCCGCTCCGGGCCGTTAAAATCTCCGGAAAACCATGCTTGCCTCTCGGGAAAGCGAGCGTCTTTAGTGACTCCCCTCTCCAACCGTCCCAGCCATGAAAAAGCGACCCAAGCCTGCTGGAGTTTCCGCCTCCTCACCCGCAAAGGAGATCAAGGGCGCCGACGCCGTCGTCGAGTGCCTCGTGCGGGAGGGCGTCGATGTCATTTTCGCGTATCCTGGTGGCAGCTCCCTCGAACTGCACCAGTCGCTGGCTCGCTCGGGAAAGGTGAGGGTCATCCTCCCGAGACACGAGCAGGGCGGCGGGTTCGCCGCCGGAGGCTATGCGCGGGCCACCGGCAGAGTCGGCGTCTGCATGGCGACCAGCGGTCCCGGTGCGACCAATCTCGTGTCGGCGATCGCCGACGCCTACATGGACTCGATTCCCCTCGTGGCGATCACGGGGCAGGTGTTCTCCAAATACATCGGCAAGATGGCGTTCCAGGAGACGGACTTCTTCGGGCTCACCCTCCCGATCGTGAAGCACAGCTACCTGGTGATGAACGTCGGCGACCTGCCGCGGGTGTTCAAAGAGGCCTTCCACCTCGCGAAGAGCGGCCGGCCAGGTCCGGTCATCATCGACATTCCCAAGGACGTCCAGCAGGCTCGTTTCATCCCCGTCTATCCCGCGAAGCCTGAGTTCCGCAGCACCTACGCCACGGCCGAGTTCCGCGCGAGCGACGAATCCCTCAACCAGGTCATCCAGCTCATCGCGGCCGCCCGCCAGCCCATGCTCTACGTCGGCGGCGGCATCATCTCCGCCGAAGCCAGCCGCGAGCTGCTCGCCTTTGCCGAGACCACCAACATCCCGGTGGCGACGACCCTCATGGGCGTCGGGGCATTTCCCGAAAGCCATCCCCTCTCCCTGAAATGGTTCGGAATGCACGGTTCGGCCTACGGGAACTGGGCCGTCGACCAGTCCGACCTGCTCCTGGTGCTCGGAGCCCGGTTCGACGATCGGATCACGGGCGATGTCCATAAGTTCGCGCCTCAGGCCAAGATCGTCCACATCGATATCGACGCCTCAGAGCACAACAAGAACAAGCGCGTCGGCTTCCCGGTCTGCTCCGACCTCAAGTATGCTCTCGGGCGGCTCAACAGCCTGATGGCCGACCAGAAGTTCACTGCGCCCGACACCCGCGCCTGGCACAGCCAGATCGCCAAGTGGAAGCACGACTTCCCGTTCCGCTTCGACAAGAGCCGTCATATCCAGCCGCAGGAGGCGGTGCACGCCCTCTATGAGCTCACCAAGGGCGACGCCATCATCGTCACAGGCGTGGGCCAGCACCAGATGTGGTCCGCCCAGCACTTCAATTACGAGGAGCCCCGCCAGTTCATCAGCTCCCTCGGGCTCGGGGCGATGGGCTTCGGGTATCCTGCGGCTATCGGCGCGAAAGTCGCCCGCCCCGACCGCCAAGTCGTCGACATCGACGGCGACGGCTCCTTCCTGATGAACGTGCAGGAACTGGCCACCGCGAAGATCAACGGCATCGGCGCGAAGGCGATGATCCTCAACAACCAGCACCTCGGCATGGTCGTCCAGTGGGAGGACCGCTTCTACGACTCGGTCCGCGGCAACACCATCCTCGGCGACGAGAAGAACATCGGCAGCCCCGACAACCCCGGCGCCCTCTATCCCGATTTCGTGAAGATCGCCGCGGGCTTCGGCGTCGCGGGCCGGCGCGTCATCAAGAAGGCGGACATCCACTCGGGCATCCGCGAGATGCTCAATCACAAGGGGCCCTTCGTGCTGGACGTCGTCGTCCCCTACACCGAGCACGTGCTGCCCATGATCCCCGCGGGGCGCTCGGTGAAGGAAATGATCCTGAAGTAGCCGGCCCGGCCGCGCTCACTTCTCCTTCATCACATAGACGCCGTCCCATCCCTCGGGCGGAGGCTCTGCCGCGTAGTGCTCCGAAATCCCGATGTAGACGAGCGAAGGATTGGCGTGGATGCCGGGATCCCTCCCGGGGATCCGCGGCTCGAGCAGCGCGCTCCGCCGAAACAGCGCCGCCGCGCCGGCGAAATCCCGCGCGTAATATCTCTCGAGCGCCTGCGCGAACAAGCCCAGGCACTCATGCGTCCTGTCGCCCACGTCATCCTTCAGGCCGACGATCTCGTGGATCGGCACCGGCTGGGAGCGGCCCTTGACCACGATGCGCCCGAGCGGACGGAAGACCAGGCGGTCGCCTCCATCCCTCGCGCACGCCTGGCGGGTCGACTCGGTGACCATGGTGTAGGCGCCCCAGCTCTTGGCGCCCGACTCCATGCGGGCGGCCAGGTTCACATTGTCGCCCATCATCGTGTAGTTGAACCGGGACTTCGAGCCCATGTTGCCGATCATGCACACGCCGGTGTTGAGGCCGATGCGAGTCCGGAGCTCGTGCACCCGCCTCGGCCAGCGCTCGCCCTCCGACCGCCATTTTTCCCGAAGCTCGGCGATCCTCCGCTGCACAAGCTGCGTCGCCACGCAGGCGCGATAAGCGTGGTCGGGCAGCTCCACCGGCGCGCCGTACATCGCCACGACGGCGTCGCCGATGAACTTGTCGAGCGTGCCTCCCTCGCCCTGGACGATGTCGGTGCAGGCCGTGAGGTACTCGTTCAGCAGCTCGCCCAGCTTCGCCGCCGGAAGCACCTCCGAGAACGAGGAGAACTCCTGGATGTCGCTGAAGTAGGGCGTGATTTCCGCGTCGTGCCCGCCGAGCTCGGGATCGCGGCCCGAGTCGATCAGGCTCTCGACGACCGTCGGCGAGAGATAGGTGCCGAACATCCCCTTGATGCGGCCCTTCTGCTTCTGCTCCTCGAGCACCTGCCAGAGGAGCGCTCCGAAGCTCGTGGTGAACGCCGCACCGAGGGGGCCCACGACCGGCACCACGAGCTGGAACAGCCTGAACATCTGAAAGGCCGCCATCACGTACAGCGCCGCGAGCAGCACCCAGAGGATCTTCGCGAAGACGCCGCGCGCGCCGCCGACGATCGAGAGCCACGCCATCAGCAGCGTCAGGACGAGGGTGATCGCGGCCGCCGCCGGCTCCGGCAGGTGCCTCACGTGGCGGCCCGAGAGGATCGTCTGAAGCAGGTTCCCGTGCGCCGCCACGCGGGGCACTGCGTCCGCGTCGAACGGAGTCGGTGCGAGATCGTGGAGGAGCGAGTCGGTCGGCCCGATAAGCACCAGCGCGCCCTTGAAATTCTCGAAGAACCGGCGCGCCGCCACGCGCTCCGCCTCGTTCTCCGATTCGAGCTGCGCCTTGGCGCTGATGACATCCCCGAGGCTCACCTGGGCGTTGCTCGCCCACCGCGTGAACCAGTTCACCTCAACCAGCTGCCTCTCCGCGAGGGGGATCCTCAGGGCGATCGTGCCGTCCGGATTCAGCAGTTCCAGCGAATCACCCCGGTTATGGACGGCGCTCTCGTCCAGCCCGAGCTGGAGCAGCGCAAGCTCCACCGAGATGTGGTAGAGCGTCGAATTGATGTTCTCGGCGAAGAGCGGCGCCCAGCGCGGCATGTCGTCCCCGCCAAAGCCATAGTCGATGTCGATCAGCCCCACGCGCCCCCAGGTCGGGCCGACGACCGGGAATTGCGGCACCTCCGGCGTGTCGTTCTTGGCCCGGTCGGTGAAACCCAGCCGGATCAACGGGAACTGCCTCATCTTTCCCACCTGGGTCACCGCATCACCGGTTGTGTATTGCGCGGCCAGAATCACCTCCGGATGCGCCCGCACCAGCTTTGCCAGGGCTATATTCCCCTTGCGGTCGCGCTCGGCGTCGACCAGCTCCGAGCGCGCAAGCGCCGAAAACACGATATCGAAGGCAACCGCCTTCGCCCCTCCCAGCTGGAGCACCGCCTCGGCCGCCTCGGCGAAACGTCCCCGGTTCCACGGGTGCTCGCCGATCAGCTGCAGCGCGCGCGTGTCCAGGTTGACGTAGACGATCTTGGCCGGCCCCTGGATCTCGCCGCGGAAACGATACCGCAGGTCGGTCACCTTGTTCTCCAGGAACTGAAGCCTCCCGTAATGCAGCGCCACGCACCAAAGCAGGGGTAGCGGCAGCAGGAGCCCGAGCTTCCACGCGAGAGCTTTCTTGGGGTTGGCCACGATCCGCCGAACTTAGCCCCGGCCACGGCAAACGGAAGCCCATTCCCCAATCCGGCCGCCGCCATCCGCGCGCCGGTCAGCTTCCGGCGCCCGAAGTCGGATTCACCGTGCTCTGCGGGATCGACGTCCCCGACCCAGTGCCCGTGCCCGTCCCAGTGCTAGTGTCCGTGCCAGTTCCCGTGCCGCTGCTCGTCCCGGCATCGGTGCCGGTGTCAGACGACGTCCCCGTGCCGGAATCTGAACTCTGGCCAGAGGAATCGGAGCCGCTGCTCGTCGAAGTGGTGGTTGTCGTCGTGAAAGTCGTCGTCGAGACCGCCTCCAAGGCCTGTGTCACCTGCGTCTCGATGACCTGCTTGGCCTCGGTCGAGATCGTCGTCGACTGCACCTGAACCACGGTCACCGCTCCGGTGACGTCATTGATCTGTACCTCGACGACCACGGCCTGGTCTGCGGCCACGGGGACCGGCGTCCCGGTCGTGCACTGGAAGATGACCGTGCCCGTCGCAGTGCTCAGGGTGAAGAACGCCTGCCCTGTGGTCGAGGGGCGGTAGACCAGTTGGAAGGTGGTCCCGCGGATTCCGGCGGAGCCGACCGGCGTCTGCACGACATAGGTCGAGGCGTCCTTGAGCTTCTTCACGTTGCCGATGACCTCGCCATAGGTGAGATTGAGCTTGGTGTGCGAGGGCGTGGGCTCCTCCTTTGCAGCCGCGAGATCGGTGGCGGCGTCAAAGGGATCGAGCAGGAACTGATCGATCGAAAGCCGGGATTCTGCACCGACGTTCACCGTCGAGCCGTTCGCAAAAACGAGGACAACCGCGGACCCCTTGGCCGTCGTCACCACATCGCCCTGCGCCACCGTGTCGCCGTTCTTGAGCGCCGCCGCCGGCTTGTCCGCCCCCCGGGCCACCGTCACTTGTCCGACAATGGCCGCCGCCTTGATGACGCCTGGTAACGGACCGCTCGCTTTCTTGGCTGGAGCCTGCGGCGCCGCCTGCTGCCCGCAGACCGCCGATGCAAACACCAGCGCAATAGAGCCTAGAAGAATCGAGGCTAAGATCCTTGCCTTCATGAAGAAATCGCTTTTGACAAACCTTATCGGCGACCGTCGAAACGACGCTGTAACGCTAACGCCTCCTCATTCCAAGGGTCAAGGGCTAAGCTGGTCGCCAATGCCATCCGTGCGCCCGAAATGTCGTGCAAGCTCAGGTGCCACGCATAACACCGCCAGATGTCGGCCCGCCGCGGTGCGATCGCCAGCGCCTGCGTGAAGTCGGCCCAGGCGTCGCGCCAGCGTTCCTGCCGGTCAAATCCGAACGCCCGCCAAAGCCAGAACTCGGGCACCATCGGGGAGCGCTCGAGCGCCGTCGAGGCGGCCGCAACCGCCTCGCGCCCGAGCGCAGCCGAGAGATCGGGCCACGTTTCCGCGCAGAGGAGCAGCGCCTTGGCGCTGTCCCCCCATGCGCTGCCATTCGCGGGATCGAGACGCACAGCCTCTGCCAGTTGTCCCCGGCACCGCTGCAGCACCCGTTCCTTCTCCGCGCGCGGCGGAGGCCGGCGCATCATTTTTTCCATTGCCTCGGCCGCCTCGACCCGAAGGCCTTCGGCCTGATAGAGCGGCACCGCCCGAAAGACGGCGAACGCCGCGATTCCGAGAGAGGCCGCCGCACACCCGAGCAGCCGGGGCAACCGCCGCGAGGCGTGCGCGGCGGAGGCAGGGATCTCCTCCGTGCCAAGGACGAGCGCAGCCGCGATCGCCACCGCTTGGGCAAGCGCAGGGATCCTCAGACTGAAATCGACGAACATCTGGAGCGCGAAGGCCAGCAGCCCGATCGCAAGCCCGGCCCGCGTCGCCGCGAAACGGCCTTCCGCCCGCGCCGCGCCTCCGCCAGCCTCCCTCCTCCGCCGCAGAACGAGCACCGCGACGCAACCCGCGACGCCGAACGACAGGACGAAGCCCACCGCCCCGTAATCGCTGGCCATGTTCAGATATTCGTTGTGCGCGGCCAGCGGGCCGTCCAGGTAACCCGCCGGCCGGTGGCGCTCGAAAAGCGTCCCGTAGGATCCCGCCCCAGTGCCCAGCACCGGATGCTCGCAGAACAGCCCCCATCCTCCGCGCCACATCATCAGACGCGACCGTTCACCGTGGTTGAGCCAGAGTTGATCAAACCGCTCGGCGGCTGTCGTCGACTTCAGCGAGATGACAACCACGAGCGCTCCCGCCGCCGCGAGCGCCACGGCGCTCCAGCGCCAGGCCTTTTTGGGCCGCCGCGCCGCCAGGAGCGGCCAGGCCGCAAGCGCCGCGCCGACCGCCAACCAGGCGCCGCGGCTCATCGTCAGCACCAGCCCCAGGAGGAACAGGGCCGCCACGTAGCTGAAAAACACGCGCTCGCGCACGCCGCTCCCCCGGCGAAAGGCGAGCGCCAGCACCGCCGGCAGAAGCAGCCCCATCAGCGCGCCCAGGCTGTTCGGAATTCCGAAGGGGCCGCTGCATCGCCCGATGAACTGCGTGCCCTGGTGCCTGCCGAGCATCAGCCAGCGCGGATCCCCCAGCCATTGATAAACCGCCATCGCCACCGCCGCGATCCCCAGCAGAACCATGCCGGCCAGGAGCGCCTCCCGAGGACGCCGGCCGCGCACGCCATGCACCGCGACCCAGAACACCGCCGCCATCTCTGCCCAACGCATCCAATCGCGCCATCCGAGCCATGGCACTGGCGTCACCCAAGCCGCATTCGCCGCACCGTAGACAAGAAAGGGAATCGTCGCGATCGCAGCGCCGTGCCACCGCACCGGCCCCCGGCGGAAGGCGACCGCCGCCAGCCACGCGATCGCCGTTGCGCCCTCGAGCACCACCGCGATCGCCATCGTCCCGGGGAGGTACCCGCCCAAACCCAGCGTTGTCCATCCAAGAGTCGCCAGCAAAAGGAGCACAATTATCCAATCTCCTGCGTCTCCCGTCCTCAATCGCCCTTTAGGATCGTCAGATACGATTGATTTTGAATTACTTACGAATTCAACAAAGAGACTTGGCAATTTATGAGCAGAATTCATCCTGCGCACAGACTTGGCATCTTACGTGCTAATAAAACGGGCAACCGATGCAGGTCGGCTTGGTTTGACCGACACCCGGCAAACCACGAAAATCCAAGTCCCGCTCCGCCTACAACACAGAACAAGGACTCGCTCAATGACACCGAAGGAAGTAATCACACTCGCCCAGGAGAAAGAAGTCAAAATCGTCGACTTCAAGCTCTGCGACATTCACGGCACCTGGCAGCACTTTGCAGTGCCGGTGAACGAACTCACCGAGGACATCTTTGAGGAGGGCCTGGGCTTCGACGGCTCCTCGATCCGCGGATGGAGGGCGATCAACGCCTCCGACATGCTCGTCATGCCCGATCCGAGCACGGCGTTTCTCGATCCTTTCGCCGCCAACAAGACGCTGAGCATTTCGTGCGACGTGCACGACCCGCTCACCCGCGAGCTCTACGATCGCGATCCCCGCGGCATCGCCCGCAAGGCGGAGGCCTATCTCAAGAGCACCGGACTCGCCGACACCGCCTATTTCGGCCCCGAGGCCGAGTTCTTCATCTTCGACAGCATCCGCTACGGCGCGACCTCCAACAGCGCCTACCACTACATCGACTCCAACGAGGCCGTCTGGAACACGGGCAAGGAGAAGGAGGAGGATGGTTCGGCCAACCTCGGCTACAAGATCCGCCACAAGGAAGGTTATTTCCCCGTGGCCCCCGCCGACAAGCTGATCGACGTCCGCAACGAGATGATCCTCACGATGCAGGCGCTCGGCATCGCCATCGAGCGCGAGCACCACGAGGTCGCCACCGCCGGCCAGGCCGAGATCGACATCCGCTTCGACACCCTGCTCCGGACCTCCGACAAGATGTGCCTCTACAAGTACATCTGTAAGAACGTTGCGTTCAAGCACGGCAAGACCGTCACGTTCATGCCGAAGCCCCTCTTCGGCGACAACGGTTCCGGCATGCACACCCACGTTTCGCTGTGGAAGGGCGGCAAGCCCCTCTTCGCAGGCAACGGCTACGCCGGCCTGAGCGAGATGGCCCTCTACTTCATCGGCGGCATCCTCAAGCATGCCCCCGCGCTGTGCGCGATCTGCAACCCGACGAACAACTCCTACAAGCGGCTCGTCCCCGGCTATGAGGCGCCCGTCAACCTCGCCTACTCCGCCCGCAACCGCTCGGCCTCGATCCGCATCCCGACCTACAGCCCGAGCCCGAAGGCGAAGCGCGTCGAGTACCGCACGCCGGATCCGGCGGCCAATCCCTACCTTTCGAACGCCGCCATCCTCCTGGCCGGCCTCGACGGCGTCCTCAGCAAGATCCATCCCGGAGAGCCGCTCGACAAGAACCTGTACGACCTGCCCCCGGAGGAGCTGGCCAAGGTTCCGCACGTGCCCGATTCCCTCAAGGGATCCCTCGAGGCGCTGCAGGCCGACCACTCCTTCCTGCTCAAGGGCGACGTGTTCTCGAAGGACTTCATCGACAACTTCGTCGAGCTGAAGATGGGCGAGTACGATGCGGTCCGCCTGCGGCCGCACCCCTACGAGTTCCACCTCTACTACGACGTCTGAGCCGTCCGTTCGGGCGGCCTCCGAGCCCCCTTGTTCTGGAACCGGCTGCCGCAGGGCAGCCGGTTTTTTGTGCGTCTCAATGGAAATTCTCCATTCCGCCCCACAAGGGCAAGGCTGTGAAAGTGCGCGCCCCTCAGGAAGTCCCCTTCAGCTCCCAATAGGCGCGCGGCAACCTCCTGAGCCCTGATCGCGAACCGCGCCGAGGGCCGCGGCTCCAGGCGATCGCTTTGCATGCCTTGTACGCTATCCGGCCTTCAGGTCCGCCGGCGCGACGCGCTTCACTCCGGCCCACTTCGCACGAAAGAGCTCCTCAAGCGCCTCGCGGACCTCCGGCGGCAGCCGCCCCGCCAGCTCCTCCACCGGCGGGAGCTCGGCCGGTTCCTCCACTGGCTGCGTGGTCTCGTCGAACTCGAGCGCCGGCTCCTGCGGTGGCGGCTCGTCGGCTGATCCTCCGTCGGACGCCGCGCGCGCCTCGGCGGCGGAAGCGCGGTTGTCCGCGGTCTTCGCCTCGGGCTCCTCGGCCGGCGGCTCTGGTGCAGTCGCGACGGCGGGTTGCGCAGCCGCCTCGATGCCCCCCCCTTCCGCAAGCCGGCGCTCCAGCTCAGCAATCAGGTCTTTTTTTTTTCGCCGCCGCCGCCCGCGGCATCGGCGAGGGCCGCGAGCTCCTTGATCAGGCTGTCGATCGCCCGGGCGCGGCTCGCCTCGACCGCCTTGAGCAACGCAACCTCGAAATTGACCTTCTCCGTCAGGCCGTGCTTCACGGCCGACTCCCCTTCGCGCAGGCCGTCGAGAAGCCGCGTCAGCTGCTCGGTCGTCATCGGCGTGCCTCCGCGGCCCTCGGCGTTCCTCCCGAGCAGGTCGCTCCTGCCGCCGTGCGCCACCGCGTCGAGCAGCGCCGTGCGCACGCAGGCCTGGAGGTCGACCAGCAGCCGGAAAAGATCGCGGCCATTCTCGTCGCACTCCTCGACAAGCGCCACGATCTTCCGGTGGTCGCCGGCAGCCAGCGCGCCGGCGAGTTCGGCGATCTTGTCCGCGGCGACCAGCCCGTAGACGTCGAGGACGTCGGACTCGCCCACCTCGCTGCCGCAGAAGGCAATCATCTGGTCGAGGATCGACTGCGCGTCGCGCATGCCGCCGTCGGCCATGCGGGCGATGCTCGCCAGCGCGGCCGGCGCCACCTTGATCTTCTCCGCCGCGGCGATGCGCTGCAGCCGCTCGACGATCAGCTCGACCGGGATCGGCTTCAGATCGAAGCGCTGGCAGCGCGAGATGATCGTCGGCAGCACCTTCTGGACATCGGTTGTCGCGAAAACGAACTTCACGTGCGGCGGCGGCTCCTCGAGGGTCTTGAGCAGCGCGTTGAACGCCGCCGTAGAGAGCATGTGCACCTCGTCGATGATGTAGACCTTGAAACGGCCCTGCGCCGGCGCGTACTGCACGGTCTCCCGGAGCTCGCGCACCTGCTCCACCCCGTTGTTCGAGGCGCCGTCGATCTCGATCACGTCGAGACAGGTGCCTTCGGCGATGGCCTGGCAGATCGGATCGGCCGGATCGAAATCGGCCTTCGGCCCTCCCGTGCAGTTGAGCGCCTTGGCGAAGATGCGCGCCGTCGATGTCTTCCCGGTTCCCCGGGGGCCCACAAACAGGTAGGCGTGCGCGATGCGCTGCCGCGCGATCGCGTTCTTCAGCGTCCGCACCACATGGTCCTGACCGACGACATCGTCGAAGGTCTGCGGCCTCCATTTGCGGGCGATCACCTGGTATGCGTTGGACATGGACGGAGTAGAGCGCCTGAGTCCCGGCCGCCGTGGCGGCGCGGCTGCATGCGCAACGCAGGAGAACAACGGGCGCGCCGCCCGCATGCAAGCTCCTACCGCGCCGGACGCGTGCCACCGCAAACAAAGGCGGCCAGGCACCCCACGGCACTGTCAGGACGTCGTCACCGTTGCTACCTTCCGGTCCTGGCGGAGTTCACGCGTCTGTCCATGCATGGGACCTGGCCACCGCGCAAAGTGGGGGGCCGTCTGCCGACTGCAACAACTAATTCGCCCGCCGAATGTGATTCCAAATTCTTCCTTCCGGCAGCCAGCCGTGAAGCGGCGGGGGATTGATCACTCGCCCCCTGCGCTCCCGCGCAGGGCGACTTGATCGTCGTTCCGGGCGTCTCCAAATCTCGGTGACCCGCCGCGCTGAAATAGCGGGACCGCACCTGCGTCTGCGATCCCCCTTCTCGCGCAAGGCCTCACGCCGCAACCGGCGCGCGCCCTGGGATCAGTTTCCCGGAGCTCGTCCGCCGGTTTCAGGCATCGGAGGAAGCTGCCCGTCTGGCGGTAGCTGCCCGTTTTCCTCTCCCGGCGGAGGGGGAAGCTGCCCATCGATGGGAGGAGGCCCTCCTCCCATCGGCCGGTCGCCCCAAGAAGGGGGATTCCCCCGTTCCTGGATCATGCGGCGGCGGGCCTCCTGATTGGCCTTCATGATCTGCGCATACTGCGCCCGCTGCTCGGGCGTCAGCTCGGCGGAGATCTCCTTCTCCATCTGCTCGAAAATCTTCCGGGCACTGTCCATCGATTCCCGACGCAGTTTGATCAGCGTGGTGGCGTTACGCTTGACGATGGATTCGATCCGTTTCGTCTGCTCGTCCGAAAGCTTGATCGCATGGGTCACGCGCTCCACCTCCCGCGTCATGAACCCCTCGGGCCCCGGCGGGAAGGGACCGGCCCGGCGCGCGACGCTGTACGCGACAAATCCGCCGCTGGCTCCGCCCGCGACAAAGATCGCGAGCAGGACGAGACCGATCTGCCAAGTTTTCGTCATGGCTGTCACGAGGCGCTCAGCACCGCCGACACCGGATCGAGCATCGCCTGAACCTCATCGTCTCCGCCGACCCGGCCCAGGTAGCTCGCGGCCGCGCTGACAATCATCACGAGCGTGGCGAGCCAGAGAGCCCGCAGCGGGATCCTGCTCCAGGCCGAAAGCAATCCGGAACTGCGCGCCTCCATGGCGCGCGCAGCAATGCGCGTGGCGAAGCCCAGCGGCATCTCCACCGATTCCACCTGCGGCGTCTGCCGGGCGGCGGTGGTCAAACGCCCCCATTGCGATTCGAAATTACTCATTGCCTTTCCTTCCTTTGTAACTCCTCAAAAAGTTTTTTCAATTTCCCTCTGGCCCTAAAAGCGCGGACCTTGATCAGCGATCCGTTCCAGCCCGTGATCTCGCTGATCTCGGCCACGCTCCGCTGCTCGAGATCGAGAAGCTGCAGCACCAGCCGGTCCTCGGGCTTGAGCTGCGCGAGCAGCTTGTGGACGAGTTCCCGGGACGCCAGCGCGTCGCTCGCGGGCACCGAGCCCTCGCTCGTCAGCACGGCATCGAGCACCTCCGCCTCCTTCTCCGACAGGTCAGCCCACCGGAATTCCGGTCTGCGCTTCTGCGCCCGCAGTTGGTCGATGCAGGTCGTCACCGCGATCCGGGACACCCAATGGGTGAACTCGACGGCGCCCTTGTACTGGTCGAGGCGGGTGAACATTTTCAGAAAAACCTCCTGGGCGAGGTCCTCTTCGGCCACACGTCGGGGGAGGTGGGAGCGCACGATTCTGATGACGAGCGGATACAAGTGCTCGACCAGGGCCCGCGCCGCTGCTTGATCCTGTTGCCTAACGCGGTCGAGACAAGCGGCGAGATCGAAGGACTCATCAGGCATGGTGATTGAATGCTAGCGGCTTCCACAGGGAGAGTGACGCTCTGCGGCTGCCCCTAGTTACTGTCCGAATCTCTGCCATGCTCATGGCTTAACCGACCTCCGACACCTGACCAAGAAAAATGTTTTTCCTGCTGGTCTCGTATAAGTTATGCAACTGATATCTCTCTTGGCCGAGAAGGATCCATTCCCTTTTCGCCGCCCGGTCGCGGGGGATTCGGACCGGTCGCTTGACACCGCGAGTATGCGACTCCTTACTCCTCGAACGGCAATGATTTATCCTTGGAAGGCCGGTCGACTTACTTAGGCGCACGATTTCTGAATGCTGCGCAGCAGCTGATCGTGCGTCCGCCCTTCCACCTCATCCGCGCCGACAGCGCACCTGTCGCGCCGCGTAGCCAGCCGTCCTCATCCCTTCATCAACACCACTTTCAGCCAGTCATCAGGATCCACCCTAATGCAACAGCCTCCTGTCACGAAATATCGGCCGTTCCCGCCGGTGCCAATGCCGGCCCGGCAGTGGCCCGGCCGAGTCATCACCCATGCCCCCATCTGGTGCAGCGTCGATCTCCGCGACGGCAACCAGGCCCTCGCGGTCCCGATGGACGTCGAGGAGAAGATCGAGTTCTTCGAGCTGCTCGTCCGGATCGGGTTCAAGGAGATCGAGGTCGGTTTCCCCTCCGCATCGCAGATTGAGTTCGATTTCGTGCGCCGCTTGATCGACGAGAGGCGCATCCCGGATGACGTCGCCATCCAGGTTCTTTGCCAATGCCGCGAGGACCTCATCACCCGCACCATCGAAGCGATCCAGGGCGCCCGCCACGTCATCTTTCATCTCTACAACTCCACCTCTCCCGCCCAGCGGCAGTACGTTTTCGGGGCCGAGAAACTGGCGGTCGTGAAGATTGCGACCGACGCCATCGGGCTGATGAAGCGTCTCACCGCCCCGCTTGTCCAGGCCGGCATGCGCCTGCGCCTCGAATACTCGCCCGAGAGCTTCACCAGCACCGAGCTCGAGTTCGCGCTCGAGATCTGCGAGGCCGTCACCGACGTCTGGCAGCCCACCCCGCAGGAGCCCATCATCCTCAACCTCCCCGCCACCGTCGAATACGCGACACCCAACGTCCACGCCGACCAGATCGAGTGGATGAGCACCCACCTCACCCGCCGCGACTGCACGACCATCTCCCTGCACACTCACAACGACCGCGGCACCGGCGTCGCCGCCACCGAACTCGGGTTGCTCGCGGGCGCCGATCGCGTCGAAGGCACGCTTTTCGGCAACGGCGAGCGCACGGGCAACCTCGACATCGTCACCGTTGCCCTAAACCTCTATACTCACGGCATCCACCCCGGGCTCGACCTGGGCGACATCAACGGCATTCGCGAGGTCTACGAGCAGTGCACTCGCATGGAGGTGCCGCCCCGCCATCCCTACGCGGGCGAACTCGTGTTCACCGCGTTCAGCGGCTCCCACCAGGACGCCATCAAGAAGTCCTGGGCCGCCCAGAAGCCCGGCCAGCCCTGGGACGTCCTCTACATCCCGCTCGATCCGGCCGACATCGGCCGCACCTACAAGGCGATCATCCGCATCAACAGCCAATCCGGCAAGGGAGGCGTCGCCTACGTCATGGAGAAGGAGTTCGGCTACACGATTCCAAAGGCCATGCACAAGGAGTTCGGCCGCCTCATCAACGACTTGGCCGACACCCGCAAGACCGAGATCACGCCCGCCGAGATCCGCGACGCCTTCCTCGCGGAGTACGTCACGCGCGAGGCGCCGGTGAAGCTCGATCATTTCCGCACTACCGAGCGCGACAGCCAGGTGAAGTGCGAGGCGACAATCCAGTACGACGGCGCCGTCCGCAAGATCACCGGCTCGGGCAACGGCCCGATCGACGCGTTCGTCGCCTCCCTCGGCACCGCCGGCCTGCCGCCGTTCAAGATCCTCTCCTACGCCGAGCACTCACTCGGGAAGGGAGCCGAGGCCAGGGCCGTCGCCTATATCCAGATCAAGACCGCCCGCGGGCTCAGCTTCTTCGGCGCGGGCATCAACACCAACATCGAGCTCGCCTCGATCAAGGCCATCGTCAGCGCCTTCAATCGCTCCCTGGTCCACACCTGACCGGGGTTCTCCGTTTCTAGCCATGAAGCCCTGCGCCCGCGCGCAGGGCTTTTTTGTTGCCCCTCCTCCCTCGTGGCCCTGTGCGGACGCACAGGGATGGATGATCGGTCGTTCCTCCACTGCGTAAGTTTCCGGTTTCCTCGCCGCCGTTCCTGGCTAAACTCGGCCTCATGATAATCGGACTCCCCAAAGAAATTAAACCCCAGGAACATCGAGTTGCGCTGCTGCCCTCGTCGGCGTACCAGCTCGTCAAACGCGGCCATTCGGTCGTCGTGGAGCGCGGAGCCGGCGTCGGCTCCGGCTATCCGGACGCCGACTATGAGCAGGCTGGCGCCACGCTGGTCTCCTCCCACCCCGCCGTGTTCGAGAAAGCAGACCTGATCGTCAAGGTGAAGGAGCCCCTTCCCGAGGAGCATCCCCTGCTCCGCCCGGGCCAGATCCTGTTCACCTACCTTCACCTCGCCGCCGACCGCGAGCTGACCGATGCTCTCATGAAATCGGGCGTCACCGGCATCGCCTACGAGACGATCGAGGTCAACCGACGGCTCCCCCTGCTCGAACCGATGAGCGAGATCGCCGGTCGCATGTCCATCCTCGTGGGCGGCTACTTTCTCGCCAAGCACAACGGCGGCAGCGGCACCCTTCTGGGCGGTGTCCCGGGCGTGCTCCCCGGCAAGGTCATGGTGCTCGGCGGCGGTGTCTCGGGCGTCAACGCGGCCCGCATGGCCATGGGCCTCGGCGCCGACGTCACCATCCTCGAGGTCGACCTCGAGCGCATGCGCTTCCTCGACATCACGCTTCACAGCGCCCACACGCTCTATTCGAGCGAGGCGCACGTCATGGAGCTCCTGCCCGCCGTCGACCTGCTCATCGGCGCGGTCCTCGTGCCCGGCGCCAAGGCCCCCCGCCTGATCCGCCGCGACATGCTCCGCCGGATGCGCCCGGGCAGCGTCGTCGTCGACATCGCCATCGATCAGGGCGGCTGTGTGGAGACCTCCCGGCCGACGACCCACGACAATCCCGTCTTCGTCGAGGAGGGCGTCACCCACTACTGCGTGGCCAATATGCCCGGCGCCTACGCGCGCACGGCGACGCAGGCGCTGACCAACGTCACTCACCGATATGTCGAGCTCCTCGCCGACCACGGGCTCGCCGAGGCCTGCCGCCTCCAGCCAGCCCTCCTCGGCGGGATCAACGTCCATGGCGGCCACCTGACCTGCCCCGCGGTCGCCGAAGCCCACGGGATGAAGCTCGACAAGCCCGACCTCGGCTGACCCGTCCCTCCGTCCTCCAAAGCCGCCGTCCCTCCTTCCGTCTTGCGGGTTTTGCCCGCAGCCGGTAGGTCGTTTCCATGTTCAAGATCCTAGGGGCGGACGGCAAGGAGTACGGCCCGGTTGCGGCCGATCAAATCAAGCAGTGGATTCGCGAGAGCCGCGCCAACGGCGACACCCAGGCCCAGAAGACGGGCGATTTCAATTGGCGCCCCCTCGCGCAATATCCCGAGTTCGCCGAAGCGCTAGGCCTGCCTCCTCCGGTCGCACCGGCGGCGCCGGCTGTTCCGGCCGCTCCCGCCGCTCCGGCGCCGGCGCCCTCCTTCCATGAGCCAACGCCTGTCGCCGATGGACGGGAGCGCGCCCGGAGGTTGGTCACTCCTGCTGCTGTCGGCATGATCGTAGCCGCCGGCATCGACCTCCTTGTCACGCTCGTGGGGCTGCTCATGCAGATCATGACCTGGGGGGTGGCTCCAAGGCTGCCCGCAGTGCCTGGACTGCCTCCGGAGATGCTGAAGGTTCTCGTGATGCTCAGCGGGCCCGTCGGCTTGGTAATCCGCCTTGTCGCTCTCGTGATTGGGATCCTGATGCTGGCAGGCGCGATCAAGATGCTGCGTTTCTCCAACCGAGGCCTCGCGATCACAGCCGCCATTCTGGCGATCATCCCCTGTTTTCACGGCTGCTGCCTGGTGAGCTTGCCGTTTGGCGTCTGGGCGCTCGTGGTGCTGTGCAAGGACGAGGTTAAGTCGCATTTCTCCTGAGCCCCGGCTCGTGGATCCTTCCTCCCCCGTTCCGCCCAAGCTCGCGAAGGCTCGCGGCCGGCCCGCATGGCCGTTTGCGATAGCGGGGATGGCCCTCGCAACCGTCGGCGTCCTCTATGCCGTCAACCCCGCGGCGCACTCCCTCTATCCGGCCTGCTGGTGGTACGCGACGACCGGCTTGAAATGTCCGGGATGCGGCGGGATCCGCGCCACCCACCAACTCCTCCACGGCCATCTCGCGGCCGCGTGGGAGTTCAATCCCCTGGCCGTGCTCCTGCTGCCCCTCTACGCTTGGTTCGGCTGCGACCTCCTCCTGCGGATGCTCGGCCGGCGCCCGCTGCCGTTCGCGCTCAAGCGCCCCGCCCTCCTCTGGCTCGCGTTCGCGGTTCTGGTCGTCTTCGCGATCGTCCGCAACATCCCTCTGCGCTGATCCGCCGCCGGGCCGTGGCCTCGCGAGCTTTCGGCGTGACTCATCGCAGCCCGCTCCCTTTGCTCGTCCGCAGCGTCTGATGACAGAGCCCTCCCCCTCCCCTCCCTGGTCGCGCGACCTTCTTGTGCTCGCGCTGGTTTTTGGCGCCCTCCTGGGTTTCCGCCTCGGCAGCTACCCGCTCGCCAACCCCGACGAGGGCCGCAACGCCGAGATTCCCCGCGAAATGGCCGCAGCCGCCGACTGGGTCACCCCCCGCCTCAACGGCGTGAACTATTTCGAGAAGCCTCCGCTGGTCTACTGGGCGGTGGGTGGCAGCATCGCCGCACTAGGGCCGAACGAGTGGGCCGTCAGGCTGGTGCCGGCCGCCTTTGCTCTCGGCGGCATCCTGCTCACCTACGCCGCGGCGCGCCGGCTCCACGGCCGCGGCGCCGGCCTGGCTTCCGCCGCCGTCCTCGGCACCTCGCTCCTCTACTTCGGCCTCGGCCGCTTCCTCGTGCTCGACATGGCCGTCTCGGTGCTGATGAGCGCCACCCTGTTCTGCTTCATCCTCGGGGTGCGCGAACCCGCCGGCGCGCGCCGGCGCTGGCTGTTCTACGGGCTCTACGCAAGCGCGGCGCTCGCGACGCTCACCAAGGGCCTCATCGGCTTCCTCGTCACCGGCGCGGTGATGTTCCTCTGGCTCCTCGTCTTCAACCAGTGGCGGCGGCTGCGCCCGCTCTACCTGCCCAGCGGCGCCCTGCTCTTCCTCGCCATCGCGCTGCCCTGGCACTGCCTCGCCGCCCTGCACAATGCCACCTGGGCCCATCGCTACCTCGTCTACGAGCACTTCGAGCGCTTCAGCTCGACTGCCGCCAGCCGGCCCGGCCCCTGGTGGTACTTCCTTCCCATCGTTTTCTTCGGGATGTTTCCCTGGATGGGCTTCCTCTGGAGCGGATTCAAGAACCTGCTTCGCGGCGGATGGCGAGCCCGCCGCGAGAATGCCGATGCCTGGTTCTTCGCGACCTGGGCGGGATTCGTCCTCCTGTTCTTCTCCGCCTCCCAGTCCAAGCTCCCGCCGTACATCCTGCCCGTCTTTCCGGCGCTCGCCGTGCCCGTGGGCGCCTGGCTCGCCCGCGACACGAGCCCGCTCCGGCTCCGCGGCGGGCTCGTCGCTTTCTCCGCCGTCTGCGGGCTGCTCGCCGCAGCCCTGCTGTTCACCGTTTTCAGGACCGGCTCCGTCATCCGCGACCCGGCGCAGGCAGCCGCCCTCCGGCCCTACGGACTCGCCCTTGCCGCGCTCCTGATCGCCGGGGGGCTCGCCGCCCCATGGCTGGCGCGCGCGCGCGGCGGCCGCGCAGCCCTCCTCGGCATGGCGGGCACGGCCGCCCTGTTCTTCGGCATCCTCACGTTCGCGGCCCCGAGTATCCAGAAACCGGGCACCAAGGCCCTCGCCCTCATCGTCCGCGAGCGGGCCCGGCCCGGTGACCGGGTCATGCACTACCACGAGTTCTTCCACGACTTCACCTTCTACGCGAGGCGCGTGGTCGACGTCGTCGCGTTCAAGGGCGAGCTCGAGCTCGAGGAGGATCCCGCCGCCGTCCGCAGCGGTCGCTTCATCGACGAACCGGCTTTCCACGCCGCCTGGGACGGCCCCGGCCGCGTGTTCGCCGTGGCCCGCAAGGGCGACGTCGCGAAACTTTTCGCCGATTCGGCGTTCCATTATCATTTGCTCAGCCAGACGGAGGATCATTATCTCTTCAGCAACAAGCCCTGACATGTCCGCAGCGCCCTCCTCACCGCCCCCCTTCCTGAATTTCACCCGCCCGACCATCGACGAGGCGACGATCGCTGGCGTCGCCGAGGTTCTGCGCTCGGGCTGGATCACCTCGGGGCCGCAGGTGAAGGCCTTCGAGGCGAAGCTCACCGAGTACTTCGGCGGCCGCCCGGTGCGCGTGTTCAACTCGGGCACCTGCACGATGGAGATCGCGCTGCGCATCGCCGGCGTCGGCCCGGGCCACGAGGTGATCACCACGCCCCTCTCCTGGGTCGCCACCAGCAACGTCGCGCTCGAAGTCGGCGCGCGCCCGGTCTTCGCCGACATTGACCCGGTCACCCGGAACATCGACCTCGACCGCGTCGAGGCCGCCATCACGCCCGCCACGCGCGCCATCATCCCGGTCGACCTCGCCGGCCTGCCGGTCGACCGCGACCGCCTCAACGCGATCGCCGCAAAGCACAGGCTGCGCGTGGTCGAGGACGCCGCCCAGTCGTTCGGCAGCACCTGGGCCGGCCGCCGCATCGGCTCGTTCGGCGACTTCGTCTCCTTCAGCTTCCACGCCAACAAGAACATCACCACCACCGAGGGCGGCTGCCTCGTCCTCAACAGCGAGGCCGAGGCCAGGCTCGCCGAGCAGTACCGTCTCCAGGGCGTCGTCCGCACGGGCTACGACGGCATGGAGGTCGAGCGCGTCGGCGGGAAGTTCAACATGACCGATGTCGCCGCGCGCATCGGCCTCGGACAGCTCCCCCACATCGATACCTTCAACGCCCGCCGCCGCCAGCTCGCGCGGATGTATTTCGCCGCGTTTGCCGCCGCCGGCGGCGAAGCCCTCGGGCTGCGCCTCCCCATCGCCGATTTCACCAGCGCCAACTGGCACATGTACCAGGTCATCCTCCCGGAAGAGCGCCTCGACATTCCCAGGGCCGGGGTCATGGCCGAGCTCCACGATGCCGGCATCGGCGCGGGCGTGCACTACCCGGCCATCCACCTCTTCGCCATCTACCGGCGAATGGGCTGGAAACCGGGCGATTTCCCGCACGCCGAGTACGCCGGCCGGAACATCCTCACCCTCCCGCTTTTCCCGACGATGGCCGACGCCGATGTCGGCAGGGTCGCCGACAAGCTTGTCTCAATCCTCAAAGCCCACAGGAAATAGCGCGCCAGCCCGCTCTTCCCATGCCCGAATCCGCCCCCGCCGTCTTCCTCTCGGTCGTCATCCCCGTCTACAACGAGGAGGCCAACCTCCCCACGCTCTTCGCCCGCCTTTATCCGGTGCTCGATTCCCTCGGGAAATCCTACGAGGTCGTCTTCACCAACGACGGCAGCGCCGACCGCTCGTTCGAGCTCCTCTGCGCCCAGCACGCCGCGCGGCCCGACGTCACCCGCATCATCGACTTCAACGCCAACTACGGCCAGCACATGGCCATCATCGCGGCATTTGAGCGCGTGCGCGGTGAGGTCGTCGTCACCCTCGACGCCGACCTCCAGAATCCGCCCGAGGAGATTCCCAGCCTCCTCGCGAAGATCGCCGAGGGACACGACTATGTCGGCGGCTACCGCCTCGAGCGGCACGACAGCCTCTTCCGCACCTACGCCTCTCGTCTGGTCAACTTCGTCCGCAGGCAGACCACGAACATCGAGATGACCGACCAGGGATGCATGCTGCGCGCCTACCGCCGGACGATCATCGACGCCATCGTGCGCAGCGGCGCGATCAACAC
>Ga0153915_10001470_pt1 | contig 21610 bp, 24 predicted proteins | sample Opewatmetagenome_2_FD_107003 | JGI IMG/M metagenome (GOLD analysis project Ga0153915, IMG submission 107003) | Freshwater wetland microbial communities from Ohio, USA - Open water 3 Core 3 Depth 3 metaG | ecosystem: Environmental > Aquatic > Freshwater > Wetlands | place: USA: Ohio, Lake Erie...
AATGCATGCGCTCCGCGGTCAATTGCAGCACAACCTCGTCAGCCACGATCTTGAATTCGTGCTTCTCGTGGACGTGTAGAAACAGCGCGGCTGCAAGCCCAAACAGCGACGGAAGCCACCAGCTCCGCCAACGACGCCAGATTTCGCGACGGTCCCCGAAGCTTCGCACCAGATGAAAAACGAACAGAGCCGCGGCAAGCAGGATCAACCAATAGCCGCACGTCCGCACCAACATCACGGCCTCCCATGGCGTGAACGAGACAAACCCCAGCAAAACCGCCAAAAAGCCTACCAAGCCAAAGAGTATCCAGCGTTTGGTCATAAAAAAGCCGCCCGCATCTTGAGCGGGCGGCTTGAGAGAGAGAACAAAAAACGCCTATTGTGCGTAGGTCAGCGTGCGGACGCCCGCAATGTTGGTCACAACGATCGAATTTCCCTGGGTGAACGCCGTCGGGTAATTCTCGTTCGCGACCGTGTTCAGCGCCTTCACATAGGCCGAGGAACCGACCAGGGAGGTGATGGCAACCGTCGAGGTGCCGTTCTCCAGGAAGTACTGGTCGGCAGCAGCAGCGAGCTGACGGATATTGTTGAGCACCGTCTTGTCCTGAGAGCTGGCACGCACTTTCTGGAACGCCGGGATGGCCATCGCCGCGAGCAGGCCGATGATGACCACGACAATCATGATTTCGACGAGGGTGAAGCCCTTGTTGGAGCGGATGGATTTCATTGGAGGTATGATAGTTTAATAATATGAACCCCCCGTTTTGGGGAGCAGGCGCAATTGAACTTACCAATCAACCGCGCCGCAATTCGTTTCTTATCAAAACGAGGTAAAATACTGCTGTCAAACCGGTTTTCAGAAAGCAAAAAGGCCGCCCGGGGAACGGACGGCCTTGAGCCTGAAACGAGATCCGTTGCCTACTGGGCGTAGGTGAGCGTGCGGGCTCCCGCAATGTTGGTCACCACGATCGATTCACCCTGGGTGAACGTTGTCGGGTAGTTCTCGTTGGCAACCGTGTTCAGCGCCTTCACATAGGCCGAGGAACCGACCAGCGAGGTGATGGCAACCGTCGAGGTGCCGTTCTCCAGGAAGTACTGATCAGCAGCCGCAGCGAGCTGGCGGATGTTGTTGAGCACCGTCTTGTCCTGCGAACTGGCGCGCACCTTCTGGAACGCCGGAATGGCCATCGCCGCGAGCAGGCCGATGATGACCACGACAATCATGATTTCGACAAGGGTGAAGCCCTTGGTGCCTTTTCGAATATTCATTTGGTTATTTAATATTATACGAAGCCATCGCACGGGGGTGTGCGACAGAAAGCAGGATATATAGTATTCGGAAACCTCCTCTACAAGAAGGAAATGTGCTCGGATTATGAAGTTTCGGTTAAGATCCGAACCGTGTCAGCCCGCCTTCGGCGCCCGCTTCGCCCGGGGTTTCCTCGCGAGCAGGGACGCGGCCGAGGTCTCCGGCGCCTCCCTCCACAGGAACTCAAGACGGTATTTCGCCCGGTTCTCCGACGTGAACAAGTGGACCATGATCTCGAAGGCGTCGAACACCGTCCAACCGCTGCCGGGGTTGCTCTCCACCCCGACGATGGGTGCCTTAGCGGCGTCGAGCGTCTTCTCAAGCTCCACGCGCAACGCGCGCAGATGCGGCTCCGAGGTTCCGGTCGCCAGGACCAAGTAGTCGGTGATCGACGACTGCTCATGCACGTCGAGGATCCGGAGATCCTCCGCCTTCTTGTCGTCCAGCGTGCGCACCACAGCCTGGAGGAGCTTCTTCGTCTGACTGGAAGATTTTCGGGAGGCGGCGGGTTTTTTCATGCAGGTTGGCGGTAAAGTTGGCGCGACTCGATGATGGCAATGACTTTTTGGGGGCAGAAGTAGTGCAGCGACAGCCCCCGCCTGACGCGCTCCCTCAGCTCGCTGGAGCTGATCTCGATCAGGTGCCCGTCGCACCGATGCAGCCGGAGGCCGGGGATGGCGGGCGTCTGCTTGGCGGGGTGGCCTGGGCGCTCGAGGAAAATGAACTCGATCATGCCGGCCAGCTCGGCCGCGTCCCTCCAGAGGTCCAGCCGGGGAAGCTGGTCGCCGCCGATGATCCAGAAGAGATCGTCGTCGGAAAACTGGGCCTTGAGCATCCTCACCGAGTCGATCGTGTAGCTCACGCCCCCGCGGCGCAACTCGAGGTCGCACACCTCAAACCGGCGGTCCCATTCGATCGCGGCCTTGAGCATCGCCAGCCTGTCCTCGGGGCGGGACTGCACCTCCTGAGGCTTGAGCGGCGCCTGGGCCGCCGGCACGAGCAGCAGCCGGTCCAGCCGGTACTGCTCATACACGTCCTGGGCCGCCAGAAGGTGGCCGAAGTGCACCGGGTCAAAACTGCCGCCTAGAAATCCGATCTTCAAGCCGGTCGCCCGTCGCGCGGGTTCAAGGGAGAATGCGGTTGCTGCCGATGCGGATCATGCGGAGGAATGCCGGTGACACACCTAGATCGGATTCGCGGGCGGGCAAGGCCAAACGCGCGATTTCGAAGGGCGCAATCCGCCCTCCCTGGCGGGATTCTCGAAACTGGCTCGCTACGCCGGACAAGTTGCTTCAACGTCCCGCCAGCTCAAACGACCCCGGCCCGGATGGCGGAACGGTAGACGCTTCGGACTTAAAATCCGATTTCCGAAAGGAAGTGCGGGTTCGATCCCCGCTCCGGGCACCAGGGGGAGGACTTCGCCGCCCGCCTACAGGGGGCAGGCGCGGGGAGGATGGACAGTGACCTCAGGGAACGGCACGCGGCTGATCGGGCGCCGGCGCACGCCATAGGAAGGTTTTCCCCCATAAAGGCCCGCCGGCATCACATGTTTCTCCCACGCGTGACACAGATTCGCGAACGGACGGCAGAAGCGGTGGCGCGCCAGATAAGCGGCGTACCAGCCACTGCCGAGCTGCGTTCGGAACACCTTGGCAAACTCGCGCATCTCCGCCGGCATCGATGGCCTCTTCTGGATGTTGTAGATGAAATAGAACAGATAATTCCGCTCCTTCGAGGTGATAGGAGCGACCGCAGTCACGCAATCGGGCATGTAGCGATGGAGCAACGTCACGAACTCCATCTCGCCTATCCTCGATTTCTGATTGATGACCGTCTGCTGCTGGGAATGCAGCCTGAACTGGCAGAGCGGCTCGTCAATGTAGGCCAGCTCGCTGCGCGCGAGGATATGGCACCACATCTCGAGGTCCACGACCTGGCGGTAATTCGTGTCGAAGCCCCGCCGCACGTTTCCGTTGCGGAACATGACCACGGAGGGCTCGCCAATCAGGTTTTTGTTGTAGAAAAGGCAACGGCGGACGACGCCACGACCCCAGTGGATCCCCGGAGCTCCCACGTGGCTCCACAGGTCGACCACCTGGGATCTTTCATCGATGATGTGTCGCGCGCTGGCGACGAGTCCGACTCCCTCGTCCTTTTCCAGTACCGTCGCCATCCGACCGAGGGCGTGTCGCGTCGCCAGGCAGTCGTCGCCGAAAAGGAATTTGATATAGCGGCCCCTCGCCTGCTGCAGGCACCAGTTCCAGTTCTGCACCATGCCGAGGTTGCTCGGCTGGCAGCGGACCTGGATCCGCGGATCGCGCCCGGCATAGTGCCGCAGTACCTCGGCGGATCCATCCGTTGAGCAGTCGTCGCTGATGAGGAGTTCGAAATCGGTGAAATCCTGCGCGAGGACCGACTCGATCGCCTCGGGCAGGAACCGCGCATAATTGTACGTCGGAACTAGAACGCTGACAGTCGGCCGGCTCGTCATGATTGCAGACAGGAATCCGTCTCTTTCGACGCCGGAAGACCGGCGCGGTTACATCGGCCGCGGACATAATTCGCCTCTCCGGACAAAACGCTTGCGGACCCCGGCGGCCGGACCTGTGCCGGCCCGGAAAAGCATTGAGCCCAAGCAGGCTATGGCATTCCTTGGGGATAGCCACCCGGCATGAAAAAAAGGACTCACTATGCGGTTTATTTTGCCGGCGGACTTTTCAGCGCCCGCGATCTGATAGGGAACGCGTACCTCGCGGAGGCCGTTTTCGAGAAGTCCCATGGCCGATTCCAGTGCGTTCTCCCGCAGAATATCGAGCACCGCAGCCTTTCGGCGCAGCCAATCCGCGACCGCAATCTGCGCACGCTCGCGGCCTGCGACCTCGCGCTTTTCAACTTCGAGGGCACAGAACTCGACACGGGCACGGTCGCCGAGTTCCTTTTCGCGAAATGCGCGGACATCCCCTCCGTGATCCTCCGCAGCGACCCGCGCCGCACCGATGCCAGCCGCGGCGGGTCCTGGAACCTGATGTGCAGGTTTTATCCGAGGACCGTGCAGGTGCTGCTCGACGGCACGGCGCTCTACCGGAAGTTCGCTTCGCAGCGACGGCTGCGCCTGATCGACCTCCACCTTCTCGCCGGCCAGCACAGCTCGGCCGCCGCCCAGGCCTCCTGCGAGGTCATCGCCACCCACGTCGTCAGGGCGCTTGACCGCGTTCTGAAACAGCCCCCGGTGATGCCGAAGTACCTTCGCGCCGAAGCCTACCAGTGGCTCGCGTTGTTCCCGGGCCTGCGCGGACAGCCGAAGAAGCTCCGCAAGGAGTTCGAACGCATTCTCGGGCGCAAGGTGGACCGCGACCTTCTCTAGGCAGCCTGTCGGGCTTTGGCACGATGGGCTGCGCCCGTCGGGGAAATTCGTTTTCGATTGAACATCGCGGCGCGCGACGTCCGACCGGCAGGTACGACCATCCAACCGCAGAAAAAGACGGGAAAACATCCCCTTCCTCCTTCCGCTCAAAATGGAGCAGCCCCTCTTGTTCAGGAACCTGTGGACGAAGTCCGACAGGTTCCCGCGCCCCGCGCAGTTTGGAGTTTGGCAAGCCCCGGGCGGCTGCTATTCAGGAGGCGCGGCGTTGCCGCGCCCGCCGCGATGACCTCCTCCCCCATGGCCCTCACTGTCATTCAACACCCCCTCGCCGCCCATGTGCTCACGCACCTGCGCGATCGCACCACCAAGCCCGCTCTTTTTCGCACGCTCTGCCACAAGGTCACGCTTCTTCTCGCGCTCGAGGCCACGAAGGATCTTGCCACCGAGGAGAAGGTGATCGACACGCCCCTCGAGCCGATCAAGAGCCGCGTGCTCGCGCGCCCGCTCGTCATCGTGCCCATCCTCCGCGCCGGCCTCGGGATGGTGGAGCCCTTCGTGGAGCTCTTCCCCGACGTGAGTGTCGGCTACGTCGGCCTTGAGCGCGACCATGCCACCGCCATCGCCCATTCCTACTACTGCAAACTCCCTCCCCTCGAAGGCCGGCGGGTGCTCGTCATCGACCCCATGCTGGCGACCGGAGGCTCGGCGGTGCAGGCGCTCGATGTCGTCAAGGGATCGGGCGGCAGGGAGGCGGCGCTCGTCTGCATCGTTTCAGCCCCCGAGGGCGTCGCACTCGTCCAGCAGCACCATCCCGACGTTCCCATCTTCACTGCGGCGCTCGACCGCGAGCTCAACGCCCGGAAGTACATCCTGCCCGGGCTCGGCGATTTCGGCGACCGCCTCTACGGCACCTGACGCCCCCGCTCCGTCCACCTCAATGCGCGCTGACCGATCCGGAATGCTCCTCGCCGACCGCTGGACAGAGTACAGCCTGCTCGATTGTGGCGACGGGATGAAGCAGGAACGCTGGGGCGACCATGTGCTCGTGCGCCCCGATCCCCAGATCATCTGGCCGCGGCGCGGCCGGCAGCCGGGAGCGCCGTGGGAGGGCTGGGACGGCTACTACCACCGCAGCGACAGCGGCGGCGGCCGCTGGGAGTTCCGGCGCCCGCTCCCCGAGCACTGGAGCATCCGTTACGAGCCTCTGAAGCTCACCTTCAAGATCCGCCCCACGGGCTTCAAGCACACCGGTCTCTTCCCCGAGCAGGCCGTCAACTGGGAGTGGGCGGCCGCGAAGATCCGCGGCGCCGGCCGGCCGGTGAGCGTGCTCAATCTCTTCGGCTATACCGGAGCGGCCACCTGTGCCGCGGCCGCTGCGGGCGCCTTGGTCTGCCATGTCGACGCCGCCGAGGGCATGGTCCGCTGGTGCCGCGAGAACGCGGCGCTCTGCGGCCTCGCCGAGGCCCCGGTCCGGTACATCGCCGACGACTGCCTCAAGTTCGTCCGCCGCGAAATCAAGCGCGGGCGGCGCTACGAGGGCATCATCATGGATCCGCCCACGTACGGGCGCGGCGGCTCCGGCGAGCTCTGGAAGCTCGAGGATCATCTCTGGGAACTCCTCACCGAGTGCCGGCAGGTGCTCTCCGACCGCCCCCTCTTCGTCCTCATCAACGCCTACACCGCCCGGCTCTCGCCGACCGTCGTCGAGAACCTGCTCACGGCTCTCATGGAAGGCGCCGGCGGCCGCATCGCCGGCGGCGAAGTCGGCCTCCCGATCGCCGCCGACGGCAAGGTGCTTCCCTGCGGAATCTACGGCCGCTGGGAGGCGTGAAAGCACCGCTGCATCACCGATGAAAGACCCCGGCACCCCATTCCGCATCGGCGTCGACGGCGGCGCCAGCAAGACCGCCTGCGTGCTGGTGGATGCGGGCGGCGCCGTCGTCGCCGAGCACGAGGCGCCCGGCTGCAACCCGAGCCACGAGGGGCCGGAGCGCGCCAGGCAGATCCTCGTCGGAGCGCTGGAGACCCTGCTTGCCACGGCGGGATCCCCCCGCCGCAAAGTCGCCTCGACGCTCCTGTGCATGGCGGGCAACCAAGCCTACTGGCACGAGACCGCAGCCTCCCTCGAGGCCGAATTCGGCGCGGTGACCATAGCCCCCGATTCGCTCGCGGTGCTCGAACTCGCCACCGGCGGAACCTCCGGCCTCGCCGTCCACGCGGGCACCGGCTCGTTCGTGACCGCCCGCGCCCCCGACGGCACCTTCCATTATTCCGGCGGCCTCGGCTGGCGTTTCGGCGACGCGGCCAGCGGCTACGACCTCGGCCGCCGCGGCATCGCCCGCGCGCTGCTCGAACTCCAGGGCTCGGCCGGAGCCCCGCGGCCCGGCGGGCTCGCCGCCGCGCTCCGCGACTACACTGGTCTGGGAACCTACGTCGAGGTCTCGCGGCTGCTCTACTCGGCCGACGATGCCGGGCAGAAGATCGCCGCCTTCGCTCCTCGCGTGATCGACCTCGCCGGACAGGGCTGCCACGCCGCACGGCAGGTCATCATCGAAGGAGTCAATGAACTCGCCGGATTGGTCGACTCCATGATCGAGAAGCATTTTTGGAGAGCCATGGCCGATGCGCCGGTGGTCTGCGGCGTGAGCGGCGCGATTCTCAACCGCCCGCCCTGCCACGAAGCGCTGCGGGCTGTCGCCGCCGCGCGCGCCTGGCCCGTCCGCCTCGAGCCGATCACCGCTTCCCCCATCGAGGGCGTCCGGCGCCTGCTCGTCCGCCAGCATCCGTTGTAGCGGACTCGGCGCTCAGCCCCGGCCTGCCGCCAGTGCGGGTTTGCCAGTCCGCCCCGCCCCTGTAGTCTTCGGGCATGCCGCCCCAGGCGCCGCATCCGACTCAGAAGAAGCCGAGCTACCCGATCATCGACGAGCTCCGCGCCTACCTTCGCCGCTACCGCCGCGACCGCGACCTCCCCGTCACCTATGAGCGCCTGCGCAATTTCCACGAGACGGCACCGCTGGCCGACGCCGACGGCGAGCCCACCCTCTGGGAGACCGTCGCGTATCCTTCCGAGGAGATGCAGTCGCTCAACGAGGATCTCAAGCGCATCTATGCCCTGCTCAAGGTCGACGGCGACTTCTCGGTGATGTCGCACCTCTACATCGACCGGATCGATTTCTGCGCCTTCGGCAACTCCCAGCCGTTCCGCATCCGGATCGTCAACGCGTTCAACGACAATCCCGACTACTTCCACATCAAGAAGGCCGACGCCTCCCGCGTCTACGGGCTCGAGCTCGAACACCTTCTCTCTCCCAACCGCCTCAACTTCCTCATCTCGGGCGACACGCTCGTCGAGGAGCACATCCCCGGAATCCCGGGCGACGTGTTCATCGAGCGCTGGCTCCACCGCGGCGAGCTCAAGCCCATCCGCGTCGCCAAGGAACTCGTGAAGTTCAACGAGCGCTGCTTCGTCCGCCTGCTCGGCGACATGCGCTCCTACAACTTCGTCGTCGTCATCATGCCCGACGTCGAGGACGCGCAGATCCGCATCCGGGCGATGGATTTCGACCAGCAGTCCTACAACGGCCGGAAGAACTTCTACCTGCCCCAGTTCTTCAAGGAGAATACCGATCTCGCTCTGTACTGCCTGAAGCACCTCCAGCGGGAGACTTCGCTCCAGTACCAGCGCGAGGAGCAGACGCTCATGCTTCAGCGCAGCGATCTCGCCGCCAACCGGCTCGGATCCCTCCTGGGGGTCATGGCCCGCGACCGCATCGCCCCCGACGAGAAGGTGCGCCAGCTCCGCGAGGGACTCGCCGAGCACTTCGGGTCCGACGCCTACCTCCGATGCGAGACGATGGGCGAGCTCGTCCGCGAGAACCTCGAGACGCTGCGCCGTGCGCTCGGCCACTCGCCCGGGGCGTCCGCCGGCGAGGAGGAATACGCCTGAGGAACCTGCCGGCCTTCGGCCTTCAGGTTCCTTGGCGGGAATGGCTACACCATTTCCGCGGACACGAAGACAAGGCCGACTCCTTCAGAACACGCCCAGTCCGTCCAGCCGAGCGCCGTCATCGGACGCCGGAGCCATCCGACGGCCGGTTCTTGGCTTTCTTGAGAAGCGCACGGGGCCCGCGCACGGCACCGGCGCATCCCCCGTCGCCGCAGCCGCTCGTCCTGCTCCTGTCCACCACCCCGCGCCACACCAGCCACGCGGCGGCGACGGCGACGAGGGCGAGGGCGACTACGGTCTGGATCCTCTCGTTCATGGCTGTCCCTCAGAAGCCCAGCAGCCTCCCGGCGTGGTACACGACGAAGCACACAAGCCACGCCGTTCCCGTCATGTAGGCCATCTGGAAGAGCGGCCAGCGCCAGGAATTGGTCTCCCGCCGCACGACGGCCAGCGTGCTCACGCACTGCATCGCGAACACGTAGTAGATCATGAGCGTGAAGCACACGAGCGGCGTGAACAGCGGCGTCCCGTCGGGCCACGACGCCTGCCGCAGCGAGTCACGCAACGGCGCCGGCTCCCCGCCCCCGGATCCCTCGGCCCCGAAGACGACGCCCATCGAACTCACGAAGACCTCGCGCGCCGCGAACGACGTGATCAGCCCGATCCCGATGCGCCAGTCGAAGCCGAGCGGCTTGATCGCCGGCTCGATCGCGCGGCCCGCGGCGCCCGCGAAGCTGTGCGCGATCCGGGCCTGCGCGGTGACGTCGCCGGGATGCTTGGGATAGGTCGTCAGGAACCAGAGCACGATCGCGATGCCGAGGATGATCGTCCCGGCCTTGCGCAGGAAGAGCCCGGCCCGCTCGATCATCTGGAGGCAGACGTCCCGCAGCTTCGGCAGGCGGTACGGCGGCAGCTCCATGATCATCAGCGGCGGCTCGCCCTTGAGCAGCGTGCGGCGGAAGAGCCATGCGAAGCCGAACGCGCTTCCGGTCCCCAGCACGTACATCAGGAGCATCAGGCCCACCTTGGCCCCCACCGAGACACGGCCACTCGGGAGCAGCGCCGCGATCATCAGCAGGTAGACCGGCAGCCGCGCCGAGCAGCTCATCAGCGGCGCCACGAGCGTAGTGACGAGGCGGTCCTTCGCGTCCTCGATCGTGCGCGTCGCCATGATGCCCGGGATCGCGCACGCGTACGAGCTCAGTAGCGGGATAAACGACTTTCCGCTGAGGCCCACCCTGCTCATCAGGCGGTCCATCATGAACGCGGCGCGCGCCATGTAGCCGGTGCTCTCCAGCAGGCCAAGGAAGAAGAAAAGGATCAGAATCTGCGGCAGGAAGACCAGCACCCCGCCGACGCCCGCGATCACCCCGTCGCTCAGCAGGTCGCGCAGGTCGCCCGGCGCCATCGAGCCCTGCACCCAGGAGCCCAGCCAGGCGACGCCGGCGTCGATCCAGCCCATCGGATATTCGGCCAGCGTGAAGATCGAGAGGAAGAGGAGCGCCAGGGTCGCTCCGAGCACGAGCCATCCCCAGAGAGGATGCACCACCACCGCGTCGATCCTGTCCGACACCGCCGGGCCGCGCCGCACGGCGCGCCGCACCACCTCGGCACAGAGCTTCGAGATCGCCCCGTAACGGCTCGCCACGAGGACGCCCGACCAGTCGACGGCCTCCCGGCGCCAGTGATCCTTCCACCTTGCGAGCACGGCGGCCGTACCACCGCCGAGCGGAATCGAGCCGGCGACGCGCATCGGATCCGGGTCGGTGAGGAGCAGCAACGCCTCCGCCCGGGCGATCAGCGGCTGCTTCCCGTCGTCCTCCACCAGCGAGGCCTGAAGCTCCGAGACGGCGGGGGCGATCGGCGCCGGGATATCCCAGCGGTGCCGCGAGAGCGGCAGGTCCGCACGGCTCATCGCCAGCCGAAGCTCGACAATCCCCTTGCCGTTGACCGCCTCGCACGGGATCACCGGGATACCCAGTTCATGCTCCAGGCGCGCCACCCGCAGATCGATTCCCGCCGCGACCGCGAGGTCCATCATGTTCAGCACGAGGATCGCCGGCCGCCCAAGGTCGAGCACCTGGTGGACGAGGTAGAGGTTCCGCTCAAGATTCGTGGCATCGACGATACAGATGATGCGGTCGGGCTGCGGGACGTCGGCGCGCCGGCCCAGAAGCACGTCGCGGACAATCGCCTCGTCGGGAGAGCGCGCCGCCAGCGAGTAGGTGCCCGGGAGGTCGATCACCTCGATGGGCCGGCCGTGCTGCGAAAAAGTCGTGCCCACCTTCTTCTCGACGGTGACGCCCGGATAATTGCCGACCTTCTGGCGCAGGCCGGTCAGCGCGTTGAAAAGCGTGCTCTTGCCGCAGTTCGGGTTGCCGACCAGCGCGTAGACCGGAGTCCTTGGGCTCCCCTTCAGGCTGAAGGCATCGCCGCTCATGCCGCTGAACAAGCCCCCCTTGTCGAAAGCCGTGCGCGCTGCAGTCGTTTTGTCATCGTCCGGACCTTCTTTTCTCCGGATCAGGAATCACACGACGGCATCACCTGGATCTGGTCCGCGTCGGCCCGCCTCAACGTCAGGCAGTAGCCCAGCACCTGGATCTCCAGCGGATCGCCAAGCGGGGCCATGCGAACGAGCTTGAGGATTGTGCCGGGAATGACGCCCATCTCCCTAAGACGTACGCAGGCCTGACTCTGGCCCGGAAATTCGACGACGGCGGCCCGGTCGCCAACAGGCAATTCGCTCAGTTTCATTTCTTCGCAGGCCCTCCTCCGGTCTTGCCCTGAAGCGGCTCGATGACAATCCCGTCCGCCGCCCGATCGCTGAGCGCCACGCGGATTCCGCACAGGTCGCAGATCACCATATCATTTCCAGCAACCCTTTGTATAACAGCAGATTCGCAAAATCCCATCTCGCGGAGACGCTGATTCAGCCCGGGCTGTCCATTGAGCTCCGCCACCTTCCCAGGGACTCCGGGAGGAAGATCGCAAAGCGCGAGCCGCTTGGGACAGCAATCATTCGATTCCGACTTCATTGAATCACAAAAATAAATTAAACTGAGACTCAGTTTCAACTAAAAACACCACAATTCCCTCCTCTCAGATACTTCTATCCCCGGGATGTCGAGCCCAGGATGGGGGGGGTCACCGCTGCTGTTGCGGCGATTGTGGAGCTCCCGTAGCCGCCTGGCGGCGGAGCTCCCTGCGGCGGTTAATATCGGCCTCTAGATTCTTGATCTGGTCGGGAGTAAGTGCAGGCGCATTTCCCGAGGGCCCGCGGCTTCCGGGCGGAGGGGCGCCGCCCGGGCCAATCGCTCCCGCCGCTCCCGGGAATGGGCCTCCGGGCGACACGTTTCCGGTTGTCCCGCTCTGGGCAGAGCCCGCGGCCATCGCAGCGATCTTGGCCTCCTTCAGCACGAGCCGATAGGAGCGCGCACGCTGTTCGACCGTGACCGCCTGGTTGTTTGCGTCGTACGCCTTGATGACAAAATCGTTGCCCGCCTCGTTCAGCTTGGCCCAGGTGCTCTGCTTCTTAGCCGGGTCGTAGAGGCTGAATTCGTAGGACTCGCCGACCTTTATGATGCTCCGAAGCTCGAGCGGAGCCGTATCCTTGGCCGCAGCCGCGGCGGCCGCCGTCACCGGCAGGAAGGGTGAATTGTCCAGGAGATTGGAGCCCGCACGCAGCCCGTGCAGCCCGAGCGTCAGTCCGCTGAGGGCTAGAGCCAGCCGGCAAAGGGAGCCGAAGGGGCGCGTGGCCATGATCATGATCAGGAGATGACGTGCGCGCCCGGCGTCAAGTAACGTTTTTGCCGCCGCGTGCCCGGAAGAACCCTCATGTTTCCTCCAGCAACTCGACCTCGTAGCCGTCGGGATCGGTCACGAACGCCATCCGCCGGCCCTCGGGGAAGGTCCGGCGCCAGTCGTCCGGCCAGATCTTGTAGCCGCGCTTCTCAAGCTCGTCGCACTTCGCGACAAGGTCGGGATAACCGACCGCGGTGTGCATGAGATCCTCGGGCACGGCGAGCTTGTAGCCCGGCTGGTAGCAGAGCTCAAGCGCATGCGCGCTGCCCGGGATCTGCAGGAAGGCCAGAAGATTGCCCTGGGGCGAGCGGGGGATGCGCCGCGTGCATTCAAAGCCGAGCGGCTTGTACCAGGCGATGGTGCGTTCGAGATCGCTGACGCGGATACGGGTATGCAGAAAGACGGTCATGTCGGGAGTCTTCAGCGGGCGGTCGAGTTTGCAGCTGGAACTATGAGAGGGAAGTGCTTTCACACAAGCCGCAAGCCCCAGGGAAGCGGGCTGCCCGGGACCGGGTTTTTCCTTGCCAATCCGAACCACTTTTCCAACCCTATCCCTGCTTGATGTTTACGTCTCTGCTTGGTGGATTGTCAGGTGAACTTGGTTCAGTGGTGATTCGAAACTCGATGGTCGGGAACGGGCAGAAGAGGTAGCCAAGCTGCGTTCGCAAGAACCCTGAAAATGAGCACAAAACTGTACGTGGGCAATCTGCCCTTCGCGTCGACCGCCCAGGACCTGCAGGATCTCTTCAGCCAGGCTGGCGCGGTGGCCAGCGTCGATCTGATCTTCGACAAGTTCACCGGCCGTTCGCGTGGCTTTGCCTTCGTGTCCATGGGATCGCCCGAGGAGGCCAAGGCCGCCATCGAGAAGTTCAACGGCTTCTCCATGGAAGGCCGCAATCTCACCGTGAACGAGGCGCGCCCCAAGGAAGACCGTCCGCCCCGCCAGTTCGAAGGCGGCGAGCGCCGCGGCGGCTTCGGCGGCTCCCGCGGCGATCGCGATCGCCGCGACGACCGCGGCTACCGCCGCTGAGTCCCCGACCGCGTTCCCCCGTTCTCCCAGGCCGGGCCCCGAGTCCGGCCTTTTTCGTGCTTGCATGGAAACTAGAAATACTCTCTTAGTTTCCACGGATTCTAATGATCTCCGCATCCCAGCCACCACCCGACGAGCCCCGCGCCCGCATCCTCGGCTCCGCGAGAACCCACCTGCTCGCCTACGGCTATAGCGGGTTCACCATGGACGACATCGCCCGGGAGCTCGGCATGAGCAAGAAGACCCTCTACCGCCATTTCCCCGGCAAGGACGACATCATCACCGCCATCATCGACGACCTCAGCGCCGGCCTGCGCGCCCGCCTCGACGCCATCCTCGCCGACACGAAGAGGGATTTCACCGCCAAGGTCCGCGGAGTCGCCGGAGTCATCGGAGACACCATCGGCCCCATCAGCCCCGCCGTCTTTCGCGACCTCCAGCGCTTCGCCCCCTCCGTCTATGATCAGGTCGAGAATGTCCGCATGAAAATGATCCCCCACGTCTTCGGCGGCCTGATCCGCATGGGCATCGCCGAGGGAGCCGTCCGCTCCGACATCGACCCGGCCTTCGTCACCGAATTCTGGCTCCAGGCCGTCCGTGGACTCGTCCAGCCCGCCGTTCTCGAACGCACCCAGCGCACCATCCGCCAGACGCTCGGCGAAGCCCTCTTTCTCTTCTTCAACGGACTGCTTACCCCGGCCGGCCGCAAATCCTATGAAAAAAACAACGCACGACTCGAAAGCCACGCCTCCCGCTAGGGTTCGGGGCCTCCCCGGCGCTTGCCTGATCCTCCTTGCCTGCCTGCTCCTGCCAACCCTCGGGGGCTGCGGCCGCAGCCCGGCTGCGAATGGCAGGCTCGTCCTCTCGGGGAACATCGAGGTCACCGACGCCCAGCTCGGCTTCAAGACGGCCGGCCGCGTTGCCGAGCGCCCGATCTTCGAGGGCGACTCCGTCAAGGAGGGCCAGCTCATCGCCCGGCTCGACGATGCCGAGCAGCGCGCGCAACGCGACATCCGCCGTGCGGAACTGGCGGCCGCCGAGGCCGCCCTTGCCGAACTTGAGGCCGGCTCGCGCCCCCAGGAGATCGCCGCCGCCGAGGCCGCCCTCCACAGCGCCGAGGCCGAGCGCGACCGCGCCCGGTTCGATTTCGCCCGCCAGAAGGAGCTCCGCAGCGCGGACGCGATCGCCCAGCGCGACTTCGAGACCGCCGAGGCCACCCTCAAGGTCGGCGAGGCCAAAAGCGCGCAGGCCGCCGAGCAGCTGAAGCTCGTCCGCGAAGGCCCGCGCGCCGAGGAGATCGCCCAGGGCCGCGCCCGCGTCGCCCAGGCCAGGGCCAGCCTCGCCCTTGCCGAGACGCAGCTCGAGAACACCCGGCTTCTCTCCCCGCTCGCCGGCGTCGTCATCTCCCACAACATCGAGCCCGGTGAATTCGTCGCCGCCGGCACCCCTGTCGTCACCGTGGCCGACCTCGCCCACGTCTGGGTGCGCGCCTACGTCAACCAGACCGACCTCGGCCGCATCCGCCTCGGCCAGAAGGCCGCCGTGCGGATCGACACCTTCCCCGACCGCACCTTCGAGGGCACCGTCGGTTTTGTCGCCTCTGAGGCCGAGTTCACGCCCAAGACCGTCCAAACAACCAAGGAGCGCGTGAAACTCGTCTTCCGAATCAAGGTCGACGTCTGCAGCCCGAAGGGCGAGCTCAAGCCCGGCATGCCGGCCGACGTCAGCTTCTCGGCCGAGTAGCAGGCGCCCCGCCGATGTCCGCCATCGTCTGCAACGGTCTGCGCCGCGTCTTCGACGGTCTCGTCGCCGTCGACGGACTCGACATCGACATCGCCCCCGGAGAGATCTTCGGGCTCGTCGGCCCCGACGGCGCCGGCAAGACGACGACGATGCGGATGCTCACCGGCATCCTCCCGCCGACCGGCGGCCGCGCCGTCGTCGCCGGCTGCGACGTCGTTCGCCAGCCCGAGCCGCTCAAGGAGAACATCGGCTACATGAGCCAGCGCTTCGGCCTCTACCCCGACCTCACTGTCATCGAGAACATCGACTTCTACGCCGACATCTACGGAGTGCCGCGCCGCTCGCGAGGGGAGCGCACCGAGCGCCTGCTGGCATTCAGCTACCTGACCCCGTTCAAGAACCGCCTCGCCGGCAATCTCTCCGGAGGCATGAAGCAGAAGCTCGGGCTCGCCTGCGCCCTCATCCACACGCCCAAGGTGCTCTTCCTCGACGAGCCCACGAATGGAGTCGATCCGGTCTCGCGCCGCGACTTCTGGCGCATCCTCTACCAGCTCGTGCGCGAGGGCGTCACCCTCTTCGTCTCCACCGCCTACCTCGACGAGGCCGAGCGCTGCAGCCGCCTCCTGCTCCTCCACCAGGGCCGGAAGCTCGCCCTCGGGACTCCCGACGAGATCAAGGCCCTGCTCCCCGGCGTTCTCCTGGAGGTGCGTACGTCGGAGCCCCGCCAGACCGCCCGGCTCCTTCGCGAAAGGCTCTCCGGAGCCTCCGTCGGCATCTTCGGCGACCGCATCCATGTGGCCGTCCCCGGCGGCGACGCCGCGCAGGTGCGCGAGATCGTGGCCGGCGCGGGCTGGGAGCTCCTTTCCCTCCGCCCCATCGAGCCTTCGCTCGAGGACGTGTTCATCTCTGTCGTGGCCGCAAAGTCCCCCTCCCGGCCATGATCCCCGAGCATCCAACCGCCGCCGCACCCGCCAATTCCTCCGGGCCCATCGTCGAGGTCCGCGACCTCGAGCGCTGCTTCGGCGATTTTCGCGCCGTGGCGGGCATCTCGTTCAGCGTGCGGCGCGGCGAGATCTTCGGGTTCCTCGGACCCAACGGCGCGGGAAAATCCACCACCATCCGCATGCTCTGCGGCCTGCTCGCCCCCACTGGGGGCTCGGGCACGGTCGCCGGCTTCGACATCGTGCGCGAGACCGAGAGGATCAAGGCGCACATCGGCTACATGAGCCAGCGCTTCTCGCTCTACGACGAGCTCACCGTCGAGGAGAACATCGACTTCTACAGCGGCATCTACCGCCTCCCCCGCGCGGCGAAGGCCGAGCGCAAGGCGTGGGTGCTCGAGATGGCCGGGCTCACCGAGCACCGCCGCTCCCGTGCCGCCATCCTCCCCGGCGGCTGGAAGCAGCGCCTCGCCCTCGGCTGTGCCGTCCTCCACGAGCCACCGGTGCTCTTCCTCGACGAGCCCACCTCGGGCGTCGACCCGAACAGCCGCCGCCAGTTCTGGGATCTCATCTACAGCCTTGCCGCGCGCGGCGTCACCGTCTTCGTCACCACCCACTACATGGAGGAATCGGAGTACTGCGACCGCCTCGGGATCATCTACCGAGGCGAACTCATCGCGCTCGGTCCTCCTCGCGAGCTCAAGACCCGGCACATGACCGAGTCGGTGTTCGAGATCGACTGCGCCCGGCCCCAGGACGCGATGGGGGTGCTCGAGCGCCTGCCGGTCGTCCGCGAGACCGCCCTTTTCGGCTGCGGGCTCCATGCCGTCGCGCCCGACGCCGACGCCGGTGGCGCGATCCGCGCCGCGCTCGAGAAGGCCGGCTTCGCTGTCGCCCGCGTCGAGCGCATCGTGCCCACGCTGGAGGACGTCTTCGTCTCGCTGATCGAGGCCCGCGACCAGGCCGCGGGCACCACGAGGGAGGTGCGCCGATGAACCTCCGCCGTCTCTGGGCCGTGTCCCGCAAGGAGGGACTCCACATCCGGCGCGATCCGCGCAGCCTCATCCTGGCCATCGGCATCCCGATGCTGATGCTGCTGATGTTCGGCTACGCCCTCACCCTCGACGTCGACCATGTGCCCTTCGTCGTCTGGGACCAAGCGATGACCAAGGCGAGCCGCGAACTCGTCGCGCGTTTCGCCTCGAACCGCTACTTCGACTTCCGCGGCGCCGTCACGGGCTACCCCGCCCTCGAGCGCTCCCTCGACACCCGCGAAGCCGCGCTCGTCCTTGTCATCCCCGGCGATTTCGGCGCCAGGCTCGACGCCGGCAGGCCGGCGCCGGTCCAGGCGCTCGTCGACGGCTCCGACTCCAATACCGCCTCGATCATCCTCGGCTACACGCGCGCGGTCGCCACCGCCTACTCCCAGCAGGTCGCCGTCGAGCAGACGCAGAGGTTGGCGGGGATGGCCGGAGGGGCGTCCCTCGACCTGCGCACGCGCGTCTGGTTCAACGCCGACCTCGAGAGCCGCAACTTCATCGTCCCGGGGATCATGGCCGTCATCATGGGCCTGATCGCCAGCCTGCTCACCTCGCTGACGATCGCTCGCGAATGGGAGCGCGGCACCATGGAGCAGCTGATCTCGACTCCCGTGCGCTCCGCCGAGCTCGTCATCGGGAAGCTCCTCCCCTACGTGCTCATCGGGCTGGTCAACATGGCGATCGCCGTCCTGATGACCGTGTTCCTCTTCCACGTGCCCCTGCGCGGGAGCGTGGCGCTGCTCTTCGGCGTCGGCACGCTCTTCATCGCGGCCACGCTCGCCCAGGGACTGCTCATCAGCGCGCTCGCCCGCCAGCAGCTTCTCGCCAGCCAGCTCGCGATGGTCTCCACCTTCCTGCCCGCCTTCCTCCTCTCGGGCTTCGCGTTCGCGATCGCCAACATGCCCGCGGTCGTCCGCGCGATCACCTTCCTCGTGCCGGCGCGTTACTTCGTCGCGCTCGTGAAGGGCATCTTCCTGCGCGGCGTCGGGCTCGGCGTGCTCTGGCCGGAGGCGCTTTTCCTCGCCGTGTTCGTGATCGTCGTCACCGGCATCGCCATCCGCATCACCCGGAAGAGACTCTCCTGACCATGTGGGAACGCGTCCTCACCGTCCTCAGAAAGGAATTCCGCTCCATCCTCCGCGATCCGCGGATGCGGATGGTGATCTTCGGCCTGCCCGTCCTCCAGACCCTGATCTTCGGCTACGCGGTCACCCTCGACGTCCGCCATGTGCGCCTCGTCGTGGTCGACCGCGACCAGACCGCGGCGAGCCGCGACCTCGTCGCGCGCTTCACCGGGTCGAGCTGCTTCGACGCGATCGCCTTCACCCAGAACGACGCCGAGGCGCGCGCCCGCGTCGATTCGGCTGACGCCGCCGCCATTCTCCAGATCGACGCCGGCTACTCCGCCAACCTCAACGGCGGCCGCGCCGCGCCCGTCCAGCTGATCGTCGACGGCGCCGACTCCAACACAGCCCGGTTCGTCGTCAACTATAGCGCCCAGATCGCCGCCGACGCCTCGACCCGGATACTCCTCAACCGGGCGCAGCGCCTCAGCGGCCGCTCCCTTGCAGTCGGCTCCGTCGATCTGCAGCCCCGCGCCTGGTTCAACGCCGATCTCGAAAGCCGCGATTATTTCGTCCCCGGCATCATCGCCCTGCTCGTCATGCTGGTCAGCCTCATGCTCACCAGCATGGCGATCGTCCGGGAGAAGGAGGCGGGCACGATCGAGCAGGTCATGGTCACGCCCATCCGCCCGGTGGAGTTCATCCTGGGCAAGTGCGCGCCGTTCGTCGTCACGGGCTTCGTCAACACCGCGCTGGTGTCGGTCGTCGGAATCTACTGGTTCGACATCCCCTTCCGCGGAAGCTTCCTGCTGCTCCTGCTCGGCGTCTCCCTGTTCCTGCTCAGCACGCTGGGGATCGGCCTGTTCATCTCGACCATCAGCTCCACCCAGCAGCAGGCGATGATGACCACGTTCTTCTTCTTCTTCCCGGCGATGCTCTTCTCGGGCTTCGTGTTCCCGATCGCCAACATGCCCCCGGCGCTCAGTTGGCTCAGCCTCATCGACCCGCTGCGCTACATGCTCGTGATCGTCCGGAGCATCTTCCTCAAGGGAATCGGGTTCGACCTGCTGTGGCCCCAATACGCGGCGCTCCTCGCGATCGGCGCGGTGGTCATGACCTTCGCCGTGACCCGGTTCCACAAGACCCTGGCCTGAACCGGCCAGGGCGCCGCGGAGTACCGGCGAGCCGTGGGGAAAACCGCCTGCGCCGTCGCGCAGACTACTGTCCGGCTGTAGCCTCCGGACGCAGGCCGCCGAGTTTCCGGGCGACATCGTCGCCGATGTCGATCGTCTGGGTCGGGAAGGCGAACGCGAGGCCGCGCGCAGCGACCGCGCGCATGATCTTCAGATTGATGCGCTCGCGCACCTCCAAGTGTTTCGTCCAGTCGGGATTGCTGCAGAAGTACAGGATCTGGATGTCGAGGGACGAGGCGTTGTAGGCGGTGAAGTTGACCGCGATCAGCTGCTGGTGGATGTCGGGATCGGCGCGGAGGAGGGCGCGGATATCGTCGAGGATCCCCTGCATCTGGTCGGCGCTGGTGTTGTAGGTCAGGCCGATCGTCTGGTCGACCCGGCGCTGCGGCATGCGCGAGAGGTTGGAGACGATCTCGTTCGCGACCATCTTGTTGGGAAGCACCATCAGGTTGCGGGAGCCAGTGCGCAGCTTGGTCGACCGGAGGCCGATGTCCTCCACCGTGCCCTCGGCGGAGCCGATGCGCACGTACTCGCCCACCTTGAACGGGCGGTCAATGGCGACGACCATCGAGCCAAAGAAATTGGCGAGCGTGTCCTGCGCGGCGAGGGCGAACGCCAGGCCGCCGATGCCGAGGCCCGCGACAAAGGCCTTCACATCGACGCCCATGCGCTGGGCGACGGTGATCGCCGCGAAGATGACCAGGATGATCCCGAGCGTCTTCTTGATGAGGGGAATGAAATGCCCCAGGCCGAGCCCCTTCTCCTCGCCGAGTTCGTTGAGGTGATCGACGATCGCATTGAGGGCGCGGAGCATCCCCCAGAAAACGACGGCCACCCAAGCCACGTCGAAAGCGTGTCCCACCCAGAGATCAGCCCACGCGGGCAGCACCAGCACCTTCAGGCCGGCAAATGAGAGAAACACAAACACCAGCCAGGCCACCGGCGGCTCGAGGGCCGGGAACAGCTTGTCGTCGAGCGTCGTCGTGGTCTTCTCCGCCAGCTTCTTCAGCCAGGCGAAGATCACGTGGGTGATGATCTTGCGCAGGAGTATCGCGGCGAGGAACAGCACGCCGGCCGCGATGAAGTGCCCGATCGAGTTCTTCCCGTCATCGGCATTGAACAGCGTCTGCATCCAGGCGACCACCCGATCGAGCATGTGATCCGACCAGACGGATGGCGGGGCCGCTTTTGCCGCCGGGGCCGTCGCTTCGGCCGCGACTGACGCCGCGGAGCCCAGGAGGCCGATAAGTGTCGAGTGAAGGAAACGGGCTTTCATTGGAAGGAGGGCCAACAAAGACGCCCTCCTCCGAAAGTCAAAGCCTTAGCCGGGCAGTTCCCGCGCCCTGCCCCGCCTCTGGAATTCGGTTCCGCTTGCCCAGCCCTCCCCTGGGGCTAAACTTGTCCTCTCCATGCACTGCCTTTTCGCAGCAGCCGCCTCCTCCGCCCTCCCCTGGTGGGCGTGGGTCGGCTTCTTCGCCTTCATCGCGGCCATGCTCGCACTGGACCTCGGCGTCTTTCAGCGCAAATCACACGCCGTCGGGATGAAGGAAGCCCTGGTTTGGTGCGGAGTCTGGTTCGCGCTCGCCCTGGCGTTCAGCGGCATCGTTTACCACTGGCGGGGTGCCGAACTCGGCAACCAGTTCCTGGCCGCCTACCTGGTCGAGCTCTGCCTGAGCGTCGACAACGTTTTCATCTTCATTGTCATCTTCGCCTATTTCAAGGTGGCCGACCGCCTGCAGCACCGCGTGCTCTTCTGGGGAATCCTCGGCGCCGTGCTCATGAGGACCGCGTTCATCCTCGCGGGCGTCGGAGTGATCCACCGCTTCCACTGGGTGCTCTACCTCTTCGGCGCCTTCCTCGTCTACACCGGCATCAAGATGGCGCTCCCAAAGAAGGACGAGGAGGTCCACCCCGACCGCAATGTCGCCGTCCGGCTCTTCCGCCGGTTCTTCCCGGTCGCGGTCGAGCCCGACAGCGGCCGGTTTTTCACCCGCTCCGCCGGCCGGTTCTCGGCCACCCAGCTGTTCGTCGTGCTGATCGTCGTCGAGACCACCGACCTGGCCTTCGCCCTCGACTCGCTCCCTGCCGTGCTCGCGATCTCGAAGGACGGCTTTGTCGCGCTCACCTCGAACATCTTCGCCATCCTCGGGCTGCGCTCGCTCTACTTCGCCGTGCACGG
>Ga0153915_10001471_pt1 | contig 21607 bp, 26 predicted proteins | sample Opewatmetagenome_2_FD_107003 | JGI IMG/M metagenome (GOLD analysis project Ga0153915, IMG submission 107003) | Freshwater wetland microbial communities from Ohio, USA - Open water 3 Core 3 Depth 3 metaG | ecosystem: Environmental > Aquatic > Freshwater > Wetlands | place: USA: Ohio, Lake Erie...
CTGCAGGAAGTGATCGATGCCGTTGCCGGGAGTGCAAACCTCGAGCTCTATGCCTTCCAGCCGTCCCTGCACCAGCGGGGGCTTACGAAGAACGTGAAGATGAACGCAGTACTGGATATCGGGATGGCGGAACTCGGGCAGCTGCTCTTCTACCCGCCAAAAGGTCTCCAGGCAGGTCACCAGCGGGTCATCTTCTTCTGATACCGGTGATGAAGCATATGACGGGAAACGAGGAAAAAATTCCGGATTTTTCAGACCTTACCTGCACCAACCTGATGATCCGGCTGAAGATGCTCCTGAAGAAAACTCCCGCAGGTGTGCCGGTGGAATGCTATGTCCGCCGGGACCAGAAGGATACCGTGGAGGTCCCGTTCTCCCGGTCCGGGTATGAGGTAAAGGTCCACAAGGCTGACACCAACCGGTACCGGGTGAGCCTGACAAAGGTCGGGCAGGACATGGATCCCTGATGACACCAGTTCCTGAAATTCTGGCGATCCATACAGCATTCACCCGGCACGAACGCCGGTACTGCCTATTCTCGGTTACCGGGAGGGACGAGGAATTCCTCTATTATTCCCATACATCGCGACCTCTCCGGTCGCTCATGTTCGGGAAAAAGTTCCTCGGCCAGCTGCCGAATCTGATGAAGAAAGAGGATCTCTGCATCGAATGCGGGCTTGGGCTGTCCGTTGCCGGGGGTGTGGCGCTGGATGCGGGCGATCTCATTGCGTGGCACTGTACGGTTGAGGAGGCAAATGCGATCCTGGCCGGGCTCAAACGGAAACTGCATGATGAGGGACAATGGATCGAACCCTTCTGATCCGGGAGACTGCATGACCCCGACAGCAATTACCCGGGCAGGTCCGGAACGGGCGGTTGTCGGGATCGATCTCGGATCCACGACGGTCAAGGTCGTGATCTATGACGGATCCCGGTATATCGCCCGCATGACTCCCGCATCGTGGGACCCGTCCGGCACTGCTTCTGCCCTCCTTGCCGCTGCATCAGCAGACTTTGGCCTGACGGTTCCCCCTGGCATTATCGCAACCACCGGCTATGGCCGCAGGACGATGAAAGATGTGGCACTCACGCCTACCGAGATCACCTGTCACGCGAAGGGGGCTGTGTTCCTCATGCCGGGCTGCCGGTTCGTGATCGATATCGGGGGTCAGGATGCCAAAGGTATCCGGCTCTCTCCTGAAGGGAATGTCGAAGACTTCGTGATGAATGACAAGTGTGCTGCCGGTACCGGCCGTTTCCTCTCGGCAACCGGGCAGGCGCTTGGCGTTCCCGTGGATCAACTCGCAACCTATGCCCGTGGTGCTGAACCGCACCGGATCAATGCGATGTGCACGGTCTTTGCCGAGTCAGAAGTGATCAGCCTGGTCAACCAGGGCATTGAACGGGGGGCCATCATTGCCGGGCTCCATGCCTCCATTGCACGGCGCACGGCTTCGATGGTCGCTTCTCTTCACCCGCTGCCTCCCATCGCTTTTACCGGGGGCGTCTCGCAGAACAGCGATATCGCTCAGAAACTCGAAGAAGAGTTGCACCAGCCGGTCATCGTGCCAAAGGATGCGATCTATGCCGGGGCAATCGGTGCAGCGCTCCTCGCGTGGGAACACCGGAACATCCCGGAATTTGAAGTTTCGAGGGTTATCAAATCCGAGAAATGAGAAGGGAGGCATAAGCCGACCTTCGAAGAACGCTGATGTGTTCTCCTCCTCCTGTTCTTTAAACAAGTCGGATAAAAAGAGATTACTGTTTTTTCCCGATCATCTCGAGGAATGCCTCGACACGGGTCCTGATCTGGCCTGCATCTCCCTGCGAGTAATCTGTCTCGATCTGGAGGAGGGGTAAGTTCCCGTTCTTTGCGAGATAGTCCTTGAGCACGCGGGACTCGACATTGTAGGTGTGGCAGCCGATCCAGGTGACGTCAACAACACCATCTGCATGATACTCCTTTGCCAGTTTTGCCAGGAGTTCGAGCCTGCCGGTGTTCGGGCTCATGCAGGAACAGGGAGTAGCAAGGTACTTGTCGGCAATCGCATCAAGCGGTGAACCGGTGGTTGTGACATCGTGGAGGTACTGCTTCATCCCGGAGCAGTTCTCGATATAGACAATTGCAGCTCCTGACTCCTCGATGATCTTCAGGACCTTCTCTGCACCGACACCCGTGGGGACACCGGTAACGATAATCCGCCTGGCAGTCTTGGGCAACGCCCCTTCGCCCTTTGCTTTCATGGTTTTGAGCTCGGCGATCAGGTCCTTCAGCTGCTGGTTGAAGGCAGCCCGGTCAAAGGTGAAGTTGCGGGCCCACATGACCTTCAGCATATCCAGTCCTGACAGGGGGGCGGGGATTGCCGTGTTCATGGATGCGAGTTCCCGCATCAGGGCCCGCTGTTCGTTGAGTTCCCTGATCGCGGCCTTCATTTTTTCGTCAGTGATCGTGACGCCAAGGCGCTTCTCGATCTCAGTTTTACACCGGGCCACTTCCGAGCGCCAGTACTGTTTCTGGGTCTCACCCTTTGCACTCTGCGGGACTTCAAGGACCACGGTAGGCTTGAATGTCTCCATCAGTTCGAACATCTTCTTCTTGCCATCGCAGGTGGTCTCTCCGATGATGAACTCGGAGTTGTTAAAAAACGCACACTTCTCCGTGATCGCAAACCCATAGGAGGACTTGATCAGCGGGCAGAAGTTTCGCGGGAGGTACTTCTCGCCATCTGCAATGGGCTCTTCCTTCGTGGCGCAGAGGGTTACCGGCACCGCATCTGCTGCCACGATGAGTTCCTGCGGAGCAAACACACAGTAGAAGCCAACGAACTTCCTGCCCTGGTCGCGTACGCTCTTGATCGCTGCCGATGCATTCGGGATCACCGAATCGAAATAGGTCATTTTTTCTGCTCTCATGTCTGGTTCCTTCCGTTATTGTCAGTCTGATGGTTGTGGACAGGGTATTCCTGCGGAGGTGTCCAGTTCCCGCAGGATGATCTTCGCGGTCTCTTCTGCAACTTCACCGGTGAACGTAACGCACTGCTGCATATGCTCGGGAGATTTCAGGATCATACCCCGGGTCAGGGAGCGGCAGCAGAGGAAGCCGTGTCGTTGGGCAAAAAAATTATGGAGTTCGCGGGAGAGGCAGAGGCACCGGTCGATCCGGGGATCCTTTGGCTGGTCTCTGCCAAAGACCATCCCGATGGCCATCACTCCCCCGGTCACAGCACCGCAGGAGCAGCCTGCACCGCCAATACCTATGGGAAACCCTGATGCCAGCCGGATCACGGATTCGGGATAGCCGAGTGAAAAACCGTCATTCATAGCCTTGACGATGGCCTCCGAACAGAAAAACTGCCCGGACCGGTAATACTCCTCAGCGATCTGCCGGATCCGTGCCGGGTCGACCTGTTCAGCCGGTGTGCTCATACCATTTACCAAAAAATTATTTCTGAAGCCGGACTTCGGCCTTTAGTGCAATTGCATTCCTAATGGTGAACATACCCATGCACCGCTTGAGGGCATACTCCTTCAGGTCCTGGATCTGTGCGTCAGTGGCATCACCCTTCACGTCCATGAATACCCGGTACTCGGTGATCAGGGGATTGTTGCCAAGGTCGAACTGGGCTGTGTAATCAAGGTCTGCCTCGACCCGGGTCCTGACCGATGAAAGTTTCAGGTTGCGCATTGATGCTTCCGTGACAAAGGTGCTGGAGTAGCAGGCTGCAAACCAGAAGAGTCCGAATGCCATGGGGCCGGGCCGGCATGCGGGACCGGCAAAATTCGGGTGGCTTGCTTCCATCGTGTAGGTGTTGTCCTTGACCTTTACCGTTGACCGGAACTGCGGGCCCCCCTCTTCAAAGAGCCAGTCGCCCTCGATCTTTGCCGTGAACTTTGCCTCTTTGGGATCTGCCTGGATCTCTTTTTTGTATTGCGTTACCTGTGCGGTATCGATGTTGTTGAGTCCCATCGTGTTAACCTCTGATGAGTATTTGTTATGAGAGGTAAAATAATTTGTTAACCTGCACCTGACAGTCATTGAAAAAAGCATTACCGACCGCCGGCCATGATGTATTTCCCGTTATCTGGATGAGAACAAATTTACGTCTTAAAAATGCCGGGGCTCCCTCTCAATTTAACAGTTATGAATGTTGATCTCAAAAGGTTTATTACTTTTAATAAACCAATGATCGATCTGTAAAAAACAATTTAACTATCTGGGCGTTTGCCCTGTTGTGTGTGATGTGCATGGCGTTTTCAGTACATGTCAATATGAACCGCTGCACCGGGTGTGGAATCTGCGTGGTTGCCTGCCCGGTCAACGCTCTCGAGCTTCATACGCTCGATCCGGTAACCAAAGAGAAGATCTACCATGTCAAGGACGGGAAGTCCATCGATGTTGACGTGAAGCATGAACTTTGTGCCGGCTGTGGCGTGTGTGTTGCAGCATGCCCGTACAAAGTGATCACCCTCTCCGGCAGGGGCGAGACCGGTATGCTGGAATCGATCTGAACCCGGTGATGAATATGGCAAAGATCCACCTGAACATGATTACCCAGCGTTCAATCGAGGAAGGCGCTGCAATGGAGCAGGGAAAGACCAACCCGAACTACTTCATCGCCTGTACCGTCTGCGAGATGAACCCGGAAGATATGAAGAAAGCCGGTATCTGGAAGAACACCAATGTCAAAGTCACCAGCGAGTGCGGCACTGTTATCGTCAAAGCCATTGAGCCCACCCAGTACTGTCCCCCGGGCCTTGCCCACATCCGCCAGGGCGTCTGGGCAAACCAGGTCGTCCCACCACGGACCCAGTCCACCGGCACGCCGCAGTACAGCGGATTCCCGGTAACCATCGAATCCGCTCCGAGCGAGCGTATCAAAACCGCCCTTGAGCTCGTGCAGGGCGCTGTCGGGCTCTGGCAGGGAGGGAAGATATAATGCCTAAACTTATCAAAGGCGTCGGATGCCCGTACTGCGGCTCATCCTGCGACGATATCGAAGTCCTTGTTTCGGACGATGAGACCAAGATCCTCGAAGTCCACAATGCATGCATCATCGGGACCAACCTCTTCCACCATGCAAACGACCCGACCCGGCCAAGGCTCCCGCGCAGGCGCCAGCCTGACGGCTCCATGAAGGAGATCCCCTACGATGAGGCGATCGACTACATGGCAAAGACCATGCTCGCGGCGAAGAAGCCCCTTGTTTACGGCTTTGGGTCAACCAACTGCGAAGGCATGAGCGCTGTCGCCCGGATTGCAGAGAAGTCCGGTGCGGTGCTCGACAACTGCGCAACCATCTGCCACGGCCCGTCATTCCTTGCAATCTTCGACAACGGTTACCCGAGCTGCACGCTCGGCGAGGCCAAGAACCGTGCCGATGTCGTTGTCTTCTGGGGCTGCAACCCGATGCACGCCCACCCCCGCCACACCTCCCGGTACTCGATCTTCCCCCGCGGGTACTTCACCCAGAAAGGCCAGATGCAGCGGACAGTCCTCTGCGTTGACCCGCGTGAGACCGACACCGCAAAGCTCGCCGACCACCACCTGATGCTCGACCAGGGACACGACTACGAACTCTTCGATGCGTTCCGGACCGTGCTCCGGGGCTTTGAGATCCCCGATGTAGTAGCAGGGATCCCCAAAGAAACGATCAAGAAGTCGGTCGAGATCATGAAGAACGCAAAGTTCTGCATGATCTTCTTCGGCATGGGCTGTACCCACACGGACGGCCGCAACCACAACATTGACGCAGCAATCAGCCTGACCCGTGACCTCAACACTCACACCAAGGCCTCGATCATGGCAATGCGGGGCCACTACAATATTGCCGGCCCCGGCCAGGTCTGGGCATGGCAGTTCGGCTTCCCGTACTGCATTGACCTCTCGAAGGGTACCCACGCCCACATGAACCCGGGCGAGACCAGCTCCGTTGACCTCGCAATGAGGGACGAAGTGGACTGTTTCGTCAATGTCGGTGCCGATGCCGGCGCCCACTTCCCGATCCAGCCGGTCCAGCACCTGAAGAAACACCCGTTCATCACCGTTGACCCGAACTTCAACATGGCAAGCGAGATCTCGGACCTCCACATCCCGGTAAGGATTGCCGGCGTTGACGAGCCGGGTGTTGTCTACCGTATGGACAACGTGCCGATCCAGTTCCGTGCCGTCATCAAGGGCCTCCCCGGTGTCCCGAGCGACGAGGAACTCTTCAACAAGGTCTACGAGCGCATGTGCGAACTTACGAAGACCGAGCCCATCTGGCTTGCGGCAAAGGAAGACCGGAGATACCCCGAATCTGAGGCGGTGATCTGAAAATGGCATCAGGAGAAATGATTGTAAAGGGCGGGTTTATCATCGACCCGACCCGGAAGATTGACGGCGATGTCGGCGATGTTGCCATCAAGGATGGCAAGATTGTCGACAAGGTCAGCTCCTCTGCAAAGGTCATCGATGCAAAGGGCAAGATCGTCATGGCCGGCGCAGTGGATGTCCACTCCCACGTTGCCGGTCCCAAGGTCAATGCCGGCCGCCTGATGCGCCCCGAAGACAAGTTCATATCGGGTGTTTTCAGGAGCGGGATGGCCCAGAAGAACGGCTACCGCATGGAGTCCGGCTTCTCAATCCCCTCGGTATTCAAGACCGGGTACGACTATGCCCGGATGGGATACACGTTCGTCATGGAGGCAGCAATGCCCCCGCTCCTCGCCCCGCACACGCACGAGGAGATCCATGACACCCCCATCATCGATGAAGCGGCACTGCCGGTCTTCGCCAACAACTGGTTCGTCATGGAATACCTCAGGAAGGGCGAGGTCGAAAACACTGCATCCTACATTGCCTGGCTCCTCAAGGCCACGAAAGGCTATGGTGTCAAGCTCGTCAACCCCGGCGGCACTGCTGCATGGGCATGGGGCCTTAACTGTTTAAGCCTCAACGACCCGGTCCCGTACTTCGAGATCACTCCCGCGGAGATCATCAAGGGCCTGATCGAGGCAAACGAGTACCTCGGTCTTCCCCACTCGGTCCACCTCCACCAGAACAACCTCGGCAACCCCGGTAACTACCCGGACACCATCGCAGCCCTCAAGATTGCCGAGGGATTCAAGGCCAGGAACAAGTTCGGCCGTGAACAGGTCATGCACTCCACCCACCTCCAGTTCCACTCGTATGGCGGGGAGGGCTGGAAGGACTTCTGCTCCAAGGCAAAAGAGGTCATGGACTATGTCAACAAGCAGAAGAACATCACCATCGATCTCGGCTGCGTAACGCTTGACGAGACCACGACGATGACGGCTGACGGCCCGTTCGAGCACCACCTCCACAGCCTCAACCACCTGAAGTGGACCAACGTCGATGTCGAGATGGAGACTGCCGCAGGCATTGTTCCCTACATCTATGACAAGAATGTCACGCCCAACGCAGTCCAGTGGGCAACCGGTTTGGAACTTGCACTCTTTGCAAAGGACATGAACCGGACCTTCATCACTACCGACCACCCGAACGCAGGACCGTTCACCCGGTACCCCCGCGTCATCAAGTGGCTCATGAGCAAGAAGGCCCGGGAAGCGACCATCGCAACCATGAAGAATAGTGACAAGATGATCGGCCTGACCAACATCCACACCATGGACCGCGAACTCACTCTCTTCGAGATCGCCCAGATGACCCGGTCCGGCCCGGCAAAATGCCTTGGACTCGGCAATGTTTACGGCGGCCTTGCCCCCGGCATGAATGCTGATGTCGGTATCTTCGACCTCAACTACAAGAACCTGCCCTCTGATGCAGAGAAGATCGAGACCGCATTCCAGCGGGCAGCCTGCTTCATCAAGGGCGGAGAAGTTATCGTCAGGGATGGAGAGGTTGTCAGCCACGGCCACAAGAAGACGGTCTGGGTCAAAGTCAAGATGCCCGAGAACCCGCAGGTCACCCGCGATGTCAGCCAGGCATTCACCCAGGGGACCTACACGGTCGACATCAGGAACTATCCCGTCCGGGAATACCTTGCCCCGCACCAGTCAGTCATCGATGTCAATGTGGAGGCATGAGGTGCGATCATGGCAACAGTAACGTTAAAACCCACGAAAGTCCCCGAACTCATGTTCGAGGGCTACAGTATCACACCCGACGCATTCGCAGGAAAGACCGCCCCACAGATCGCAGATCTGCCGGGACACGAAGGCAAGTTCGTCCTGAAACTCGGGGACTTCTTTGAAGTCTCCGGTAACGGCGGCGAGACCGCTGCAGACACCGATATCGTTATCACCGGAGACTGCACCCGTGTCAAGTACATCGGCGCCAGGATGACTGCAGGCACGGTCACGGTCAACGGCAATGCTGACATGTATGTCGGCGGATGGATGAAGGGCGGTAAGATCCACATCAAGGGGAACATGGACTCCTTCTGTGGGATCCAGATGGAAGGTGGCGAGCTCCTCTGCGATGGCGATGCCAAGAACCATGTCGGCTGCGCATACCGCGGTGACTGGAGAGGAATGAAGGGCGGCACCATACGGATCAAGGGCAGTGCCGGCAACGATATTGGCACCGCCATGCTCGGCGGGACCATCATCATCGAGAAAAACGCCTTCATTCATGTCTCCACCCATGCAGAGGGAGGCACGGTCATCATCAAGGGTGATGTCGAGGGTCGTGTCGGCGGCCAGATGGTCAAGGGCGAGATGTACGTGCTCGGCAAGATCAAGTTCATGATGCCCGGGTACCAGAAGGTCGGCACGGTGGAGAAGGAAGTCGATGGTGCCACATACACCTTTGACCACTATATCGGCGACCTCGGTGAGCGCCATGGCAAGAGCAAGGGGCAGATCGTGTACGCGAACCTGTACCTGAAAGCGGCGGCATGAACCCCCTTTCCCATCACATCACAAATACCGATAAAGGACAATCCTCTTTTTTCCCGAAGGTTCATCAGACCCCGAGGACAATAAAAAAATCTCCGTTACAAGGTGAGACCCCATGAACAAAGTTGGAAGAGACTTCATCAATGGAACCAGATGCCCGGATTATTCCACGGTTGACCTTGTCCTCCGTGTCCCGGAACCCCCCCATGAACTCCCGGTCAAAAAAGGGCAGACCGTCATCAAGCTCCCAAGCCCGAAGAAGTTCAAGATCCCGGATATGCCGGTACGGAAAGCCATCGAGAGCTGGGAACCTGTCGGGTTCTTTGCCCGGTCCACGATGGACTTAAAACAACTCTCGTACCTGCTCTGGTGTACCCAGGGGTTCAAGAAGATCGTGGCTGAGACGATCGAGATCCGCAATATACCTTCGACCGGTTCACGGAACCCGCTTGAGACGTATTTTGTTGCGGGCGATGTTGAAGGGCTGGAGACCGGCCTATACCGGTACCTCCCGAAATCCCACAGCATCGTGGCCGAACGTCTCGACTCAGGTCTTACCCTTGAGATGAGTACCGCAAGCATGAACTTCAAGCTCACGACCCGTGCTGCAGTGACATTCCTCTGGGTCGCAGTCCCCTACCGTACAATCTGGGCAATCGGGAACCGGGGATACCGGAGCGCACTCATCGAGGCCGGGCATGCCTGCCAGAACCTGATCCTGGCAGCAGCGGGTTTCGGTCTCCAGGTTGCACCGATTGACATGTTCCACGACGATCTCATAACAAAACTTGCAAACCTCGACCCGGAGACCCAGTGGCCGGTTTACCTTGCTGCTGTGGGAAATACCGAGCAGAACGTATCGCTCTGATAAAAAAACTCTTCTTTTTACCAGCCATCCCCACTCAACAGGTTTGGCGGGAAAGTGCGACATTATTTTACCATTACTAACGCACATTGTTAACAGAATTCTTTTAATGAGGGCCCGGGAATGGAGAGGCGGAGTCGTACAGGAAGAACGGGGCGCTGGATGCAATGGTAAAACGGTATCTCGATCTCCGTTCCCTCGATGAAGCGCTCACCCTGCTCAGGGACTCGTTTACTATCCCGCGGTACACCGAAAAAATCCCGGTTGTCCAGGCTGTCGGGAGGGTTGTCGCAGAACCGGTCTTTGCAACCTATTCCGTGCCGGAAGTCAGCATCTCCGCCATGGACGGGATCGCAGTCAGGAGCCGGGACACCATTGGTGCCAGCGATCGTAACCCGATCACCCTCGAACACCATGCCCGGGTAAATACCGGTAACGTCATCCCGCCGGAGTTCGATGCGGTCATCATGATCGAGGATGTCTGGGAAGCAGGGAGCAGCTTCCAGATCCGGCGGGCTGCTGCACCCTGGCAGCATATCCGCCCGGCCGGAGAGGATATCAAAGAGAACAAGCTCGTTCTCCCCCGCGGCCATGTGATCCGGCCATTCGATATCGGGGCGCTCGTCACCTATGGGATTACAACCATCGAGGTCCTCTCCGTCCGCGTAGGGATCATCCCCACCGGCAGCGAGCTCGTGCCGCCGGGTGTCCGCCCGAAACCCGGGCAGGTCGTGGAGAGCAACACGGTGATGGCACAGGTCTTCCTCTCCCAGATGGGAGCACACTGCACCCGGCTTCCGATCGTACAGGATGAGCCCGATCTCATCCGTGAGGCTATGCGGAAGGCCGTACGGGAGAACGACCTTGTCCTCATCTCTGCCGGATCATCAGCAGGGACACGCGATTTTACCGAAAGTGTGATCCGTTCGCTCGGGGAACTGGTCTTCCATGGCGTGGCAGTCAAGCCAGGTAAGCCGGTCATGCTCGGGAAGGTTGAGGGGAAGCCGGTACTCGGCCTTCCCGGCTACCCTCTTGCTGCCCAGACCGTGCTGCGGGAGTTTGCCGCACCCCTGCTCGAATCCTGGGGGTTTGCCCCGGCGCCACGGTACCCGGTGACTGCCAGGCTGGCGCAGGCGATCACGTCGGATCCCGGGTTTGACGAGTTCGTGCCACTCTTTGTCGGCCGTATCGGCACGACCCTGTATGGGATGCCGCATGGGAAAGGGGGGTTTGCCCAGATGGCGACCGTGAAATCCAATGGCTACACGCATATCCCGGCCCCGGTCGAGGGGTACGAAGCGGGGACCGAACTTGAGGTTCTCCTTACAACAGATATCGGGAGCATCGAGCGGACGCTCTTCTTCACCGGCACGCTGGACCCGGCCCTTGAGGAGCTTGCGAACCTTGCCCATGACAACGGGCTGTTCATCCATGCGACCAATCCCGGCAACATCGCGGGTTTTCTCGCCCTTGGCAGCAACACCTGCCATGCGGCACCGCTGGTCCTGCCCGCACAGCCGTTACCGGGCATCTATCTCCCACTCATGAGACCCCTGGATACCGATGACATGGCCTTCATCCATATCGCCACCATTGAGATGGGTATTGCCTCCCGGGACGGCCTCGGGGTAGCGGATCTCACGCATGCCCGGTTCATCAATACCCGGAGGGAGACGCCTTCCCGCATGGTCCTTGATTCCCTGCTGACCGCGGAGGGCATCGATCCCTCTCAGGTGAACGGCTACCCGCAGGAAGTGCACGGTCCTCCTGCCGTTGCGGTTGCAATAAAAAACGGGTTTGCCGATGCCGGGATGTGCACTTCCGGCATTGCCAGCGCAAACGGGCTCCGGTTCGTCCCGGTTGCCCACGAGGACTACGAACTTGCAGTGAGGATGGAGATGCTCACGGACTCCCGTATTAAAATGCTCATTGGGCTGATCCGGTCACCGGCCTATCAAACCCTGTTGGAAAAGACCGGGGGTTATGCCACAGAAAAGACCGGCAGGGTCCGGTGCCTGTCACCGGACTTATCGCTCACCGGTTGATCTCTTCCGTGGGTCCGATCGGGTCTTTTCGGGGATAAAAAAGACGGGTTATGGTTTCTGTTTCTTTTCCACTACCGGCGCTGCTCCCGGCACCTGCCTGAGGATCTCTTCCTTGAATTTCCCGAAGTGGAGCTCGTCCAGCTGCTCGGAGAGGAGGCGCCCGCTCCAGGCCCGGCGGTAGACCCAGTCGATGATCTTGTCGATGACAAAGAGGACCTGCTCCTCGGTCTCCACGGTCAGCAACTCGCGCCCGATCTTCGGGTGTCGTCCGCGCCTGCCCCCAACCGTGATGAGGAAGTGGCGGTGCTCCGCCTTGATGAGGTCGAAGTGGCATGACTGGACGCAGACCCCGCAGTCCACACACGTGTTCTCGTCCAGCACCGAGATACCGTTGGTAATCCGGATGGCTCCCTCCTTGCAGTACGTGACGCAATTGCCACATCCGGTGCAGAGCCGCTCCTTGGTGCGGACGGGCACAACCCTCCCGATAACCCCAATTTCGTTGAGCATCGGGCTCGTGCAGGCATTCGGGCAGCCGGAGAGGGCGATGCGCATCTTGACCGGCATCGCCTTGCCGAAGAGTTTCGCATCGATCTTTTTTGCAAGGCTGATGGTATCGATATTCGCGAATTTACATCGCTCGGTACCGGGACAGCAGATGATATTGACGACCTCGTCCTTCTCGGAGCCGATGGGAGTCCCGTTCTTCTCAAGGGCGATGGCCATCCTTTTCAGCCGCTTGGGATCGACATGGGGGATCTCGATCGTCTGCCGGATCGTGCAGTGGACCACGCCGCTCCCGTAGGTCTTTGCAATTCTTGCTATGCCCCGCAACTGCTCGATAGTCAGGAGCCCGGCGGGAGCCCTGATCCGGACCGTGGAAAGGTGGGCGTCCCGTTCGGTAATGACCCCGCCTTTCATATGAATGCCGAATTCGTGCTGCATCGATCAGGAGTGGGGAACGCCGGGTAATTAATGCTGGGATATTACCCTCGTGGATGAGATCCGACTGGCAAAAAGACCGGCAAAGAATGCATACCAGAGACCAGGATGATCCTTCTCTCAGGCAATTGTACCTGACTTCTTAATCTTAGGGATCAGGTAGGCAACCACCATCCCAACGATGAACGCAAGAGTGATAGAACTGACCAGGGCAAGGAGACCGATGACCACTGTGACGAGCATTGAATCCGTCTTGAGGCTGTGACGGCCCATCTCGATCCCGACAAACACCAGCAGGGCGCCGAGGACACCGACTGCGATGATGGAGAGGACCTGCGGGGACGTGAAGAAGAGGGCGAGCGTGATGAAGATCAGCCCGGCATAGACATTTGCCCCGCCCGTCCGGGCACCATAGCGGTACTGGGCGGCAAGCCCCCCTGCTCCATGGCACATCGGGAACCCCCCGAACGGTACGGAAGTCAGGTTCATGAGACCAATCGTGGTCGAGAATTTTTTTGGAGGCACATCTTTCCCGAACAGGTCTTTTGTCAGGAGGGCGGTGGCCAGGATCGCATTCGCTACCGTCAGGACCATCTGGGGGAGGACCAGATCGGAAAGGGCGGGAGCAACATCCGAAAGTGACGGTATCACCAGCTGCGGGGCGGGGATCAGGCTGATGGGCGGTATGCCGTAGAGCAGGATTCCCCCGACTAGGCCGGCACCGATCACGCAAATCGATGACAGGTCGGGGACCCCTCGGTATTGCACAAGGAGGAGAAAACCAAGGATGATGACGATGCCAATCCCGAAGAAGAGGGGGTCCCTGATGATGAAAACCGCCGATGACCGGAAGAGGAGGAGTGCCAGCCCGAGCTGGATGCCCCGCACCACGCTCTGCGGCACCCACCGTTCGATGACCGCAAAGAAGTGCCCGTACCCGAGCACGAGGAATACTGCACCGAGAATAAGACCGGCTATGGCAATCTCGCCGGCCGAGATCCCCCCGGTGGCACCGGCCGCAATCACCACGACAGCAATCGCTTTCATCGGTTCGAGCGGGATTGGCAGACGGTAATACAGGCCGGTGAGGATGAACCAGATACCGAAGAAGAGGAGGATGTAGCGGGGGTCGACATCCGATACGAGCGCAACGGCAAGGATGAGCGGGATGATCGTCCCGAAATCCCCCAGCGATCCCGCCAGCTCCGACAGGGAAAATGAGAGCGGGAGGGGGGGGTCCGAAGGCATACTATCGACAGGATTATCTGGCCCGCATCCCGTTGGTTTTTTTAAGTTCCGGGACCGCGGGTTCGTTTCGTTGATTGTGATTGAACTAATGTAACGGCGATCATACGAATTAACCTTTTCAAAGAGGCCGGTGCCGGTTGCTATTCAATAAATTTATCTGGTTGCTGACTGTAACAGTCTTTAAGGTTCGTTATATGGCTGATTTAATTACCGATATCCTGATCTATGCCGGTATCGGGATCATCACCTTCACCATCGGGATGATCCTCGGGTACCAGCTCCTGATAATGTATTACTCGAAACGGTTCATGGTTGTGGCAAAGGAATGTTCGGATACTGACTCTGTCGTCCCCCTTGTGGATGAGCTGACCAGGGAGTCCTGAAACGGAGGTATACACATGGTAGACATTGTCAGTTACACGTTAATCAGCATCACCTGCTTCTGTTTCGGGCTTATCGTCAGCTTCCAGCTGGCGCACATCCATTACAGCCGCAAGCTCACAAATCTCGTGCGCCGCTCCATATCCACGAAGACCATTGCCCCGGTCCTTGCCGAATACGAGGGGCTCAAGCCCAAAAAATAATTTTTTTCGCGGACAGCAGTAAGGCAGCCCGTCTTTTTCAAATCATACCCTTTTCCTTACCTGTAACTCTGGTCGCTGGCAGTACCGTGTTATAGGCTCTAATACGAGGACTGCGAATAATGAGACAATGCGCTGTATCGTCCTTGCCAGCGGGAGCAAAGGCAATTGTGCTGTCATCGTTGGGAGTGCCGGGAGCATCCTCATCGATGCCGGGCTGAGTGCGAAGGAACTGCTGCGCCGCATGGACGCGACCGGGGTGGACCCGGAAACGATCGATGCCGTGCTGGTAACCCATGAACATGGCGACCATATCCGGGGGCTGGATGTGACCGCCCGGAAGCTCGACGTCCCGGTGTATGCGACGGAAGGGACGCTCCGGGATTTCCTGGAGCACCGCCGCACATCGCAAAAGCCGCTCCGCCACCACACCTGTTCATACCACGGCCAGTTCTCCGTGGGCAACTTCCTTATCGAACCGTTCGAGACATCCCATGATGCGGCAGAGCCCTGCGGGTTTGTGATCAGCGAAGGGGATACCCGGATCGGGTACTGCACGGACACCGGCATCATGACGGCCCCGATGCTCGAACTCCTCCGGCCCTGCGATGGGATCGTCCTCGAGAGCAACCACTGCCCGGAGATGCTCGCAAACGGCCCGTACCCCGAGTCACTCAAACGGCGGATCCGGTCAAAGCGGGGCCACCTCTCAAACCATGCTGCGGCCGAATGCCTCCGGGGGTTCGGGAAGGACGTCCCCCGCATCATCCTCGCCCACTTGAGCGAGGTCAACAATACGCCGGAGAAGGCGCGGGTCAGCGCCCGTGACGGGCTCGGGCTCTTCTTCGAAGAGGAGGGTGTCATCGTCGCCACCCAGTGCGGGACCTGTCCTGAACGGCCCCAGGAATTCCGGCTGTAAAGGGGGAAATTCGACGGGGGGCGAAATCGAGACCTACGTCAGAACGCCGGAGAAGAGAGGAAACCCTCAGGGTTCTTCGACCCGCTCGGAACTCGAAGAAACCTGATGGTTTCTTCTCCTCCTCGTGGTTCTTCGAACCACTCGGAACTCGAAGAACGCTGGCATGGTCTCCTCCTCCTCCTCGTGGTCCTGTCGGACTGCTCGAAAAAGAAAACGTTAATCCCTCCCCCAAGGTAACATCTCACGAGAGAACCGCCATGCTCTTTATGGATTTTGCAAAGACCTGCGAGAGACTGGAAGACACCGCCGGCAGGCTCGATATGATCGGGATCATCAGTAAAGAGCTGCCGGGCCTTTCTGAAGAGGAACTGCCGGTCTTTGTCAGGTTCGTCATGGGGAGGATCTTCCCGGACTGGAACTCCCGGAAACTCGGGATCGGGCCAAACATCCTGTACGATGCGGTCAGGAGTGTTGCCGGCGTCAGGAAGACGGAGGTTGTTGACCGGCTGAATAAGACCGGGGACATCGGCAGGACGGTTGAAGAGCTCCTGCTTGTCAAGACCCAGACCTCCCTGTCCTATACCGAACTCGACCTCCTCGGTGTTTACCATAAACTCGTCAGCATATCATCACGCGAAGGAGAGGCATCGCAGCGGGAGAAGATGCGCACGGCGATGCAGCTGCTCGGGGATGCACGCCCGCTCGAAGGCCGGTACCTTGCCCGGATCATGCTCGAGGAACTACGGATCGGTGTCGGGGAGGGAAGCGTGAGGGAAGCGATTGCAAAGGCGTTTAATGTGGATTCGGCGCTCGTGGAACACGCCATGCAGGCGCTCAATGACATGGGCGAGGTGGCACGGCTCGCGAAGATCGGTCCGGATGCGTTAAAGGACGTCCAGATCACGCCGTTCCACCCGGTCCGTATGATGCTTGCCCAGCAGGGAGCCATCGCGGACATGATCGAGGAGCACGGGCAGATCGCGGCGGAGTTCAAGTACGACGGTTCCCGGTTCCAGTTCCACAAGAAAGGCAACTGGGCCCGGCTCTACTCCCGCCGTCTTGAGGATGTCACCGCAGCACTGCCGGATGTGATCGGGCAGCTGATGAGTGCCACAGAACACGACGTGATCCTTGACGGGGAAGTGATCGCGATCAAGGACGGGAAGCCGATGCCGTTCCAGTCCGTGCTCCGGAGGTTCCGCCGCCGTCACGATGTGGCGGAGGCGCAGGAGGCGATCGAGATGGTCCCGAATGTCTTCGATATCCTCTACCTGGACGGGGAGACCCTCATCGACCTGCCGTTTTCCGAACGCCGTAAAAAACTCGAGGGTGCGGTGACACGCTACATCGCCCCGCAGGTTGTCAGCGGCGAACAGGCAGAGATCGAGAAGACCTACGATGCGGCCCTTGCTGCCGGCCACGAGGGGATCATGATCAAGGTGCCAACCTCGCCCTACACCCCGGGCCAGCGGGGGAAGAACTGGATCAAGATCAAGCCGGATGTGGACACGCTCGACCTCGCGGTGATCGGTGCCGAGTGGGGCGAGGGGAAACGGGCGCATGTCTTCGGCTCGTTCCTCGTCGCCTGCCAGGACCAGAGACGGCTCGTCCCCCTGAGCCGGGTCGCCACCGGCTTTTCTGATGAGCAGCTTGCCGAGGTGTACGAGATGCTCAAAGACAGCGTTGTCAAAACCGAGGGCAAGGAAGTCAGCTTCGAGCCATCGCTCGTATTCGAGGTCGGGTATGCCGAACTGCAGGCAAGCCAGAACTACGAGGGAGGGTTTGCCCTCCGCTTCCCACGGTTCATCCGGATCCGGGATGACAAGGACCTCGCCGATATCGAAACGATCGAGGGCATCCGGGCCCGGTACCAGCGGCAGGCAAACTCCGCACAGGCCTACCAGAAATGATTGAGTGTCCGCTGGGTCCGCAGTTCGGGGATCAGGGTGCTGTGGGCCACCCAGGCACCCGATCCGATGACAGCAACGGTCCGGGCTACTGCCGCATCCAGCGTCGGGCATGCCAGCGGGGGCGCTGCCATCGCCTTCCGCGTTGCCTCCCGGATCACCCACGTCCCGAGCGGTGCCCAGTACTCGTTCGAGACACTCCGCACCACGATCACGCGGGCGCAGCGCCGGATACTTTTCAGGTATTCGCACACGGCAAGCCGGGCCGAGTAGTATGCACCTGTAATCGGCGAATACCCATGTTTCGTCATCCCTTCCCGGTCCTGCACGATCACGTCCTTTTCCCCGCCCCAGAGCGTGTGCTTCCCCCATATCTCGATCATCTCGTACTTCCAGTCGCCGGGCACGAGAATACAGGCAATGCGGTTCCCGAAGATCTCGCCCGAGAAGACGAGGATCTCCTCAACGGGGGGGAACCGGGCAATCTCCTTTTTTAAATTGATCGAGAGGGTGTCATCCACAGCGGTGATCGCCCAGCGGGTGGGGACAAACTTCCGCTTCCTCCCGAGGAGCCCCGCGGTCATCAGTTTCGAGATCTGGTACACATCAACCTCTGAATCCTTCAGTGCAACGCAGGCCTCTGTTGCGACAAGGTCGGTATCGGAGGTGACCCGGTCCACCACCCGCTCTACCTTTGCACTCCCGATCACGTCCATGCTCTTCACCGAACCGGTCATCCCGACCGGGGCAACGGTACCGTCAAAACTGAGGCTGAACGCAACAGGCCGCTCAAAGGCGACATCGACATCGAGCGGAACTGAAGAGAGCGCGATCTCCTGCAGGTCTCCTGCAACGGCAGGGAGGGCCGAGCTCCCGCGGAGAGTGCGGGCCCGGATGCCCACGATATCCTCCATGCCGAGGTTCTGCCGGATCCAGTCCGGGGGGTTGTCGGAATCGTTGATCAGGAGCGGGCCGCCCCGGACGTCGGGATACCCGAAGCTGCCGATAAAGACCGAGGGAGAACTGCCCTGGTAGCTGGCAGACGGTTTTGCCATCGATGCGGCCTGCGCATGGAACCGGCTGACGATCGGGCAGCGGGGGAGCCCGCACATCCATTTTCCCTTGCACTCCGCACACCGCATCATCGGTGACTCTCCATCCCGACAGGACGACAGGGAATATTATTCGGGAAGGTGCGGGTCATGGGGAGGGAGTACCGGCAGGCTGGTAACAACCGTGACATGCGGCGAGGACCCGGAGGGTGCTGCCTGGGAGACGTTCACAAACCGGCTCTCGAATTCCGTAAACGAGACACGCCAGCCCACATCGTAGCGGGCCCCGCATTCCGGGCAGATGAGGATCACGCTGTACACCTCGCGGGTGGACTTGACCGGGTTGGCCTTGTCCGTGTTCGTGCCAATAAACGAGGTGTGGAACCCCAGTTCGTACCCGCAGGCCGGGCAGGTATGGAATTCCGTCCCCGCTTTGATGTGGGTAATCTCAACGGATGCTTTCATAAAAATTCCTGAAATTCTTAACAATGATACTGTGGGGACGGGACCATATGGAGACAAAACCGCGTTCCGCAACAGAGATGATAACATTAGACGCGTTCTGCCGCCCGTTGACCCCTGCATGGGCTGCCCGGAACGGCCGGGGGACGATCTCCATAGTCTCGGCGATCTTCTGCTCCAGGAGCTCGGGGGTGATATTCCTCCCGTCAACAGAGGTGCCGGCCCCCATCTCCACGATCCTCATCGCATTGTTCTGCTGTTCGGGATGGCCCGGGTCCATGATGACCAGGACCGGTTTCTCGAAGATCAGCGCCTCGTGCAGCGTGGTAAGTCCCCCGTGCACGATCGCGATCCGTGCTGCGGCAAGGTGCTCGTAGAGGTTTTCAACATACCCGTGGGAAAGGAAATTATCCGATGACTCCGGCAGCACCGCCCCGGTATAGAAGACATCGAAGATGAGGTCTTTTCTCCGGTCGGCAATCCCTTTCAGCATCCGGTACATCGGGAGCTTATAGGGCTCACCGCCAAAACTGGTGAAGATCGTCTTGTTGTCATTCGCGTACCGTTCCGGCTCGAAGCGGGAGAACGGGCCGGTGAGGCAGTACCGCTCCTGGTCGCGCGAGGAGTACCGGATATTGTACTTGCTGACGGTGTCGGGCGACGGGTAATCGGGGATGATCACCTTGCGCGCAAACCGCAGGTAACGGCGGATGAGAATGTTCAGGACCTTCCAGACAAGGTTCGTGGTGCCGTTCGGCCCGTTGAAATGGGTCTGGTTGGTGATGAAGACCACCGGGGCACGTGCCAGCCGTGCCCCCGTGACACCGGCGTACATCGTGTCGCAGACAACGCAGTCATAGCCATTCCTGCGGACGAGCTTCTTTACATCCAGGCCGGACTGGAGGAGGTTGAAAAAAAGGGTTTTTGAGTGCCAGAGGGTCTTTTTCAGGCTGAAGAAACCATCCGTTCCCTCAAGGCAGACCTCACGATGGATCCGGTGCAGTTCCGTGCACCCGTGCTGGTCCATGAAATCATACGACTTGCCATACCCGGCATAATGGATCGTATGTCCCTGCTGCTGCATATAGTGCCCGAGGTGGAGACAGCGGGAGGCGTGCCCGAGTCCTTCACCGCAGACAACGAAAAGGATCTTCATTGTGTCCTGCCGGAAAGTTATGTTCTGATGGGAGATGAATTATGGTGTCTCTCCACCGGGCTCTTCGGGTATGAGGACCCATGCAATGATATAGACAATGATGCCGGTACCAAGCGACAGGAGCGTGAGGGCGACCCAGACCAGGCGGACCACCGTGGGATCGATATCAAGGTGGGAACCGATGCCAGTACAGACACCCCCGAGCATACGCCCCTGCAGCGGGCGGTACAACTTCTTCATGGAAAGAACTGGTTTTTTCAGGAATTAAACCTGGCCCTGCGGGTCAATGGTAACATCCAGAGCATTATAGTCCACGGGCGCAAAGGGGGAGTGGGAGAACTGCCATGACCGGAACAGAGAGTAAAAAGCTCGCGACATTCGGTGCAGGGTGTTTCTGGGGCGTTGAAGAGGCGTTCCGGACCGTTGAGGGGGTGCTCTCAACTGCCGTCGGGTACATGGGAGGGACGGTGAAAAACCCGACGTACGAACAGGTCTGTACCAGAGAGACCGGCCATGCGGAAGTGGTGCAGGTCACGTACGATCCCGCAAAAGTCAGTTACGAAAAACTGCTCGACATCTTCTGGTCAATCCATGACCCTACCCAGCTCAACCGGCAGGGGCCGGATATCGGGTCGAACTACCGGTCGGTCATCTTTTACCACGACCCGGAACAGGAAAAGATCGCCCGGCAGTCGAAAGCGGATATCGAGACCTCGGGGCGGCCCGGGTCTGGCAGGATCGTCACCCTCATCCAGCCAGCGGATGAGTTCTGGAAGGCCGAGGAGTACCACCAGCAATACTTCGCAAAGCATGGCGGCGGGCGCTGCCACATCTGAGGGTACCGGACAAGAATCCGCATTGTTTATCAATCTGGCCGGGATAATTTCGTAGCATGGATATTTCCGGAACCATCCAGATCATCGCAACCCTGGCAGAAGTCGTGGTTGCCCTCCTTGCAATCCTGATCGCGACAAAGAAGAAAAAGACCTACGGCTGGTTCGTGGGGATCACTTTCGGCCTTTTCGTGGTTTTTGACATTGCCCGCATCTTTACACTGGAGGTATCAGCCGAACTGCACGCACTGGTGCTCCTCATTGCATGTATCTCGATGGTCTATGCAGCGTGGCTGATGTGGAAAGAGCAGTAAAAGCGAGGGTTACATACATACCATGGACACATCGGGAGCCATCCAGATCATCGCAAGCCTGGCAGAAGTCGTAGTCGCCCTTCTTGCATTCCTGATCGCGACAAAGAAGAAGAAGACCTACGGCTGGTTCATGGGAATCACCTTCAGCCTTCTCGTGGTCTTTAACTTCGCCCGCGTCTTCGCACTGGAGATATCGGTCGAAGGGTATGCGCTGATATTCCTCGTTGCATGCCTGTCGATGGTTTATGCGATGTGGCTGATATGGACGGAGCAGTAACTCAGTTTCGTCTTCCTGCCCGCAACCGGAACGCAGGCTTATAAACAATACCGGATACCATTAGCTGATCACATCAGCGCCAGGGAGGCTCCTTTCAGGAGGTGGGGACATGATACAGATATACCGGTCAAAGAAAGACTGCGAACC
>Ga0153915_10001472_pt1 | contig 21604 bp, 18 predicted proteins | sample Opewatmetagenome_2_FD_107003 | JGI IMG/M metagenome (GOLD analysis project Ga0153915, IMG submission 107003) | Freshwater wetland microbial communities from Ohio, USA - Open water 3 Core 3 Depth 3 metaG | ecosystem: Environmental > Aquatic > Freshwater > Wetlands | place: USA: Ohio, Lake Erie...
GAAAAACAATTTTTTCTTTACCAATTTCTTTTACCAATTTCTTTTGGAATCCTTCCCATTTAGTCACTTCGGCTGAAGCTGTATCAAAGCACTTTCCCATTTCATCTTCTGAAAGTTCAAAAGCCATTGCTTCTATCATATTAATAGTTTGATCTTTACCACAAACAAGTAAATCTAAATCATAAACAGGCTCATTCTCTGCTGGAATATAATGATTAACCCTAATTTCATTTTCTCCTTTTGCTTTACTTATATGAACAGCTCCAACTGGTCCATGCCAGGGAATATCTGAAGTAACGAGAGCAGTAGAAGCAGCATTAATAGCTAAAACCTTTGGGTCAGTTTTTCCAACGGCAATAACTGTTACAATAACCTGGACGGCATTTTTAATATATTGGTCAAATAATGGTCTAATTGTTCTATCAATCATACGAGCGGCAAGGATCGCTTGATCAGAAGGTCGTCCTTCTCTTTTGTTATATTGTCCTCCTAAAATTTTTCCGGCAGCATAAGCTTTTTCTAAATATTCTACTGTAAGATTAAAAAATCCTAGATTTTTACTGCCGTCTTTTGATATACAGGCTGTTGCCATAACAACAGTACCTTCGCTTTTTAAAATAACCGAACCGTTTGCCTGATTTGCTAAATCAGAAAAAACTGCAGTGATTTTTTGACCACCTATTTCTAATTCATATTCTTTATTATTCATATTTTTATTTATCCAACGCCATTAGCGTTTAGGATTTGAGCTAATCTTCAGACTCTAGTTTTGAAACTCAAGTTTCAACGCTAACTGTCTGAAGGTTAACTATTTAACTAATAACAAGCTTATAATAGCAGAAAATGTTGTCATTGACAACATTTTCTGCTTATTTTATAAAATTAGTATATTAAATATTTTTTAGAATTAACAGATAAATCTAAGAAATCATCTGCTTGATCTTTTAGTTTCATTGAAGCACTTTTGCCAAATGAAACAACTTCTACTTGTATTCCAGACGTTCCCTGTAAATATTCAACAAGCGGGAGGAAATCTCCATCTCCAGTAACTAAAATTATAGCATCAAGCTTTGGGGCCATTTTCATGATATCAACAGCGATACCAACATCCCAATCACCCTTTTTAGCTCCGCCATTAAAAATTTGTAAATCTTTTGTTTTAGTTTCAATCCCAAGTTTTGTTAAAGCTTCAAAAAAATTTTTTTCTTCACCAGTTTCACTGGTAATAACATAAGCAACTGCTCTGACTAATTTTCTTCCGGCAACAGCTTCTTTTAAAACTGCTCCAAAATTAACTTTTCTTTTATATAAATTTTTTGCGCTATGATATATGTTTGATGTATCTATAAAAACACCAACCCTTTGTTCTTTATGTTTTATAACATGTTTAATTATTGACATAATATTAAAATTAAAATTATTTTATAAAAATTCGACCATTGGTATAAATTTCAGCGGTTGGACCGCCATGGGCGGTACAACCGCTGAAATTTATTATATATTAAAAATAAAATTCCCGATAATTCGGGAATTTTATTTAAGCTTTTATTTTTTTGAATTCCTTTTCGTATCTACCCTTATCATTCTTCTCAAGATATTTCAAATGGGTTCTACGATCTGCAACCATCTTTATCAATCCCCTACGTGAACTATTATCTTTCTTATGAGATTTAAGATGTCCAGCAAGTTCATCAATTCTTTTACTTAAAAGCGCAATCTGTACTTCAGGACTACCCGTATCTTTATCGTGAAGTTGACTTTTCTTTATAATATTTTGCTTTTTCTTTGTTGTTAACATAAAGGAAATATTAACATAGTTTATCAAAAAATGCAAGTTTTAAATTTTTATGAAAAAAGTCAATATGTCCCTTTGTATGCCGAAAGTTGATGAAAGCCCGGTCAGATAACCGACAAAGACGAAAAAGACGAAGATAAGCTTGATAGAAAATGCCCCCTATTCTAACGGGAGAGGGCTAGCTTTTTATATATTAAATTATTTTGCGACATTAAATATGATATACTTATTATATGTCTTCTCATCTTGAACAATTAAAAAGAGAGTTTCTAGAACACGTAGAAATTGAAAAGGGAAATAGTTTAAAGACAGTTAATAACTACGATCATTATCTTTCTAGATTTTTTGATTTTTCAAAAATCACTGAACCAAAAGAAATTATTGATGATAAGATTCGTGAATTTAGATTATATCTTAATAGACAACCAGGAATAAAAATAAAAGGACAACAATCTGGAACCCTAAAGAAAAATACTCAAAATTATCATCTTATAGCCCTTCGTTCATTTTTAAAATATTTAATGAAAAGAGGTATTACTTCCCTTCCTCCAGATAGAGTAGATTTAGCAAAAATAAAAGAACGTTCACTTGATTTAATCTCCATTGAAGAATTAGATAGACTTTTAGATGCTCCAACTAAACTTTTCTCGCAAGAGGAGTTGGGCAAGCCAAATAAAATAAAAAATGAAAAAGATAATTTAAAAATTTTACGAGATAAAGCAATCTTAGAATTATTTTTTTCTACGGGCCTTCGTTTGTCAGAACTTTGTTCATTAAATAGAGATTTAGATTTATCAAAAGATGAATTTTCTATTCGTGGTAAAGGGGAAAAAGTCCGTGTTGTTTTTTTTTCCGAAAGTGCAAAAAGTGCAATAAGAGAATATTTAAAAAATCGTAAAGATTTAAATGAACCACTTTTTATACAGTATTCAAGAAATGGTAAAAATGGTAGTAGATTAACGCCAAGATCAATAGAAAGAATAGTTCGTTACTACGCTATTGTTGCTGGTATATCTAAGAAGGTTACTCCCCACGTTATTCGTCACTCTTTCGCAACAGACTTACTTTCAAACGGAGCGGATATTCGTTCTGTCCAAATGATGCTTGGCCATGCAAACATCGCAACCACACAAATATATACACATATTACTGACAAGCAATTAAGAGATGTTCATAAAAAGTTCCATAGTAAATAAAATTTTCAGCGGTTGTACCGCCTGTGGCGGTCCAACCGCTGAAAATTTTACTAAAATGTTATAATAGAACTATGAAAATTATTTCTTGGAATACAAACGGATTACGTGCGACAGTGAAGCAAGGCAACTTTGCCCCCCTGTTTTCTAAATACAAGCCCGATATTGTATGCCTCCAAGAAACTAAATGTGAAAAAGAACAACTCGATGAAGCGACAAAAAATTTTAAAGACTATAATTCATATTTTTCTCATTCAAAAAACAAAAAAGGTTATAGCGGTGTGGCAATTTATTCTAAAGAACTCCCAGAAAAAGTAGAATATGGTTTTGGAATTAAAAAATTTGATGACGAAGGAAGAATAATTGTTGCACACTATAAAAAATTTATTTTAATTAACTGTTATTTTCCAAATGGTGGAGGTGGAGAAGAAAGATTAAAATATAAAATGGAATTTTATAAAGAATTTCTTTCTTTTATTAATAATTTAAAGAAAAAAGGCAATCCCACTTCGTCTAAGACTTCGACGGGACAAAAGAATGTCATTTTCTGTGGGGATGTGAATACTGCTCATAATGAAATAGATCTTGCTAGACCAAAAGAAAATTCTAATGTTACTGGATTTCTCCCTATTGAGAGGGCTTGGCTTGATAAAGTTGTAGAAAATGATTGGGTTGATATATTTAGGAGTTTTTATCCTAATAAAAAAGATGTTTATACATATTGGGATCAAAAAAATCGTGCCCGCGACCGAAATGTTGGCTGGAGAATAGATTATTTCTTTACAAATAAAAGTTTTCTGGAGAATATACAATCTTTTAAAACTCTTACTGAATACTCTGGTTCAGATCATTGTCCTATTTTAATAGATATTAATTCTCAGCGGTCCAACCCCCGAAAGTAAAGTTCTCAGCGGTCCAACCCCCGACAAAAATAAACTCTTATTTTTCAAGGGTTTATTTTTTATATTTTTAATTTTTACCAGCGGTCCAACCGCTGAAAGTTATACCCCATGTTTTTTATGTAATTTTTCTATTTCTTTGTTTTCAGCTTCTTCCCTTTTTTCTTTGCCACTCTTCCCTAACTTTTTTAAATCTTCATCACTCATAGAATCTAATTCTTTTACCCTACCTACTAAATATTCTTTTGTATTTTTACTTGGCTCTCCCAAAACTTCTTCGAGTAAGGCATTAAGTATCCACCCCATACGAGGGCCTGGTTTCATGTGTAACTCTTTTATTAATATTTCCCCATTTATTACAAGTTGGCCTACAGATATAGGATCATGTAGCACTTCCTCTATCATTGCATGATATTTACGAAGTCTATATGGAGCTTCTTTTTTATTCATTCCCACTCTATCGCATTCACGAACTTCCATAAGTTCCCAAATATGTTCTTTACCAACTTTTTGGATCATACGACGAACAGCTGAGAGTGTAATTGTTTCTGTGTCAGAGAAAAACATGTGGTTTCTAATTAAAGAAACTACTAGATCTGTTGTTTTTCTAGGGAATTTTAATCTACCCATGATTTTTTCTGCCGTTTTTGCACCAATCACTTCATGTCCATAAAAAGTTGGTTTCATATGAAACTTTGCTCCAGTCGGTATTCTTTTTGATTTTGGCTTCCCTATATCATGGAAAAGAGCAGCTAGACGGACCTCTTTAGAAAAACCCTTTTTCGCTGAATGATCTAGAGCTTGAAGGCAATGCTCAAATACATCATATATATGGGCTCCTCCTTGAGCACAGCTAATTCCTTGCTCTAATTCTGGAATTATATATTTAAGTAGTCCAAGTTTAGACAACATCGCAATGCCAACTCCCGGTTTGTCAGATTCAACTATTTTTATAAATTCATCACGAATTCTTTCTCCTGAAATTTTCTTAATTAAATTAGCATTATTTACAACAGCCTGCATTGTTTCGTATTCAATAGTAAATCCTAATTGAGTTCCAAATCTAATAGCTCTCAACATTCTTAAGGCATCTTCTCTAAATCTATCTTCTGGATTTCCAACAGCTTTTATTATCTTGTCCTTTATATCACTTTGTCCTTTATAAAGGTCAATTAATTGTCCTTTATAATCTAAAGCTAAAGCATTCATTGTAAAATCTCGTCTTTTTAAATCATCCTCAAGATTATTACTAAATTTTATCTTATCTGGATGTCTAAAATCAGTATATTCTGATTCAACCCTATAAGGAGTTACTTCAATTATGTTATATTTTGTTTCATTACCGATAACCGAAGATAATTCTTCCTTGTGGGCAATCATAGGTCTGATTTTTTTTGAAGTGTCAGATCTTTGGTAATTTTGTTTTGTACTTTCATCTATAATACTGTCTTTAGGGATACAAATAGCCACTGTTCCAAAATTATTTTCATAAACTGTCTTTTCAAATAATGGAATTATTTGTTCTGGTTTAGCGTTTGTGGTAACATCCCAGTCTTTTGGATCTCTACCTAATATCAAGTCTCTTACACCCCCCCCCACTAGAAAAGCCTCAAATCCCCCATTTTTGAGTACGGATGTTACATGTGTAACATAGTCAGGTATTTTTGAGGTATCTATATTATTTTTATTCATACTAATACTGGTGCACCTGGAGGGATTCGAACCCCCAACGACGGTTCCGAAGACCGGCATGATATCCATTTCACTACAGGTGCCTAATTTGTTAATAATTTATAATTTTAGTATTATACATCTTTTTAAAACTTAATAAAATACATAGAAGTAATTTAATTTAAAAATAATCTTATAAAATAAAGTTAAAAATGATAATTAAAGGCGTTGCAATTTAAGTAAAATATTAGTATAATTATTAAGACATTTTGTTTTGTGTAATAGAAAATGCGGTGTTGGTTTAGTGGTAGAACACGTCCTTGCCAAGGATGAGACAGGAGTTCGATTCTCCTACGCCGCACAGAATTTTCACTCAATTTAATTTTAACTCCTTAATTTCTTGTTCAAAGACAGTCCTTTTTGTAGTCTCTTATCCATAGTAAAAAGTCTTAAAAAATAAGAATTATGTGGATAACTATGTGTGTATTGTTTATAAAAGACAAACCTATTAAAATCTAAAAAGTCCTTAAATTTTTTTAAATTATCATAAAAATTATTATTTTACAAGGATATTTATGAAAGACAATATTATAATATATTTTAAGTGTCTTATAAATATCTAATTAGTTTCACGTGAAACACTTATGAAAAAATTTACTTCAAATACTCAAAAAACGGGAGAGTTAGGTGAAGAAATAGCATGTAAATTCCTTATAAAACATGGGTTTTCTGTTCTTGAAAGAAATTATACTAAAAAATGGGGAGAGATAGATATTATTGCCCAAAAAGATAGTAAAAGATATTTTATTGAGGTGAAATCTAAACAAGTTGATAAAAATTTTGATTTTGAAAAACAATTAGATTTGTCTAATAGACCAGAAGATAATATGCACCCATGGAAACTAAAAAGATTAAAAAGAGTAGTAGAGACATATCTTATAAGTAAAAGACTTGGGGGAATTGATTGGCAATTTGATTTATTTGTTGTCTATATAGATATGGAAAAAAGATTAGCCAGAGTTAAGGTTATAAATAATGTAATTTTATAAAGTGCGGGATAAGGGAGTCGGCTACTACATAGCCAGGTATTTTCCTATTTTTATAAATAAAAATAAAGGAAAATCTTTCGACCCCCTGGCACAAATAAAGAAGTTTATTTGTGCGGGATAAGGGAGTCGAACCCTTCACCACAGTTTGGAAAACTGTTATTATACCGATTAACTAATCCCGCAATAATGAGCAATTATATATGAAAATTATATATTTTACAACTTGTGATATAATAAAATTATGAGAAAAAATGTTTTCAATTTATTTTTGCTATTTTTTATAAGTTTTTTTATTTCAACAAAAACAGTTTTTGCTATGTGTCCAATTTGTTCAATTGCGGTTGGCGCAGGAGTTGGCTTTTCTAGATGGCTCGGGGTTGATGATCTTATAACTGGGCTTTGGATTGGGGCATTATTTGTTTCAATGATTGAATGGACAATAAATTGGATGAATAAAAAGAATATTAAGTTTAAATTCAGATTACCTGTTGTTATACTCATTTATATTTTAATGTTTTTAGTACCTCTTTTCTTCACAGGAATTATTGGTCACTTAAATCCATATTTTCTGTTTATAGATAAATTATCAACTGGAATAATTCTTGGCGCATTAGTTTTCTGGCTTGTTTCTATTTGGTATGAACATATGAAGAAAAAAAATAATGGGCATGCGTATTTTTCTTTTCAAAAAGTTGTAATGCCTATCGGGGCGCTTTTAATAGCAAGTTTTGTAATTTATTTATTAATTAAATTTTAAAAATTATGGATGATAAAAAAATAAAAAATCTAAATGAATTTATTGAAAAGATAGACTCAATGAAGAAAGATAATAAAATGGATTTGTCTTCTGACCAAGATTTAACAATTGCGATAATGAATCTTGTTTCTATAGAAGAGCATTTTTTCTTTACAGGAGCAAAGCTTAATAAACCAGAGTATTACGATATGATTAAAGATATTCGTGAAATGAGAAAGGAATTGTTACAGAAAATTATAAAAGATTATGAGGGAGAAGTCTGGTGTATTTCAAAGCATTTACTCGCTGCCTCTTATCGTTTAATGGAGGTTGGGACAAAACAACTTGGAAGAGGGAAGAAAGAAGAAGCTTACGATATGTTCAATAAAGCTTACGGTTTATACTCATTATTTTGGGGTATTAATATGAAAATTGTTGATCTTGGAGATATTAAAAAGATTGATGAAAAAGCTTTGAATAAAGAAGATAAAGAAAAAAATGGGTTTATGGGTAAAATGGGGGAGCTTGTCAGAAAAGCTATTAATTGCTGTATAGAATAAAAAAATTCTCTCACGGGAATTTTAAATTGTCGGGGTGCTGGGAATCGAACCCAGCTCTCATGTTCCCAAAACATGTATACTACCGATATACTACACCCCGATAATTATCTTATATTAGCATATTTTTTAATAATTACAATTATAAAAAGAAAAACACCCATAGATAGAATAGGGTGATTTTTCTATTTAATTTAATTGCTTTATAATAACAATCAAATTATTTTACAGCGTCCTTAAGAGCCTTTGCTGCTCTAAATTTAGGAACTTTTGTTGCAGCAACTTTAACTTGCTCTCCTGTTTTTGGGTTGCGAGCCATACGAGCTGCACGTGATTTAACAGAAAAGATTCCAAGTCCCGCAATTGATACTTCGCCTCCTTTTTTCAAAGTAGAGACGATAGAATCAAAGATTGCGTTTACGATTTCCTCAGCTTGTACTTTTGTACCACCAAGTTTCTCGTGAACTAATTCTACTAATCCTTGTTTATTCATCCTGTTTAGAAGTTTTATTTTGTCTTTATAAAAATATAAACAAATTAAAACTTTAAGCTAATTGTTTTATGATTATCTGAAAGAAAAATTTCTAACAGAATTCATTCAACAAATTTTTGAATAATATCTCGACCGTTTGCAAACGATCCCTAATAAATAGGTATAATAATATTATATACTAAGGGTTTTTTTAAGTCAAAGTTAAAATTACCTTGCGTATTCTACTATTCTGTTTTCTCGTATCATTGTAACCCTAATTTCTCCAGGGTAAGTAAGCTCTTGTTCTATCTTTCTAGCAATATCTCTAGCCATTTCCTTAGCTTCTAGGTCAGAAACTTTGTCTGGGGTTACAAATATACGTATTTCTCGTCCTGCAGATAGAGCATAAGACTTTTCAACTCCCTCAAATGTTTGAGTTATAGCTTCTAACTCCTGCAATCTCTTTATATAATTTTCAACACTATCTCGTCTTGCCCCTGGTCTACCTCCTGAAATCTGGTCAGCAGTCTGAACTATTACAGCCTCAAGTGATTCATGAGGAGTATCCCCATGATGACTTTTCATCGCAGTAACTATTCTTTGGTCAGCATTAAATTTTTGAAGAATGCGAATACCTATATCAACATGAGTTCCTTGAACCTCATGATCAAGGGCTTTACCTATGTCGTGGACTAAAGCCCCAGCTTTAGCAACTTGAACATCTGCCCCGAGTTCTTCGGCAAGCATTCCAGCAATATGAGCCATTTCAATTGAATGTTGCAAAACATTTTGGCCATAAGAAGTTCTAAAGTAAAGACGTCCAACAATTGCGCTAATTCTTGGATCTAAATTAAATATTCCACATTCATATACAGCTTGATCACCCTTATCTTTTATAATTTTATTAATGTCTTCTTGTGCCTTAGCAACTACTTCTTCAATTTTAGCTGGTTGAATTCGGCCATCTAAAATTAAATTCTCAAGTGCAAGACGAGCGACTTGCCTCCTGACTGGATCAAAAGATGAGATAACTATTGCTCCTGGGGTTTCATCAATTATAAGTTCAACGCCAGCTTCCTTTTCAAAAGCACGAATGTTTCTACCTTCTTTTCCAATAATTTTCCCTTTTATATCATCATTAGGAATATTTACTGAAGTTGTCATCATTTCACTAGCCGTAGAAGCCGAAAGGCGATTTATTGTTGTTGCCAAAATGTCTTTTGCTTGACGATCAAGCTTTTCGGTATTTAGATTTTCCATCTTTTGCATTCTGACAAGCAGGTCTTCTTCGTAATTTGTTTCAATCTCCTTAAATAACTTTTCTTTAGCTTCTTCAACTGAAAGTTGAGCGACTTTTTCAAGTTCCTTTTCTTTTTCCGCTTCCATTCCATCAACTCTTTCTTTTATCTTTTTGACTTCTTCTACTCTAATTTTTATCTTTTCTAACTCTTTATCAATTTCAAGTTGACGACCATCGAGCATTTCATCTTTTTTAACCAGACGATTTTCTGTTTGTTTTAATTCGTCTTCTTTAATTTTTATTTCCTTATTGACATCTTCTTGATGTTTTTCGCCCTTCTTCTTAGCCTCATCTAAGATTTTTTGGGCATCTTCTTTAGCTTTAAGTAATATTTGTTTAATTTCGATTTCCATAGAACCCTTTTGCCCTAAAGAAATTGCAATACGTAAAAAATAGCCGATACCAGCTCCGATAACGAGAGCTCCGACTAATATAATTATTGTTGTTAAACTCATAGCGACTTTTTGTCGCTTTTAAAACACAGAAATTATTCGCCTAAAATAAGCGATTATTTTGAATACCCATGATTGATTTAGAACTTGTCAGAAAATTAAATAATTTATTCATAAAAAAATCTATATCGTGACTGTATTTTAAAAGCGAACATTCAATAAAACTTTTAAAATTCGATATTTCTATAATACCGCAAAAATAGTATTTTGTCTAGATGTTTTATTTTGCTATAATTAAAGTATGAAAATTGGAAATTTTGAGATACCACCGAAGAAAGAAAAAGACAATGAAGTAAATAAAATAAAAATACTCAACATAAGTTGAGTATTTTTATTTTATTTACCTGCTTTTGGTTTAGAAATTATTTCATCCACAATGCCGTATTTTTTTGCTTCGTCCGATGTCATCCAGTAGTCGCGGTCAGAATCTTTTTCCACTTGATCAATTTTTTTACCAGTAGTCTGCGAAAGAATTTTATTTAGAGTTTCTTTTGTTCTCAAGATATGTTTTGCATTGATAGCGATATCACTTGCTTGACCCTCTGTTCCCCCCATAACTTGGTGAATCATAACTTCAGAATTTGGAAGCGCGAAACGTTTACCCTTTTCTCCAGAAGAGAGTATGAGTGCTCCCATAGAAGCAGCAATACCGACGCAAATAGTAGAGACATTACTCTTTATAAAATTCATTGTGTCTATTATCGCTAGCCCCGCAGTAACTGAACCTCCAGGGGAGTTAATATAAAGATAAATATCTTTCTTGGAATCTTCGTGGTCCAAATGTAAAAGCTGTGCAATAACAATATTGGCAACGTTATCATCTATCGGACCACCAAGGAAGATGATTCTTTCATTTAAGAGACGAGAGTATATGTCGTATGCTCTTTCTCCAAATTGTGATTTTTCTATTACTGTAGGTATAAGCATAATAATTTAGATAATTAAATTTAATAATTTTTTATAACTAACTATATTATAACAAATTTAGCATAAATATTCTTAGATTCGCAGACGAGTAATTTTCTGCTGAAAATTCCCTCATTGCTCACGCCGTCGCGTTTCGTAGCTGCTCACTTAAGAATATTTATGCTATTGAATTTTATTGTTGTTCTAAGAATTTAAATACTTTTTCATTCTCTAACATTTGCTCTACATACATACGGGCACGAGTAGGATCAGCTTCTTTATACATTTTTGTTATTTGTTCTACGTCTTTATTTATCTCTTCTTCAGTTGGAGCTAATTTCTCTTTTCCAGATATAGCATGGATAATCATTTGAAGTTTCGCACGCTTTTCTGCTTCACCTCGCCACTCTTTTTTTAAGTCTTCCTCAGTCTTATTGACTTGTTTTAAATAATCTTCAAATTTTAATCCCGCATTGGCGATATCTGCTTGTAAGCGATACATTATTTTATCAGTTTCTCCCTGAATAAGAATTTCGGGAATCTCTCCTTCTGTTTGTTTCACAATCTCTTCTACAATTGCAAGACGGAGCCTATCTTTCTGTTCAGTTTGCTTTTCAAGTTTCATGTTACTTTCAATTTTTTCTCTTAACTCTTTTGCTGTTTTGAAATTACCAAAAGATTTTGCGAACTCATCATCAAAAGCTGGGTAATCTTCTTCTTTAACCTCTGGATGATTATGATTCTTTTTATCTTCCTCGCTTAAATTTTCATGAGCTTTCTGTTCTGCTCGCATCTTACGGAGGTCATTTATAACTTTCTCAACTTCTTTTTCATCTACAATAATTTCTTTTTTGAATTCTTCTTTCTTACATTCATCACCAGCAATATTCTTATAATTTGGTAATTTTATTTCAGGGAGAATTGCTGTCTTAATTTTAAATTCTAAATCAGAACCTTTACCAATTTTTGTAATCATTATTTCTGGGCGACCAATAGCATCAATTTTATTTTCTTCTAAAATTTTTATGTAATTATCTTGAAGAGCAAGTTCTGCCATTTCTTCTAAAAGCTCCATCTCTTTAATGTTTTGTTTTACAACATCAATAGGAGCTTTACCCTTACGGAAACCTGGTAATTCTAAGCGATCACTAACTCTTTCAAGAGCATTATCTTCATATTTAGCAAAATCTTCTGCCTTTATTGAGCCAGTAATTTCAATCTCACTTTTTTCTAATTTTTTGATATTTACTTTTGTCATAATGTCTCCAGTTTATATTGATAAGGAAGATTTGTCAAAATTAAAAAATCCCCCATCTGGGGGATTTTTTAATGATGATTTTAAAACCAGATTGAAATGATTATTGGAATTATTATAATTGCAATAATATTTAGAATCTTAATCATTGGGTTAATTGCAGGGCCTGCTGTATCTTTATAAGGATCACCGACTGTATCTCCAGTAACAGCAGCTTTGTGAGCATCACTTCCTTTACCGCCAAAGTTTCCAAGCTCAATATATTTTTTTGCATTATCCCATGCGCCTCCACCGGAAGTCATAGAAATTGCTAAGAAGATTCCAGTAACAATTGATCCAACAAGTAATCCTCCGAGAGCTTGTGGTCCAAGAATGAAACCAACAAGTATTGGAGTAACAACAGCAATAACTGCAGGAAGAATCATTTGTTTAATTGCTCCTTTAGTAACAATATCTACGCATTTAGCATAATCTGGTTTTCCTTCTCCTGTCATAATTCCTTTTATTTCTCTAAATTGTCGGCGAACTTCTTCAACAACTTTTCTAGCTGCTTTCCCTACAGCTTCCATACAAAGAGCACTAAAGAAGTAAGGGAGAAGACCTCCAATCAAAAGTCCAGCGATAACCATTGGGTTGCTTAAATCAAAAGATAAAGTATATCCAGCATTAGAAAATTCTTGGGTATAAGAAGCAAAAAGAACAATCGCTGCTAATCCTGCTGAACTGATTGCATAACCTTTTGTAACTGCTTTAGTCGTATTTCCAACTGCGTCAAGTGGGTCTGTAACTGCACGAACAGATTCTGGTAATTCTGCCATCTCGGCGATACCACCAGCATTATCAGTAATAGGGCCAAAGGAATCTATCGCAACAATTATTCCTGTTAAAGAAAGCATTGCCATTGCAGCAACCGCAACCCCATATAAGCCTCCTAAGAAATATGAACCCAAAATTCCAGCAACAATAACAATCAAAGGAAGAGCAGTTGATTTCATTCCAACAGCAAGACCTTGAATTACATTTGTTCCATGTCCTGAAGTTGAAGCTTGAGCAATAGATTTAACAGGGTTGTATTTTGTTGAAGTATAATATTCAGTAATGATAACAATAAGACCAGTAACAGCGAGACCAATAAGCGAACAAATATATAAAGAAGTAGTTGAATATAAATTTTGTCCACCCATTAACAATTTTGTTATTGGGTAAAATCCAACGACAGAAAGAATTGCTGAAACGATGAGCCCTTTATATAAAGCACCCATTATATTGCCACTCTTTCCAAGTTTTACAAACCAAGTTCCGATGATTGATGAAATTATTGCAACTCCACCAATAGCAAGAGGGTAAATAATTGCCCCATTAAAAGAAGAGAAAACGAGTGAACCAAGTAACATTGCAGCGACTGAGGTAACAGCGTAAGTTTCAAATAAATCTGCCGCCATACCTGCACAATCACCAACATTATCTCCAACATTATCAGCAATAACTGCTGGGTTACGAGGATCATCTTCTGGAATTCCAGCTTCAACTTTACCAACTAAATCTGCCCCAACATCAGCAGCTTTTGTAAAAATTCCTCCACCTAAACGAGCAAAAACTGAAATCAAACTTGCTCCGAAGGAAAGACCTATAAGAGCTTTCACATCTCCTGTGATTAAATAAAAAATTGTAACTCCAAGAAGGGCAAGTCCAACAACTAGAAGTCCTGTGACACTTCCTCCTTTGAAAGCAAGAGAAAGAGCATTTTTTAATCCTTTCTTAGCCTCTTCTGTCGTACGAACATTAGCACGAACAGAAACATTCATTCCAATATATCCAGCTAACGCTGAAAGAATAGCTCCAAAAATAAAACTAATTGCCATCATCCAACCAAGAGATGGAACAAATCCAATTATTAAGAAAAGTATAACCGCAATGATTCCAATCGTTTTATATTGACGATTAAGATATGCTTTTGCTCCTTGCTGAATAGCGGAAGCAATAGCTTTCATTTTTTCATCGCCAGAATTTTTCTTCAAGACAATTCTTATGAGAATTAATCCGTAGATAATTGCGACGATTGAAGAAATGAGAGCAAAAATAACAAATGTATTCATCTTATTTTTTTTTAATTAAAACTAATAATATTTGTAAATTTTTAAAATAGTTTTATCAGAAGGGCATGCGGAGCGCGACGGCGCGAGCAATGAGGAAATTTTCAGTAGAAAATTATCCGGACCTTCTGAGAAAAGCTATTTTAAAAGTTTATCTCTAACAAATAATCAATAAATCTATTTTACTCTTCTGTTCCGTCATCAACAATACCATCATCAAGATTTTCTTCCATCTTAGTGTCATCAATTTCTGCACTTTCCTTTATTTCACCTTCAACGCTTTTAATATCAATCCTCCAACCAGTAAGCTTTGCAGCAAGGCGAACATTTTGACCACCTTTACCAATAGCAAGTGAGAGCTGGTCATTTGCAACTTCAACGGTTGCTTTGTGTTCATCTTCATTAGCACTAATACTTAATACCGTTGCAGGAGAGATTGCACTAACAATATATGTTTCTATATCTGGAGACCAAGGAATGATATCTATTTTTTCTCCATTAAGTTCATTCATTACAGTACTTACACGGACACCTTTTTGCCCGACGCATGAACCAACAGGGTCAACATGTTCATCGTTTGAATAAACTGCAATTTTAGAACGGCTTCCAGCTTCACGGGCAATTGCTTTTACTTCAACAACTCCAGAAGCTATTTCGGGAGCTTCTATTGCAAATAATCCTTCAATAAATTCAGGATGAGTACGAGACAACTTCAAGGTTACTCCACGTGGAGTTTCTTCTACTTGATATAAATAGGCTTTAATTCTTTCTCCGTGAATATAAGTTTCCCCAGGAATTTGTTCTTCAGGAAGAATTATTCCATTTGCACGATTAAAATCTACAAAGACTATACCCCTCTCTACCTTAGAAACAAAACCATTAATTATTTCTCCTTCTTTTGCTCCATATTCTTCAATAATTGATCCACGTTCAGCTTCACGAATTTTCTGAATGATAACCTGTTTAGCTGTTTGAGCTGCAATACGTCCGTAATCATCTTTTGTCTCAAGCATAAAAACTAATTCTTCTCCAAGCTTGACATCAGCCTTAATTTTTTTTGCATCATTTATTAAAATATGATGTTCTTCGTTAAAACGAACTCTCTCGTCATCTTCAGGAATCTCTCCTTCCTCATTTTCCTCTTCATCTGGCATTCTTACTAAAGTTTTATCAACAACAATCTTTATTTGGAAGAATTCCATTTTACCAGTATCTAAATCTATTTTAGCTCTGACAATTTGTCCTTTTTTACCATAATCTTTTTTATATGCGGCAGCGAGAGCTTGTTCCATAGCATCAAGTATCTTTTCTCTTGGAATTTTCCTTTCGGCTTCAAGCTGTTCCAATGCCGACTTCATTGCTTTTATATCTAACATAAAAAGTTTTAGCTGAAAATAAATTTTTTGGGGTTTTACCGCCTATGGTGAACCACTGAAATTTATTTTTTAGCCTTTATATTTTAAAAATAAAAGTCCGGTTTCGAGAACGGACTTACAACACAATGGTACTATAATCTTCTATCTGAGTCAATGCTGGCCGAGCAATAAAATACTAATAGTATTTTATTGCTCGGCTTTTTGTGGATAACTTTTTGTTCAAATTATTATTATGTTATAATTAAAAACAGAAAGTTTATTTATTATTATTTAATATCTATTTATGAAATCTTTTAAAAAATACACATCTCTTATTTTTATTGCAATCGTTGCCGTTGCTTTCGTAGCTGTTTCAAAGATTGAAGCTGTTCAATATAATGGTCCAGACGATTATTTAGGAATCTTCTTTACATATATGGAAGAATGGGAAACTAATTGGGGTGGATATACTTCTGATGACCGAAATGCTATTAATATCTGTGATATTCCAGTAGGTGGAACAACTTGTTCCCCTTTAGATGTATTTGTTGCTTGGTACTCTGAATCTGCAACAATGAACAGGGTTAGTTATAAAGTAAGTAGTGCAACAACTTGGACTTTATTTGTAACAAGTGGAAATGGAACTTATGGTGGTACCCTAACAGGAGATGATGCTGATATTCTTAATTCTTATGGTAGAGAATTAATTCCATCTTCGCTTCTAACTATTGCTAATAGTCCAATTACTTTTAAACTCTCTGATACTTCTAGTGGACTAGAAATATCTGACACCATTACTGCTCAATGTGAATCTGGAAGTTATTGGAGTACATCTTCAGGTAAGTGTGTAGCTTCACCATCAGGAACTTTATATTCACTCCCAACTGCACATTGTGAAATTGATAGTGGAGATAATAGCTGTGATATTACTTTGCAATGGGAAGTTTCTGATCCTCTTTCTGGTGCCAATACCGCAGTTACTACACCAACAAATGTAACTGTTGGAACAGGAACTTCAGGCTCTAAAACTTATTCTGTAGATTATGGTAGCCGATATTTCTTCCTTTATCATAACGGAGAAGAATTAGCTGAAAAACAAGTTACCGCAACTTGTGCCTCTGGAACTGAATATGATGAAGATTCAGGAACATGTAAAGCTCCATCTGTAACTCTTTCTTTGGTTGATGATAATAATGTGACTATTCCAACCTCCGAGGGTAATTATTTCCAAAAAGTTGGTACTTCGTTCTCCACCTTATTTGGGCTAAGATCAACTTCTGCTGTTCCATCAGGGGAGCCGGTAAAAATAACTTGGGACGCAAAAGGTTTTGATGAAGATACAGTTGAGTGTACTATGCCAAATGGAGAAATTATAAATGACACATATGGGTATACTGTAGTTTACCCAACCTCAACAACAACATATTCCATAACATGTACTGATGAAAATACAGAAACTACAGAGGAAAATACAGAAGATACAAATGTTGATCTTGCCCCATATAGTATTGTAATACACAATGTATATGACCCTTATAATGACTCATATTTAGACAGAACATCAGGAACAACATTTTATTATAATCTAGCCTATGATAGTGACGGGAAAAATGTATACATGAACTGGGTTACTGGTAGTAACTATACCTGTAGTGACATTTCACATAGTCTAACTAGTGTAACTAGTGAAGATAATGGCAACAATCTAAAAATCTGGACTTGGGATGGGAATGAATACACTGATATTTCAGGAACGACGACAATCAAATGTACCAATTCTTCTCTTGGGACTACAAATTCTTTCTATTATAAGTTTTATGATTGTGTAGATGATGATTTGTGTAGTTTGATTGCATATTAAAATAAATTTAAAATGAAAAACCGTTTGGATAGATTCCAAACGGTTTTTTTTATTTTTAAGCCTATGGTTAAGACTTATTCACTTCCAATATTTTCGTAGCCCATATAAATATATAGGCCATCATAATTCAGATAATGAACCACCAGATAATTAGTGTTCAGTAAATCAATTAAACAAGTCCCATAACCACATTTTAGTGTCATTGGACTAGTTTTTTTATCAAGAGTCCATTTTCCCGAATATGTTCCTGTGTTGGAGAGTCTTTTATACTTCCCATTAGTATAGAAATAATATATTTCATATTCGGGGTTACATTCATCACCCCCAATATTTAAATACACTTTTTTCCACACCCCATGGCATAAAGGATAAATGATAGAATCCTCTTTTGCCACCGTTGTGATAATATAATCCATGTCAGTGGTAACGGTGTAGAGGCTATCTCCATCTCCAGCTACATAACTTCCATTAACTACAAACCCGTTCGGGTTATAGTCTAAGTTTGTTTTGTTCTTGAAGGTCTTGCTTTCACCCTCATAGAGAGTGAAAGTTCCTGAAGGGGATATAGTGCTATTTTCGCCATCAGTGGCGATAATAGTGTATTTCACTTTTTTTTTAAATATTGGGCTGATTGTATAATCAGTATCAATATTTGAAAAAATGTAAGTCCCCTCATCGGTGTAGATGGTATCATTGTTGATTAACCAACCAATGAAACTAAATCCGGTATTGGAAGTTGCGGTAAAGGTTTTACTTTCACCGTAAGAAACATTGATTGTTCCTCTTGGTGAAACATCTCCACCCACAGATGTGGTGGCCCTTATCGTATATTCTATCTTCTCACAATATACTCTAAGTGTATATTGTCCCTCTTCAGGGCTAACAACAATGGTTGAATCATCTACCAGAGATGCTTTTTGACCACCATTATTTTCCCCGTAATAATATGCCGATTCCATCTTATACCCTTTTTGAGGGACAAAGGTAAAATAAGCAGAAGTTCCAACCGGTTTTGTGACAGTTTGAGGTGTTACTACTCCCGATTCACATTCGGCTTCTATAGTATAGAAGCGAGTCTCTTCTTCTTTGAAGAGGTTGCACCCTGCTGTCCCCAGCAAGATACAAAAAAGAAAAATCAACTTTTTCATTTTCTTGTTTTTATATGGTTTATATATTGACAAAGATATTATTTTTCATTATTATTATACAACTTTAAAATCTAAATTGTCAAGGGGAACGGGTAATGTTCAATACCTTGGAATCATTTGTTAAGTGATTTTAGGTGTTTGATTATTGTATGTGAATAATATATATTTGCTATTTCATATAAATTATGATATCATCACTTATATGAAATACCGAGAAGTTATAATTGAACAGTTTAAAAATCAACCTTATTTTACAAAGGAATCTTTTGTTCAAATTTCAAGGGAATATGATATTAAAGATTCAACAATAAGCTCTTATTTGGTTCGTTCTGTTGCTCGCAAAGATATAATACAGTTAAAAAGGGGTTTTTATGTGACCAATGATTTTTATAATAATAATAAGAATGATATTTCATATATCTTCTATTTAGCTAATGTTTTACGAGGACCATCTTATGTAAGTTCTTGGGCTGCATTACAGTATTATAATTTAACAACTGAAATTATAAATACGGTAACTTCTGTTTCCGAAAAGATTACTAGAGATTATATTACAAAAATAAATACATTCTCTTATCATTCAATAAATAAAAAATTATTTTCTGATTTTATTTTGGTAAAAAGAAAATTTGAATTTTTTATAGCAAGTCCATCAAAAGCATTATTTGATCTCCTTTATTTTAAAACTAATCAGTTAAGAGGTATTAAATTAGAAGAAATAAATAATATTATAGAGGATTTAAGAATTGATATTGACGAAATGGAACCAGATGAAAAAAAGAAATTTTATAAATTAACAAAGAAGTATTTAAATAATGAATAATCAAATAATCTTACAATTAAAATATGCAATAGACGAAGTAAATACACGTGGTGTTTCAGGTGTTGAAGCTAAACGTAATGCTCTCAAAGAAGAATTGCAGTATTATGTCTTAAATTTTATATATCATAATCCTAAATATAGTGAGTGGATTATGTATGGTGGTTCTGCTCTTAGAATTTGTCATGGATTAAATAGAATGTCTGTTGATTTAGATTTTGAAATATCTGAAAAAATTACCAAAGAGTTTATTGAAAGTTTAAAATTTGAGATTAATAATTATTTTGTAAAAACATATGGAATAGATTCTAATTTTTTAACAATAAAAGAAAACAATAATCGTGGCATTAGACTTAATTTTAATGTTGGAAGAGAATTAGAATTGGGCCATACATCTGACCTAGTTCATATAAAAGTTGATCTAAATTGTTTCACTGCTTCTAAAACAGTAACAGAAAGGATCCCTATAAACCACAATCAGTTTTCTTTTGTTATAAAGACATATAACATGTCGAATTTAATGTCTAGTAAAATAGCGGCTATTTTCTTGAGAGGACAGAGAAGAGTGGGTAATATATCGTACGAAGAAAAAGGAAGAGACATTTATGATTTGCTTTGGTATATGGGTAAAAAAATTATTCCAGATATTAATTATTTAAAAGCAGAAAATATTGATATTTCAGATATACAGAGTTTGTTTGATAAATTAACCTTAAAAATGAATGGGGTTGATGAAGAAAACCTTAAAAATGACTTGAAGCCTTTATTTATCGATCAAAACGAAATACAAGATTGGTTAAAAAATTGGAGGAATACATATCTATTTTTATTAAATGATTACAAAATAAATACAATTAGTAAGATTGAAAAGATTAGAATTTCACAAAATCTTCAGACTGATAATTTATCATTTGTTTTTTGGTATAAGACAATTGACGATAAAAGCATAAGAATTTTTTGTAATCTTAGTGATTATTGGCTTGGTATAAATATTCCAGATAATGATATTAATATAGATAACTTACTTGAGATAAATAAAAATATGTGGAAAAATGATGAAAAATCTTTAAATGAATTAAAAAAATATGCAAAATTATTTAAAAATAAAATAGAACTTTATTTTAAAAAGACAAATAATGTAATAATAGGAGATGTAATTACAACAAGACTTATCCGTATGACAGCAGATAATTTTAATCGTAACGAACAGATCATTTTAACCCCATCAGCTCTAGTGTCTTGTGAGTTTGATAATTTATTAAAATAAATTTAAAATGAAAAACCGTTTGGATAAATTCCAAACGGTTTTTTTGTTTTTTAAGCCTATAATTAAGGCTTATCATTCACTAATTTCATAATTTTGGTAAACCCATATGGCATTATCCATAGGGACTAACACAAAAGAATTTTCATATAATTGAAGTATTGGCATAATGTAGCCTTCCCCGAAATTCAGGGGGAGGGTATACAAATAAATATTGGTATTTTGCTATATAATACTAAGTTTTTTATTTCTTATATGATATAATATATTATAATTGAATTAATCGGTTCTAATTAATAATTATCTTTTAATTTATAAAAAAATGAAAAAGTCCATCAAAATAATTCTCCTTTTTGTATTTATTATTTCTATATTTTTTGTTAGTGGTTTATTAAAAGAAATAAATGCTTTAGAGACAACAGATGAAATTACGATTGTTGTTTCTCATACAATAACTTTTAATGCTAACGGTGGTAGTGGAACAATGTCTACTCAAACAATAGCAGAAGGAACAACAGATGGATTAAACGCTAATACTTTCACCTATTCTGGATATTCTTTCTCTGGTTGGGCAACAAGCTCAACGGGGTCTGTCGTTTACACAGATAAAGCAAGTTACACGATGGGAACATCTGATGTAACTCTTTATGCGAAGTGGACACAAAATACTTATATTGACCTCACCACCACCTCAACAGTTACTCCCACCACAGCTGTTCTCGGAATTCCTACAACCTTTAGTACTACAATTACAAACCAAGGAACAGCTACAACAGGA
>Ga0153915_10001473_pt1 | contig 21602 bp, 15 predicted proteins | sample Opewatmetagenome_2_FD_107003 | JGI IMG/M metagenome (GOLD analysis project Ga0153915, IMG submission 107003) | Freshwater wetland microbial communities from Ohio, USA - Open water 3 Core 3 Depth 3 metaG | ecosystem: Environmental > Aquatic > Freshwater > Wetlands | place: USA: Ohio, Lake Erie...
CGCAGCAGTTCTACAAATCCTGGATCGGCTTTCTCTTGGACCTTCTTCGCGGCCCATACAGGTGTCTTGTACGGAATTGCTTTCAAGCCCAGAGCAATATCGAGCAGCTCTTCATTGCAGCGTCGTATCTGCTCCACGGTTGCCTTGTCCTTCGGGAATCGAATGATGAACTTGAACTCACCAAAGTGCATACTGTTCATTGGCTTGAGGTAAGCCATCAGTTCGAACCCATACTTCTCAACAACGCGCCTTCCCTGGGACAGCGCCTCTGCCCAACGCTTAGGATGAATGTACGTGCCGACCCATGTCAATCCATCATACTCCGTCAGAACCTTGTAGGCATCAGACGGAAAGTCCACCCATGATTCTGCCTGATCCCCCATCATCTTGGATACCGCGTCCCAGTCAACCAAGATCTGACGCTTGTCAGCTTTTCTTGAGTCCTCCACATACTTCTCGACCAGCTCGTACTTGGAATCAACTTCTTTCTCGGTGTTGCCGGAAAGGGTGAGCAGGGTCCCATAGTCTGGTTCTCCCTCGAACACTTCCACTGGGGCAGACACACCCAGAAGCATCTTGACAATGGACAAAGACATGCAGTCTGCGTCGTCGACAACTTGCGCTCTTGCTATCCGCTTGAGCAAGTCGGTTGTGGCCACCTCTCCAAAAGTGAAGAGCGCTGCATGTTTTGTGAATTGTTTCTTGGGCCAGAGCTGAAGCGCAATCTTCGTTACAATACCGGTCATCCCCTGCCAGCCGCTGAAGAGGCCTACAAGGTCTGGAAGCGGATACCTGCCAAACCAGTTGCCATCGCCCATGATTCCTGAGCCGGCTCGCACGATTTCTCCGGTGGGAAGGACTACCTCAAGCCCATTGATGAAATCCCCCATGGCACCTCTGACCGTTGACAAATCACACAGTCCCTGCAAAAGAGCGTTTGCCATCACTGAAGTGAAAGGTGGAGCCAAGGGGTATGTGTACCTCAGCGATGGGTTGTGCTCGTCGAGATACTTTCGAAGATGGCCGAAGGTGACGCCTGGTTCGAGGACAGCGTACATGGCCTCGTCGTCGACCTCGATAATCCTGTTCATGCGCTTGAGGTCTACAGTGACAGCGCCATCAACCTGCGGTATCGTCAGGCCACCTACGTTCTGTCCAGTAACGAATGGAACAAGTGGGACTCGCTCCTTGTTCGCAGTCCGGACGATTTGCTGGACCTGTTCAACCGATTCAGGCATCACAACTAGCGCAGGCCGCCGCGGCGGGTTCTCAGTCATGTCGAACGAATAGACATACTGTTCAGCAAGCCCGTCAGACACATATGGCTCACCAACAATCGAAGCGAGTTTCTGCTTGAGGGTCATTCGTGTCACCCTCCTATCGAAGAGGAGATCAGTCTGTAGAACTGCAGAGTGGCCCGAGGGTGTCTTAGAAGGCCCTTGACCTTGAGACCGCCGGTCAACAGTGCTCGAATCGGTGAGGTAGCTCCCTTCACCAGTCTGATGATCGTATCGAGGCTAGCTCTTACCCGAATCGTTGGTTGAGGGTTGTCACCGTGTTCCACTTTGACTCCTTTGTCAAACGTGATGGTCACAGGATAGTAGTCGGTTTCAAGCACGACCACCATTCTCCATCTCATGACTTGCACTCTGAAATCGGGTTTCCTTAGTGGTTTGGATATCAGAACTGCCAGTATGTTGCCGATGAAATCCCTCGGTTGCTCAAGCATGTGTTCACCCTCGAATACTTGTCTGGTTCTTTCTGATTTCGAGCCTGTCGTACTTCCATCTATTGAAGCCGTTGTACGTACGCGCCAACTTCTAAGTGCGCGTTTGACTTGGAAATCAGATCGAAATTCCCTCTGTTCGCTCCCTCTTATCACCTCCGTCTTCACCAGGATCCTCAGCTCGTTGGATTGAATCCTATCATTGCCTGGAAACTTGGTGGGAGCACGGTCGTTGAAGTAATTCCGAAGGCTTAGATTCATTCGTTTGCCTTTTGCGCCAGTTCCTTTGTCCAGTTTCTGATCTATTCCCAGTCACGAGTATCAAATACACCAGGCTCCATCTCTGGAACTTCGGCAACCCTACAGTAGTTTGGCATTTTACATGAGAACACCTCCTTCCATCTCTCCACCAAACTATTCACAGTGTATCCAGCAGCATCAGCGGCCGTTCCATCCTGGGTCTTCGCCTGTACGTCCAGCTCTCGTCGCTGTAACAATAGTCATGACTCAGATTTGGGCACCCGCTCCCTCTCTCGATTTGTGGAATGCAAATCTACCGGGCTATAGAATAGCCTTGAATACTATCATGAGGGCAGTGTGTTTTGGATTGAAGAGTTGCTCTTCAATCAAAGCGGTGTTGAGGAGGTCGTTCACTGAAGGACCTCTTTGTGGAGTGGAGAATATGATAAGTATCCAACTAAAGAGGACTCTTTGTCTTGGATTTGTTTTTGTTTTTGGACTTGTAGCACTTGCAGTGGCTGGTGGATTTGCTAGCCAAGCAATATACTGCTGGGCAACGGGCAATTTTGATTTGCTCGTAGCAACACTTGCAGGTTTCGGATTGGGTTTCCTTGTCGCTGGGGCTGAGGCAGCTTTCGGTGCTGGTGTAACGATAGGGGCCGCATTGGCTGGAATGGCAGCTGCTATAGGCCCATTAGGTTGGGCTCTTATAGGTGCGATCATCGCAGGTGTGTAGACTCATGACAGTGGTAGTATGGATGAAGATACTACCACCTCTTTCGTTTATTTCAAAGACATCCCCCTAGCTATCTTGACAGGGATTCTCATTGGCCTGGGTCTTGCGGTCTATTATCCATTTCCAGTGACTTTTTCTGCGATTCCAATTGACGCATTAAGTTTCATTGTCATGAAGAATCTGTTTGTTCTCAGTATTCTATACTTCGCAAGGGCTTCACCGGGAATTCAAGTGTTGATTCTTATGAACAACAGCTTAGTTCAAGCATATCTGATATCATCAGCAATGATTCTAGGAATACAAATCGAAGCAATAGTATCGCTGCTATTTGCAGCATTGGAAAATGGGCTCTTTGCCGGCATCTCTTTAGAATCGAGGAATAACGTCATCACAACCAATTGTCGAAAAGTCCGGTATCCCCTTCTGATAATCGTTTCTTCTATACTAGAAGCTCTCATCCTGTAGAAGCCCTGTTCCGTAACTTGGATTGGGGCTTGTCAAGCCACTGTGTTTGATGTCGGTCTTCGAGTTCAGGGTGCTCTTGAACAAAACTCTCGGCCTGCATCGTTTCGGATACTGCTGACTTTGAGCCAATACCTAGTTTGTCTGCGGTCTTCTGATGTTGATCTTGACGCAACATGGAGATGGGATTCTGATTGAGACACCACAGGTAATAGGGATAGGAGGTCAGAGGTACTCTCCAGTAGCGGCACCAAGATACTGAAATACGTGTCAATGGTAAGCAAACCAGTACAGAAACTAGAGAGATGTAGGTGGGAACACTGTCATTAGACGCCTTGATGCCTCCGGAGAAGAGTCAGGCCATTATCTCTGTTATGCCTTCCGCGGCAGTTGCCTTTTGGATTAGTTCGTATTTCCTAACGCTTGGCACGTTGACCGAATAGTTGGCACTGACTGGTCTTCTGACATCGTCTTTGCTCTCTTCCTTTCGATAGTCAATGTAGATGTGTGTGTCACAAGAAGGCTACTCAGAGGAAGAGCAAGAAAAACACTGAGAGGTATGTTGGAAGAGAATGTCACAACTGCGTGTCGGTAAGAGTTTGCCAACCTGATCAGAGAACTGAAGAAGAAGAAAGACTTCAAGAAGATTGATGGTCATTTCTCAATCTATTGAAGTTGCGGGATTGCCGACTCAATAACACGGGCGGGTCTTCGCGACCCGCCTATGGGCAGAAAGGCCTGACTCCGCCTCTCTAGAACAGCTCTGTGAGGGTAGCCTGTACCTTCTCCAGGGCCTCGAAGTTCGGAGGATTCACGAACAGGCACGCCCTGACGACTCTCTCATCGCCCGGCATCAACCAGCACCTGAAGTCCATGCTGATGCATGCGGCCATCTCGTTAGTGCAGACTGCGATTGATCCAGGATCCAACCCTGCCCAAAGGATCCCTAGTCCTTCATTGCTCTCCTGAGTTCCGCTCCTTCTGAGCCATAGAGAGTTTGTTTCTGGGGTGACAGCGGCAGGGACTGGCACGTTTCTCAGGTCCACCTCACTACCTCCCCAACGGGTATGCACGATGGAGCCTCCAAAGACACCGTTGAACCCCGGATCCGCAAAAAGGCATGGTATGAAAAACAGCGGTGCTTCAGTGGGGTTCTTGATGACCCAGTTGACAAGGACCATGGGACTCTCCGGGGCAGCAAGGTACTGAAGTCTGTATTGCACTCCTCGGATTGTCTGCTGGATTTGGCTTGTCCAGCTCACCTCCACCCCCTTCCAGACCCCACCATGCTCGCAGGGCCTAACGTCCATCTTCTCCCTGTTCGTTTTAACTTGGAAGAAATCCTCCCCCGAGCTGTCATCCCACACTAACGGCTGGACTCCTCCATAGTAATTGTCCATGAACAGCTTGGGTGCGGGCTTCGGGAATGAAGAACACAGGAGCTCTGTGGAGTGACTGTTCTTGAGAGAAAACAGGCAGCCTCCATAGTCTGCTGAAACAGCGAACTCAGCGACCCCATTGTTCACGCGGAACACTCTTATGCCCTGCTCCATTCCTTCTGTGACAGTAACCGCGGACCCAGCAGATCCGAGCTGGAGCAACGTGAAATACTCGCGGAACTCCATGGGCGTGCGTACTCTCACGAGGCCTCTCTCGACTGAGAATCCAACCTTTCTCAGATCTGTGGGCTTCAACGTCAATATGTATTTCTGAAGACCTTGAATCACTGTTTCTTTTGACTCATCAGTGCCCTGCTCGGCCGTAAGTGCACTGCCGCCCAAGCGCCTAATATCGGCATCCCACCCCTCTGGCGATTCAACTTCAACGTTTCCGATTACGGGGGCACTGACGGTGTTTTCGACTGTCAGTTCCGCCTCTGCACTTTGCCTATGAGGGATTATGACGGTCTTCTTGCTGACGGCAATCATCGGAAGAGTAGGCCGGCGCATACCTGCCTTCTGTATGTTCTCGAATTCGCCTTTGACATTCGCCTTCCAGATTCTCTGGATATCACGCCAGTCGCTAGCGGCAGCGATGTTCCATACTTCCGAAATGCACTTTGTTTCTTTTCCTTTGAGCCTGAGGGGCTTTGAAACGATGCGTGACAGTTGTCCAGCAGCAAGATACACAGACTCAAGATTAGTGGCCTTCCATACTTGGCCAGACGCTCCTGACGGGCCACCTGTGGCAACCCACTCCTCCGTAAGAGAGCCAAGCTCACTAGGTATTGATGGGTAACTCATAAGCAAGTTACCCGTCGGTGCCTCGACTACACCTGCTGGTAGAGGGACGAAGACACGGTCGAAGTTGAGTGGAATGCCACCTTCTCTGCCATTGAGTCTGACTTGCATTTCGTGGCTTTCCTGACCTGTGTTTGTGACCCACACTTCGTGCTTGAGCACTGGCGACGAGTTGAGAGCGACCCAACGATCCTCTATCACGAGTGGTCTTTCAGGATGGGTGGCAGTGGCTGATACTACTAGGCCTGACTCTGTTTCCCGGACCCTGACATCTCGCTCAGTGAAGCGGAATGGGCTTAATCCGAAGGGCGGTCCTATCTCTGTTGAAAGGGCCATTTGAGTGATCGAGCTGCCGTAGAGGGTGGACAGTCTGAGTATTGCACCTTCGCGCAGGATGCGTGCAGTGTACTGCGGAGCGACCAGCAAGACCTCACGAGTACGGTCGTCTTCTCCAGCAGTGACACGGCCTCCTTGTAAACAGAAGAGAGATATTCTCGACCTTCCCGTCTTGACCTCTCTCCTCTTGCCAGCCTCATCGAGGTATGAGATAATCATGTATGCCCAGAGATCATGCGTCCCAGCTGGAAGATCCGGTTGAGTAGTGACAGTGATTACGGCGCCTCCGAGGCCCTCTGGAGCAAGCTCAAACTCGGACTCTGGGGGAGTCATGCTAATGTGCGGTCCGACCTCCTCGAACATGAGCTTCCCTTTCAGCGTCATCGTAGAGTTGTTGACCAAGGTAATGGGAATGGTTACAGTCCCCGACGGTAGAACACGGCATTCCTTCCATTTCGTCTGGATATCCACGACTGGTTTTATCCTCAAGCCAGTTCGCAGTATGGACTCCTGTCCATTGAGTCGCAGTTTTGCCACGACTGAAGGTGTTTTGATGTTTCGGCGATAGAGAGGGGCATCCGGTGAAAGGCTGAAGGGGACTGCCAATGTGAATGACTTCTTGGCCTTGACGCGTGTTCTCGCTTCAGACACGCCGTCGAAGTGTAGTCCCGGCAAGCCCTCAAGGGCAGCTGCGAAATCCATGTCTCTTGCGGTGCCATTCTCGATTCTGAGTTCGTAGACAGAGGGGATCCCGCACAGGGTCATGTGCTGGCTCACCTGTGCCTTCACCACAAGACGTTCGTCATGCATGACTCGTTCAATTCCTGTGATTGACCTTGCGAGGCGATCAACCAGAACGTGCAAATTGTTCTTGCCGCTCTCAAAGTTGTAGACATAGACGGCCATTCCGTGCTCCGTGGTATCGTCAGGCGCCTGAGCCACGTCCCTGCGCTGCAGTGTGTACCATGCAGCTGGATCTGGATTTGTCGCGAAGAACGGGGCGCACAGAGGATGCCGTAGTATTCCCGGCACATAGCTCTCCATTTGCACTCCCTGACCTTCGGGATTCCACATGAGTCCCATCTTCTTGTAGAGCGGGACTGCTCTGAGGTTTCCTGCCCACGTACTGAGATCGACTCTAGCATAGCCCTTATGAAGAGCAATCTCGAAGCACTTCATCAGGAGGCGCTTTCCGACCTTCTTGTTGAGCGCATCTGGAGTCACACCAAGCGTTCCGACGTATGCAGCTTCGGGGTCTCTCCAGTGAGACAGGAGAGTGACAGACCCGATCGGTTTGCTAGTTTGCTTGTCAATCGCGATCAATATGGCAAGCGCTCGCATGGACTGGTACTGCTTGATTACCCTCTCAGCCGTGAAGGGGACCCCCTGGGTGAATCCATCCGGCCAAAGCGACTCCCAGCTGTTGTACATCTCTGCGAGAGGCTTTGCAAGTTCGTCGCTATAGTCGCGGATCTCGATCGTCGGTTCGTCTGTCATAAAACAGTCCACTCCTGACTTGGCCGCGTGAACCTACCCACACATTATCCTATTGGTCTGGGTACTGCCTGCATGGAAAGCGGTCGCCCGAATATTACATCCAAACAAGAGTTTTCTTACGCGGGGAGTGGTAAGGCAGGTGATTTGATGACCGGGCTGTGGGATGAAACCTCGTTTGCGTATCGGTTCATTCGTCACCTTGTTGTCATCGTTTCCGTTTCGTTTGTGGTGTACCTTGCGAGCGTTCAGGCTTGGGAGTCTTATGAGATAAGCGTGGGTTACCGCGCAGTGCTGGCTTTCCTCACGATCGAGTGTGCGTCAGCATCACTGTTCCAATCACGAGAAGACTCATCACCCATACCAGTGCTCTTCGTTTCGTTCTTCGTGTTTTCGTCTATAGACAGTATGATCGGTTCAGCGGAACAGCTGTTCAGTGCGTCTTCACCACTGGGCCTTCAGTCTGCCGCCCGGACAGCATCTGATCTTGCAGTGCTCAGTATCTTGGGCGTCCTGCTTCTCATCACGTCCTCTCTCAACCATCGGCTGGCCGACAAGCGAAAGCCGACACTCTACCGAATCACGGTGTCGATATTGATACTGTGTCTTGCAGTTCAGGGTGTGATTCAGTATATCATTCTGGCCATGTCATGGGCAGTGATGGTCAGCGGGTTTGTATTTGGACTGGTTGCTTTGGTCACGCTGACAGTTTCCGGTGTGCAATTGAGCAAGGTGGTCCATTATCCCCATCAGACTGACAGGGTTCGGCTTCTTCTCGGGCCGGTTGTGTTGGGTCTGTCGGCAATACCTTTGCTCTTCTCCTTGATCTGGCCGAGCGCAGTCTGGACAATGTCCATGACGCTGCAGCTGGCGGGATTCTTCCTTCTTTACTTGGCTCAGGCCATGCCGATGCTGAGAAGCACATCCCTAGGTCGAGCAAAGTCGTACGCTGTAGCGTTTACAGTGTCGATGCTGGTCATTGCCCCGCTTTTGGTCACTGTCGCCGCCAAAGTGGTGATGCCCACTTTCCATTTGGTGGACTTCGGAGCCTACACATTATCACACGTTGGTATATCCGCATTATCGAGTGTAATGGCATTCCTCGTTTTCTCATATTCAAGGCGAAAACCAGACAAGAGATACTTTCCTTTGATTCTTATGTTTGCGATACAGGCCCTTGTTGAAATGGGCCAAATCGGAATCGGCCAGCTTTCGGGTGTTGGCGAGACCGCGTCGTTCGTAGCCTACATAGTGGGGAGTGTGGTCGTTTCAATCGGTCTATTGTTGGTTATAGGATGGGCTGGCCAGCCACAGGACAATGAGAGTAGACTGGGGGTTTGGCTTCTGAAGGGTTTCGGCGTAGTGTTCGTTATTAGCTTGATTGGCCAGTCAATAGCATTCCTACTAGTCACATCTATTTCCGATATGGCATCAAGTCCCTTGGGTCAAGTCATCCTGCTATCAGTGAATCTTGGCAATGTCTTTGGATACACGTATCTCTGTTTTCTGCTTCTCAAATCCTCACAAGGCACATTCACGGTTGAACTGACAGCTGTCACGTTTCTCGCTCTATGGATTGCTCCAAACATTCTCAGGTCTGTCTTCAACGAATGGTCAGCTGGGTGGTGGTCGGCAGAAGTGCTTCTTCTCCTTGGGCTATTAGCAGGTCCTGCCTTTCTTGGGACTCTCTATATGGGATCATATCTGCGTGCTGAGACCTCTCAGAAGAGAGCCACTCTCTATGCCGACATCTTGGTGCATGACATCGGCAACTATCATCAGGCCATTCTGAGCGCACTGGAACTTCTCGACATGAAAGGTGTGCCGCCTGAAGTCGAGGAGAACGCAAGGGCAGGAGCACTCGATGCGCTCGCCCGAGCCTCGGAACTGACCGGGAGTGTTAGACAGCTTGCTAGGGCTGACGCAGCGAAGAGTGAACAGCTGGTGCCGGTCGACCTGGCTGCATGCATCACCGATGCTGTCAGGCAAGTGGCGGTGAGAACGCCTGAGATCGATGCACATATTCGTTTTGAAAGTGAAGAACACTACTACGTAGACGCGAACAGCCTATTGATCGATTTGTTCCTCAATCTCTTCCATAACGCTATTCAGTACTCTCCTAGTGAGAAGAGAATCGATGTCGAAGTATCATCCATTGTCTTTCGTGGGAGGAACCATTGGGAGGTTCGGGTGGTAGACCGTGGAGCAGGGATTGCCCCTGAGCAAAAGAAGAAGCTCTTCAGCAGATTCATGGAGGGAGCTCGGGGAACAGGACTTGGCCTTTCTCTCGTTCGCACATTGACGGACGCATTTGGCGGCGATATCTTGGTCGAAGACAGGGTCGTTGGTGATTTCACGAAGGGTACTGTGTTTGTCGTGCGCCTACCAGTTTCTGTGACATCAAAGTTCCTGAAGACCAGATTGAAGGGAGGATTGGAGAGGGCGATTCACGCTGCGTTGACAGGTCTCTACCCGATTGTGGTCATCGGCAGCCAAGCAGAAGTACGATTCACTATCGACATGCTCAGAATCTATGCAGCTCACCGAACAGACCTACGAGCGTGCTACGACATTACCAGCTCGGAATGTCAGATAGGAACATGTGATATTGAAGGGATGCCGGGAGGGTCATCAAGAGGTCTTCCCTCGCACTACGTTGTTGTGGACTTCACAAGCCAGAGTGTGACCGGGGGAGCTTCATGCAGGGCATGCATGGATTTCCTTGAGAGAACGAGTTCTCTGCCGGCGAACGATTTGAGGAAAGTGGCACTTGAGCAGGTAAGTCAAGTTCTTGGGAATGCTAATGAGCTGGCTCGCATCCTGTCAGAAGAAGAACCATCTCGGTCGAGTGACTTGGCAGCGTGGAAGACGCGACTGAGCCCCGAGTCAAGGGAGGTGGCTCTGGATGTTCTTCAGGGCCAATCAGGTCTTGGTCGCTTTCTCAGAGAGGCTGGGATGGTGTGTCCGCCCTCAGTACTGGCAGGCTATGATAAGCAGCTAATTGTCGTGGGCGACAGGGTCCTTCCTACTGGTAGGCCGAGTCAGGATGATATGAGTGAAATACTGAAACGAATGGCGGCGGCAGTCAAGGACTTGGTTGGGTCCGAAGTATATGCATCGATTGAATCAAAGAGTGGGATTTAGGACATTACATGGTGAATCGAAGGCCGTCGGTTGACATTTCGGCTTCTTGGCGAGTCTTGAAGAAAAGCGACAGCAACAGTTATTGAGCCCAAGAACAAGACTTCGAGAGAATATGCCTGTCAAGAAGCTTCACACCGCTTGCGCGTTGAATTGCCCTGACACATGCGCGTTCGTGGTCCATGTAGAACATGGCCGCATAGTCCGACTCGAGGGTGACAAGAATCATCCCTATACTCTGGGCAGATGCTGTCCCAAGGGCTATGCTCACGTGTTGAGGACATACTCAGAAGACAGGCTGCTCTACCCACAGCGAAGACAGGCAGACGGCACTTTCAGGAGAATCACTTGGGATGATGCACTGGGAGAGATAGCTGCTCATATAGAGAAGGCTCGCAGCAGGTTTGGTCCTCAGTCTGTGGGTATATACTCCGGGTCCGGCAACGATGGACTTGCTCCAAAGTACGCGGCTCGTTTCAGCAACGTGATTGGGTGCCGAATGATCCCGGGGATTGCTGAAATCTGTTTCGAGGGCGCATATGAGGGTGCAAGATTCAACGTGGGACCATTTCCTCCGCATGAGTTGAGCGACTGGGTCAACTCGAAGTGCATAGTGATCTGGGGAACGAACAAGTTCGAGTCGAGTCTTCACTCCAAGAGAATCATCCGAGAGGCGATCGAAAGGGGTGCAAAGCTGATAGTAATAGACCCCCGTAGGACTCCACATGCCAAGATGGCGGACATCTATACAACGATTAGACCTGGGACTGATGCAGCACTTGCGCTTGGAATTGCGAATGAGATAATCAAGAGAGATCTGTACGACCATGAGTTCATCGAGAGGTGCGTAGTTGGATTCGAGGAGTACAAGCACAGAGCCGCGCAGTATGATATGAAGAGGGTGAGCCGGTTAACATGGGTAGACCAGAATACAATCGAAGCAATTGCTCTAACGTTCGCTACTCATGGACCAGCTCTCATAATGACAGCCCCCGCTGGCATGAATCACTATACCAATGGAACGTGGGCGGCCAGAGCAGTTCACAGTCTTCTTGCAATTTGCGGGTATCTGGGGGTTTCAGGCGGCGGGTTCCAGTATCTCTCATCTGACTGTGGCCCTTTCAATGGTTCTGCCATCACCCTTGCCGACATGCTGTCTGAATCAGTCAAGCCCGTTGTGCTATCAGGGACGCTCATTCCAGAGTATGTGCTGAGCCATAAGGAGTCACCCCTCAAGGTCCTGATTATCCAAGCGGCGAGTCCCATGACTCAGTGGCCCAACACAAGCAAGACTCGAACAGCGTTCGAACACATCCCTTTCAAGATCTGCATAGACATAGAGATGACAGACACAGCTCGCATCTGTGATGTTGTTCTGCCTGCGACCACACTGTTTGAGCATCATAACCTCGTTCACAGTGAACTTCACAGGATTGTCCAGTACACGCCAAGGATTGTGAGGCCGCGAGGAGAGGCCAAACATGAACTGGAGATGTGGACTGGCATTGCGATGAAACTTGGTTTGGGCAAGTACTTCCGGCTGACAGAGCTTGATGCCATCAGGCTGGCATTGAGGAGTGATGACTGCGAAGGGATCACACTTGAGAAACTCAAAGAGAATCCGGGCGGCATCAGGACGAGGAGTCCTGCGATTCCCTTTGCCGACCACCACTTCCTCACACCATCTGGCAAGGTTGAGCTGTACTCTAGGGCGCTGCAAGACATGGGCTTTGACCCTCTTCCCTTCTACGAGGAGCCTGCTGAGAGTCCTGTATCCACTCCTGAGGTGTTCAAGGATTATCCATTGATCATGATCTCTGGCAGGCTGCGGACCCGACTTCACTCCCAATACACTACAGTTGAGGTTGGTGCCGAGGCCAAAAGCTACTCCGAGTGTACGACTTGCCAGAAGTGTGTCAAGGAGTGTGAGGACGAAGCGATCTTCCTGGAGCAACCCAGTCTCGAAGCGTTGGAGAGAGCAATGAGCAAAGATTCAGTAGCCCATGCTAGGATGAGGAATGAGCTGACTGAGCTCGTCAGAGCACTCGCAGTGAAGTCTTCGGGGGGCGTCATACTTGTTCCGGGCGGCGTCACAGGTCTGCTCATACCGAGGTGGAACTCTGAGAAGTGCATTGGCTGCAGAGAATGCAATCTAGACATATGCCCATTCGACGCTGTCACCGAGCCGATTAGAATGCCGCAGATGAGTGATACCCCAATACATAGGACGTTCCTGAAGATGAACCCGAACACTGCCGAGAGGCTCGGACTTCGGGGCGGAGACCAAATCCGTGTCGAGTCTGTTCGAGGATCTATCGACAATCTGAAACTGGAAATCAGTGAGGACTTGGATCCGAGGGTGGTGTGGGTTTCAGATGGCTGGTGGGATCGAGACGGTAACATCAACATATTGACTGATGACAGGCATACCGCATTTGGTCACACTCCGGGCTTCAACTCGGTTCTTGTGAGAGTCACCAAACATGAGTAGCTATGAGAGATGCTGAGTATCAGGTCGTGACTAGTCGTAGAATCTGGCAGTTCTGTGCATGGACGACTCTTCTTCAGCTATTTGGCTTGCTTCTTCAGTCTGTTTGTCCGTTTCCACGTGTATGACTGCCACACAATCGCATGATGTGAGGGGCCTGTTGGTGATATCGTTCCCACGATCATCCAGGATTATCCAATTACCATGAGCGCTCACATCCTTGAAGGGCCACTTTGCCAGACAAGCTTGACGAAAAGTGGTTGAAGACGAGCCGCTGACGACACACTCCTGACCGGATAAGGGGTTTCTTACGACTCTCGTGACGACTGACACGTCCAGAGGACGCACGGCGAGCTTCGGATCTTTCTTCGGTTTGTCATCTCTCTTAGGAGTACGTCTAGCCCTACTAGATGGTTTCTGACCAGAGCGAATGCGCTGTGTCATACGTTCCCTCACTTCCTGCTTGCCAGTCTGGTCTTTCTGCCTATTGACAAGACCGACTAATGCTAGCTCTCACGATTGTTGCCTCGGGAAGGAAACGGCATCCAAGGGTGTAACTGATTGATTGCTATATACCTTTCCACAGATGGGGCGCATTAGAGAAGTGATCTATGCGATCTCATGCTGGAAGCGGAAACAGGCACAATGCCGTGGGACATAGGGACCCAGCAAGACGGACGAATGCTAGTGTTGCCCACATCCCCTCCAACGTTTAGCATGTCGTACGTGACCAGCAGATGATGTCGGATTGTTCGGCAGAATCTGCTGGGAGAAAGCCGGATCACAATAGCATAGCTACGCCAAACAGATAGATCGTGGCTATGGCAAGGTGCAGTATTCCCAGAGGGAAAGTAGCTCTCGTGAAGACGGTCCACGTGATCGGCCGGCGATTTCTCTCAGCTATGTCCAGAACGATGTAGTTGGGTGCGTCTCCAAACGGGACGACATAGACTGATGCATTCACCCCCAAGATCAAGGACTGAGAAACAACTGGGCTCAGCGTTCCGAGCACAGTACCTTGGGCAACTGTGGGAGCAAGAAGTGCAGCAATGGGCACATTATCCATTGTTGACAGGACTAGGCCTGGCAACCATATCATCATGATTATGGCTACAAAGACGTTGGTACCCCCGACTACTCCCAACGCATACACCAAGTCTTCGACTACGCCTGTTGCCTCGAGTGCCGCCACTATCCCGAAGAGGCCTACGACAAAGAACACTGTATCCCAAGACAGCCGATTTAATAGCTCCTTCGCCCGGTCAAATGACAGCACCAGTAATGCCGCAGCGACAAGAAGACCCACGATAGCAGATTCACTGGGTATGAGCACAAGACCTGTCATCAGTACTGCTAAGGCAAGCACTGAAACATAGAAATCGAATCTTGAGCGTATCATCACGCTTGGTTCCACCATGAACAGATCAGTTGTAGCCAGAGTCGGGGACGGGACGAAGGCGCCACGGTAGTATCTCAGGAAGTATACGATCGTCAGAACGAGAAGGATCAGCGAAAGAGGGAACAATACAATGAACATGAGACCTACGTCCATCTTCGCAATGGAAACGATGATCATGTCTGGGATGGACGCTATGGGGGTGGCAATCGAGCCTGAGTTGGCGATGACAGCCTCTGAGATCAGAAACGGCCTGAAATCGATGTCGAGCCCGTTGCATACCTCGACTGTGAACGCACCCATTATGAGTATGGTTGGCAACGGATGGATGAAGAGGGATATCAGAAACACAAGTGACATGAACATTATGTAGAGTTTCTTCGGGTCACCCTTGGCCCTGCCTGCGATGATCAGGGCCATGTACTGAAACATACCGGAAGAACCTAGGACTGAGATGATTATCATCATTGCCATTATGAACAGGATAGTGTCCCAACCAACGTAGCCAAGCACTACCGAGAACGATAATCCTCCTATGACGTAGGTCACGATAGCACATATGGACATCGACAGTAGCACTATAGCTGTTTCATCGAACTTAGTGAGTACTAGAGCTGCCAGAGTCACAATGAATACGACGAGGCATATCACTCCAGCGATGTCCGTTCTAGTCGCGCTCCGTTACACATCAGAAAGCCAGGAGTAGTACGTGGCTCACACTGGGACTGGACCAATGCCGATAAATAACTGTCTTGTACAGGCTGCCTTCAAACAAGCTGGTTGTGGAGTGTATGGACACCAGAATCGAACATCATGCGCGCATTCTCGTGCAGTGGTGCACTGAGGTCAAGAAGGGCGACATGGTCGTAATCAGTGCCTCGCCGGATGCTCACGACCTCGCCGTCGCCGTCACAAGAGAAGTTGCCAAGGCTGGCGCCGCCTCTGTCGTGCTGATGGCAAGTGAAGAGATCACTCGTGCACTCTATGATGGAGCGGATGATGAAACCCTGAAGCTTTATCCAAGGCACCAAGAGGCGGTCATTCAGGCCTGCGATGTGTACTTGATGCTTAATGCTCCCGTGAACACGAGAGCACTGGCTGCAGTTGATCCCAAGAGAATCGTGAGCATGAGTAGAACCACGCAGAAGATCTCGGACATCAGACTGTCAAAGAGGTGGTGCCTCACTGTCCATCCCTGTAGAGCGTTGGCTCAACAGGCGAACATGAGCTTGGAGGAGTACCAGGACTTCGTATACGGTGCGACACTGATAGACTGGAAGGCCGAAAGCAAGAACCTCTACGCTATGAAGGAGCATCTCGAAAAGCACAATGATGTGAGGTTTGTCGGTCCAGAAACGGACCTCATTGCTTCCACTGCAGGCCGGATCTGGGTGGCATCAGATGGAAAGCACAACATGCCCAGCGGTGAGGTCTTCACAGCTCCTGTGGACAACTCTGTGGAGGGCAAGGTGTATTTCGACATACCATTTCTCCAGCAGGGCAAGGTAATAGAGGGTGTGCGGCTGAAGCTCAGCAAGGGAGAGGTTGTTGACTACTCGGCAGAGAAGGGCCAGGAAACACTCAAGTCAATCATCGAAACCGACCCCGGTTCCCGACGGATTGGCGAGATGGCGATAGGCACAAACCGGGGAATCAAGCAGTACACGCTCAACATGCTGTTCGACGAAAAGATAGGACAGACCATTCATTGTGCTCTCGGCAATGCCTACAAGGAATGCAATGGTACGAACCATAGCGCGGTGCATGTAGATATGGTCAAGAGCATGGTGCAAGGTGAAGTCATCGCAGGGAATGAGAAGGTCTACTCGAAGGGCAGATACTTCTACGAACAGAAGTCCAGTTCATGAAGACGCTGATTCACACATTGTTGGCGTCATTTGCCTGGCTCGGTACGTTTATGATGGGCGGCGGAATGGCAGGTCTTGGCGAAGGGAATGTCTGCCCAGAAGGAACGCTTGGCGAAACTGGTAGTGGATGAGGACCTGAGTTCGATTGCCATACTAGGAACAAGACTCGGATTGAGTGAGGATGAGATCAGGTCGATCCTCAAGCAACTTGTGAATGAGGGGGTTTTGAAGGGTCGTCTAACACCGGACGGGCAGAGATTCTTCAGAGAGGAGCCGAAAGTTTCGAGTCGACCCGCGGTTTCTTCTCCTGAGGAAGAGCCCGCCTTCATGAGATTCAGCTCGAAGCCAGGCAAGTATGCTGCTGTCGTAGGTTTCATCATCGTCGTAGTGGGATATGTGACCCTCACCTTGGGACAGGGTGACATGGGCGCAGAAACGTGGGGAATCATCCTAATGTTGCTCGGACTTTTCACTCTCATTGTGGGTTGTTACTCCATTGGCCGCCGAAAGACTCCGTCTTGAACCTCGTACACAACGGCCGGACAGCACAGCTTAAGTGCGCGTTGCAGTCTGACCCGCCTGACGGAAAGAAGAATGCTAGATCTCTTCGTTCAAGCCCTTGTGCTCATTGCATGTGGTCTAGGTGTAGGCGTATTAGCGTCTATGCTTGGGGTGGGAGGAGGCATCATTCTCGTTCCGTTTCTTATCATAGCGTTTGGCCTCTCTCCGTCGACTGCTCCCGGCACGACGTTAGTCGCAGCACTTTTCGTGGCGATGGCGAGCCTGATCCCATACTATCGTCAGAAACCCAGTCCCATCATTCCAAAAGCGGGCCTGTTATTAGCGCTTACAAGTGTTCCAGGTTCACTCATTGGTGTGTGGCTCCGTGAGATAGTTTCTAACGAAGAAACACTAAGACTTGTCTTCGCGGCTATTCTAATGCCTATCGCTCTGAAAATGCTGTTCGCGAAAAGAAGGGGAAAGGCCGATCGCGCATCCGAAGTTGGTTCATTTGACCTCTCGCGCGTTTCCCGAGCGAGGATTGGCTATTCGCTCATCGGTTCTCTCTGTGCAGGCATTCTATCTGGGCTACTCGGACTCGGGGGTGGTATCCTCATGGTTCCTGTGTTGAACATGATGATGGGACTGCCCATTCATGCAGCAGTCGCCACGTCTATGCTGACTATGGTATTCACGGCTACATCCGGCACTGTGATGAATTACCTTGGAGGGCAGATACACGTTTTCTATGCATTGACAATCAGTCTAGGCATGATTGTGGGAGCTCAATTCGGTCCTCGTCTGGTCTGTAAGATTAACGCAGTCCTACTCAAGCAGTTGTTCGGGGTTCTCTTGGTTCTTCCACTGGTGCAAATGGCCAGGCTAGGACAGCTCTGGTTGGATCCTAGCGGCCTCGATTTCTTGATGGTGACTATCGGGAACATAGTCATCTGGCTTGTCATAGTAATACCCGTTGCATTGTACAGAACCGCTCAGTCACGACGATTGGTGAAACCCGCCGAAGAGCTCGTGGAGAAGTGTGACCAACCAAGTCCAGAGTAGCAGGCGGCGTGGTGATTGGCACCGATAGGAAGGACTGTCTTCTCTCATCATCACACACAAATCGGGCTTCTGTTTCCACGGACGCTAGTTGCTTACTTCGCATAGGTGGCGGATGATTGAGAATCGAAAAAGCAGGCAAGGACCAGATAGAATGGGTGGTCCGACATCGGGTTGAGATGTTCAGGTCGATGGGATGGGAGGAAGGGGACTTGCTGAAGACTGAATCAGTAGCTAGACAATTCCTGGAAACCTCTTGGAGTGAGGAGCTTGAGTGCTATCTGGCGATTGAGGACGACAAGGTTGTTGGCGGGTGCGCCGTGGCAGTGCAGAGAATGTTGCCTAGCAGTAGGAATCCCGGCGGCACGCAGGCCTACCTGCACAACATGTACGTTGAGGAGGAGTACCGAGGTAGAGGTGTTGCCACTGCCCTTCTTGACCACATCTTCAGTGTCTGCCGCATGCGAGGAATACGGCGAGTTACCCTGCACGCCACTGACATGGGCCGCCCCATCTACGAGCGCATGGGCTTTGAGATGTCAGACAACTACTTCGTCATGGTTCTCTAAGCGTTTACGTCCGTTGCCGCCTCCGATAACGGACTATCGCAGTGCCGAAGATGACTATGACCGCCCCGGACGCGAGCGTAATGGTGGCACCGGCTGGATTCCACATGTCAGTAATGCTTGTGGTGATGGCGCCTTCTTTCCAGTAGGTGTAGAAGTAGGGACCATGCATGGGGTGAAACACGTAGCCATTCATGCGGGCGCTCTCGACGTGGAAGTTCTGAGACTGACATAGCCAGACGTAGGCAACCTGATCCACAATGGCCTCTTGGATCTTTCCGTAGAGGACTAGCCGCTCCGCTGCATTCTGGCTGTGAGAAGCGGCGCCAATCCAGCCATCGACGAGACTTGAGTTCCATCCTTCAGAGCCGGCAAGACCGATTCTGTCCGGAATCGTAGAAGTACTCCTCACGAATGGACCAACGTAGTTGTCCGGGTCAGCGTAATCTGGATACCACCCCATGGGGTAGAAAAACAGATCCCCGGTCATGTACAATTGTAGGTACAAATAGCTGGGTATTGGAAGCAGCTCAATCGCCAGAGGGTAGGACGGCTGAGTGGCTAATGGGTCAGAAAGTATGGCCATAATGGCATCCTTGATCAGTGAGCATACTATCTCTCGATCAGAACTCTGTCTGTACCGCAGTTCGAGCCTGAAGGACATGTTGGCTAGAATCTCATCGAGGCCAGCAGACATTGCATCGTTCCACTTCTGCACAGCTTTCTTGACATCGTACCCGTACACGAACAGGCTGTCATTGTGTCCTAACATCCCTCTTGGGATGGGACCCTGAGCCTGCGCGCCGAATCCGTGCAGAACCTCGCCAATATAGGTCTCATAGTTGAACGTGTATGAGAGTGCCTCTCTCATCGCCCTCAATGCAAAAGGATTCTTTATGACCCTGCCAGACGCATTCAGGTAGAGTTTCATGTTTAATCCTAAGTACGTCACTGTGTAGGTCAGTTCGTGGCACCAGAGCTTGAGGTAAGGGTATTTCGATTTCAGTGTGCCGTCACCGCTAGTTCCATTGGCACGGTTCCACACCAGATCAGAAAGAGTCAGTGGCCAGTAGCACCCGTCGCTATTACCTGTCGCTAGATTCAGGATTCTGCTGTCGGTGTCATCGTTTGTCTTGATTGTTATCGAAGTGCAGTACCCAGCATATGGATGCGTTGCCTTGGCGTCTGTCGCTCTCCAATAGAGGGGGTTCAGTTCCAGCCGGATGCGAGAGTTGGGAACCCATTCCGTCACCATGTAGGGACCAGTACCACAGGTATGCGTATCGATGTAGTTGTTGTGTTGACCATACTCAACCCCTCCGTTTGCTTCAACCCACGTAGGGCTCATCATCGCGCCGACTTCGCAAGTAATCGCAGCGAGGAACGGAGCATGTTTGTATGCGAGTCTCATCCTGATTGTGTAGGTGTCCATGACCATGAGGGAACTTGAGTTCCCGACCCAGTTGACATAGGCTGCGTTGAACTCAGCACTGTCGGTGCCGAAGTAGTAGGCAGCATCCTCAACCGCTTGACCGCCTAGGATGGGTTCTGCAAACATCCAAACAGGTCCGCCGGAGTCGAAGATCTTCATGGCTCTCTCGAAGTTGTACTTCACGCATGAGGCATTGAACGGAGTACCATCATGGAACGCAATCCCTTGATGGAGGGTGAACGTGTAGTTCAGTCCGTCAGCCGACATCGCCATATCCTCAGCCAACAGCGGAACGTTTGGCGTAGAGTCGGCAGAGTCCGACGGATATGTGAAAAGGGTCTCATAGACATTGAAGAGTATCCAGGCTCCGAACGACTCGTAGTTGACATGAGGATCCAGATTCTCGGGATTGCCGGAGGTTTCCCAGATGATTGTGTCTGATGGAATGGAGTCTGCCAAGAACCCGGTCACGGTTCTGCTGCGAAGCTGTGACATTGCTGGGCTCGCCGGAGATACTACTAATGTGCTAAGAGAAACCACCACAAATAGGACGAGTATTCCCTTCCGCCTCATTACTCGACTCTCCGTCCAGTGATCTAGGAAGACGTTCGAGGTTGCCCGATGGAGATCCCGAGATGACACCAGTGGCTACTGCCAATTGGAACACATTACTACGAATCTGCTTTTATCTATGACGACACAAAGGAGCCTCTATTTCCCATCTCCTTCGCCAGAGGCCGCCGACGGTTCTACTTCCCGAGTGTTTTTCTATTCGTGTTGCTGACGCAATATGGGCGTGTCCATGAAGATTGACTTGAAGAAGGAGCTGAAAGAGCTGTACTTTCCCCCGGCAAAGGCACCTAGTATTGTCCGTGTTCCGAAGATGAACTTCCTGATGCTTGACGGCAAGGGCAGTCCTAGCGATGAGGAGTATCATCAGGCTATCGAAGTGTTGTACGGAGTCGCCTACACTCTGAAGTTCATGCTGAAGAAGGAGGGAGTGACCGACTTCGTGGTCATGCCGCTTGAGGGTCTCTGGTGGACGGAAGCGAAGACCGGGCTAGACATGAGCAACAAAGCTAGCTGGGAGTGGACAGCGTTGATGCTGCAGCCTGAGCAGGTCACCAAGTCGCATGTGGACAAGGCCATCGAGGAATTGCGCAGGAAGAAGAACCCCCTTGGTCTTTCGAAGCTGAGGTTCGGTGCCTTCGACGAAGGTCTGGCGGTACAAATCATGTACATCGGTCCCTGGGCTGACGAGAAAAGCACGATAGAGATGCTACATGCCTTTGCTGACGAGAAGGGTTACAGACTGCGAGGAAAACACCACGAGATATACCTCAGTGATCCGAGGAGGACCGCACCAGGGAATCTCAAGACAGTGATACGTCAGCCCGTTGAGTAGTCCGGACATGAATTGTTATATGGGCGTTGGCACTCGCGTCAGTCCCAACTACTCCAGTTTGAGGCTTAACAAGAATGACGAAGTATAACCTTCAAGGCAAGGTCGCAATAGTCACAGGTGCTTCTAGGGGTCTTGGCGAGCAGTTTGTGCGCGCCCTCGCTGAGTCTGGGGCACATGTTGTGCTGGCGGCCCGAACTCTTGACAAGATGCAGAAGATAGCCACCGAGGTTTCTCGAGACTACGGTATCAAAGCGATTCCTCTTGCCATCGACGTCACGAAGGAGTCGGACATACTGAAGATGGTTGACACAGCTGTCAAGAAGCTCGGCACCGTGGACATCATGGTCAACAATGCCGGGATGTATGTTGTGAAGCCCCTGCCAGAACAAACCCTCGCAGACTGGAATCTGGTCATGAATGTGAACCTCACCTCTGCTTTCTTGGCATCAAGAGAAGTCGCGAAGGTGATGATCCCTAAGAAATCCGGCTGCATTATCAATACGAGTTCTACG
>Ga0153915_10001474_pt1 | contig 21600 bp, 18 predicted proteins | sample Opewatmetagenome_2_FD_107003 | JGI IMG/M metagenome (GOLD analysis project Ga0153915, IMG submission 107003) | Freshwater wetland microbial communities from Ohio, USA - Open water 3 Core 3 Depth 3 metaG | ecosystem: Environmental > Aquatic > Freshwater > Wetlands | place: USA: Ohio, Lake Erie...
CCCAGCAGTTGGCGATTCAAACGACCGGACACAATCTGGCCAACGTCGCCACGCCGGGATTTTCCCGGCAACGGGTCGATCTGGCATCCGCGTTTCCTTCCTTCGAGGGCGGCGTCTTTTTGGGGCAGGGCGTCGAAGTCGCCGCCGTCCAGAGGATGGTTGACCGATTTACCGAAGCTGAACTTCTAAGCCTCCATGGCACCGTGGGCTTCAGCGACGCTCAGAACCAGGCGCTGGCGAGCATTCAGGAAATTTTTCCGACTTCGGGCGGGATCGAGGCGGCGCTCAGCGCATTTTTCGGCGCCCTATCCGACCTGGCCAATAATCCCGCCGGTTTGGCCGAACGGGTGAGCGTCATCGGCAAGGCCGGGGCCTTGGGTGGGAGTCTGGCGCAAACCCGCCAAAGTCTGACCTCCGTCCAGCAGAACCTCGATGAAGACCTGCGCAGCTCAGCGCAGCGTGTGAACCTGTTGGCCGAACAGATCGCGACCTTGAATAGGCAAATCGCCGCCACCGAAACCGGCGGCGAGACGGCCAACGATTTCCGCGACCAAAGGCAGACGTTATTGCAGGAGATCACGAGTCTCACCGGCGCGGTGGTGCGTGAAGACCCCGATGGGCAGGTGAATGTAATTGCGGGCGGATTGATGCTCGTGGGCGGAGCCCGCTTTGCTTCGCTCCAGAGCGACACGTTGAACCCTGCCGGGCTGCATACGATCACCTATCAAACCCCAGATGGCCTGAGCTTCGACGCCACAACACAATTCAGCGCCGGTAAGATGGGATCGATCCTGAATATGCGCGACGTCAAGACACAAGACCTGATCGATCGTCTCGATCAATTCGCGAAAACGCTGATCGACGAATTCAACGCGCAGCATGCGCTGGGCTTCGACTTGACCGGCGCGGCCGGCGGAGATTTTTTTACCTCCCTCGCGACCACGACCGGCGCCGCGGCCAATGTCCGCGTCGATCCCGCTATCAGCGCCGATCCGCGGCTGATCGCGGCGGCGGCCGCCGCCAATGCCGTTCCCGGCGACAATCGTAATGTCCAGGCCCTGGTCGGCTTGCAAACGACGAACTTTGCCGCCCTTGGCGGACTCACGCTGGAAGACAGTTTACTCGGCTTGATCGGCGACGTCGGCGCGCAAGCGCAGACGGCCCAGGCCCGTCTCGATTTTCACCAGGCGCTGCTGACCCAGACCCAAGCGCGGCGGGAATCGGTGTCCGGCGTCAGCATCGATGAGGAAATGACCAAGCTGATTCAGTTTCAGCGCGCCTTCGAAGCTTCGTCTCGAATCGTGCGCATCGCCGACGACTTGTATCAGTCGTTGTTGGATATGGTGGGGTAGCCATGCGCGTAACGTCTCAAACCATCGCACAGCAAGTCGCCGACGGACTGCAGCGTGCCTACCAGCGCGTCGCCCGCGCGCAAGAGGCGGTGACTTCCGGGAAGCGCATCAACCATTTGTCCGATGATCCGGTGGGCGCCAGCCGGGCGATGCGGCTGCGGGGCTTCGAGGAGTCCCTCGCTCAATATCAGCGCAACATCGACAATAGCCTGCCCTTTTTCGACCAGGCGGATTCCGTGCTCGGCGACGTCACCGAATCGCTGACGCGCGCCAAAGAGCTCGCCCTGGCGATGGTCAACGACACCAATTCAGAGGCCGAACGGCGCTCGACCGCGAGAGAGGTTCGGCAGATTTTTCTCCAGGTCCTTTCCGAGGCCAACACCAAAGTCGAGAACCGCTTCCTGTTCGGCGGATTTCTCAACGGCTCGGCGCCGTTTGCGGAAGGGGCGGCGCGCGTGGATTATCTCGGCGACAACGGTGAGATCACCATCCAAACCAATCCGACGAGCACTCTGCCGATCAACCTGCAAGGGAGCGCGGTGTTTCAAGGTGCCGGTGTGGTGGGCGGCCAAGGTATCTTCGACGTGCTCCAGGATTTGCAGGCGGTGCTTGAAGGCGGTAATTCCGCCAGCGCGATCACCCTCGGCGTCAATCTCGATGCCGCCACCACGTCGGGAACCGGATTCTCAGCCGCGGATACGGTGGGAACGCAGGCACCTTCCGCGACCTGGTTGGGGGAAGCCGGTTATTCCACCGTCGTGACGGTCTTCGACTCCATCGGCCAAGCCCATGATTTGACTTTTCTGTTCGCCAAGACCGGCGCCACCACATTCCAATATCGCGTCGTCGCCGACTCCGATGAAATCACCGGCGGCACGCCCGGCAGTCTCTATCAAGTGGCGCCGCAGGGCACCCTGGAATTCAACGCCGACGGCACGTTCAACGCCGCCGGCAGCACGTTGACGGATATCACGCTGACCGGACTCGCCGACGGTGCTGCCGATATCACTATTACGGCGGCCGATCTGAACTTTGCCGGCTCTACACAGTTGGCCGCGCCGTCCGCGGTACTCACGCTGACGCAAACCAATACCAACGGACTGCACGCCCAGATCGGCCGGCTCGACGCCGCCATCGACCAGGTCTTAACCTTTCGCGCCGAGTTGGGCGCGCGCATGAACAGCGCCAAGGTGGCGGGGGATGCGGCGGGCATGTTGAAAGACCGCACGCTAGCGCAACGCTCCCAGATCGAAGACGCCGACGCGCTAGCGGCCTATTCGGATTTCGCCCGCTATCAACATGCCTTTGAGGCAGCCATCCAATCGGCATCTCAGGTCATCCAGCCGAGCCTGCTCGACTATCTCAGCTAGCGGTGGCCGATGTTGATCCTTAGCCGACGGCCCGGGGAAAGTGTCACCATCGGCGATGATATTACAGTCACGATCGTCGCCATCAGCGGCAGCCAGGTCCGGCTCGGCATTGCCGCGCCGCGCGAGGTGCGGGTGCTGCGAGAGGAAATTCACAAGGCGATCCAAGAAGAGAACCGCGCCGCCGCCAACGTTCCTGAAGCAGGGAGGAAACTAGAAGATGCTCTCAAACGATTACAAAGCAAAAAACCCGGCGAACCTGATAAATAACCCGGCGGGGGCTGCCGTGGACCGTCTCGCCGCCCTCGGGCTCCAGGACAAAGAGCTTTTCTTGCCCGCCGGCCTGCTCGGCTTTCCGGCTTACCAGCATTACAAGCTCGAGCCCTTCGAGCCGGGCGACGGCAGCGAATCGCCCTTCCTGCTCCTCAACGCGGTGGGTCATGAGCTAACGTTCCCGTTGATTCACCCGGCCTCCATGGGCCTCGACTATCGTTTCCCCAGTAGCGCCGAACTCCTGGCGGCCCTCGGCGCGCGCGTCCCCGAGGATTTGCTTCCGTTGTTGATCGTCACCTTGCGCGAAACACTTGAAGAGATCACCGTCAATTTGCAAGGGCCGCTGATCGTCAACCCGATAGCCGCGCTCGGCGCGCAGTTGGTATTGGAGGATCAACCCCTGCGCCATCCGTTGCTCAAACCGGGGGCCGCCGAGGATTTGATGCGTTCCTGCTGACCGCCGGTGTCGATTAAGGAAAATTCGCCATGTCAAAGGCCTCCGCCGCAAAGATCGATTCGTCGTCATTGCCGGATGCATGGCCCAGCGAGGATCTTTCGATCCAATATTCCGCCGGTTCATGTTACCCCGCGGCACTGGAGCCCGAGATTCGCCTGATGGCGATGATTTTGGAGGACGCCGTCAATTGTTTTCAGCGTTTTGCCGGTGCTGACGATAACCCGGACCTCGGCGAATTCCGCGCCGCCGAGCGCTGGCTCTTTGGCGGCGAGAAGGATTGGATTTTCTCGTTTGAGAACATTTGCTCTTTTCTGGGACTCGACCCGCTGTATATCCGCTCTGGTCTGCGGCTGTGGCAAAGGATGAATCAACATCTTGATCTCGATGCAAGAGCGCCCCGCCGAGGCTACCGGTGCGGGCGCATCCGGAGTTCAAGGGCGAGCCCAAAAATTCGTTTGCTGCGCTGAGACTACCGCCCCGACAATCCGGCGCCATCCTGCGCTTTCGGTCACGCGCCACCGCGGCCTTCCCAACTCCGTTATTCTTTTTAAGAAAATCGGCGAAATGGCGATTTTTATCCTGAGGAACCTATGCGCCGCGTCGATAGATTATTTGAGCGCGTCACCGAGCTGCCGTTTTCGCCGGTGGTCATCAAGATCCTTGAGTTGGCGCGGCAGGATCGCGCGGGGGCGCGAGAGATCGCCAAGCTCATCGCCCAAGACCAGGGATTTACCGCGCGCTTGCTGAAGATCGCCAATTCCCCTTACTACGGTCAAGCTCGTCCGGTGACCACCGTCGCCCAGGCGGTTCCCGTGCTCGGCTTCGACACCATTTCCTCCCTCGCCTTGGCGCTGAACGCTTTCACTTCCAACGCTCCCGACGACGGCGCGATCCTGACGCTGCGCGATTTGTGGGAGCACGCTATGAGCTCCGCTTGTTGGGCCCGGCAAATCGCCAGGCGGACTCAGTATCCCGCGCCCGAGGAGGCCTTTGTCGCGGGCCTGCTCCACGACATGGGCCAGGCGCTTTTCTACCGATATTTCAAGACTGAATTTCTCGAAGCGGTCATGAAAACGTGGAGCGAAAAAGTCGGTTTGCTAGAAAGCGAGCGCAACGTTTTCGGAGTGGACCATCAGAGTGCCGGGGCCGTAGTGGCGCAGCGCTGGAATCTGCCGTCGTTGCTGATCCAAACCATCGAGTATCACCATCAGCCGCACGCTTTGCCTGAGGAGGTGGATGCCCGGGTTCACAAGACCGTTGCCATCATTCACGTCGCGGACGTCCTGGCGCATGGCTCGCCGATCGGTCACGGCATCGAAGATAATTGTTACGCCGTTGATGATGCCGTCTGGGCCTTCCTCCAGTTGCAGGAGGCGGATTGCCGGGAACTGAGCGACTGCGTCATGTCCGAAGTCGAAGAGTTCCGCAAAATGATCGACGAGTCATCTAATTCCGGGTTGCTACGCGGCCAGCGCGAAGGACAAGCAAAACGTCCCACCGGCCGTTCCGCCGTTGTGCCGGTCAAATCCAGACCCGGCAAGGTCGACGGGAAATCCTCCGCAGATTTCAAGCAACCGCCCGACGCCGAAGCCTTTGCCCGCGTCATGGAAGCGGGCAAGCTGCTTTCGCTCCTCGCCGGCCTGGACGATCTCTATCCCAATATCGTGGTGCAAGCGACGATGCTGCTCAATGTCGAGGCGGCGCATCTTTTCTTGCCGCGTGACAACGCGTTGGAGATCGTCGGTGCCGCGGGTCTGAGCGAGCTCAAGGGGAAGATCGCCCCGATGGAGAGGAGCCTTTCGGGCTGGGTGGCCAAGATGGGCGAGATGATGGTGCTGCCGGACATCGAGAAAGCCGCTGCGTCATGGGAAAAGGAATTCTTCAAGGAGGTCGGTTTTCGCGCCCATCTATTTTTACCGGTGGACTGGGCCGGCAATACGCTCGCGGTGCTCGGGTTGCATGCCCGGGCGCAACGGCGTTGGACGGCGCGCGAGACCGCGACGGTCAAGGCTTTCGCCGATTTCGTGGCAGTGGCGCTGGAGAACGCGCGTCTTTACCGCGAAGCCGAAGATCGGGCAAAAACGCTGGCGGAGCTCAACCGCAAGCTGGAGGAAGCGCTGCACGTGAAGTCCCGATTCCTCGCCACGATGTCTCACGAGCTGCGCAGCCCGCTCTTCGTCATCACCGGTTATGCGAGCCTCATCGGGGACCAGGTGTTCGGCCCGCTGCCCGCCGAGTTGTCCGATGCCGCGGCGAAGATCATCAAGCAGGCCAATGGCCTGATTACTCGGATCACCCAGATTCTGGAAATTTCCCAACTGGACGCCGGAACATTTATATTCCATCACGACTCCTTCGACCTCGCAGAGTTCCTCGCCGAGGTCTCGCAGCAGATGGGGAATTTGATCGGCGACAAACCGATCATCTTCGAGGGCCGTTACAGTGACGAACCCTTGGTGATCGTCTCGGATCGCCCGCGGTTGTCGCAGATTCTCGGTCATATCCTCGACAACGCGGCAAAATTTACCCAACAGGGAAAGATCGTTCTCCACGCCGCCCCCAGCCAGGACGGCGTGGAAATCATTGTCGAGGACAGCGGCATCGGCATCGATCCGGAATATCAAAAAATCATCTTCGACGATTTTCGCCAGGTGGAAGAAGAAGACAACCGGGGTTATGAAGGCCTGGGGCTGGGACTCCATTTGTCGCGCCGGATGCTGGAGCTCTTGGGTGGCAAGATCAGCCTTGAAAGCGAACTCGGCAATGGATCTCGCTTCCGTCTCTGGCTTCCCCGCGGCGACAGCGCGAGGACTCGGGAAAACCAAACCTAGGCGATGCTCAAGACGAAACTCTGGCGCACCCTTTGCATTTCCTGCGATGCGAGTTCGTAAATCGACGGTCTATGCCGATGAACGCGTCAAATTCCGGACCGCTCGTCAATAATTTGACGTCAGCGTTCAACCGGTAGCCGTCTCGTCAGCTGCGGCCCGGCCGCGCCGGTTCTGCACGAACGTGACGCCGAGGATAAGCCGATGAAAATGCCGAACGATGTGCTCAAGGACAAGGTCGTCTTGGTGACCGGCGGTACGGGTTCCTTCGGAAAACAGTTCGCCGAAACGGTCCTAAAGAACCACGCGCCCAAGAAGCTGATCATCTTCAGCCGCGACGAGCTGAAGCAATTCGATATGCGCCAGCGCTTCAACGAGCAGCGCTACGCGTGCATCCGCTACTTCATCGGCGACGTGCGCGACCGCGACCGCCTGTACCGCGCGATGGACGGCGTCGACATCGTCATTCATGCCGCCGCGCTCAAGCAGGTCCCGACGGCGGAATACAATCCCATCGAAGTCATCAAGACCAACGTGCTCGGCGGCGCCAACATCATCGATGCCGCCATCGACCGCAACGTAAACCGGGTCATCGCCCTGAGCACGGACAAGGCGGCCAATCCGATCAATCTCTACGGCGCCACCAAGCTCTGTTCCGACAAGCTCTTCGTCGCCGCCAACGGCTACTCCGGCCACCACGGCACCAAGTTCAGCGTGGTGCGCTACGGCAACGTCATGGGCAGCCGCGGCAGCGTCATTCCATTTTTTCAACAACTGCGCTCCACTGGCGTGCTGCCGGTCACCGATCCGAAGATGACTCGATTCTGGATTACCCTCGAGCAGGCGGTCGACTTCGTTTTGGATTGCCTCCAGCGCATGCGCGGCGGTGAAGTCTTTGTTCCCAAGATTCCGAGCATGAATATCGTTGACCTGGCGCGGGCCATCGCCCCGGAGTGCCGCCTCGACATCGTCGGCGTTCGGCCCGGCGAAAAACTGCACGAGACCATGGTGCCGGAAGACGACGCGCGCAACACGGTGGAGTATGACGACTATTTCGTCATTCGGCCTCATACCGCAAACGGCAACGGCCGCCCCAACGGCAACGGCGGCAAGCGCTGCCCGGAGGGGTTTCGCTACAGCAGCGACAACAACTCCCGCTGGCTCTCGGTGGAAGAGCTGCAACGTCTGGTGGAAAGTTATGAATAGCGCATTGGCCATCGACGGCGGCACGCCGGTTCGGAAAACCCTTTTGCCTTACGGCCGCCAGACCATCGACGAACACGACATCCAGTCGGTGGTCGAAGTCTTGCGATCGGACTGGCTGACTACCGGCCCCAAGGTCCGGGAATTCGAACAGGCTTTCGCCCGGGCGCTGGGCGCCGGCGAAGCGGTGGCCGTGAGCAGCGGAACCGCGGCGCTCCATGCGGCGATGCACGCGCTCGGCGTGGGCCCCGGCGACGAAGTGATCGTTCCCGCGCTCACCTTCGCCGCCAGCGCCAACTGCGTCGTCTATCAGGGCGCGACCCCGGTTTTCGCCGACGTTGATTCCCGTACGCTGCTGATCGATCCCAAGGATGTCAAAGCCAAAATCACGCCGCGCACTCGCGCCGTTATCGCCGTGGACTACGCCGGCCAACCGTGTGACTACGATGCCTTGCGGGAGATCACCGGGCGCCATGATCTGGCATTGGTCGCCGATGCCTGCCACTCGCTCGGCGCGAATTACAACGGACGCCCGGTGGGAACGCTGGCGGATTTGAATGTCTTCAGTCTCCATCCGGTGAAAGCCATGACCACCGGCGAAGGCGGCATGATCACGACTGAAAGTTTTGACATCGCCTACCGGATGCGCTGCTTTCGCAATCATGGCGTTACTACGGACCATTACCAACGGGAAAGACAAGGCTCCTGGCTCTACGACATGGTCGAGCTAGGCCACAACTACCGCCTGAGCGACGTTCAGTGCGCGCTCGGTCTGAGCCAATTGTCCAGGGTTTCGGAATTTGTCGCCCGCCGCCGCGCCATCGCCCGGAGCTACGACGAAGTTCTCTCCCATTTGGCCGGCGTCCGGCCCGTGGCGGTTCGTCCCGGCGTGGAATCCGCTTACCATCTCTACGTAATCCGCTTGGAGCAGGATTTCCTGAGCACGGATCGCAGGCGAGTCTTCGCCGCGCTGCGCGCCGAGGGGATCGGCGTCAATGTTCATTATTTGCCGGTGTATCTGCATCCCTATTATCGCCGGCGCTACGGCGCCGCACCGGGACTCTGTCCCCAGACCGAGGCGGCCTACGACGCCATTTTGTCGCTGCCGATCTTTCCCGCCATGAGCGACGAAGATGCGGAAGATGTTGTCGAAGCGGTGTGCAAGGTGATGAATGCCTACGCCGTGGAAACTCGATCGGCCGCCATGGCGGGTGCGCGCTGACGCGGGCGCGCTGCTTGGCGCCGGTTAATCGGCGCGGCGCGCGGAGATTATTGCTATGGACATTCTCTTTATCGCCGAAGTTTGCAGCAACCACGACCGCGACTTGAACCGCTGTCTCGCGTTCATCGACCGCGCCGCCGAGATCGGCTGCGCGGCGGTCAAGTTTCAGCTCTTCAAGATTCGCGAATTGTTTTCCGCCGCGGCGCTGGCCGCCGACGCCGACCTGCGGCGCCGCGAAGCCTGGGAACTGCCGGTCGAGTTTCTGCCGGTATTATCGCGCCGTTGTCGGGAACGCGGCGTGATGTTTTCTTGCACGCCATTTTATTTAGACGCGGTCGCAGAGCTATCGCCTTACGTCGATTTTTTTAAGATCGCCTCCTATGAGCTTCTTTGGCGGGATTTACTCGCCGCCTGCGCTCACAGCGGCAAGCCGGTGGTGCTCTCCACGGGCATGGCCAATCTCGCCGAAACGCGCCGGGCCGTTGCGACGCTGCGCGAGGCGGGCTGCGCGGATCTGCGGCTGCTCCATTGTATTTCGAGCTACCCGACGCCCGTCGGCGATTGCAACCTCGCGGCGATCGACACTTTGCGCAAGGAGTTTAACTGCTCCGTTGGCTGGTCCGACCATAGCGCGGCCCCTGGGGTGATTTATCGCGCGGTGCACACCTGGGGAGCGGAGCTGATCGAATTTCATCTCGACCTGGACGGCAGCGGAGCGGAATTCGCCGCCGGTCACTGCTGGCTGCCGGAGCAGATCGCGCCGGTTATCCGAGCGGTCAACGACGGCTTTCGTGCCGACGGCAGCGGCATCAAGGCGCCGGCCCGCTGCGAACGTGGCGAGATCGATTGGCGCGCCGATCCGAGCGACGGCCTGCGGCCCTTCAAAAAAATCCGGCCGCAAAACGAGGCGGCATGAATCATCCGATCGTCATCATTCAGGCTCGCATGGGCTCGACGCGCTTTCCAGGAAAAGTTCTCAAACCGATCTTGGGAAAACCGATGCTCTGGCACCTCGTGCGCCGGGTGAGATTTGCCCGCGGATTGAGCGGCGTCGTCGTGGCGACTTCGGATCGCGCCGAAGACGAAGTGATCCGAAGCTTCTGTCGCGCCGCGGGCATCGACGTTTTTGCCGGCAGCGAATCCGACGTCTTGGATCGTTATTATCGAACGGCGGTGGCCTATCGCGGCGACCCGCTGCTGCGCGTGACCGCCGATTGTCCGCTGATCGACCCGGAACTCATCGAACGCTTGCTAGAGCTATACGCCGGCGGCTCCTACGACCATGTTTCCGTCGCCACCGGCGCGGGCGCGCTGTTTCTCGACGGCGGCCGCTATCCGAACGGCCTCGACGCCGAGTGTTTCAGTTTTGCCGCCCTCGATCAGGCCTGGACGTATGCCACCGAGAGCAGCGATCGTGAGCATGTCACGCCGTATATCTGGCGCGTGCCGGGCCGCTTTCGTTGTTTCATGCTCACATCCCCGGTCGATTATTCCCACTTGCGCTGGACCGTCGACTACGAGGACGACTATCTCATGGTCCGGCGCATCTATGAAAAACTGTACCGCGACGATCGGCCGTTTCTAACGCGGGAGATCGTCGAATTCCTGGAAAGCGACCCGGAGGTGGGTCTCATGAACCGGGCTCACATCGGGCAGGAAGGATACGCCCGGGTTTGGCATCCCGAGGGATCGGAATGAAGTCGATGGTGAGTGCTTCAATGAGCGACGGTTGACCCTTCGACGCGAGCCCCCCCGGCCTTGGCCGGGGGCTCTTGCTCAGGATTCCGCCCTACGGGCGTACTGGAAGGTATCACGGGCTTGCCCGTGGGGCTCCACTTCGGCGAATTGGAATTGCGCGTGAGTCACGGACCATCGATAGCCATACGGTGTGAGAGCAGGGCCGGCAACGGCTTCGGCCACTTGACCCGGATGATCGCTTTGGCCGAGGCGCTGACGCGAGGCCACGGCGCGCGCGTCCGCTTTCTCAGCGACCCCAACCCGATAGTCGAGCGGTTCTTGCGCCCCACGGACTTTCTCCATACGCCGAATTGCCGCGATGTCCCCGAAGAGGAATTCCTGCGGCGCGAAACCGAGTCGGCCGACCTGCTCATCGTCGATTCCAAGCGGGATTATTCGAAAGAGTTCGTGCGCGTGCTGCGCGATCGGCGCCGGGTAATCTTCATCGACCATAGCTGCGCCGGCAATTTTGCCGCCGATCTGACTATTTTTCCCTGTGCGGCGCTTTCCCAGGACATCAGTGCGGACCCGCGCTGGAACGGCGCCGCCGGCGCCCTGCTTCACGGCGCGGAATTCGTTTTGCTCAGCGGCAATATTCTGGAGCTATGGCAGTGCCGGGGCGCGAGTTTTGGCGCGAGCGGCCCGATCGTTTTGTCCACCGGCGGCTCTGATCCCCAAGGGGTTATGCTGACCGTGCTGCCGTGGCTTGCTAAAATGCCGGCGAAGCGGGAGATCGACGTCCTGGTCGGTGACGCCTTCCTCTATCCCGGCGAACTGGAAATCTTGAAGTCACGGCTGCCTGCTCATGTGCGGTTTTCTCCCTACAGCGAAGATCGCTTGGCTGGCGCGGCCATCGCGGTTTGCACCTTCGGCGTCACGACCTACGAGCTCATGTATCTCGGTATACCGTCGCTGGTCATCGGCCACTCGAAAGAAAACGCCGAGACCAGCCGGATCCTGGCCGAGCGCTGCGGCGCCACCATCGATTGCGGATACATCCGAGATCTAAGCGAAGAGAAACTCATCGACCCGCTCATGGATCTGCTGCAAAACCCGCAGCGGCGCCGCGCGCTGGCGCGCGCCGGCTTGGAGAAAGTGGACGGCTTGGGGCCGGAAAGAATCGCCCGGGAAGTGATCGCCCTGGTTTCTTAGGAGACCCGAGATGTTCAACGTTGAACCATCCAAGGAAAGCCATTCGGGCAAGGTCTTGCATCAGGCGGAGAACTTTCGCGTGGTGGAGTGCGCCGACTGCGGCTTCGCCCATCTCGATCCCAAACCTCCGGCGGCCGATCTTAAGCGTTTTTACGAAGGGACATTTTACGATGAAGCCAACCCGGATTATCTGGTAAAGACGGAACGAGAAATCGGCTATTGGAATCGGGCGGTCTACGGTGTCAAGGAGAGAAATCTCCGAAATCTCCTCGGCGGTACGGGAAGAATCCTGGACATCGGTTGCTGCGGAGGTTTCTTCCTGCGCTACTTCGCCGACCGCGGTTGGGATATCTTGGGACTCGAGCCCGGGCGCAGCGCGTACGAATGGGCGACGCAAAAGTCTCGCGTCCCGGCGAAGCAGATGTTTTTCGAGCTAGCGTCCGAGGCCGAGCTGGGACTTTTCGACGCGGTCCATCTCGCCTTCGTGATGGAGCATGTGCGCGAGCCCAAAGAATTTCTCCGCAAGACTTACCGCCTGCTCAAGCCCGGCGGCGTGGTCTGCATCGAAGTACCGAACGATTTCAACCCGCTCCAGGCGGTCGTCACCGCTGCGTTGTCCAAAGAACCCTATTGGATCTGCGCGCCCGATCACATCAATTATTTTACCTTCGACTCTCTGGAGGCGTTGTTGGAGAACTGCGGCTTTCGGGTATTGCGCCGGGACGCGACCTTTCCCCTCGAATTGTTCTTGTTGATGGGCGACGACTACGTCGGCAACGAGCGCGTGGGCCTGGCCTGCCACGAGCGGCGCATGCGCATGGAAGAAAGACTCTACGAAGAAGGAGCCGGCGAGCTGCTGGAGAAGATCTACGCCGATCTGGCGCGCAGAGGACTTGGAAGGCAGATGATCCTGTACGCGCAGAGGCCACAAGGCGGCACCGTTTAGGAAAGCGAGCGCAGGAGTTTGTCTTTGCATTACGAAAAATATGGGGTCAACCGAATCTCTGATCCAGGCGTCCGAATGCTCGGAACGAATCAAGGAGTGAGAAGAATGGCCGAGCATAGAAGCGGGACTCCGGTGATTGTGCTTGGCGGCGGCCCTTCCCAGGAAATTTTCCTACAGGATCTTTACGCTCGCTATGGTGATTTTACTTTGATCGACGTTAACCGGGACGCTCCGGGCCGGCAATGGGCCGAGCGTTTTTTTCATGCGAGCATTTATGACTTCGGCGCCTGCCGAGATGCGCTAGCTGCTTTCGTTACTCCGGACAGTCGCGTGATGACTTTTGCTACGGGTCCGGCGGGGGAAGTCTGTTACCGCCTTTGCCGAGCGTTCGAATTGCCGCGACGGTCGGGGACTTTGGCGGCTGCGGCAAATAACAAAAAATTCTTGGCGGATATCCTGGATCAAAACGGTTTGCGGGTGCCACGGCAAATAGTTTCAAACGAAACCGGATTCGATCCGGCGCTGCTCGAATCGATGACGTTTCCCGCGGTCTTGAAACCGATTCAGGCAGGGGGGGGAGAGGGTGTCCGTATTCTGGAGGGCAGAGACGAAGCGATTGGCTTGTGCCGACAGCTACGGCGTCCTTTCCTCCTGCAAGAAAAATTATCGGGCAGGGAGGAACTCCTCTGGCTCATTGTGCGGCAGGGTCAGATCGTCGCTCTGCTGCACGGGCAAAACCTCTTTGATGAAAGCACAGGCTGGCATTCGCCACTCGGGCTGGCCATCGAGCGGATTCCGCTACAACACGGGATACCCTTGCGATGGACAAAGCTTGCCTCCCAACTCATCGATATTTTCAACCTTCGGGACGATTCTATCGTTGCCGAGCTGATCGCGGACGATCGCGGCGACACCATTATTGACGTGGAGCTCAACGGGTTGTCTGCTTTTGCCTGTTCGAAAGTCTTGGAGGGTAACCTCCTTACCTCTCTGTTGGTCGACACCTATCTTCAGCGGGACTTCTCCGGGCCGAAAACGGCGGGCTGGGTCTCCTGTATGGCCTTTTTTGCGGCCCCGGATCCGGCGGCGTTGACCCAGATGGCCCGCAAAGCGACTCGAATTGGATCCTGTGTCGTAGAGCCACCCCGCAACGTCAGTAAGCTTGTTTGCTTTGATACGACCGTTTACAAGGGCGGCTATCTGATCATTACCGACGCGCGCGATCTCACCCAAGCCGCGGCCAAAGCGCGCGCCATTCTCGTGGAGGCGGCGGCCTGATGCGTTGCCCTCCCCGAATCGTTGTCGACGGTCTCTATGGCATCCAGAGCTACGGTGACGATGCTATGCTGCTGTCGCTGGTGGAAAACCTTCGAAGGCGCATTCCACAGGTTAATTTCACTGTACTGTGCCGGCATCCCGACGAGCTCACCGCCCGGTACGGGATTCCCTCCATACGCAATCTGGATCACCCGGAATGGGTCGAGCCCAGAGGATATTGGTTCTACGGCTTCAACGACCATCAACCGAGGGAACATATCGACCGTATCCGAGAAACCATCGCCGGCGCCGAACTGCTGATCATCGGCGGAGGCAACTTACTGCTCGATATCACCGACGATTGGTTGCGCGGTCCAATCGCCTGGCACTGGTTCAGCTCCGAGATCGCGCGGATTTACCAGGTGCCCTACATGATCTTTGCCAACTCGGTCGGGCCATTTCAAACCGAATGGGGAAAGGCTCGCAGCGCTCATATTCTGCGCCATGCGGCGGCGATCACGGTGCGCGATGAGGAATCGTTAAAGCTCGTGGAAGAAATGGGAATCGCTCGAGAACGCGTTCATTTGTTGCCGGACCCTGCCTTGACCGTAACGCCGGATGTTGAGGCGGCGGCGCACATCTTGTCCGAAATACACAGCCCATCTTTGACCGCCCGTCTCAAGATCGGGGTCTCGGTGCGAAATCTGTCTTGGCAGTTGGACGTTCACGGGGTCGAACGTTATCTCACGGTGCTTGGCAAGCTCTGTGATCGCCTTGTGGAGGAGTTCGAGGCGTGGATCCTTTTCATTCCGCAGTGCTCATACGAACATGGCAGGCCGACCGAAGATGACCGATCCGTCGCCTCTCAGGTGCTCAGAGGCATGCGGCACAAGGAGCGGGCCCATATCTTGAACGGACAATACCGGGCCGAAGCCGTTCTGGGAATCTATCGGTGGATCGATCTGGCTCTGACGACCCGGTTGCACGGCGCCGTGTTCAGCGCCGCGGCTCGTACGCCGTTTCTCGCGATCTCTTATCTTCCCAAGGTGCGGGGTTTTCTCCGTCACATCGGCATGGAGGAGTGGAGCCTCGGCTTGGAGGACTTCCAAGATGAAGAACGCCTCTTTGAGAAAATGGCCAGCTTGATCGCCCGGCGGGAAGACGTTGTCGAGCGGTTAAGTGAAAATGTGCGGTGCGCTGAGCAACGCGCTCAGGAGCACTTTGACATCATGGCGAAGCTGATCCGTCATGCGGAGGCCGCGTAACGATGACGACCTTCTACGATCAGCTCTACGCGCGCAAGGTGAAGCTCTGGCCCAGCGAGGAGGTTGTTGCCTTTGTCGAATCGAATCGTTCCCGGCTTATCGGCGGCAAAGTCCTCGATATCGGCTGCGGTGCGGGGCGCCACACGATTTATATGGCCCGTCGCGGGATCGACGCCTATGGGGTCGATCAATCCCCGGTCGCGATCGATTATGGGCGGCGGTGGGCGGAGCAAGAGGGGTTAAGGGCCGAATTCGATGCCAAAGATTTCCAGGAGCTTCCCTACCCCGATGAGAGTTTTGTCGGAGCTGTCGCCTGGGAATCGCTTTTTTTCGGTTCCACTGCTTCGGTCCGCCGGGGAATCCAAGAGGTTTTCCGGGTGCTCAAGCCGGGAGCCGTGTTCTTTTTATTGCTCAAGTCGAAAGACGACTTTCGCTTTCATTGTTTTCCAAGGCTCGATCTTCACTGCGCCGAATCAGAACAGGGCATTCCGGTGACCTGTTTTACCCGTGAGGAAATCGAAAGCGATTTCTTGCGCCGGGTTTCCAACCTGAACATCGAGACTTCGAATCATTCGCTGGAGAACGGCAGAAAAACGGTCGCCAATTTTATCGTCAGCGGACAGAAAAAATCCTAGAGGTAAAAAACATGGCTGGGAATACGGCTTCTTGGGAAGACTACCATATCGATCTGGAGAGAAAGGACGCGGCTCTGCTTTGGCCGGATGACTTTGTGATCCGTTTCTATAAGAGCGAGCTAAGAAAAATCGGCGCCCGGAGGGTTCTCGAAATCGGCTGCGGCGCCGGCCGGCATGTCTATTTTTTCCGCCTCATGGGGTTGGACGTCGTGGGCACGGACGTGGCCCATTCGGCCATCGATTTCACCCGGCGCCGACTCGAGAAAGAAGGTCTTGTCGATGGTGTCGAGTTGCGGGTCGCAGACGCGACGCAAATTCCCTACTCCGACGACAGCTTCGATGGGGTTCTCGCCTGGCGCTTTCTGCACGTGCTTTCGCCCGCCCGGGCGCAGGAATGCGTCGATCAAATATTTCGCCTGCTCAAGCCCGGCGGCAAGGTCCTGCTGGGCACGCGTTCGCCGCGATCCACCAATTATGAGCTGATTCGTGCCGGCAAAGGCGTCGATGTGAATTTCGATTATCGCTCCGGGCAACTGTCCGAGCGCGCCGTGCAGGACACCTATTTTTCGCGAAAGGAATTGGCATCACTATTCTCCCGTTTTGAGGGCGTGGAGATTGAACATATGGAATGGACGCGCAACAACGAGACCTTCCGCGCGGCGTATTGGGCCGTGACCGCCGTCAAGCCCCATTATGTTTGCCAGTGCCGGAGCGGTGAATGAGATCGTCGTCGCGAAAAAAAACTATTCTAATCGTCGGCGCGGGTCCCAACCAGCTTCCCGCTATAACCATGGCAAAGCAGCGGGACCTCGGCGTGGTCGTTACCGACGCAGATCCGCGGGCCGTGGGCTTCGCGACCGCCGACCGGTATGGCGTGGTGAGCACGCGCGACGTGGAGGGAACGATCGCCTTCGCGCGTTCGATTCAACAAACCACGGGACTCGATGGCGTCATGACCATGGCCTCGGAGAGCGCCGTGACCGTGGCCGGCGTCGCCAGAGGGTTAGGACTTCCCGGCCTCGATCCACAAGCTGCACTGCGCGCCTCGCAAAAGATTTTGCGCCAGCTCTGTTTTCATCGAAGCGGTATTCCAGCGCCGCGCTTCGCTGCCGCGACTTCGGTCGCCGAGGCGCTCGAATTGGCTCCGACCCTGGGATGGCCCGTGGTGGTCAAACCGGCGGACGGGGCCGGCTCCAGGGGCGTCCAAAAAGTTTCCGGTCCGGCGGAAATGGCGGCGGCCGTCCGCGAGATCGCGGCAAATTCAAACTCCCCGCAGTTCCTGATCGAAGAATTTCTCGCCGGCACCGAACATAGCATCGAAGGCATCGTGATCAACGGCGAGATTCACTGGACCGGTTTTTCCGACCGGAACTATGACAGGAAAGAAATCTATCCGCCGTTCTTCTTAGAGGATGGCGACACTTTGCCCACGGCGCTCTCGGCAACGATGATCGAGCGGGTCAAAGATGCCGCTGGCGCGGCGGTGCGCGCGTTGGGCATCAATTGGGGGCCGGTCAAAGGCGACATCCTCATCGATTCCAACGGTCCGCGTATGTTGGAAATGGCGGCGCGTTTAAGCGGTGATTATTTCTGCAACGAAACCGTACCGCTGCATAACGGCGTCAATTTAGTCGAAGCCGTCATGGCACTGGCCCTTGGCGAAGATGTCGATCCGCAAAATGTGCGCCCGCGATTTAACCGCGGTGTGGCGCTGCGCTATTTGTGGCCCCAACCTGGAAGAGTGAGCGCCATTCGAGGTATTGAGCGAGCCCGCGCCATGCCCGGCGTCCATTTTTTCCGCTGGGAGCCGCGCTGGAGCGACCTGGCGGTCGGGTGCACGATCACCCCGGCGCGTTCCATGGGCGAGCGGGTGGGCAGCGTCATGGCTCACGCCGACACCCGAGCCGAAGCGGTGCGCCGGGCCGAAGAAGCAGTGCGCGCCATCGAGATTGTCACGCAATAGGAGGAGTCGTGCTCAGCGAATTTTATCGAGTGCCGCAAGCCCTGCCGATGATCGCCACCCGATACCGGCGCATTGTCACCCCGCTGCCGGTGCCCGAGTCTCTGCCGATTCTCGCCCGCATCGAGAAATTCGAGCCGCGCTCCTTGTCGGGGCAGCCGCCGGTGGTGTGGGACCGCGCCGAAGGTTTCCAAGTCTACGACCGCTACGGAAACATGTGGCTCGATTGGAGCTCCGGGGTGCTGGTAGCCAATATCGGCCATGGCCATGAAGCCGTCAAAGAGGCGATCCTTCGCGAGGTCAACAAGAGCCTGCTGTTTTCTTATTGTTTTCCCACCGAGAGCCGGAGTCTTTTGGCCGAACGGCTGGTGCAAATAGCGCCGCGGGGATTGGCAAAGGCCTTTTTTCTCACCACCGGCTCGGAGGCGGTCGAGAACGTCATCAAGCTCGCGCGCACCTGGGGACAAAAAGTCGGCGGCTCGAGTAAAATCGCTATCGTCACTTTCGAGTTGGGCTTTCACGGACGCACGCTCGGCGCGCAACTCGCGGGCGGCTACCCTGAAGCCAAGGGCTGGATCGGCAATCTCGATCCGGCCTTCGTGCAAGTTCCTTTTCCCGACGGTTTCCGTTGCCGCGAGCTCGGTTTCAAACTTTTCGAACAGAGTTTAGCGGAGCAAGGCGTCGAACCCCGTGAAGTGGCGGCGGTCATTATGGAGAGTTATCAGGGCGGCGGCGCGAGCTTCGCGCCGGCCGCGTACGTTCAGGCGCTGCGCCGCTGGTGCGACCGGCATGACGTCCTACTGGTCTTCGACGAAGTCCAGTCAGGCTTCGGGCGCACGGGAAAACTTTTCGCCTTCGAGCATTACGGCGTCGAGCCCGATCTCATCTGTTTGGGTAAGGGCATCAGCGGCTCGCTGCCGCTTTCAGCGGTGCTCGGCAGGGCCGAAGTCATGGACCTCTACGGGCCGGGTGCGATGACCAGCACCCACGGCGGCCATGCGCTCTCCTGCGCCGCGGCGCTGGCCAACCTGAAGGTTTTAGTCGCGGAAGGATGCGTCGAGCGGGCGGCCGCGGTGGGCGAAGTCTTGCGCGCGGGATTGCGGGAGATCGCTCACAAGTACGCGCCCTTTGTCGGCGCGCTCCACGGCAAGGGGATGGTGCATGGTTTGCACATCGTCGAACCCGGCACGGAGCGACCGGACGGAGAGCGCGCCTTCGAAATCGTGCGCCGCTGCTTCGAAAGCGGCCTGTTGATGTTCGCGCCGGTGGGACTCGGCGGGGCGACGGTGAAAATCTGTCCGCCTCTGATTATGACCGAGGACGCCGTCCAAGAAGGATTGGCGGTGCTCGAATCGGCGTTTGAAGGATCGTGTTCGAGCCATCGATGGAGTGCGGAGGCGAGAGCGTGAACGATCCTGCGTTGCGCTTTCGCAAGGACATTCAGGGAACCGGTTGTCACGAGCTGGTTTCGCCCGCCTGCGCGCCGCTGGAGCATATTACTCTCGGCTTGCACCGCTTCGGCGCGGGAGAAGTCGCGCGTTTTGGCGCGCCGGACCGGGAGATGGTTCTGGTGATTCTCAACGGAAAATTATCCGCGGCCGGGGACCGCATCGGCACGGTGGCGCTTGAGCGCCGGTCGGTTTTCGCAGCTCCCGCCGTCGCAGTGTACGTCGCCGCCGGCGACGAGATCTCACTGCGCGCGCACAGCGACAGCGAAGTGGCCGTGGCCAAGGCGCCGAGCGCGGCGAAACCGGGAACGTCGACACGAATGATTCTTCCCGCCGATGTGCGCCGGCGCGAGGTGGGCAGAGGCAATTGGAGCCGTCTCGTTTACGATGTCATCCCCGGCGACTTTGCGGCGGACAAGCTGATCGTCGGCGAAACCTTTAATCCGCCCGGTAATTGGTCAAGCAGCCCGCCGCACAAGCACGACCGGCACGACCCGCCGCGGGAGAGCAAATTCGAAGAGGTTTATTTCTACCGCTTCGATCCGTCCCAGGGCTTCGCCCTGCAGCGGGTCTATTCGGCGGAGAAAGATTTGGACGTTTGTTTCTCCGTCGAGCAAAACGACGCGGTGGTCTTGCCGCGCGGTTACCATCCGGTGGTGGCCGCTCCCGGCTACCGGCTTTACTATCTGTGGGTTTTGGCGGGTGATACCCGCGACCCCGTGTGGTTTGAGGATCCCGCCCATGCGTGGATTCATAAATCAGCAGATCAGAACTGAGCGGACATGAATTCGAACGGGCAACATTCGTCGCTTCTCTGGTTCACCACCTTTCATCTCAACCTGATGTTTTCCTGCATCGAGGAGGAGTTGCGCGCGGAGGTCATCCGCCGTTGTTATTGGCCGCTGCTCCGGTTGGCTCAGGATCAGGGCGTTCCTCTAGGCATCGAGGCCCCCGGCATTACTCTTGAAATCATTCAGACCATCGACCCGGCGTGGATCGAGCAACTGCGCCGGATGATCGGCGAATCGAAGGTGGAATTCATCGGCAGCGGCTACAGTCAGATCATCGGGCCGCTGGCGCCCGCGGCGGTGAACGCGGCCAATCTGCGACTCGGACATAGCGTCTATGAAAGTCTCCTCGGCGTCCGCCCGCAAATCGCCCTGGTTAACGAGCAAGCCTATTCCAGCGGCATGGTCGAGCATTATCTGAAGGCCGGCTACCGGGCGATCGTCATGGAGTGGCAAAACCCGGCCCATGCTCATGCCGAGTGGGATTCCGAGTGGCGCTATCTGCCGCAACTCGCCTGCGACCAGCAAGGAAACTCCATTCCGGTCATCTGGAACAACTCCATCGCGTTCCAAAAATTCCAGCGCTACGCCCACGGCGAGATCGATCAAGATGAGTATCTCGACTATCTCCGAAGCCAGATCGGTGCGGGTGTTAGGGCCCTTTCGCTTTACGGCAACGACGCGGAGATTTTCGATTTCAGGCCCGGCCGCCATCCCGCCGAGACGGCGCTGGAAAACCACAGGGAATGGAGCGCGATCGGCAATGTCGTCGCTAAACTGAAATCGGATCCGGGCTTTTGCGCCGTTCGTCCTTCACAAGTGCTGGACCTCTGGGGCTATCCCGGCGCCGGCAACCGGCTACGCTTGGAATCGGCCGGCGAACCGGTGCCGGTAAAGAAGCAAGGCAAATACAATCTGACGCGCTGGTCGGTGACCGGGCGCGACAACCTGGGCATCAACACAAGATGCTGGCGGATCTTTCGGGCACTTGAAGAAAAGCGCGAGGTGGAAGAGAGCGACTGGCAGGAGTTTTGTTATCTGTGGAGCAGTGATTTTCGCACTAATATCACCGAGCGGCGCTGGCGCGCCTATCAAGAGCGGCTCGCCCGCTTCGAAACCAAGTTCAGGGTCGTCGCTGATGAGCAGCGCAGAATCCCGGCGCGCGACCAAGGGTGCCTGGACCAAGGCAACGTGAAGCTGGAACGGGACGGCCGTTTCCTTTCCCTGGAGGCCGGGCAGATCAAACTGCGCCTCAATCAGCGCCGCGGATTGGCGATCGACGGTCTATGGTTTCAAGACGTTTCGGATTTGTCCCTCATTGGAACCTTGCCCCATGGTTTTTACGACGACATCAGCCTGGCGGCGGATTTTTATACCGGTCACCTGACGTTCGATATTCCGGGCCAGCCGAAGATTACGGATCTTAATCCGGTGGAGCCCGAATTCCAGCGCGGCGATGGGTGGTTGGCGGTCGGCGCCAAGATATCGACGCCTCTCGGGCCAGTGCTTAAGACCATCCGCCTGTTCGAGGATGGCAGCGGCGTGGAGCTGGAATGGCGGCCCAATTGGAACAGCTACCCGCCCGGATCGCTTCGGCTGGGTCATGTCACGCTGAATCCCGCGGCGTTCACGCCCGGGGATTTATTTTTCCGCACTCACAATGGCGGCTACGGGGAGGAAGTTTTTTCCCTCGATGGCGGCGCAATCGAC
>Ga0153915_10001475_pt1 | contig 21591 bp, 20 predicted proteins | sample Opewatmetagenome_2_FD_107003 | JGI IMG/M metagenome (GOLD analysis project Ga0153915, IMG submission 107003) | Freshwater wetland microbial communities from Ohio, USA - Open water 3 Core 3 Depth 3 metaG | ecosystem: Environmental > Aquatic > Freshwater > Wetlands | place: USA: Ohio, Lake Erie...
CCCCGAGGCGAAGGGGACCGGCAAGCCGCGGAGCCACAAACGCGCATCGCGGGCCCAACCGCAAGGTGGGCTGGTATGCCGGGTGCAATGCCGGGCGGCGACCGCGATTGGCCACGCGACGCCGGTACCCGACTGACAAGTCCTCCGCATGGAGGGCTCGAGCGCTCGACCCGGTGGGTCGGGCGCTCATTGCTTGTGCACTGTAGATTTGTCGCGTGACCGATCCCACCGCCCCCTCCGATACCACCGATCGGCTCGCCAAGGCGCTCGGCCCCAAGTACGAAGTCCGGCGCCTCGTGGGCCGCGGCGGGTTCGCGGAGGTTTACGAGGTATTCGACAAGGCGCTGGAGCGCCGGCTCGCCGTCAAGGTCTTGCGCCCCGACATCGCCTGGACGTCGGGCATGCTGCAGCGATTCAAGCAGGAGACCAAGGCCATCGCGCGGCTGCAGCACCCCAACATTCTGCCGATCCACTTCGTCGGGGATGGCGAGGGCATCGTCTACTACGCGATGCCGTACGTGGAAGGCGAGTCGCTCGGGGACCTGCTGCGCCGCGCCGGCAGACTGGCGCCGGACCGGGCCGTGGCGATCGCTGCCCCGATCCTCGACGCGCTGCGCCACGCGCACGAGCAGGGGCTGGTGCACCGCGACATCAAGCCCGACAACATCATGATTGAGACCGCGAGCGGCCGTCCGCTGCTCGTGGACTTCGGCATCGCGAAGCAGCTGGACGGCGGCGCGGGGCTCACGCAGACGGGGTTCGTGGTCGGCACCCCGCACTACATGAGCCCGGAGCAGGCGCTGGGGCAGGGGAACCTCGACGCGCGCTCGGACCTGTATGCCTTCGGCGCGGTGCTGTTCCAGATGGTGACCGGCGCGCCGCCGTTCGACGGGCAGACGTCGCAGGAGATCGTGGGCAAGCACCTCGCCGAGCCGCCGCCGGTCCCCAAGGACGTGGACGCGCGAATTCCGCTCTGGTTGTCGAACGTGATCACGCGCTGTCTCCAGAAACGGCCGGACGAGCGCTATCAGTCGGCCGCGATGGTGTCCGACGCGCTGAGCCGGGAGCGGGCGTCAGGGTCGCAGGAGCAGGTATCGGCCCAGCGGGTGGTGGCGCGCGTCAGCACCGAGGCCAAGACCGAGCTGGTGCCAAGCGGCGAGCGGAGGGCGGCCACACCCCGCCCGGGCGGCAGCGGCGGAACGGAAGGACGAAAGGAACGACGGACCAGGGGGCGCTGGCTCCTCGTCGCCGTCTCACTCGCGGCGATCGCGGCCATCGGGTGGTTCTGGCTCGGCCGTCCGACGCTGGTATTCGAGAATCGTCTGGTGGCGCCGGTGCGGATCACGGCTGCGGGACGCGAAGTCGTCGTCGAGCCCGGCGGTCGGCTCAGGGTGCCGCTACGGCGCGGCCGCCCCTTCGTCGCGGCCTGGACGCTCATTCGCCCCACGGGCTCGAGCGGCGCGCCCGAGGGCGTCGAAGTATCCGGCAGCATCAACGCGGACCGGCCCCGCGGGCGACTCGTGGCCGAAGCGCACGCGGCGGCCGGAGATGGCGCGTTCTTCGCGCCGCTCATCACCAACAACACCGGGCGACCGCTCACGGTGGTCGTGAACGCCGGGCTCCAGGCGGCGATACCGTGTAACTGCACGGTGCCGCCCGGGGCGGTGCGCCAGATGATCGGGTACTACCCCCTGTTCCAGAACTCGACGGTGAAGGTCGTGGCCCCCGGCGGCCGGTCGGCGACGTTCACCGCGGACCTGGTCGCGGAGGTGGACCGGCTGAGCGGCGTCGTGGGGCTCAAGTTCGAGGCCGCCGACCTGCGCTAGCGGGCGAACGCCAGCACCTTGGGGTTCACCAGCCGGTCGAAGTCCCGGTAGCGCATGCGGATCAGCTCGGTGTGCGTCCCCGCGTTGAACGCGATGTACTCGTCGTCGGCCAGCCGCTCAGCCACGTAGACATCCATCCCGTACAGCGTCCCGAACGGCGGCATGGCACCCAGCTCACACTCCGGGAACCGCTGCTTGAACTCCGATTCCGTCGCGAGCTCCACCGTGGACGCGCCGACCAGGTCCTCCAGGTGCATCAGATCGACGTGCTGCGGGGCCGGCACCACCGCCATGGCCATCTTGCCGTTCACCTTGATGATGACGGTCTTGGCGAGCTCGTAGCCGGAGATGTGGGCGCTCGCGGCAATCTCCTGCGCCGTGAACGCCGGCGAGTGGTGGACCGTGATGTAGCGGACGTGGCTGTCGTCGAGGAACTGCTTGAGCGCGCGGCTGAGCATCGGGGCCTCCGGGGGCGTTCCCACGTCCTCCATAAGGCCCTCCTGGTAAAGAGGTGCTGAAATTACCCTGAAACCCGTATGGTCGCGGCGCGCGCCGGGGCATACATTCTCGGCATGAGACGCCATGGCGCCGTTCCCGCCCTCCTGATCCTCACGACGCTGGTAGGTGCCTGCGCATCCAGGAAGCCCGTGAACGAGATCGCTCAAGCCTACGTCAAGCTCGTGCTCGCCGTGGGCGAGCATCACCCCGACTACGTCGACGCCTACTACGGCCCCGCGGCCTGGCGTGACGCGGCACGCGCCGACAGCGCCTCACTGACCACGCTGCACGGCCGCGCCGACGTGCTGCTCGCGCGGCTGGACGAGATCCGCGTGCCCGAGGACGAGATGGGGCGCCTGCGTCACGCGTATCTCCACACGCAGCTCCGCGCGGTCCGCGCCATGGTGGAGCTGCTCCAGGAGAAGCAGCTCTCGTTCGACGGCGAGTCTCGGGCGCTGTACGACGCGGTCGCACCGGTCAACCCCGCGAGCCGGTTCGAGGAGATTCTGCGGCGGATCGATGCCGCCCTGCCGGGCGAAGGCCCGGTGCAGGAGCGCTACGAGCACTTCAGGCAGGCGTTCGTCATCCCGGCGGACCGGGTCGATACGGTCTTCCGACGGGCGATCGCCGAATGCCGGGCGCGCACGCTGCGGCATCTCGCGCTGCCCTCCGGGGAGCGGTTCACGGTCGAGTACGTGACGGGCAAGCCGTGGAGCGGCTACAACTGGTACCAGGGGAAGGCCGTGAGCCTGATCCAGGTGAACACGGACCTGCCGATCTTCATCGACCGTGCCGTCGATTTGGCCTGCCACGAGGGCTATCCCGGACATCACGTGTACAACACCCTGCTCGAGGATAGGCTCGTGCGGCAGCGCGGCTGGATGGAGTACACCGTCTACCCGCTGTTCAGCCCGCAGTCGCTCATTGCCGAGGGGAGCGCCAACTACGGGGTCGACCTGGCGTTTCCCGGTGCGGAGCGGGTGGCGTTCGAACGCGACGTGCTGTTCCCGCTCGCGGGCCTCGACCCCACCGGGGCGGAGCCCTACCACCGCGTCCAGGCCCTGGTGGCGCAGCTGGACTACGCGGGGAACGAGGCGGCCCGGCGCTACCTGGATGGCGAGATCACCGCCGACCAGGCGGGCGAATGGCTCGTGACGTATGCGATGATGAGTCCCGAGCGCGCGGCGCAGCGCGTGCGGTTCATGGACCGCTACCGGAGCTACGTGATCAACTACAACCTCGGGAAGGACCTGGTCGCCGCGTACGTCGAGCGCACGGCGGGCAACGATCTCGAGCGACGCTGGCAGGTGTACGGCGCGCTGCTGGGGTCACCGCGCCTGCCGTCGGGACTGCAGCCCTGATGGGTGGTGCACAGGGTAGTCCGACGAACCCGGAGCAAGACTAGCGCCGCGTCTTTCCCGTCAGCTCCCGGTGCTGCCGGCGGTGGCGGTAGGCCGCGACCGTGTTGCCCACCTGCTCGTACAGGGCGCCGAGGTTGAAGTGGGCGTCCGCCAGGTGCGGGTCGGCCTCGAGCGCGGCATGGTAGGCATCGATCGCCTCGAGCGGGCGCTTCTGCTCGTCGAGCACGGTGCCGAGATTGAATGCCGCGACCGCGAGATCGGGTCTGGCCGTCCGTGCCCGCCGGTACAGGTCCTCCGCGTCGTGCACCCGCCCTTCCGCCTGCATCAGCCGGCCGAGGTTCACCAACGCTTCGGCGTAGTCAGGATTGAGCTCGAGGCACCGGCCGTACGCATCCCGGGCTTCGGCCGGGGCCGACGCTTCGAGCTCGAGGGCGAAATCGAACCAGTCCTCGGCGCTGAATGGTTCGGCCGCCCCGCGCGACTTCCGCGCCCGCACCAGCAGCAGCGGGGCGATCTGCGTCGTGAGCTCCGAGACGGGAAAGTCGAGCGTGAGTTGGCCGGACTCGGGATACCAGGCGGTCCGCCCGTCGCGCACCACGATGCGGTCCCCCTCGGCCGTGATGCGCAGTTCGCTCAGCGGCCGGTCGGCGGGGAGCTGGCGGTGCAGCCAGCGGAGCGCGCGGTTGATGCGGGCCAACGACACGCGCGTTGCGTGCAGCTCCTTGGCGGCGCGCAGCAGCACGAGATCCTGAAACGAGAAGCGATACTCGCCACGGGGCCCACGCGCCGCCCGCAGGAATCCGGCACGCGCAAACGTCCGGATCTGGCCGGGCGTCAGGCCGAGGAGCTTGGAGACCTCGGCGGTTCCGAAGCCCTGCATCGGCGACCTAGGAGCGCCCTCCCGCCGCCTTGCGCTTGCGCGCGCCGCCGGGCGCCGTCGCCTCGCCGGGCTTCGCGCCGGTGGCGTCCGCCTGCGCGAGGCTCTTCTTGAGGGCTTCCATCAAGTCGATGATCTGCGCCTGGGGCTCCTCCTCCGGGGCCGCCGTGATCTCCTGCCCCTGCACCTTGCGCTCGATCTGCGAGAGGATCCGCTTGCGCACGTCGTCCTCGTACTTCGTGGGGTCGAACTGCGCCGTGGCGGCCTGCTCGATCAGCTGCACCGCGAGCTTCAGCTCCTCGGGCTTGACGTCGCCCTCCTCGAGTGCCACCTCCGAGAACGCGCGGATCTCGTCCGAGTAGTACAGCTGCTCCATCGCGAGCCCGTCGCCCTCGGGGCGGATCAGGACGAGGTACTGCTTGCCGCGCGCCGAGTAGCGGCCCAGGGCTGCGCGCCCCGTCTCGCGCATCGCCCGGCTCAGCAGGCGATAGGCGCGGGCTCCCCCCTTGTCGGGGCCGAGATAGTAGATCTTGCTGATCCAGATGCGGGCCACCTGGTCGGCGGGCACGAACTCGGTGATCTCCACCGTCTCGGTGCGCTGTTCCTCGAGGGCTTTCAACTCGTCGGCCGTGAACAGAACGTACTGGTTCTTGGCGAACTCGTATCCTTTGACCATGTCCTCGCGCTCGACGACCTTGTCGTCCTGCTTGCAGACGTACTGCTGCTTGAGGCGCGAGCCGCAGGCCTTGTGGATCCAGTTGAACGAGATCCCGGCTTTGGACTCGGAGGACGAGTACATCTGGATGGGCACGGACACGAGCCCGAACGACAGCGTGGCGGAACCGATGGGGCGTGCGCTCATAAGGGCGCTACTATAAAATTTCCAGGTCATGAGCGCAACGGGCGAACCTCCTCGAGAGCGGCTAAGTGCTTACCGGGCAAAGCGTTCGCTCGGTGAGACCCCAGAGCCGGGCGGCGTCGTCGCCGGGGGCGAGGGCCGGCTGTTCGTGGTTCACAAGCACCTCGCGAGTCACCTGCATTTCGACCTCCGGCTGCAGATGGAGGGCGTGCTGCGCTCGTGGGCCGTGCCCAAGGGGCCGTCGGCGAACCCGGCGGACAAGCGGCTTGCGGTGCACGTCGAGGACCACCCGCTCGAATACGGCGACTTCGAGGGCATCATTCCCGAGGGCAACTACGGCGCGGGCGCGGTCATCGTGTGGGATCGCGGCGAGTGGGTGCCGCTGGAAGATCCGGCGGCTGGCTGGGACAAGGGCAAGCTGCTGTTCGAGCTCCGGGGGTACAAGCTGCGCGGCCGCTGGACCCTGGTGAAGATCAAGAAGGCCGAGCGCGAGTGGCTGTTGATCAAGGAGCGCGACGCGCTCGTGAGGGATCCGGGAGACGTGTTTCCCGAGGGATCGGTCCTGTCGGGTCTCGCGGTCGAGGACCTCAAAGCCGGCCGGGACCGGGGCGAGCGCGTGCGGGCACGGCTCGGCGAGCTGGGAGCGCCCCGCCGGCAGGTGGTGCCCGAGCAGGTGACGCTGATGCTCGCCGAGACGCGGGAGCGGCCGTTCTCGCGAGCGGGGTGGCTGTTCGAGATCAAGTACGACGGCTATCGCATGCTCGCGACGGCCGGCCAGGGTGAGGCGCGGCTCCTCACCAGGAACGGCAACGACCTCACGCCGAGCTTCCCCGAGCTGGCCCGCGCGCTGCGCGCCCTGCCGTACCGCCACGTCCTGTTCGACGGCGAGGTGGTCGTGCACGATCGCTCCGGACTCCCGAGCTTCCAGCGGTTGCAGCAGCGGGCGCGACTCACGCGGGCGCCCGATCTCAAGCGCGCCGCCGTCGAGCTGCCCGCCACGCTGTATGTCTTCGACCTGCTCGCGTTCGATGATCACGACCTGCGCGAGCTGCCCCTCGTGGAGCGCAAGGCCCTCGCCCGCGAGCTGCTCCCCGAAGCGGGACCGCTGAGGTACGCGGACCACGTGGAGGAGAAGGGCGAGCAGTTCTACGAGCAGGTCGTGGGGCTCGGTCTCGAGGGCATGGTGGCCAAGCAGGCCGACGCGCCGTACCGGGCCGGACGCTCCGGCCAGTGGCTCAAGGTCCGCGCCGACCTGGTGGACGATTTCGTGGTGGTGGGGTTCACCGCGCCCAAAGGCTCGCGCGACGGGTTCGGAGCGCTGCACGTCGCGGCGTTCGACGCGAGCGGGCTCGCGTACGTGGGGCGCGTCGGGTCGGGGTTCCGGGCGGAGGAGCTGGATGAGGTACGGCGCACGCTTGAGGAGCTACGCCGCGACGCCCCGGCGTGCCGGAATGCCCCGGCGGGTCCAGAGCACGCGTGGGTGGCCCCGCAGCTCGTCTGCGCGGTGCGCTACAAAGAGCTGACCGAGGAGCGGCTGCTGCGGCAGCCGGTGTTCCTGCGGTTCCGCGACGACAAGCCCCCCGAGGACTGCGTCATGCCCGAGCGCTCGGGCGGCGAGCCCGCCACCATGCCACCAACGGCAGCCCGGGCGCCGCGCGCCGATCTCGCGCTCACCAATCTCGACAAGGTCTTCTGGCCGGCGGAGGGCTACACCAAAGGAGATCTCATCGCGTATTATCGGGCGATCGCTCCCTGGATGCTGCCCTACCTGCAGGATCGGCCGCTGGTGATGACGCGCTTCCCCGACGGGATCGAGGGAAAGTCGTTCTTCCAAAAGGACGCGCCGGTGTTCGCGCCGGATTGGATCAGGACCGAGACGGTCTACAGCGACGATGCCGAGCGCGAGGTGCGCTACTTCGTGGCGGACGACGCGGACGCCCTGGTGTACGTCGCGAACCTGGGGACGATCCCGATCCACGTGTGGGCCAGCCGGGTTGCCACGCTCGAGCACCCCGACTGGACGATCATCGATCTCGACCCCGGCGATGCGCCGTTCACGCATGTGGTCGCGATCGCCCGGGCGGCGCACGACCTGTGCGACGAGATCGCGCTCCCGTGCTTCGTGAAGACCAGCGGGTCGTCCGGCCTGCATCTGATGATTCCGCTGGGGCGGGCGTGCACGCACGAGCAGGCCCGGCAGCTCGCCGAGCTCCTGGCCTGGGTGCTCGTAGCGCAGCACCCCGAGATTGCCACCGTGCGCCGGCTTCCGACGCAGCGAGAAGGAAAGGTGTACCTCGACTACCTGCAAAACGGTCGCGGCAAGCTGTTGGTGGCCCCGTTCTGCGTCCGTCCCCTGCCGGGTGCCCCGGTCTCGACGCCGCTCACCTGGCAGGAGGTGACGCCCAAGCTCGACATCCGGAAGTTCACGATCAGGACCGTGCCGCGCCGCGTGGCACGGTGGAAGGCCGACCCCCTCGCGGACGTGCTGCACGCCAAGTCCGATCTGGCACAAGCGCTGGGGCGGCTCCAGGCGTTGGTCGCGGAGCGCACGGGATGATCGCCCAGGGAGTGCCGGCGACACTCGTGGCGTTGAGCTTGTTGGCCGGGAACGGAGCATGGGCGCAGCACCCCGCGCGGAGTGCCTCGGCGCCGGCCAGCGGGCCCGCGACGCAGGCGGGGCTGTTCGTCCTGCAGGGCATCGCGGGGGCGGCCTGCGGGTTTCTCGGTGCGATCGCGCTTGACGCCGCCGGTGCCGAGGTGATCGGCCCGCACGGCGGAGAGGATCCGGGCCTCACGGGCGCGCTCATCGGTGGGCTCGCGGGATTCACGCTCGGAATGGGCGGCGGCGTGAGCGCCATGGCCCGTTCACAGGGTGAGCCTTCCTCGTTCGCCCGCGCCTCGATGGGGGCGTTGCTCGGCGTCGGGCTGGTGGCCGCGCTGTTGCAGCCGCTCGACCTCGATCCCGACCACGCGCCCTTCTGGATCTCCCTGGCCACGATCCCCCCCGCGGCCGCCGTCCTGCTCAATCACGCCGGTGGCACCGCGAATCACCGGAGGGCGCGCCTTGTCGCGCGCCCACTCGCGGGCGGACGGTTCGGCCTCGGCGCGTCGCTCAGGTTCTAGGATGGTGGCCCGTCCGGTCACGATCGAATCCACCGCGGGCACCGTCGGCGGCCTGCTGCTGCGGCCTCCCGACGCGAGCCTCCTGTTGGTGCTCGCGCACGGTGCCGGGGCCGGCATGCGGCACCCGTTTCTCGAAGGCCTCGCGCGCGCCCTCGCCGAACGGGGCGTGGCCACGCTCCGCTACCAGTTTCTCTACATGGAGCGTGGCGGCCGTCGACCCGATTCGCCGGCGGTGGCGCAGGCCGCGGTGCGGGCGGCCGTCGGGGCTGCACGCGCGGCCGCACCGGACCTGCCGGTGGTCGCGGGCGGCAAGTCCTACGGTGGTCGGATGACCTCGGAAGCGGCGGCGCGCGGCGGGTTCGACGACGTGCGAGGACTCGCCTTCATCGGCTTTCCGTTGCACGCCGCAGGGCGGCCGGCGGACGGCCGCGCGGCGCACCTGGACCGTGTCACCCTGCCGCAGCTGTTCGTGCAGGGGACCCGCGACGCGCTCGCGGATTTCCAGCTCATGCGGCAGGTCTGTGACCGGCTCGGTGCCCGTGCCACGCTGCACGTGGTCCAGGATGCCGATCACTCGTTCAGGGTTCCGAAACGGACCGGGCGGTCGGAGGCCGACGTGCTGGGAGAGATCGCCGCCGCGGTGGCGCTGTGGGGGGCCCCCGGGGGGACTATCCGCTGAGCCCCAGCTCCATCAGCCGCAGCGCCAGCTTCGCGCCGACGCCCGCGTCCTCATGCTTGAAAAACACGTACGTCACCTGCCAGGGCTGGTTCCCCAGGGTGGCAATCCAGCGCGCGAGGTCTGCCTCGTCGTACGTTTCGGCACGGAGCCGTACGTAACCCCAGTCCGCGGTCGCCATCAGCGGCGTGGCGTCCTCGTCGGTGCCCTTGTCCGCCACGCAGAGTGCCGCGTTCCGCGCCCGCAGAATGTCGTACGTCTCGTCATCGAACCAGGACGCGTGACGGAACTCGAACGCCGCCGGCCAGGCACGGGGCAGCAGTGCGACGAAGTCGCGCAGCCGCGCGGCGTCCTTCTTCATGGTGGGCGGCAGCTGGAACAGCGACGGGCCGCGCTTCGGGCCGAGCACGGTCGACACCCGCAGGAAGTACTCCAGCTCGCTCTCGACGTTCTTCAGTCTGCCAAAGTGAGTGATCTTGCGCGACGCCTTGAGCACGAACCGGAACCCGTCGGGCGTCTGATCCGCCCAGGACGCGACGACGGATTCCCGCGGCATGCGATAGAACGTGTTGTTGATCTCGACGGTCGCCAGCCGCCCGGCATAATAGCCGAGCATCTCGTCGTCGCGGAGATCCTCGGGGTAGAACGGCCCCTTCCACTGCTTGTAGGCAAAGCCGCTCGTGCCGGCGAGCAGGCGCACGAGGGCTACGCTTCGGGCCGCCAGAAGATGGAGATCCGGACGCCGTCGGGGTCCACCACGGTAAAGTCCCGCCCGGCATGGGCTTCACCAGGCGCTTCCTCGACCGCCCCCCCACGCACCTGGATTCCCGCGGCCAGCTTGTCGACGTCCTGCCGGGTCGCGCAGTACAGTTGCACGGTCTGCGGCGGGCGCCGGTGGCTCCGCACCTCGGGATCCTGCCGGAGCAGGAACCGGACCTTGCCTGCCTTGAGCTGCACGACGGTCAGACGCTCGTCCTTGCGTGCCTCCTCCGCCACCGCGAAGCCGAGGATGTCGCGATACCACACCATGCTGCGCTCGAGGTCGGACACGGTGATCACCGGCATGACGGCGCGCAGGCGCAGCGTCTCAGGCTGCTGCCGGCGCCTCGCGCGCTCGGGGCTTGCGAGCTCATCGAACATCGGCATTCCGATCTGGCTCCTTCCGGGGCGGCCGGGTGGGCGCCCAATATGCACGCTCGGCTGGACGCCTCCCGTGATCCGGGACACGTCGCCCGGCCCTGCGGCCCGCCAAGTACCTTGAACCCATGCACAATAGACGGGCCGTTCGGCTCCTGCTAGGGCCACTGGCCGTGCCGCTGTCGCTGGCCTGCGGTGGCGACGGCTTGGAGCCTCCCCCGGGTCCGGCCGACACCATTCCGCCGATGATCGAATCCCTGAGCCCGGCCCCAAACGACACCGGTGTGGACCTCGAGGCGGTGATCCAGGTGACGTTCACCGAGTCCGTCAACCCCGCGACCATCGCGACCGCCTCGTTCTACCTGCACAAGAACTTCACGCCGGCGCTGATCCCGCTGGCGTTCAGCTACGAGGGGCGCACGGCGACGGCGACGCCCGACCAGCCACTCGACTCCGTCACCGTCTACCTCGCGACCCTCACTCGAGCGGTGCGGGATTCCGCGGGGAACCAGCTCGTGGCCGATACGACGTGGGAATTCCGCACGCGCGGGAGCCCGCTGAGCACGGCCACGGGGCACCACCCGCCCTGAGCCGCCGGTCAGAATGCGCTGCGCAGCACGAACCAGACGTTGGCCGGCCGCTCCGCCAGCCGCCGCATGTACCAGCGGAACCAGGCGGTCCCGTAGCTGATCAGCACCCGTACCGCAACGCCGGCCCGCGTCAACCTCTCCTGATCGGCCACCCGGATGCCGTACAGCATGTGCACCTCGCACGCCGATCGCGGCAGGCCCGCGGCCGCGGCGCGGCGCTGCAGCTCGGCGATCAGCCGGCCGTCGTGGGTGCCCAGCACCGGGGCGGGAGCGCCGGTCGCGGCGGCATGCGCGATGAGTCGGGACGCGATCGCGAGATACGCGGCATCCGTGTCGCGCTTGCGGGCAAACGCCTGCTCCGGCGGCTCGGCGTAGGCGCCTTTCACGATCCGGATCGCCGGACTGAGCGGCAGCAGGGACGCGAGATCGTCCGGCGTGCGGCGCAGGTACGCCTGGAGGCACAGCCCGACGTTGGCGTGGCGCGCCCGGACCCGGCGGAACACGTCGAGCGTGGCGCCCGTGTAGCGGGAGTCCTCCATGTCTACCCAGACCAGCCCGGGCGCGGCCCGCGCGGCGAGGGACTCGAGCGCGGACACGCAATCGTCCACGTCGAAGTCGAGACCGAGCTGGGTCAGCTTGACCGATATCTGGGTGGGAAGCGCGCGGGTCGCGATGCGGTCGAGGACGTCCAGGTAGTGCCGGCGCACCGCGTCCGCCTCGGAACGCTGCGCGAGGTTCTCGCCGAGCTGCGTGAGCACGGTGCCCGCCGTCCCCCGCTCGACGAGGTCGGCGGAGGCGGCGAGCGCCGCCTCGAGCTCCTCACCCGGCATGAAGCGACGGACGGCTCGACGGGCGAACGCGCGACGCCGCATTTGCGCCTCGAGCCAGGAGCTCTGCGAGCCCCAGAGCAGCAACGATCGGGCGAGGGACATGGCACCTAAGATGATGCGGCGGGGCCCGGGCGGGCAGGAGGGGCTGGTGAGGCGGCGATGGCGCGGCGTGCAAAGGGCCTTTATCATGATCTTGTCGCCATGACGTCGTGGCATCATGTCCGTGCGAGATCCCCTGTCGGGAGGCACCCGGTGCTGTCTGGAACGGCTGAGTACGCGCTCCGCGCGGCGGTCCATTTGGCCCGTGAGGGCTCGAGGAGGCCGCTGCGTGCCGAGGACCTTGCCGAGGCGGTCGATGTCCCCCGCAATTACCTCGGCAAGATCCTGCATGAGCTGGTGCGGGCCGGGGTGCTCCGCTCGACGCGCGGAAAGCGCGGTGGGTTCCAACTCGCGGTGCCGCCGGCGGAGCTGCCGCTCCTCCGCATCGTGTCCCCGTTCGACAGCATCCAGCCACGCCGCCGCTGCCTGCTCGGCCGGCCGGAGTGCAACGATCGCTCGCCGTGTCCCGTGCACCATCGCTGGCGCGCCACATCGGAGCAGATTGCAGCCTTCTTCCGGGAGACGACGCTGGCCGACGTGCTCGACTGACCCGGTCGGCAGGGTTGCCGTTCCGGTCCCTGGCTTGACGGACCGGTCCCGGACCCTTCGCTTCACCACCCGCGACGACTTGGAGACGTGATGTTCCTTCGCCCGCTCGCTGCCGTGTGCCTGCTCCCGCTCGTGCTCGTCCCGGGACCCGCCGGGGCCCAGTCGTTCACCACGACGGACTCCGTGATCCGCCGCATCTGGCAGGAGGGGATGGAGCGGTCCCAGACGGAGCGGCTCGCGCAGGTCCTGACGGATTCGATCGGCGCGCGGCTTCCCGGATCACCCGGCATGGCGGCCGCCGCCGACTGGCTCGTGCGGACCTACCAGAGCTGGGGTATCGCGGTCCGCAAGGAGCAGTACGGCACGTACCGCGCGTGGCGACACGGGGCCATCCATGTCGATCTCATCGCGCCGCGCGTCGAGACCCTGGAAGCGAAAGTCCGTGCCTGGAGCGCGGCCACCCCCGGGCCGGTGGACGGCGCCGTGACCGTGCCGCCGGAGCCGGGTGCCGATCTCGCCGAGTGGCTCGGCGGCGCGCGCGGCTCGTTCGTGCTCGTCGCCGCGCCCGAGCCGACGTGCCGTGCCCACCAGGAGCTCGAACAGAACGCCCGCCCGGAAACGGTCGAGCGGCTGCGCGCGCAGCGCGAGAGCGTCGTGATGGCGTGGAACGCGCGGCTCGTGGCGCTCGGGGGGCGCGGGTACGCCGAGGGGCTCGAGCGGGCCGGGGTGGCCGGGGTGATCACGTCGTCGTGGTCGGGCGGCTGGGGCGTGAACAAGGTGTTCGGCGCGCCGTCGCGCGCGCTGCCCGCGGTGGACGTGGGCTGCGAGGACTACGGCCTGCTGTTCCGGCTGGCCACCCACGGGCAGGGCCCGCGGCTGCGCGTAGTGGTCGAGTCGGAGGACCTTGGGACGGCCCCGCAATTCAACGTGATCGCCGAGCTCAAGGGGCGGGAGCTGCCCAACGAGTACGTGATGCTGTCGGCGCACTACGATTCGTGGCACGCGGCGACCGGTGCCACGGACAACGGGACGGGCACCGTCATGATGCTCGAGGCGATGCGACTGCTGCACACGGCGTACCCGGCGCCCCGCCGCACCATCCTGGTGGGGCACTGGGGGGGTGAGGAGGCGGGGCTCGTCGGGTCGCGCGCGTTCGCGGAGGATCACCCCGCGGTGCTCGAGGGGCTGGAGGCGCTGTTCAACCAGGACAACGGCACGTGGCGCGTGGAGCTGATCGAGGCATCCGGATTCGCGCGGGCGGGGGGCAACATCGCGCGCTGGGTCGGCCTCGTGCCGCGGGAGATCAGCGCGAACATCCGGCTGGTCTTCCCGGGGACGCAGGAGAACATGGGGAGCGACCACTCCTCGTTCCTCTGCCGGGGTGTGCCGGCGTTCCGCCTGCAATCCGCCTACGACGAGTACCGGCAGTACACCTGGCACACCAACCGCGACACGTACGACAAGATCGTGTTCGACGACCTGCGGAACAACGCGACGCTCGCAGCGATGCTGGCCTACGCCGCCTCGGAAGACCCGGAGCGCGTGCCGCGGGATCGCGCCGTCCTCCCGCCGGATCCCCGGACCGGGGCGCCGCGGGACTGGGTGGGGTGCGGGACGGCGCGGCGCGCGCCCTGAGGCACCCGCTACCCGCGATACGTTACACGCTGCACGCTATACGCTGCACGCTGCACGTTTCTAGAATCCCGGCACGAACCCGAACTGCCAGACCCACCGGCCGTTCGGTCCGTGTTGGAACGGCCGGGCCAGATCGATCTCGACGATCATGAAGCCCAGCACGTTGATCCGCGCGGCCGCGCCGACGCTGTACACCGGCTTGCGGTCGCCGCCCAGAAAGAACGGCTTGTCGTTCCCAGCATACTGCGGCCGGTCTGCTCCCCACCAGGCGAGGCCGGCATCGGCGAACAGGGCCATCTCGATCGGAAAGAACCCGTAATAGCCCGATCCGACGCCGAGCGCTCCGAGCAGGGGGAACCGGAGCTCGAGGTTCGCCATCGCAACCCGGCTGCCCAGGAGCTGGGTGAACGCCGGGCACGGATCGCTGCCCTGCGGGACGCAGTCGCTGGCCTGGAACGAGCCGTCGCTGTAGCCGCGCACCATGCCCGGGTAGCCGATGAACAGCGATTGCAGGACCGTGTCCACTGCGGTCCCGCCGTAGCGGCCGTAGTGCAGGATCCGGCCGGCGATCGTGAACGGGCGCACCGGAATCACGTAGCGGCGGTAGTCGGCGAGCAGCGTGTAGAAGTTGAGCGAGCCCACGGAGGGCGACACCTCGAACCGGAACCGCTGGCCAAGGATGGGCGAGGTCGCGCCGAACAGGGACTGGTCGTAGACGAACGCCGCGCTCGCGGTCCCGAGCGTGATCCCGGGGTACGGGTGCGTCGTTTCCGTGGAGTCAAACACCTTGTTGCCCGCGAGATCGGTCAAGATGATCCGATTCTCCTGGTCGAACCTGATGTCGCGTCCGCCCGCCGACAACTCGAACCGCATGGCCCGGTTGAAGGGGTAGGACACGATGCCCGTGAGCTGCCGGTCGGTCTGCCGGAACTTGAGGATCTGATCGACGTACACGGGCTGGCCGTTGAAGGTGCCGGCACCCAGGGAAGCCTGGCCGTACAGGTACGGCACCTGCTGGGCGAACACGCCCCAGTTGAGGCGCCGGTGCAGGTTGACGTAGCCGAGCAGCGCCGTGATGTCCTTGTAGCCGCCGTTGACCTGCAGGGCGGTCGTCAGGTTGCGATCGCCCAACATGTCGCTCCAGTACAGCGCGGCGCCCGCGCCGACGTACGTCCCGAACTGGCTGGAGGCGACCAGCAGCTGCGGCTGGGCGATGTAGTCCAGGCCGAGTCCCGCTCCATACCGCTTCGTCGCGAACTCGGCGGTGTCAGGCAGACCCGTCCGGACGTCCCCCAGCAGCTCCCCGAGCTGGTTCCCGATGGGCTCGAGCGGCGGGAGGCGGTCGGCCCGCAGCGCGAACGCCGGGGCGACGTCCCGCCCCGCGAGCACCTGGGCGTCTTCCACGCGGTACAGCCCGTAGCTGTCGTGCTGGTACACGCTGATCACCGCCCGGTCCGCGCGCGCAGCCATGCTGAACGCCGGACTCGTCGGGGTGATGCCCGAGACGCCCGTGTAGAGATTGGTGACCTGATAGACGGTGCTGTCCGACAGACGCTCGCGGTACAGATCGGGGATGCCGCCGTGGTCGGAGATGAAATACAGGCTCTGACCGTCGGGCGACCACTGCGGATTGATCTGCTTCCCCGTGGCGAAGCCGGGGACCGGCCCGATCGCGCCGCTCGCCACGTCCATCACCACGACTTGATAGTTGCCGTACTGCAAGTCGTCGAGCTGCGTCGTGAACCGGTCGGACGCGAACGCCAGCCGGGCCCCGTCAGGGGACCAGGCCGGCTGGAGGTCGCCGAACGGGTCGTTCGTGAGCCGCCGCATCTGATGCGCTTCGAGGTCGTAGAGAAACAGATCGGACAGCCCCCCCGCGAGGGCGGAAAACGCGAGGTAGCGACCGTCCGGCGACCAGGCGGGGCTGTAGATCTCGCCGAGCTGCGGGAACGCGATGTCCGGCTCGCGCCGGCCGGTTGCCACGTCGATCAGCGTGATGATGGGGTGACCCTGGCTCACGCCCGCGAGCGCGAACCGCTTGCCGTCGGGGCTCCACGTGCCGGCGGAGTTGATGAACTGCAGGCTCTCGAAATGGGGATCGACGGCGGTGTGGGTGAGTTTCCGCACGATCCGGCCGGTCTCGACGTCGCCCACGTAGACGTCGACCGAGAACAGGTCGCGCGTGGAGATGAACGCGACCTGCCGCCCGTCGGGGCTGAGCACCGGGGCGACGTTCATCACGTCGCGCTGGGCGAAGATCGGCTGGCCGTACTCGGTCGCCGGCCGCGTGACCGGGATCAGCGAGTCGTACGCGGCGTGCAGGGACTGGTGCCACTGCTCGCTCAATTCCTTGAGGTCGGCCCCGAGCACGCGGGAAATCACCATCTCCGGGTCGTTGGCCCGCCCGGCGATCTTGAGCAACCGGCCGACCACCTCGTCGCCGTAGCGCCCTGCGAGGTAGGCCCACAACGCCTGTCCGTAGCGATACGGAAACCACCGGTAGGAGTCGCCAAGCTGCGCGATCGTGGGGAGCTTCTGACGGGTCTGGTCCCGCATCCACATCGCCGTATTGGGATCGACCGGGCCGATCGAGAGGTACTCCGCCATCCCCTCGATGAACCACAACGGCAGCCGCAGGGCCCCCGGGAGGCCCCCGGTCTGCACCGAACGCCCCTGGCCCGTGATGTCATACTGGAAGGCGTGCACCAGCTCGTGGCCGATCACATGGTCGGTGTCCTTCAGCCCGCCCGCGAACGGCAGCACGATACGTCGCTTGAGGACCTCGGTGACCCCGCCCGTCGCCTCGCCGAGCTCGCCCGAGAGCGCGTTGGTCTGCTCGAACGCGGGGTGGTCGGCGTACATGATGAGCGGCTGACGGCTTCCCAGCTCGTGCCCCAGAATCCGCGACAGTCGTGAGTACCAGCGCTCGGCCATCCGACCCGCGAGGAGCGCGGCCTCCCGCTCCTCGGGGTAGTAGTACACGTCGAAATGCTCGGTCTGCAGGACCTGGAACTTGAACGACTCGTACTGCACCTTGTTACGCCCGAAGTACTGGGCGGCGGCGGGAGGCCCGCTCAGGGCGAGGGCGAGCAGCGCGAGCCCGAGACCCGACAACAGGGTCGAGCGCGAAGTGTGGTGGCGCATGCGAGAGACCAGTCTCTGTGCGTGAACGGCGATCGACATGGGTTTGCCTCCAGTTCCTACCGCGCGCGCCGACCGGGAGTTCCCGGAGGCGGACCGGCGGGACCGGAAGGGGGGGAAGGTAAGACCCTGGCGTGGCGCGCGGCAGCGGTGGCGCGTTTCATCTCACCCACTGGAACCTCGGATCGAGCAGCGGGGGGTGATGGGAATGGCGGGACGGGGAACCCGGCGAGGTGACGTGACGGCGGCGGTGCGCCAGGCAATCGCCTCGCTGCGGCGGGCGGGGAGCGCGCGCCGGGCGGCAGGCATGCGACGCTACTTCAAGCGCGACGAGGCGGTGGCGTTCTTCGGTGTCGCGACGCCGGCGGTGCGCGGCATCGCCGGCGACGTCGCGCAGGCGCGCCGCAGCGCGTGGGACGTGCGGGCGGCCGTCGCCTTCTGCGACGCCATGCTCCGCCACCCGGAGCTCGAAGCCAAGACCGTGGGGCTGCTCGTGCTCGGCCGTTGGCGGCGCAGCTACCCGCGCAGTCTGGCGCGCACGGCGCGGGCGTGGCTCGCGGCGGAGCGGTGCGCCACCTGGGCGGCCGTGGACCTGGTGGCGCCGGAGGTGCTCCAGCCGCTGGTCGAGCGATACCCCGAACTGGCGGCGACGATCGCAACCTGGACGTCGGCCCGGAGCCTGTGGGTCCGGCGCGCAGCGGCCGTGACGTTTGTCCCGTTCGCCCGCCACGGGCGCCACCTCGGACTGGCCTACGGCGTGGCCGACCGGCTGCTCGGCGACGGCCACGACCTGATCCACAAGGCCACCGGCTGGCTGCTGCGCGAGGCCGGCAAGACGGACAGCCGGCGGCTGGAGCGGTTCCTGCGCGCGCGGGGGCCCCGGATCGCCCGTACCGCGCTGCGCTATGCCATCGAGCGCTTCCCGAGCGAACGGCGGCTGGCCTTGCTGCACGCGACCCGGTGAGCGACGCGTTCGTCCCCGCGTGGTGGCTCCCCGGTCGGCACGCGCAGACGGTGGGCGCCCGCGCGACCCGGCCGCGCGGCGGCGTGCGGCTCGCCCGCGAGCGTCTCACCACTCCCGACGGTGATTTCCTCGATCTCGACTGGGCGGAGACGGCGGCAGGCGGGCTGAGCGACGCGCCGCTGACCGTGGTGCTGCACGGTCTCGAAGGGTCCGCCGCGTCCGGCTATGCGCTCGAAACGTACCGGCGGCTCGGTGGACAGGGGATCGCCGCCGTCGGTCTCAATTTCCGATCGTGCAGCGGCGAGCTCAATCGGGCGCCGCGGCTGTATCACTCGGGGGAAACCGGGGATCTGCGGTACGTCATCGGCGTGCTCGCCCGGCGGTTCCCCGGCCGCCCGCTCGCGGCCATCGGGTTTTCACTGGGGGGCAACGTGCTGCTAAAGTACCTCGGGGAAGAGGGGCAGCGGTTGCAGGAGCGGCGAGGGGTGGGGGCTGCGGAGGAGGGGGGTGCGCTGGTCGCGGCGGCGGCGGTGTCGGTGCCGTACGACCTCGCGGCCGGAGCCGCGTACACCGAGCACGGAGTTGCCCGGGCGTACGTGTGGCGCCTGCTGCGCTCGCTGAAGCGGAAGGTGCGGGCCCGGGCGGACGCGTTCGGCGATCGGATCGATCTCGACTGCGCGCTCGCGGCGCGCACCTTCCGCGAGTTCGACGATGCCGCCACGGCGCCGCTCCACGGGTTCGCGGGCGCGGACGACTACTACCGTCGCTCGAGCTCCGCCGGGTACCTCGGGGCCGTCCGCGTCCCCACGCGGCTGATCCACGCCGTCGACGACCCGTTCCTTCCCGCCGCGGCACTGCCGCGCGACGCGGCGGCGCGGAACGCCGCGCTCGATCTCCGCGTCACGGCGCGGGGCGGTCACGTCGGGTTCGTGTCGGGGCCGCCCTGGCGACGGGTCTACTGGGGGGAGCGCATGGCCGCCGAACACGTGGCGAAGGTGGTGGGCGGCAGGCGGGAGGTCAGGGCAGTTACATTGTAGCGCACTTCTCACTTCGGAGCTTCTCTCATGGCGGTGACATCGAAAGTGGATGCCGTGTGGCACGGCAAGCTCAAGGACGGCCGCGGGGAGTTCGCCGCGGGCTCGGGGACCTTCAAGGGCGCATTCACGTTCGCCACGCGGTTCGAAGGGAAACCCGGCACCAATCCGGAGGAGCTGCTCGCCGCGGCCCACGCGGCGTGCTTCAGCATGGCGCTGTCGGCCGACCTCGAGAAGGCCGGAACCCCCGCGACGCGCATCGCGACCACCGCGCGCTGCACGATGGACATGGTGGGCGGCGTGCCGACCGTAACGACGATGCGGCTCGAGGTGCGGGGCGCCGTTGCCGGCCTCGATCAGGCGCGGTTCACCAAGGCCGCGGAGGGCGCCAAGCTGAACTGTCCCGTGTCCCGCGCGCTCAAGGGCATCCCCACCGTGGAGCTGGTCGCGACGCTGGAGCCGTGACGGAGTACCCCATTCCGCTCCGCATCCATCGGACCGATGATGCGGTGACGATCACCTGGGCGGAGGGCCACGTCGGGCGCTACCCGGCGCGAGACCTCCGCCTGGCGTGCCAATGCGCGGCGTGCGTCGAGGAGATGACCGGACGCCCGCTGCTGGCCCCGGCCAGCGTGCCGCCGGACATCCGGCCGCTTGCCGTGTCGCTGGTCGGCGGCTACGCCATCCGGATCGACTGGAGTGACGGACACAACACGGGCCTGTACACCTATGACCACCTGTTGCGTCTGTGTCCGTGCGAGCGCTGCAGGGAACAGGGCCGGGACGCTACGGCGCGGCTACGCTGACCTGGCTCCACGGCTCCTTGTGGTGCCGGTTGTGCGCCTCCACGGCGGTCACGGCGGCGCGCACGCCCGCCAGCACGCTCCTGACGAATTCCTCGGGGAGGGTGGCGTCGGGTGGCAGCATCACGGAGGCCACGAAGTCGTTGAGGAAGCAGTGGCGCGAGGTGGGGCTCCCGCTCGAGGTCGCGAGCATCCGGTCGTGCCGGATCTCCACGTCCACGCGCACGGCCGTGCGGTAGCGAAACACGCGGGCCACGACATCGCCGTGTCCGATGCCATCGGGGAACCGGATCGGGACCGAGAGGGTCCGCACCTCGCCGTCCAGGATGAATGACGGGTCGGTCGCGCCCAGTTGCCGCAGCAGGTCGGTCACCGGCGACACGAGCCGTTCCAGCGTCTCGTCGAGCCGCCGGATTAGATCTGGCCGTTCCGTTGCGCACCGTGTCATGGTCGTGTCCAACTGAAGTATAAGCGGCCAGCGCCCGGCCACGCATGCCGCGTTACCGCTCCGCGCATCCCGGCCGTAAGGGAACTGGTAAGGCCCCTTTAGAAACCGGGGGCGCGACCTACCGCCCCGTTCGCCATCGCCGTACCTTCCGACCGGCCCAAACCGACCACCAGAGGGTCGATTACAACCACGTACGGTCACCCATGCGAGACAGGTTCGGCCGCCCGCTGGGCAGCCTGCGCATATCAGTCACTGATCGCTGCAATCTCCGGTGCGCGTACTGCATGCCGGAGGATTCCTATGTGTGGTTACCCCGCAAGTCCATCCTGAGTTTCGAGGAGATCGAGCGGCTGGCGACGGTGTTCGTGCGCCTGGGCGTCGGCAAGCTGCGGCTCACCGGGGGTGAACCGCTGCTGCGACGCGATCTTGCCGAGCTCGTGACGCGCCTGGCCCGGATCGAAAAGGTCAGCGACCTGGCGCTGACGACCAATGCGGTGCTGCTGGCGCAGTTCGCGGGTCCCCTGCGAGAGGCCGGGCTCGGGCGCATCACGGTGAGTCTCGACACCCTCCGGCCGGAACGCTACCGCGAGATGATGCGGGCGGATCGGCTTGCCGACGCGCTCGCGGGGATCGCCGCGGTGGCGCAGGTGGGGTTCACGGGCCTCAAGATCAACGCGGTCATCGTGCGGGGGGTGAACGACGACGAGCTACTGGACCTGCTCGAGTTCGGGCGGGAACGGCAGGCGGAGGTGCGGTTCATCGAGTACATGGATGTGGGGGGAGCCACGCGCTGGTCACCCGAGCGCGTCGTCTCCCGCCGTGAGATGCTCGAGCGGATCGGCGCGCGCTACGGGACCGTGCGGCCCGCGCCGGAGCGCGATCCGCGGGCGCCGGCCGAGCGGTTCATCCTGCCCGACGGGACCGCGTTCGGGGTCGTCGCTTCGACGACCGAGCCGTTCTGTCGCGCGTGCGACCGGAGCCGGATCACGGCCGACGGGATGTGGTTCCTCTGCCTCTATGCCGCCGAGGGCGTGAACCTCAAGGATCTGGTACGCCGGGGCGCGAGCGACGACGAGATCGCTGAAGTGATTCGGCGCGCGTGGGCCGAACGGGTCGATCGTGGTGCGGAGGAGCGGGCCGG